>Ga0207671_10000540_pt1 | contig 51077 bp, 42 predicted proteins | sample KBSC24metaG_FD_184352 | JGI IMG/M metagenome (GOLD analysis project Ga0207671, IMG submission 184352) | Corn rhizosphere microbial communities from Kellogg Biological Station, Michigan, USA - KBS C2-4 metaG (SPAdes) (version 2) | ecosystem: Host-associated > Plants > Roots > Rhizosphere > Soil... | reverse complement strand
CGTGAGCCCAGCTGCGGCTCACCTGCTGTGATCTCGACGGAGGCTCGGGCATGATCGCCGATTGTGCTGTTGCGTCTGGCCTATCTCGCCGTCACCAACGCCTTCGCCGTGTTGCGGTGGTTACCGATGAGCGACCGGGACAAGGACTCGGAGATCTTGGCCCTGCGCCACCAGCTCGCGGTCATACGACGACAGTTGGGTTCGAACAGGGCCAGGTTCGCCCCCGAGGACCGAGTCTTCCTCGCGGCACTGCTCAAACCCCTCCCCCGCGGCTCACTTCGTCGGCTGCATCTGATCGTCAGCCCGGACACGGTGCTGCGATGGCACCGCGATCTGATGCGCCGACGCCACGCCAGCACCTGCCGGCCTCGACGAACCGGACGCCCGCGCACGGTCGCCTCGATCCGGCGACTGGTACTGCGCCTGGTCCGGGAAAACCCGAGTTGGGGATACCGCCGTGTTCACGGCGAGCAGGCCACCCTGGGCATCAAGGTCGCCGCCTCTACCATCTGGGAGATCCTCAAAGATGCGGGCTTCAACCCCGCACCAGAGCGCACGGCCACCACCTGGGCCGCGTTCCTGCGCAGCCAAGCCGACGCGCTGCTGGCATGCGACTTCATCGAAACGTTCACATTGACCGGCCAGCGCCAATACATCCTGGCCTGTACCACCTCTGGAACTAGGCCACCAGGGTCGACCTGGGATGATGTGTGATCGTGGTGGTCCGTCTCGTCTACCGGTTCGCGGTTACCGTTCTGGCCTGGTTGGCGCTGCTGGCAAGATCTTCGGCGTCCAAGAACGTCGAAATACTGGTCCTGCGGCAGGAGGTTGCGGTCCTGCGCCGGACCAACCCAAAGCCGCGGATCAGCTGGACCGACCGGGCGGTGCTTGCTGCACTGGCGCGGATCCTGCCCAAGACGCTGCGTAGCCACCGGATCGTCACCCCGGCACGCTGCTTCGCTGGCACCGCCGCATGGTGACCAAGAAGTGGACCCAGCCCCGGACACCAGGCCGCCCGCCACTGGCCGAAGAAATCGTCGCGCTGATCGTTCGCCTAGCCACGGAGAACCAAAGCTGGGGCGTGGTCAGGATCCAAGGTGAGCTGCGCCGCCTGGGCCATCGTGTCGGCGCCAGCACCATCCGCAAAATCCTCAGAACCCACCCTATCCCGCCACCAGGAGCCCGCGACGACAGGTGGCGCACGTTCCTGCGTGCCCAGGCCGAGTCGATCCTGGCGATCGTTTTCCTGCACGTCGACTGCGCGGTGTCTTTGACGCGCCTATACGTGGCGTTCGTTATCGAACACCGTACCCGCCGGGTGCACCTGCTCGGGGTGACCCGCTATCCGACCGGAACCTGGGCTACGCAACTGGCCCGGGACTTCACCGCAAACCTCGAACAGGCCGGGCACCGGTTCAAGCATCTGGTCCGGGACCGGGATGCCAAATTCACCGTTGCTTTCGACACGGCGTTCGCCTCCATCGGCGTCGACTCCGTGCTCACCGCGCCACAGACACCGCGGATGAATGCCATTGCGGAGCGGTTCGTGCGCACCGTCCGGGCCGAATGCACCGACCGGATGCTGATCGTCGGCGAAGGCCACCTCCGCGCTGTCCTTAAGCGATACATCGATCACTACAACCGCGGACGCAGCCACCAAGGCGACGGGATGGAACTGCGGGCGCCCGGCGACGACTCGAACGTGATCCCCTTCCCGGCCCCAGCAGACCGAATCCGTCGCAAACGAATCCTTGGCGGACTGATGAACGAGTACCAAGCTGTGGCATGAACCTGCAGGTCAGACCCGGTGGCCGAGTTTCAGGAGTACTACAGGCCGGGTGTGCCCCGATCTCCAGGAAGCAGTACCCGTGTCCGTCGAAGGTCTGCTCGGGGACGTCGTAGCCGAGGTGGCGGGCGATGCCTGCGGCGACGGCGAGGGCCTGGCCCTTGGCGAATACTGCGGCCTTGGGCAGGGGCTTGCCGATCGGGAGCGTGATGGAGGCGACGTCGCCCAGGGCCCAGACGCCCTCGATGCCGGTGGCCAAGGTGTGCGGGTCTACGGGGATCCATCCGGCCTCGGAGAACCCTGCGGCGGCCACGGGTGCCGGAGCCCGGTGCGGCGGGATGGCGATCAGTAGGTCGAAGTCGACGCGCTCTCCGTCGGTGAACAGGATCTGCCGGGTGTCGGGATCGACGCGTTCGACCTGCCGGCCGGGATGAAAGCCGATCTGCTTGCCGCGCAGCATCTCCACGACACCGGCGCCGACAATCGGTCCCGCGACCGGCATCGGGTGTGGTTCGGGGGTGTGAACATCAATCGTGACCGCGTCGCGGGCCCCGGTCTCGGTGAGCAGGTCGGCGGCGAGCATCGCGCCCTCGTACGGGGCGGCCGGGCACTTGTACGGCATCGACGTCACCAGGAACGCGATCTTGCCGGAGTCGGTGCGGCGCAGCAGTTCGTGGGCCCGGACAGCGGCCTCGGAGGTGTAGTAGTGGGCTGCGATACCAGCAGCGAGGGCCTCGTCGAGGCCGGGGACGGCGGCGGTGTCCAGCCGGGCGCCGAGCGCGACCACCAGAGCGTCGTAGGTCAGCGGTCCGGTACTGGTGTGCACGGTGCGTTCGGCCGGATCGATGCCCTCGACGGCGGCTTTCAGCATCTCCACGCCGGGCAGCGTCTTCTCCGTCGGGGTGACGCTGACCTCGTCGGAAGTGCGCCAGCCGCGCAGCAGCCACAGCAGAGACAGGCCCTGGGCACCGTGGAAGGTTTCGTCGACCAGGACGATGCGGTCGGTCTCGGGCAGCAGGTCGCGCAGGGCGTCGGCGGTAGACAGTCCGCCGACGCCGGCGCCGAGGATGACGACTGTGTTGGGCACGATCGGTGCTCCTTAGGGAGTGTTTCGGAGTCTCGCGGTTGGCTGGGACCAGTCGGGTCAGATGTTGATGACCTGGTCGGCCCAAGCGGTCCAGGCGCCGAGTTCGGCCATGGAGGAGCGGTGCGTACCGGGGACGATCAGCTCCTCGGTCAGGCCACGGCCGTCCATGCAGGTGCCGCATGCCCCGATCTCCACACCCTTTGCGGCCAGGGCTTTGAGCATGGTGCCGGTGTTGTAGAAGCCGTCGGGGGTCTTCTGCCCGGCCATCGCCGCGATGACGGCGTCGCCGAACAGGAACACCCTCACCTCGTTGCCGCCTTCCTGCCCGGCGTCGGGAGTGAGCATCTGGCGGGCCCAGCGCAGGCCGTTGTAGGTGCGCTCGATGCCATAGGGAGGGTCGTGCAGGACAAACAGGAACTTCATCGCGGTCTCCGAGGGCGGGGTGCGGTGCGCGGCGCGCACGGTACAATGACTACAATATTCCAAAGACTTTTGGAAGGTGCTGGTGGAAGACGTTACACCCAAGGCGGCGCTGTACGAGACCTTCGCCGCGGTCGGCAAGGCGCTGGGCAATCCGGCGCGTCTACTGCTGCTGGAATTGCTGGCCCAGGGCGAGCGCGGCGTGGAGGAGCTGGCCGAGGCGGCCGGGATGCGGCTGTCCAACACCTCGGCGCAGCTGAAAGCTCTGTCTGCCGCCGGACTGGTGGCCGGCCGCCGCTCGGGGCCGAAGGTGATCTACGCGCTGGCCGAGGAGTCGGTCGGGGCGCTGGTGGAGCAGGTGAAGGACTTTGCGGCGGCCCGCCTGGCTGACGCCGAGCGCGCCGCCCGTGCCTACCTCGGTGACGTCGGCGCCCTGGAGCCCGTCGACCTCAACGAGCTGGCCGAGCGTATAGAGGGTGCCGGGGTGCTGGTGCTGGACGTGCGCCCGGCCGTCGAGTACGCCGCCGGGCACATCCCCGGCGCGTTGAGCATCCCGCAGTCCGAGCTGGCCGCGCGGCTGGCGGAACTTCCGGCGGACGCGGAGATCGTCGCCTACTGTCGGGGCCGGTACTGCGTGATGGCACCCGAAGCGGTGCGGCTGCTGCGCGAGCACGGATACCGCGCGCGGCTGCTGGACGGCGGTCTGCCCGAATGGCGGCGCACCGGGCACGCGGTCGCCGCCGGGGCGACGGCATGACCGCCCCGACCGTGCCCAGCCATCCGGGCCTGAAGGACGGCCCGGTCTATCTGGACTACAACGCCACCACTCCCGTCGACCCCCGTGTCGTCGAAGCGATGCTGCTGTATCTGGCTACTGAGTTCGGCAACCCCGGCAGCGGCCACGCCTATGCCGGCAGGCCCCGGACCGCGCTCGCCGAAGCCCGTGCCCAGGTGGCCACGCTGATCGGAGCCGACCCGGACGAAATCGTGTTCGCCGGCGGCGGCAGCGAAGCCGACACCCTGGCATTGTTCGGCACGGTACTGGCCCGCCTGGCGGCCGGGTCGGAATCGGGGCCCATGCAGGTGATCATCCAGGCCACCGAGCACCCCGCCGTGCTCGAAGCCTGCCACGCCCTGGACCGCCGCCACGGCGTACACATCACCGTGCTGCCGGTGGACCGCGACGGCATGGTGGACCCGGCCGACCTTGCTGACGTGATCGGCGACCGGACAGTACTGGTGTCGGTGATGACCGCGAACAACGAGACCGGCGTCATCCAGCCGATCCGCGAACTCGCCGACATCGCCCACGCCCACGGGGCGCTGCTGCACACCGACGCCCCCCAGGCCGCGGACAAGATCGCCCTTGACGTCCGGGATCTGGGCGTCGACCTTCTCACCGTGGCTGGGCACAAGCTGTACGCGCCCAAAGGTGTCGGAGCCTTGTACGTGCGCCGCGGCGTGAACCTCGAACCGGTTATTCCCGGCGGCGGCCAGGAGCGCGGGCTGCGTGCCGGAACCGAGAACGTCGCCGCAGCCGTTGCCCTTGGCGCCGCCGCTCAGTTGGCAGCTGCCGACCTCGCCATTGGCGGCGCGGCCCGGATGGCAGGGCTGCGCGACGAGTTGCACCACCATCTGGCGCGGCTGCTGCCTGGCCGGATCCACCTCAACGGGCACCCCACCCGGCGGCTGCCGAACACCCTCAACATCAGCATCGACGGCACTCGCGGGGACGCCCTGCTGGCCGCCGCGTCCGGCATCGCCGCAGCTACAGGATCGGCCTGCCACACCGGCGACCCGACGCCGTCTCCGGTACTCACCGCCATGGGCTACAGCCCTGAGCGTGCCTTGGCCGCGCTGCGTCTCAGCCTTGGTCGCTGGAGCACCTCGGCCGAGATCCAGGCCGCCGCCGAACACATCGCGAAAGCTGCGGGAAGCGCATAGCAGCTGGGAAGTCATGGACGACCGTGCAGAGCCGGCCAGGCGTTCGATGGCGAAGCGAACGGCGAGGTTCGGCAGGTGGGCTTGGGGCGTAGATCCCGCCGATCAACCGGTGCGCGGACGGATCTGCATCGTGTGCAGGGCTTCCAGGGTGTAGGCGATGCGGGTCATGCCGGCCGGCAGGGCGAGCAGCAGCACCCAACAGGGCCCTGGCATGAGCCGCAGCAGCGCCGCGAGCATCGTCGTGTCCAGCACGAGCAGCCCGACGCAGCCAACGGTGGCGGCATTCAACGCCCGGCAGTACTGGCCGGCACGGACGGCGCCGAGCAGCACCGCGATCACCGAGAGCAGCACCACACCGAACACGATGCGGACGATGTGCGGAACCGGCCAGGTCCAGGCGTGCCCGGCGATCAGGACCACCGCCCAGCATCCGCCGACCAGCGGCCCGGTCGCCAGCAAGGTCCGCACCGTGCGCCGGGCCGGAGCGGCCTCGGTGAACGCCGCCAGTATCCGGTCGGCGTCGCCGAACTCTGCGATGGCCGCCGCCGCTGCCGCGTCGGGGCCTTGGCCGCGTTCGCGCTGGTGCTGGTACTCCTCATCCAGGCCGTCGGCGAGTTCCTCGACATAGGCCGCGGGCAGCTTCCCGCGCAGGGCTTCAAGGTAGTCGGCGATCACGCCGGATTCGGCCATGGCGTGCCCTCCAGCGCCGCGCCGACCACCGCGGCGAACTCCCGCCAGTCCGCGCGCTTGCCGGTGAGCGCGCGCCGTCCGGCATCGGTCAGGGTGTAGTTGCGGCGGCGGCGTCCGCCGACGACCGACCAGGAACCGGCGATGTAGCCGGCTTGCTCCAGGCGGTGCAGCGCTGGGTAAACGGTGCCGGTCGGCAGGTCCAGGCGCCCACTACTGGACTCACGCAACGCTTCCTTCACCGCGTAGCCGTGCAGCGGGCCGCCTTCCAGCGCGGCCAGCAGCATCGCGTCCAGATGCCCTTTGAGCGCTTCGGCCTTCATAGGTAGTAACGCTACGTCGAGGCTTCCGTCCCGGCAATGGCCGGAGTACCGTGGCGATAGGTAGCAACGCTACTTATGAAGATGTGGGCGGCCCGGGAAGGCGGGTTCCAATGCTCGCGGAAGGCCAGATCGCAGGACTCACCGTCGGGTCGACGGCACCGCTGTTTCTGGCGGTGCTGGCCGTTCACATCCTCGCGGCGTTCACCGCCCTGGCCTCCGGGGCGGTCGCGGCACTGTCCGCGAAGGGCTCGGCACGGCATGTCCGGGCCGGACATCGCTACTTCCGGGCGATCATCGGCGTGTTCGTCACCGCGGTCGCGCTGGCCGCGATGCGCTGGCACCAGGACTACTACCTGGTGGCTATTGGCGCGGTCGCCCTGGGCACCGCGGTCCTCGGGGTCCGGCACCGGCGCCGCAACCGCCCCGGCGACGCCGGCCACATCATCGGCATGGGCGCCTCCTACGCCGTGATGCTCACCGCGTTCTACGTGGACAACGGCCCGCACCTGCCGCTGTGGGACCGGCTGCCCACGGCCGCATACCGGCTGCTGCCTGCTGTCGTCGCGACCCCGATCATCGTTCGTGCCGTCCTGCGAAGCCGCTCCTGTCCTCTGCCCGCACCCCAGAGCCTCCCGAAGGACGACCGACATGCAGCTTGAGGTCCCCAACGTCACACCGAGCAGCGCGGCGATCCCACGCCTCCGATTCTCGGCCTTGAGCGTGTGTGCAGCGGCCATCTACGTCCTGGCTCTGGGGATTCCGACCGCGGTGATCCCGAGCCCGTTCTTCGACCGGATCCTGCCGGTCAACGCCTGGAACCTGGCCTCCCTGCTGATCCCCGCGCTGCTGTTCGGGCCGCTTGCCGCCACCTATCTGGTGCCCTGGCCGACCGCCTGCCGCATCGGCGGACGCGCAGGCGTCGGCGGGGTCCTGTCGTGGTTGGCCGTCGGGTGCCCGCTGTGCAACAAACTCGTCGTCCTCGCCGTCGGCGTCAGCGGCGCCACCGATTACGTCCGGCCCCTGCAACCGGTGCTTGGCGCCGGGTCAGCCCTCCTGCTCGCGCTCGCCCTTCGGGCCCGATTCGCCAACCGCGCGCGACCTGAACCCGCACCGGTCCAACTGCCTGCTTCGCTGTGAACGTCGACGAAAGAAACTCGCCATGGCCCGCTCTCATCCGATCTTCGCCCGCTACTACGCCCGGACCAGCCTGGCCATGGAACGCGGCATCGCCGAACACCGCGACACTCTGTTGGCCGGACTGACCGGCCGCGTCATCGAAGTCGGCGCCGGCAACGGCCTGAACTTCGCCCACTACCCGCCGGAAGTCACCAGCGTCCTGGCGGTCGAACCCGAACCGCTGCTGCGGCGCCTCGCCGAGGACAACGCCGCCAAGGCAGCCGTGAAGATCGAGTTCGTCGACGGCGACGCCGATCACCTGCCGGCCGAAGACGGGTCCTACGACGCCGTAGTGGCCTCCCTGGTCCTGTGTTCCGTCCCGGACCCGGACCACGCGCTGACCGAGATGCTCCGCGTCCTCAAGCCCGGCGGCCAGCTGCGGTTCTTCGAGCACGTCCGCGCCGAGACCAGCGGCAAGCGCGCAGTCCAGCGGATCTTGGACGCCACCATCTGGCCGACCCTCGGCGGCGGCTGCCACACTGGCCGCGACACCGCCGCAGCGATCAGCCGCACCGGATTCCACATTGACCGTCTGGACAAACTCACCCGCGCCGAGACCCGTATCCCGTTTCCTGCCTCGCCGCAGATCCTGGGAACCGCTGTCCGACCTGACGCAGACCACGGGTGAACGGATTCAGAGTAGGACATCGCGTCCAGATCGGAGCGTGGGCTGAGACAGGCAGCCACTCCAGTAGGGCAGAACCCACGCGTTAAGTCCGAGCCGGATGGCCTTCGCAGGCGGCCCTCAGCCGTTGCTGACGTCCAGCTCTTGGCGCATTCCGTCGGCGTAGTGGTTGGGCAGGTTGCACACCAACTCGTAGCGGCCCGCTGTCAAAGTCACCGTGACCCACCCGACCGAACCGGCCGGAATGCCGTCCCCGGCTCCGGCGGCGCAGTTCGCGGACGCCTCACCCAGGCTTCCGGTCTCGTCGATCTTCCCGTCCGCCGCGGGAACACGCTGACCTGGCTGTGCTCCCGTCGGCAGGGGCAGGACCACCAACTCGTGAGTGCGCCATCCCATGTTCTGGGCGACGAACGTGACCTGTCCCGCCGCGACGGTGGTCGGGGTGGCCCGGAGCATCATGTGCGCGCCCATGGGCGCGGTGCCGCCCATCATGTGCGTCATACCCATGTCGGCCAGCATCACCGTCACGACGCTTCCCGAAAGGGAGCTCGGCGCGGAGCACGTCAACCTCGCGTAGTGGTAGCTGGTGTCGCTGCCGGTACCCATCATCCCGCGGCTCGATGAACCGTCGCCGCTGCTGCAGGCGGCAGTGGCCGCGAGGAAGGTGGCGCCGAGGCCCAATGCCGCGATGCGCGTTGTCCTGTCCATAACACCACCTTCGCCGCCCGGATCGGCTGCCGTCAGAGTCCAACGGCCCTGCCCCGGGGCCGACAAGTTCAGCGAGCGCAGCCAGCCGCGAAGTCCGCCGAAGGACGTGTGCTGGCTGCTGTCGCAGGCCCAGCGCTCGGAGGCGTTGCCGAGGCCGGTTGGGGTCGCTGGGGTCAGCGGTGGTGGTGTTTGGCGGACATGGGCGTCGACGTCGATACTCTCCGGCGATAGCACCGCCACATGACATGGCTGGATGAGACTGCTTCTCGGGCGGAGTTGTCACCAGCGGCGGCGCTGTTCCGGTCGCTGGTGACCCGGCCCGGCTGGCGATCGTGCGCCGGCTCGCGGCCTCGGACGCGCGGGTGGTGGACCTGACCGCGCAGCTGGGGCTGGCCCAGTCGACCGTGTCCAAGCACCTGGCGTGCCTGCGCGATTGCGGCCTGGTCGTCTCTCGGCCCGTCGGCCGGGCGTCGGTGTTCAGCCTCGCCGCCGGCACAGGCTTGGTCGATCTGCTGGCGTGGGCCGAGACTGTGCTGGCGGCGACCGGATGCGCGGTGGCGCTGTGCCCGGTCTACGGCGACGGGCCCGGCAGGTGAGCCGGGAGCAGGCTGCCGGGCGCCCCATGGTGCCGGCGGCCGCACTCGCCCTGCTTGCCGGGTGCTCATCGCCCAAGCACACATCGACTGCGGCCTCCGGGACGAGTTCCTCTGCTTCAGCGTCGACGGTTGCCTCGACGTCGTCGCCGGAGACCGCATCGACTGCCAGCTCCTCGCAGGTCGGCAGCGCGCCGGCCACTACGGTCGGCGGCTCCGCGAGCACCGCGACAGCCTCGCCGTCCTCTGGCCCACCGTCCTCGCATCCGTCGTCGGCGCCGGCATCGCCGGGGACGAGCGTGCCCGGCTCCCCGCCGGCAAGCGGCTCGGGCACGTGTCTGTCCGGTACCTTCAGCGTGATCTACCCGGCCACCGACAACCCGCCGCGCAGCGCCTGCCTGCACATGGGCACCACGGTGAACGTCGAGCTGCTCGCACTGCGCGGTGTCACGTGGTCGGTGCCGAGCAACTCGGACCCGTCGGTGGCTTCCGTCACCGACGAGGTCACGCCGCCCGGCACCCGTCATGACCACGTCATGCTGTTGCGTCCCGGCACCGTCACGTTGACCAGCGCCAGCACCTACAACCCGGACCCGCACGGACCGCCGTCCAGGCAGTGGACCCTGACCTTGACGATCGTGCCCTGATCCACTGCCTGGCGTGAGTCCGTGCCCGGACCGTCAGCTCAGAGTGACGTCGTCGTACTCGGTGTATGTCGCGTCTCCGGCGTAGTTGTCGTCCTTGTTGGTCAGGGTGAGCGTATAGCTGTGCCCGGCGGTGATGGCCTTGGTGACTTGCTTCCAGCCGGAGCTGGACACACAGGTCTTGGCCAGGACCGTTGTGGTGGTGCCAGAGGTGTTGTCCTTCAAGGTGGCGGTGGCCCAGTCGTAGGTGACGGTGTCCGGGCAGGTGACGTTGTACCAGAAGCCGAGGGTCGCGGTGCCGGTCGGCGCGGTGAAGGTCTGCGCGATCGAGGACGCGCCGTTGGTCGGGCTCGTCGAGCCGAGCAGCGCCGCGTAGCTGCCCGAGTGCGGACCGGAGGTGGTCACGCCGGTGGCCGGTCCGGTGGCAGTCCAGCCGGTCAGTGAGCCGGTCTCGAAGCCGCCGTTGGTGACGCCACCGGTCACCGGTCCGGTGACGGTGAGGGTGTAGGTGGCGGTGTGGGTGTGCGAGGTGCCGGTTCCCGTCACGGTGACCGGGTAGGTCCCGGTCGGAGTGGTCGACGCGGTGGCGATGCTCAGCGTGGAGCTACCGCCGGCGGTGACCGACGTCGGGCTGAACGATGCCGTGGCGCCGGAGGGCAGGCCGGAGGCGGACAGAGCGACCGACTCGGTGTCGCCGCCAGCGGCGGTCGTCCCGATCGTGGTCGTGACGGCGGAACCCTGGAGCACGGAGCCGGAGCCCGGATTGGCGGCGATGGAGAAGTCGGGGGTCGCGGGGCCCTCCGACACGGTCGTGGCGTAGATCTCGGCGGTGGAGCTTCCGTTGTCCGCGCTGCCCCAGCTCACCGCGAGCTGGTTGTTCGGCATGGCGGCCAGCCCGAACGTGTCGCCCGGCCACACCGACCGGTTACCGTAGTTGACCGAGATCTGCTGCGGGGACCCGATCAGGCCGGAAGCTGTGGTGAAGGTCTGCAGGTAGGTCGCGTAGCCCTGGCTCGGCGCGTTGGTCTGCCAGCCCACGTATGCGGTGCCGGCCGGGCCGCCGACCACCTCCATGATGTGGGCCGAGTTGGTGTTGTCCGGCGTCACCCGCGTCGGCGCCGACCACGTCGCGCCGTTGTCGGTGGAGTAGCTCAGCCATCCGGTGTCAGTGCTCGAAGTCGGCTGCGTGTCCCAGGTGGCGTAGAGGGTTCCGCCGGCGTCGATCGCGATGGAGCCGTTGATCCACCAGTTCGCCAGCGCGATCGTCCCGACCTCGGGGCGGACCTGCACGGTCTGGCTCGGCCAGGTGGCGCCGGCGTCGTTCGACCAGGTGAAGTACTCGTAGCCGGGGTGCAGGGCGTAGGGCGACGTCGAATCCGTCGGGTGCTCCTCGTAGAGCGCGTCGACGCGGCCGCTGGGGTCGACGAGCAGCGGTGCGGCGAACGCTCCCATCGTCGGGTAGTTCGGCCCGATCGCCTTGAAGCCGCTGAAGGTCTTGCCGCCGTCGGTCGACTTCTCCATCACCGTGTTCAGCTCGCCGTTGGAGAACGAGCAGGAACCGGTCGAGCTGCAGATGGTCTGGACGTTCGATTGGTCGGGGTCGTAGTCCCAGGTGACGTACACGGTGCCGTCCGGCGCCACGGCGATGTAGGGCCGGTCACCGAAGTAGCCGCTGCCCGGAGGCGTCACATGCGCGGTCTGCGTGAACGTCGCGCCGTGGTCGAACGACGCCTCGACCACCGGGTAGTTGCTCGGCGACATGAACGCCGCGTACACGGTGCCGTTCGGGCCCACGGCGAGGGCGGGATCCCAGGCACCGGACGAGCCGGGCATCGTGATCGGCGTGTTGTAGCTGGTGCCGCTGTTCGTCGAGCGGGCGAACCCGATGCCGCCGCATCCGATCCACGACTGGTAGATGTCGCCGGAGCTGTCGGCCGCTGCGACGACCTCCTGGTTCTGCCCCGAGCACTGCGAGCTGACGTTCAGGATCGGCGCCGCGGTGATCCGCGAAGCCGCTTGTGCTGGACTCTGGACCGCTGTCGTGACGCCGGCGATGAGCAGGAGCGAGGAAGCCGCGGCCAGACTTCGTAGTCTGAGACGTGCGCTGAGGGGGTTTCGGGCACGGGCTCGGAACATGGTGGCACCCCTTTCGGCGACGCCGGGGGTAGGCGGCGTCGCATGGAGCACGAGGATGCCCGCGCGGGATGGCGCGGGCAGAGCGGATGCTAGATAGGTGCTCGCACTCCGTCAAGGTTCTGCTAAAGCAGGGTGGTCAGCAGGTTTGACGGCAGTCGCGCGGGAACGGTCAGCGTGAAGTCAACGGCACCGTGGAGGCGGCGTGGTCCGAGGCCATTGCCAGCACCGGATCGTTCCCGGCCGGTTGCAGCGCCGTAGTGGCCGTCTTCAGCAGGCCGCTGGCCGGGACGTACGTCGCCTGGTCGAAGACCCCGCCAGTGGGGGCATGGGCGACCTCGATCGCGGGACGCGCCGTGCTGCCGGCGTAGGACGTTGACATGTAGTCCCCGACCATCGGTCCCTGGGTGGTGCTCGGGAGCCAGGAGATCGTCATCGGCCCGGCCAGCTGGGTGGCGGCGGTCCAGCTCGCCCCGCCGTTGGGCGAGGAGATGAAGCCGACGTCGAGCTGGCAGGTCGCGGCGGTGCACTTGGCGTTCGGATAGAAGTAGTAGGAGACGCCGATGTGCGCGCTGGTCCCCGAGGTGGCCTTGTCCACCGCCAGGCCGGGGATGAAGTGGTCGACACTGCTGGTGGTGGCGTCGATCGGGACCCGGGCCACCGTCGACCACGTGGTGCCGTTGGTCGAAGTGGAGTAGACGATGTCGTTGGACTTGCAGCCAGAGCGGAAGCGGCAGTCCTGCCAGCCCACGTAGACCTTTCCGGCGCCGTCGATCTCTGCCGAGGGCAGGGCGCTGGTGCGCAGGCCCGCGGCCACGGTGTGGGTCCTGGCGGTGGAGACTGCGACGCTGGCGGTCCAGCTGGCGCCGCCGTTGGTGGAGGTGAAGGCGCGGACGGCGGTCTCGTTGGCGTTGGCGAAGGGCACGATGACGGTGCCGTTGGGCTGGATGACGGGCTGGCCGCCCAGCCCGGTGGCGGCATCGGCGGTCTTCAGGGCCGGAGCCCACGTGAGGCCGCCGTCGGTGGAGGTTGACATGTACTCCCGGTCGCCGTCGCCGTTGTCGTCGAACTCGGTGTAGCAGTGCCCGTAGAACGGGCTGGTCGGCGTGTTGTCGCAGGCGGTCCAGTTCTTGTCCAGGTCGGTGCTCAAGCTGGTGACCACGACGGGGTTGCCCCAGACTGTGCCGCCGTTGGTGGAACGGCTCACCACCACTTCGGGGACGGTCACCGCCGAGGTGATCGGGATCGAGGAGATCAGCCACACGTTGTGGGCGGCGTCGTAGGCCACCGAGGCGTCCGATACCCGCTGGAAGCTGCCGCCGCCGGACCACTGAGTGATCCCGGGCAGGAAGCCGTGGGTCCAGGTGACACCGTTGTCGGTGCTGGTGCCCCAGCCGATGTCGGAGGATCCGCCGTCGGAGAACCGGCCGGTCTGCTGGGCCTGCACGATCGTCGAACCGAAGGAGAAGGTGTCGGGCTCGACCTCGGTGGCGTGCTCGCTGCTGCCGTTGGTGAACGGGTCCGCGCTGATCTGAGTCAGCGCCACATTGGCGCTGGCTGGACCGCCGGCGGCGACCATCAGGCCGGCCGCCAGACCGGCAGCCCAGGCAAGGCGGGATGTCTTCTTCACGAGCCGCTCTCCTTCGCATCGTTGGTTCGGAGCAGACGCGTTCGCACAAATCGCCGTCGCCATTCCGGCAGGGAGGAAGGATCGGCCGACCCGGCGCACCCCCTGTGGCGCGAAGTCGAGACCGGGTGGCAGGCGGAGTTCCCGACAGGCGCGTGCTCGGCGTGGCGCTATCTGTGGCCTGATTCGCGCGAGCAGGACGGACAGTAAGCGGAGAGGAACGCCTCGTCAAGGCTGCGGTTCGAGGCTGTGTTTCTGGGCGTTTGCTGGACCGGCATACCCTGACAAGTGATCACGCAGTGCGCGGTCAGCCGATCAGGAACACAGTGCGCCGTTCACGGAGAACGCGGTGGGCGAAACGTTGCCGAGGGTCCAGGTGCCCTGGAACCCGAACGACTGACTGCCGCCGGGCGCGATGGAGGCGTTGTAGCCGAGACTGGCAGCCGTGACGCTGGTGCCGTTCTGCTTAACGCTCGCGTTCCACGCGTTGGTGATCTTCTGGTCGCCGGGGAAGCTGAAAGCCAGCGACCAGCCGTCGATCGCGGACGTGCTGTTGTTGGTGATCGTGACATTGGCCGTGAACCCGCCGGACCAGTAGGTGGGGGTAAAGGTGACGTGGCAGACGCTGGGAGCCGGCGGGGTGATCACGAGATCGGCGTCAGCGCTGGCCACCTTGTTCGGCAAGTAGTCCTCGTAGACATCCGCGGTCACATGCAGCCCGGTGGCAAGACAGCTCGCGATCGGGGCTTCGTACGCGCGACCCGTGGTGGAAAGGGCGCCGGGCGCCATCGCATATTCGAACTCGTCCGGATTCAGGTAGGGGCAGCCGGGCGGCGTGCCGGTGCCAGACCAGGTGAGCCGCGGGGACCACTCCATCTCGCCCTTCACGGCCTGGCCGGTGCAGTTCTGCAGGACCAGGGTCAGCGCCGAGTTCGCGGTGGGCTCGACCGCGGCCGGGCTGAAGGAGAACAGGTCGACGACGATGCCGCTGCCGGTACACGCGGGAGCGAACCCCAGCGTGGCCGATGCGGTGGCGACCGTACCGGCGACGCCGTCGACGGTTACGTTCACGCTCATGCGCAGCGAGGTCGGCTGGCATCCGGACCCCGGATCTCCATAGGTGTTGGTGAGCTCATATACGCCCCCGACAGCGATCGTGAAAGGGGAGGCGGGACCTGGATCGAGGACCGGGCAGTTCTGCCCCGCGTACTGGCCGTACCAGATAGTCGATCCCTGCACGGCCTGGGTGCCGCAGTTCTGTAGCTCCAGGATGAGAGCGGAGTGACCGGTGGGCGCGATGACGGGCGGGCTGAACGTGAACTGGATGATGGAGACCCCGCCGGTACACGCCGCCGGGCTCGCGACGTTCGCGACGTTCGCGCGGCTCTGGGAACTCGCGGGGCTCGCGGCGTCTGCAGTACTGGGAGACAGCAGCCCTGCCATCGTCAGCACCGCGGCGAGGACCGACATCAACAGCCTGCGTACCATTCCAGCTCTCCTTGTCCTGGACCCGGTCGAGGGTCAGCGTAGAGGGGTGGTCACAGGACACAAGGCCACTCCGACACCCGGTTTGACGGCGCTGATCAGACCGTGGCCGCACGGGTGCGGGCATGAAGCTTTCATGCCGCGAGGCACTTGGAGGCTCTGCGACTAGCGGTGGCCTGTCGTAATACAGGTTCGGGCCCGCCGGTGGACCCGAACCTGGGTTCTACGTGGCTGTCATGCGAACCCGCCGACCCAGCGCTGCGCAAGGGTCCCGTTACAGCCACAGCCGCATCTGCAGCCCGGGCACCGTCTGCGCGGCGCTTCAGGTCGTTCCGCCGTCGGCGGGATTCCGGCCGGAGATACTCGCCGTCAGGGCCCGACCTGCTCACGTTGGTTCAGCGCCTCGGTGGGCTTGCATCCGGTACCCAGGTACAGGTTTACCGTCGAGGGACAACCCCTTGGGGGTGTCCGTCGAGGAAAGGAGCCGGGCCATGACCTGGGTACCGCAATCGTGCACGCTGCCTACCGAGGAGCAGCCGCTGCGTATCGCCGAGTTCGACACATTGTTCACCAGCGCGCTGCTCGGCGTGGAACGGCCCGCTCGGGTCCGGGCCCGGCTGGTCCTGGACGCTGCGGCCGAGCCGGTGGCGCGGGAGCTGGCCGAGCGTGAGACGAGTTGTTGCTCGTTCTTCACCTTCGCCTTCGGTCACGACGAGGCTGGCCGGCTGGCCATGGACGTCTCGGTGCCCGAGCCGCAGGTTGGTGTGCTGGATGCCCTCGTCGACCGCGCGGCCGGAGCCCGCACATGACCGAGGGGTCGGGCGGCCTGCGGTCTGGTGAGCTGGCCCAGGCGGCCGGGGTGAACCAGCAGACGCTGCGCTACTACGAGCGCCGCGGCCTGCTCGCTGAGCCCGACCGCACCCTGGGCGGGCACCGCGTCTACCCACCGGAGTCCGTCGCGCTGCTGCGGGTGATCAAAGCCGCGCAGCGGCTCGGGTTCACTCTCGACGAGGTCGCCGAGCTGCTGGAAGCCGGCAGCCACCAGCACGGTGCCGGGCGCCGTGCCAGGGCCGGACTCCAGGAACTCGCCGCCACCAAGCTCGTCGAGATCGACGCGCGCATCGCCGACCTGCACACCATCCGCGCCGCCCTCGTCGGCGCCATGGACGCCGGCTGCGACGACCTGACGGTCTGCGCGACCAGCGTTTGCTGCCCACTGCCGTTCGCCGACCTCGCCCGGGAGGACCGCCATGCCGAACCCTGCTGCTGACCCCGTCCAGGAACTGACCGACACCACTGCCGCGCCGCCGGAGCGCCGTGCGGCCGGGCTTCTGGCCTGGCTCGCCGGAGCTGCCTGCGTCGCGTGCTGCGCACTGCCCGCCCTGGTCGCCGCCGGCGTGCTCGGCGGTGGCGCGCTCGCGGTCGCCGCATGGCTGCCCACCGTCGCGGTCATCCTGGCCCTCGCCGCGGCCGGCGTGTTCGGCTGGGCCCGGTGGCACCGCTCCCGCGCTGTCGAGAACGGACACGGCTGCACCGGATCGTCCTGCGGATGCGGAACGGCCGACGGCGGCCGTACCGCTGTCGAGGTCTCGCTACGCTCACGACCGTGACGATCTTCCGCTCCATCGCCCTGTTCCTGGCCGCCGCTGTCCTGGAGTTCGGCGGCGCCGGCATCCTCGCCGCCTACGGCGGCGTCTTCGTCGCCCGTTCCCTTGCGTAGGAAATGGCACTCGACGGTTATCGCCCAGACCGCTACGACGTGGTCGGCGAGCTCGATGACTTCGGGTTCAGCGGGTCCGGTTCGACCGGCCGATGCGGCACGAATTCGGGTCGGTGGCCCAGGACTGATCTCTGCGACGCGAGAAGCCGCGCGGTTCAGGGCATGCGGTCGTGCGAATGGCCACAGTGCCCGTTGTGCGGGCAGGCGGGCGTGGTCTGTTGGGCGGCCGGGCAGTAGTTCATGCCGGCGGCCGCGGCCGCGGGTCCCGCGGCGATGATCAGCGGGAGCAGCAGCAGGGCGCCGATGCCGGTGGCTCCGGCCAGGCGCTGTCGGCGTCGCAGCGGAGCCGGGTCTTCGATGAGCCGCCGGATCCGGGCCGGGGTGCTGGCCCCACCGGCACCGAGCGCGGCGGCGGGGGTCGGTCCGGCGGCGATGGCCAGCAGCGCGTGCGCCACCGGCAGCCGGCCGGATGCGGAAGTGGCGGCGTCGTCGGCGCACATCTCGATCAGCAGCGCGGTCTCGGCCGCCGCATCGCGGAGCGCGTGCAGCCCCGGAAACGCCCGTGCCATGGCCTGAGCGAACGTCAACGCCAAGTCATGGCGCCCGCGCATGTGGGCCCGCTCGTGCGCCAGCACTGCTGCCAACTGCTCGTCGTCGAGGGCTGACAGCGCGGCCGTGGTAACCACCACCGTGCGGCGGCGGCCCGGCAGGCAGTACACGGCCGGGGTGTCGGAGGCGACCACGGTGACTCCGAGGTCAGGGTCTGCTCGGCCGATGACGGTAACGGCGTCGCGGTGTGCCCGCCGGTCCCAAAACATCCCGGCCGTGCCGGCGGCCAGGACCCAGCCGACGCGGGCGATCACGGCGAGCGCGAGCACCGCGCCGGTCGCGGCCAGCGCGGCGCCGCCGGGTGAGGAGTACTGCGCGCGCAGCGCCATCACGCACGCGTGCAGCAGCAGGGCCAGGTCGGCGGACACCCGCATCGTCGGGACGGCGAGGGCGACCGCGCCGAGCACAGTCGCCGCGACGATGCCGGCGCTCAAGCCCTGCCAGGCGGCGACGCCCAGGCGTGGGGCCCGCCGGGTCCAGGCCGCGCCGGTCAGGCGAGGCGCTACAACGAGGGCGAGCAGCGCGGCGTAGCCCCCGAAGCCCGAGTCGAACAGCAGCAGCGCGACAAGCGCCGCAAACTGATCTGGAACTCGGTGATCGGCGTGCTGGTCCTGGGGCTGGTCGGCGGCGTCACGATCACGGTGCTGGCCGGCAAGGCCGCCGGGAAGATATCCGGCGTCAAGACCTTCGGCACCCTGGATCGCAACCACGTGCAGACCGACGTGACCTACCCGCAGGTCCCCCCGGTCGGCGGCAATCACGCCCCGGTATGGCTGAACTGCGGCGCCTACAAGGACCCGGTGAAAAACGAGAACGCTGTGCATTCCATGGAGCACGGCGCCGTATGGATCACCTTCCAGCCCGGTATCGGCGACGCCCAGATCGCCGCCCTGAAGGCTGCCGTGGCCGGCAAGAGCTACACGATCCTGAGCCCGTACCCGACCCAGCCGTCCCCGGTCACCGTCACGGCCTGGTCCACCCAGCTCAACCTGAACTCCGCGACCGACCCGCGGCTGGCCAAGTTCATCGCCAAGTACATGCAGGGCCCGCAGACCCCCGAACCCGGCGCGGCCTGCACCGGCGGCACCGGGACGCCGACCGGCTGATGCGGACCGAGTCGGCTGTGAGCCTGAACAGATACAACACACCGAAGCGCCAGACCGTGCGCACGCTGGAGGTCGCCTGCTGGCCGCCGCCACTGCGGCCGGCTCTCCGGCGCCAACCACACGGCGCCGGGCACGTCCACGGCATCCGGTGCCACGACGGCGCCGGAGGTCACGATCACGGTGGCGGTGTCCGTCGGCAAAGTCACCCCGCAGGACGACCAGTTCGCGGCCCTCTTCCCGGGGCGACCCCGAGCAGGTTGCGGTAGGGCCATCGGGCCCGTGCGGGATCGGGGCAGTTCCCGGCAGCGGCGTCCGTTCAGATGCGGGTCAGCAGCAGCCAGGTGAACGGCTGAACTGCGTTCCAAGGCGTGCGGTGCTCCTCCCGAAGCTGACGCACCACGCGCAGATTCGGGAACTGCCCGGCCAGCGCGTCGGGATCATAGCCCGCGGTCGGCAGCCCAGAGCACTGCCTGGGCCCGTCGCTGGCGAAGGTCCCGATCACCACATGACCGCCCTCATCCAGTGCGGCGTCCAGGACCCGCCGGTAGCGGTCGCGGTCGGCCGGGTCGGTCAGGAAGTGGAACACGGCCCGGTCGTGCCACAGCGCATAGCGGCGGGCAGGTTTCCAGGCCAGCAGGTCGGCGACGATCCAGTCGATGCCGCCGGCAGCCTCGCCGAGGCGCTCCCGGGCGACCGCCAGAGCTGGACCGGCGACATCCAGCACGCTGATGTCGGTGAACCCATGCTCGACAAGCCGGTCCGCCAACACCGAGGCACCACCGCCGACATCGATCAGCGCAGCGTCCCAGGCCGCCCCGGCGGCCCGGATGAGGTCCAGGGAGGTGGCCGGGTCAGCCTGGAACCAGCTGACCGCATCAGCCTGGTTCCTGCCATAGACGGCGTCCCAGTGATCGCGATCAGGCTGTTCGGTCATGCCCCCCGTTTTACAGGACCAGCTGGACAGGCCGTATGCCTGGCACGTGAGGGCACCGACAGCGGGCATCGAATCGCATCTTCCGGGGGTCGCCGACTTCGCGGAGGCGCCAGCAGGTCAGTCCAAGCGCCCGACGCCGAAACGCAGCCGACGGGCCACGACATCGGCGGCGACGCTCCCGACAGCCCGCCCGGGTTCTGTGGCGTGGGGCCCGCAGCCGCTCCAAGGCCGCTGCTGATGCTGGCGTTCTGCCAGGAGTGCCGGCACACCTCGATACCGCGGCATGCGTGCCAGCCGCGAAACTGTGTATGGAAGCTGCTTGGGTCTCCTGAAGTTACTTCGGCGCAGCGGTCGAATGTGCAATGGCGCTTTGGCTGCCGCCCTCCTCGGCGCCTAACAGGGTCGGTGTCTGCGCGATCAGCGAAGGCGTTCGCCGCGTCGGACGTCGTTGCTGCAAGGTGCCGCTTCGGCCGGCAAACCTATGACCGCCGTGCCGAGGGTTGTTTGCTGCGATCGGGAGTGGTCCCGGGCGTTCGGGTCATGCGTTGTTGCGTTCGTGAAGCAGGGTGAGCCAGGCGTTGTAGGCGTCGAGTTCCCGGTCTGCACCGTCCCCGACCCGGTCGGCGCGCCGCGCGGCGCGTGCATCGCTGACCTGCCACTGTCGCCATAGCACCAGAAGCGTGAACAGGGTCGGGATGGCGGTCAGTCCCCAGGTGAGTGCACCTGCGACGTGTTGGTCGGCCAGCGGGTCCAGGTGCCAGGCTGCCGGTGGGCGGGCGAAGAACCGCACGATCGGTACGTGCGCTGTCATGATCGCGAGACCGAAGAAGGCATGCACGGGCATCGCGGTCAGCAGCAAGAGGATGCGATACACAGGGGTAGGACGGGTAGGGCCGGGGTCCACGCCGATGATCGGCCAGTAGAAGAGATTGCCGGCGGCGAGCAGGTGGACGGCCATGACGATCTGTCCGGCCTGGGTGTCCATGGCCAGGTCGAAGACCGGGCTGAAGAAGGTTCCGTAGAGCCCTGTCACGAACAGCGGGATGGTCAGGGCCGGCGCGGTGATCGTACGGATGTAGCGAGAGTGCAAGAACGCCAGCAGCCACGTTCGTGGGCCGGGCCAGCGGCCCAGCCGCCTGGGCAGGACCCGTAGCGCGAGCGTGGATGGCGCACCGAGCAGCAGCCCGATCGGCGCGATCAGGCCAAGCAGCAGGTGTTGCAACATGTGGGCGCTGAACATCGTCATGCCGTAGCGGTGCAGGCCGGTGCAGGTGGCAGCGGCGATCGTCACCACTCCTGCGGTCCAGGCGGCGGTCCGGCCCGCCGGCCACGGATCACCGCGTCGGCGCAGCACGATGAGCCCGGTGCCGTAGCACGCCAGAGCGGTGAGGCAGAAGGAGAGGAACACCGGGTCTGGCTGCCACGCCATCGCCCGGGCCCACGTAATCGGAGCCAGCGGTGGTGAGTCTCCCACAGGTGCGTCTCCCGGCTCGTGGTGTGCGATGACAACGGGTGCGGGGGCTGGAAGGGCACGTCGGCATTCACTCGGACGGGCGTGCTCATCGGGCCGGGAGCGGAGCCTGGCCGGCCTGCCTGCGAGCCGCGCGGATCTGCCAGCAGCGCAGAATCGTGGAGCGGCCGCCGTGAGAAGCCTCAGAAGCCGTGCAGAGAACGCTGATCGTTGCGAGAGGCGGTGTCAGCGTCATCACCGTTGTCGGCAGGAGGAGGCAGCGCTGTCGGTGTCGGGGTATTGACCGACAAGCCCGGGCAGGTCCCCCCGGACCGGGGAGTGCTGGTGACGCTCCCGGCTCGGAGCCGGGAGCTCGAACTTCTTTCGGATCGATCAGCCGCCGAGGCGGTCCAGGACGTACAAAATGATGAACCCGGCGAAGAACAGGCCGGTCAGCACCGGCGTGTCCGGGGCCTCCTCGTGGGCCTCGGTGGAACATGGACGCCACACGGTCAGATCCCGACACCGGTACCGCAGCCCCATGATCGGAGAATTCTGGTGAATCAGCCCTTTGATTCATGCTAGGTTTGCAAGACTTGTGGAGTGGCCGCGAGGGGGGCGCAGATGGCTGAGAACGTCAGCACGGATACCGACGAGTTGTTCGTAGTGTGGCAGCGAGGCGACAAGTACGGGACTGTGGCACTAGTCATCACGTCTTCCTACGCCGAAGAGGTGCTGACACTGCTCACTGAAGAAGTCGTCTCCGCTCAGGTTGCTCCGTGGGCGGACCGCAGCTCCGCGTCCGAGGCGCTGACGACGGTGGTCGCTGTAGCGAAGGACTCTGCGGCCTGGGCCGCGATCGGGCTGGCCTTGCGGAAGTTCTTCGACCGCCACAAGGGAAAGCGGATCAAAGTCGACGAGAACGGCCTGGCGGAGGCGGAGAACTATTCTGCCCAGGATATTGAACGGATCGTTCAGGTATTGTCTGCTGTCGAGCAAGACGGTACTGACGCCTAGCGCAGGGAACATCCCGCGATATGTCGCCGATGGGCTACTCCCCGTTCGTAGACGCCGTACGAAAGGGTCTCCTGACCGCCGCCAAGACCGCCCTGCGGGAGAGGGCACAGATCCTCCCACCCCAGGTGCACCTGTTTGTTGATGATCCGTATCCGAACTACGTCGGCCACGTACTGCCGCCTGCTTTCAATCAGGGCGCTGATGCGGCGTGGGCGGTTCGGGGGCTTGGCTTACTGCCCTCCGCACTTCCCGCGAGCCGGGTGCTTGTCGTATGGGAAAACGCTGATCTGCTGACCGCGCTCCACCCTACGCGACCTGTGTCAGAGCGCGCGCTGGTGGTTCTCGACGCGACGGTCGATGACCACAGTGTGACCTGGTATCCGTTCGAGATCGCTCCGGGCCTTAGCCTTCCGGTCGAAGCGCGGTGGGGCGAGGCGCAATATGCGAACCGTTTGGTTCTGCCCGAGCCCATCAGCGACCTGCTCAGTACCTGGCGCGAGTTCCTCTCGGAGGAGTTCACGCGTGCTATAAGCGCTCTGGAGGGCCTCGGCTACACGTTTATCCCAGCTGGTGGCGCATCCTCGCGCGCGACCGACACCGCTTACCAGGCTATCGATCTCGTAGTTCATGAGGCTGTGAGCACAGGCGAGGCAGACGCTGTCGAGCGTGCATGTCAGACGCTTGCCGACGCTCTCAAGGTCATGCCGGAGAGCGACCCGCGATACGGACTCCATCTGTTGGACTTCAGTTCAGTCCTTCAGCTGTCCTTTGAGAACAACGGTAACCTCGACCAGATAGCGAAAGCCATACGCGCGGCCCGCGACGCCGCGTCATACCTCGATGCAGCATCTTCGGCCAAGTGGCTTAACGTACTGGGTACTGCCCTACGTGTCTGGTATGAGCAGACCGGAGACTTTGCCGCGCTTCGCGAGGCGATTGCTGTCGGTCGCCGGGCTGTCGAGCTGACTTCGGACACCGACCGAGACTATTGCGGCTATGTGGCCAATCTGGCCTGGGCTCTGCACGCATTGTTCGTGGCCGACGGAGACATCGAAGTCCTGGATGAAATCCTACCGGCAGTTCGTCATGTGCACAGCACACTGAAATTCTCGGACACACGCCTCGAAACGATCAGCATGACACTGAGCACTCTGCTGCACAGCAAGTACAGCCGAACCGGCGACCTGAACACACTCAGTGAAGCCATCGATCTGGCTCGCTCGACCCTCGTGAACTCCCCCTCGACAGGGTGGGTACTCGCTGCCCGGCTGACCAACCTGGGCCGCTCACTGGAGGCCTGGTACCGACGCACCGGCGAACTGGACATGTTGCGGGAAGCTGCACAGATGCAGCGTCGTGCTCTGGAAGCTGCTCCACCAGACCACGCAGACCGTACGATCTACCAGCTGAACCTCTCGGGAACACTGCGCGGGCTATTCGACCGGACCGGCGATCCGGCCTTCCTCGACGAGGCCCTGGCCGTGGCCCGGGACGCTGTCGAAGACATTCCGGCGGGGCACCTGTCCCGGATCAGCTATCTGGCGAACCTCGGCTTGATCCACGAGGAGAGGTATGCACACACCGCGGACGTGGCCGAGCTGGACGCGGCAGAATCCGCCCTGCGTACGGCCCTGGCCGAGGCATCTCCTCAGCATCCGCACCGCCCGGTGACCTTGTCCTTGCTGAGCACGGTACTTCACGAAAAATGCCACCATTCCTCCGACTTCGGCGACCTTGATGAAGCCATCGAGGTCGCCGGTGCCGCGCTGGACTCCATGCCCGACGATCACCCGCTTCGCGGCACCGTCCTGCGGAGGTCAGCTGAGCTTCACCACACGCGTCACCAGCGACTCGACGACCGCGCCGCGCTAGCCAAAGCGATCGAACTGTTCCAGGCGGCGGCCGCGCACTCGACCTCATCGATGGCCAGCCGAGTGGACGCCGCGCGCCGCTGGGGCGACATCGCGGCCGCCGCCGGCCTCACCGAGAGCGCGCTCGACGGACTCTCCACTGCCGTCGAACTGCTTCCGCTCCTTGCCGCGCGAAGTTTGCATCGTTACGACTCCGAGTACTGGCTCAGCCAGTACGGAGGACTGGCGAGCGACGCCGCCGCGTTGGCGCTGGATATGAACCGCCCCGACCGGGCGGCGGAGTTGCTGGAACTCGGTCGGACCGTGCTGATCGGCCAGGCACTGGAGGCTCGGACAGAACTGTCCGAGCTCAGGGACCGCGATCCACGCCTGGCCGACCGATTGGAGTGGTTCAGCGCACAACTCGAGGGCCACGAAGCCGAGCGAGCGGACAGTCGCCGGGTGTGGGCCGAAGGGTTCGCGACAGTGGTCGCGGACATCCGCGCGCTTCCCGGCATGGGTGGCTTCCTGCTACCGCCCACAGCTGCGGAAATCCTCACTCATGCCCGTTCGGGCCCCATCGTCATGGTCAACATCAGCGAGCACCGCTGCGACGCACTGGTGCTCTCCGAGCACGGCATCCAATCCCAACCGCTGCTGCAACTCACCTCGCAAATCGTCAGCGACCAGGTAAGGCGCTTCCTGGCCGCAGTGACGACTGACTGCCGATCACCGTTCCGCCAAGCGCGCGATCGCGGCGAGAGGACTGTGGCGGAGGTCTTGTCATGGCTCTGGGACGCCGTCTGCGCGCCCGTGCTGGAGGCCATGAGCCTCGCGCCGGATGATCGAATGTGGTGGATTCCCACGGGCCTGCTCGGCTTCCTTCCCTTGCATGCGGCGACCTGCCAGGCGTCCGGCGAGTCGATGCTCGACCGGGCCGTGACCTCGTACGTGCCGTCAGTGCGCGCGTTGGCTCACGCCCGAGCCAAGGTGGACAAGGACCGACCCTCGGAGACCCTTGTGGTCGGAATGCCACAGACCCCGAATGCCGCCGATCTGCCGGGTGCGCTGCGGGAAGCCGCTTTCGTCACCGAGCGGGCGGTATCCGCCCGTCAACTCATCGGGCCAGACGCGACAAGCGTGACCGTCACTTCTGCTCTCCAGTTCTGCAATTGGGCGCACTTCGCTTGCCATGCCGTCACTGCGACGAGTCCTTCGAACAGCCACCTCCTCCTGTACGATCATGAGCAAAGACCGCTCACTGCGGGCGCGATCTCGCGTTTGCGCCTGGACACAGCCGTGCTGGCCTACCTTTCCGCCTGCCACACGGCGGTCTCGACCACTGATTTGGTCGACGAGGTCATCCACATCGCGTCGGCCTTCCACATGGCTGGCTACCCACGTGTCGTCGGCACCTTGTGGGCCGTCGAAGACTCCGCGGCCGCTACGATCGCCGAACTCTTCTACGACGAGGTCATGCGCGGCGTTCCCGATCCTCGGCACGCGCCGGCGGCGCTCCGCGACGTCCTCGTTCGCATGAGGAGAGAGCACCCGAACCGGCCTTCCTGCTGGGCGAGCCACGTTCACATCGGAATCTGACGGACGTCGTCACCCGATTCCACCAGCGCAGCGATTGCTAATCAGTAAGCTGAGTCAGTGTCGGACATCATCAGTAAACTGCCAAGCCTCCTGATCGAGGCGGCCCAAGCCGAGCTTCACGCCACCGGACAGGTCCCACGCCCCCAGGTTCACATGTTCGCCCAAGAGCAGGAGAAGCCGTATATCGGGTTCATCACATGCCGACGGTTCTATCGTGGCCAAGACGCCGCCGTCGCCATCGGGGATCTGGGCATCATGCCGTCGGTCATGAAGCTGACCCGACTGATGATTCTGTGGGAAGCCTGTGATCTCTCCCTGGCGATGGAGCAAGGCTCCGGCCCGATGGCCCTCATGCTGGTCGACGCTACTCTGAGTCGACACAATCTTTACAGATATCCCTTCAACCCCGTGCCTACCGGCCGAACCAACAAAGGCATAGCCAGCATCCGATTGGACTGGGAAACGCCACAGCAATTCGCGGACACGCGGCTGCCTGACCCGGTGACCCGCCTGCTTCGGACATGGCGAGAGCTGCGTGACGGTGACATCCGGGATACATGGATCGCGCTTGAGCAGTCTGGGTATGAGCTGGATTTTGTCTCGTGATTTACCTGGCTGCGGCCGGGCGGTGACGGTGGCGAGCGGCGCGGCAGCACCGCAGCTCCCACCAAAGCCGGCGCTGCCGCGAGGTTGCCGGCTCTGCCCCCCGCCCATGCCCGTGGCCGGGGTGGTCGCGCCGCTTTACTCGGTGTCGGCGTCGGGGAAATCAATTTCCAATTGCTCGTACGCGACTCCGGTTTCGGTGCTGGCAACACCGTCGTCCTGCGCGCCTTCCTCGTCGTTGTGCGGCAGGGCGTAGTGCGATGTGAGTGCGGCCAAGTGCAGGATCAGCGGGAGACCGAGCCCATCGCGGTAGTCCTCGGAGAAGCGCTGCTGGTGTAGGAACATCGCCCAGGGCTCAGGGGCGTCGCCGGGCTGGAGTCCGGCCATGACGAACTGGAGGAGGGCCGGGTTCGAGGCGTTTTGTGTCGCGTTGAGCTCCGGCTTGCCCTTGGCGTTGAGATGCGGCGTGGCCTTTGTTGCGTCTGTGCGCACCTTCGTCTGGGTGCTGAGTTTGTCGGTCGTGCTGTAGAAGACCCGGTTGCTGTGATCGTCGGGCGCTGGAGTCCACAGTCCCTTGCTGATTCCGGCTTCGCCTGTCTCCTGCTTGGGCGCCCACCACTCCGGAGACTCGAGCCGGTCGCGCGTGGCAATGCGTGCGATGCGCAGTGCGTTGCCGTGCAGCCCGAGCCGCTGGAGGGGGCCCCCGAAGTGGATCAGATCAGTGGTGATCTCGGGGTTTTTCAGCCACGGCCAGCGGCCGCGGGTGTTCTGAGCGTGCGTAACCAGGAGAGTGGGTTCGCCACGGAACTTGCGCAGCGTTTGTTTGAAGAACGTACGTTGTGTATCGCTCCGCAGCCAAGCACGCGGTAACCAAGCTGAGGGTTTTTGTATGACGGCGAAGCCCGGGCACTCCGAGAGGAGCGGTGGCAGGCTGGTGCGCTGCTCATGCCGGCTCTGTCCGATCCCGAGACCGTGATGTTCCGCGATGCACCCGGCTCGCCCAGGGTTGGGTAGCGGCCACCGGGGAATTCTTGTCTGGGGGCCGTGGCCTGCAGTTGAACACTGTGGCGTAAGCAACCGCTGTCCGGGAGCTGGGGAATCTCAGGGACGGAGTTGATGCAGGGTGGAACGGCGCATCTCGGTTGCAACGCACTGGGGCAGTTATGTCGCGGTGGTCGATTCCGGCCAGTTGGTGCGGATAGAGCCGAGGGACGATGACCCGGCGCCGTCGCCTATCGGTCCCGGAATGGTGACAGCCGCTGACGACAGCGCCCGTGTGTTGCGTCCCGCGGTGCGCAAGGGCTGGTTGCACGGCCTGCCGCGCGTTCAGGACACGGCCAGAGGCGCGGACGCCTTCGTGGAGGTGAGCTGGGACGAAGCGACCACGCTGGTGAGTGATGAACTCCGTCGAGTGCGTTCCCAGCACGGAGACAGCGCGGTGTTCGGCGGCTCTTACGGCTGGGCGAGTGCGGGCGAGTTCCACAACGCACAGAGTCACCTCCACCGGTTCCTGGCGTTGGGCGGTGGATACACCGACTCTCGCAACACTTACAGCACTGCGGCTTTGGAGGTCATCCTCCCCCACGTGATCGGCGGGCATCCGTGGAGCTACCTGTCCCGGATGCCGATGTGGGACGAGATCGCCGAGAACTGCGAGCTCGTAGTGGCATTTGGAGGACTGGCCCTCAAGAACAGCCAAAACAACCCCGGCGGGCTGGTCAGGCATCAGACGCGGGACCTGCAACGGCAGTGCCGTGAGGCCGGGGTGCGATTCGTGAACATCAGCCCCATCCGCAGCGACACCGCCGACTTCCTCGATGCCGAGTGGCTGCCCGTCATTCCCAACACCGACACCGCAGCAATGCTCGGCATCGCACACACGATGCTGGTCAACAAGTGGCATGATGAGGACTTCCTTCACCGGTGCTGCGTCGGGTTCGACCGCTTCGCCTCCTACTTGACCGGCGAACTCGATGGCGTCCCCAAGGACGCCGCCTGGGCCGCAGGGATCACGGGGATCAGTCGCGACGCGATCACCGACCTCGCTCGCCGCCTCACCACGCAACGTTCTCTCATCATGGTCAACTACGCGGTGCAACGGGCAGATCACGGCGAACAACCGATCTGGATGTCGGTCGTGCTGGCCGCCATGGCGGGCTCAATGGGTCGCTCTGGCTGCGGCTGGGGTACGGGATACGCGACGATGGACGCGACCGGCGTCGCCAGAGGGCGTCCGGCTGTTGCCGCGATGCCCAAGGTTTCCAACCCCGTTCCGGAGTTCATCCCGGTGGCGAGGATTGCCGACGCCCTGCTGCACCCGGGTAAGACCGTCGACTATGACGGCCAGCGTCTCACCCTGCCCGAACTTCGCCTCATCTACTGGTGTGGAGGGAACCCCTTCCACCACCACCAAGACCTCCACCGCTTGGCTCGGGCCTGGCAGGCCCCTGACACGGTGATCGTCCACGAAGCCTGGTGGAACGCCACGGCCAAGCTCGCGGACATCGTCCTTCCTGTCGCCACCAGCCTGGAGCGCGACGACTTCGCCGCCGGGCTGTCGGACCCCCACCTCATCGCTATGCCAAAAGTCCGCGAGCCGGCGGGCGAGTCGCGCACCGACTACGACATCTTCGCCGCCTTGGCCTCCCGGCTCGGCTACGAGCAGGAGTTCACAAAGTCGCGCTCCGGGATCGAATGGGTCCGGCACCTTTACGAACAGACGAGGACCGAACTCGGCGACGATGCCGCCTTACCGAGCTTCGACGACTTCTGGCAAACCTCCACCGCCAAGCTGCCGGCATTCGCCGGACCGATTCCCGGCAGCTTCGAGGCGCTCCGCTCGGACCCGCTGCGCTTCCCGCTGCCGACACCGTCAGGCCGGATCGAGATCTTCTCCGAAGAGATCGACTCGTTCGGCTATGACGACTGTGCCGGGCATCCGATGTGGTTCGAACCCGTGGAGTGGCTTCGTGCCGAACTGTCGCGCCGATTCCCGCTGCATCTGATCTCGAATCAGCCCGCCACACGCCTGCACAGCCAGTACGACAACGGTGGCCACAGCCTCAATTCCAAGATCCGCGGCCGTGAGCCCATGACGATCAATCCGTTGGACGCGGCGTCGCGCGGCATCGAGAACGGCATGATCGTACGCATCTTCAACGACCGAGGCAGCTGTCTTGCCGGCGCCATCTTGTCGGACCACCTCATGCCAGGAGTCGTACAACTGTCCACCGGAGCGTGGTGGGATCCGGTCCAGCCAGGCCTGAGCGGAACGTTGGACCGCCACGGCAACCCCAACGCCCTCACCGCGGACCGACCGTGCTCGCGCCTGTCCCAAGGACCGAGTGCTCTCAGTGCTCTGGTCGAAGTCGAGCCCTATGACGGCCCACTTTCCGATGTACTCGCATTCACTGCACCAAATATCGAACATTAGCGCGAGGCTTCCTGCCTCATAGGACAAGCTTTCGTGTATGTCGTCGTCAAGCACACAATGACCTCGCCTTGGACAAAGTCACTTGCGCGCCAGGGTTGCGCCACCGTTACCAAATGAATACCGTGCGAAGTCGTGACGGCATTACAAGACCGCAAATACGCCCAGTGGTTCAAAGGCGCCGACGTCGACAGCGACGGATTCATCACCCAGCGGGACGTCCGAATGATGAGTGAGCGCTACATCGCCGCCCGCGGCACCGCGCCGGATTCCTCGACCGCCCGCCTGCTCACCGAGGGGATGGACACGTTCTGGACAAACGTGATCGCCCCGATGGATCAGGACGATGACGGGAAGGTAGACCTGCGGGAGATGACCGAAGGGTTCAAGCGGGTCCTGACCGACCCCGCCCTGTACCCAGAACAGATCGAGCCGGTGACCAACTGCTTCTTCGACCTCGTGGATCTCAACGCAGACGGCAAGATCGACCAGGCGGAATTCCAGTTGATGTTCGCCTCGGTTGCCGCCGTTCCCGGCGAAGACTGCGCCGCCGTCTTCGCCGCTTTGGACTGGGACGGCTCCGGTGCTCTGGACCGCGCCGAATTCCACCAGGCAGTCGCGGAGTTCTTCTACGGCAACGACCCGGACGCCCCTGCCAACCACCTATTCGGCAGGATCGCAGACTGACGGATCGGACGCGGCACCGGCGGCGGCGCCAGTGCACCATGATTTTGATTTTCAAGCGCCCCACACAGCCGCCAGCCGCCAACGCAACGCCCGGCACCCCACCGAACTGCGCCACCCAACGGATCCTTCTTACACCAACGCGAAGCCGTCAAAATCGCCTGTCAAACCACAGACCAACCGCACCAGCACACCAGCACGCGTCACCCGCTCCCACCCGCGCCACGCCCCGACACGACCCACGGATAGGTCACAAGCGCCGATTTTTCCCGGCCGCGTGTCGTCGAATGCTGGGGCGATGTCGACTGATCCACCCCGGATTTCTTGGACTCCACAAAACCCGGGGAACATCACCGACGCCAGCTCCTCATGCGGAGCCAACTCGGTGCACCTTCGCCGTCCAGCCTCTGTGGAGCAACTCCGCTGGCGGCTGCGTGCTGTAAGGATCACCATCGCGGATCGGGCCGGCACTTCCTGCCGACCCGATCCGCTCTGCTCTGCTCGCTCTCAAGGCGAGGCTCTTGGATAGCGATTTGCAACGAAATGCGCGGCCCGAACATGTGCCCCATTGTGTGTCTTATCGGCGCTGCGTTGTCGCCGGATCCGCTAACCGCCGCGCTGACGATCGGCCCCGGTGCGTCTGGGCAGCCTGATCGCCCTCCGCGCGTTGATCTGCTCCCACAGCCGCTGTTCGACGAGGTCCGGCGGCACGCTGCTCATCCGTTCCGGGTGGCCCGGCGGCGGACATGGCGCGGTGTCGGCGTCGGGCTGGAGGGACCGCAGTGCGGCGTCCTTCTCCTCCTTGAGGTCGCGCAGCGTGACGGACGGCTCCGGGTAGAAGGCCAGGCCGAAGGACATCAGCCCGTAGGCGGCGAGGCAGAAGGCGCGGTGCAGGAGGCGTCGCAGGGCCTTTATGGACGACCCCACGTCATTCGGCGACCTTGGTGCGAGTGGTCCAGTGGAACACCACGCCGGCGTCGTCGGGGTGGGAGCGGTCGCCCCGTTCGAAGTGCTCGTAGCCGCCGCGGTGGGCGATCTTGACCTTCTGGTCCTCGGCGGGGATGCGGAGGGAGCGGACTGCCGGGGGGAGGTCCGTGGGGCCGCCTTCCAGGACGACGGCGATCGTGGCGGTAGCGGCCGGGACGTCGGTCGGCTCGGGCATGGCGGACTCCTTGTCGTGGTCCCAGAGGCTTCAAGAGGCTCCGCGGTGACTCTGGAGTGACTCCGACGCGGCCCCGAGAGCCTTTGGCCCGATCGTTTCCCGCCGCTATTGGCTGTCGCTTAAGCGCTGATTGGGTCATCGTCGCGGCATTGCCACGTGGTTCGGCTCACCAGGGTGGATTAGCCGCCTTTAAGCACGCCTACAGGTTCGCGGCCATCTTCGTTCCTAGTTGCCGGTTGACGGCACGGGACCGATCTTGGGAGGACGCGTACCGATGAAGACCAAGCGAGGACGGCTGCTCGCGGCCAGCGTGGTGACGGCGACGACGTGCTGGGCGGTCACGGGGCCGACCCCGGGGTTCGCCTCCGCGGCTCCCGCCAGGCCGGGCGGGCCCGGCTGCGTGACCGTCGACTTCATCGAGCCGACGCCGTCGTTCTACAGCAACATCCCGATCACGCCTCAGGCCCCTTACACGGTGGGCTTCCAGGGTGCGGCCTTCGACAAGCTCTACGACGCCGCGGGCACGCAGATCGGCACGTCGGTGGTGGCCTCGGACAACGTCTTCCAGCGGGCTTCGGACGGCCACGTGTTCGAGCACATCGCCGAGACGATGAACCTCGCCGACGGGACGCTGGCCGGGACCGGCACGTTCGACCGCACCACCGTCGCCGCACAGGGCTGGCTGCACGGCCGGATCACCGGCCTGAGCGGCCGGTACGCGGGCCTGTCGGGCGAGTGGACCTGGCGCCTGAACGCGATGCAGCCGCCGTATCCGGCCCATGAGATCGGCGTCCTGTGCGGACACGGCGACGGGGACGAATCCGGGTCCTGACAAAGACGGGTCCTGACGATGACGGGTCCGGACCTGAACCCGGACCGGAACCCGGATCAGCAACGGCCCGGAACCCCGATCGAAACGCAGATCAGAGCCTGCCCATCCGATAAGGAGACCGCCGATGGATGACCGAACCGTCCACCTGCTGTCCGCCGGGACCGTGCTGCCGGGTCCGGCGATCGACACCGCGGCGGTGGCCGCCTACTTCGGCATGCCGACGGCCTGGGAGCAGTGGGTCGACGCCTTCGTCGGGACCCGCCGCCGGCACCTGGTCGTCGACCTGGGCACCGGCGAGGCACGCCATCAGCTCGAGGACATCGCCGCGCAGGCCGCCCTGCGAGCGCTGGACGCGGCCGGGCTCGGCGCGGCCGACGTGGACGTCGTGGTGATGGCCACGTCGACCCCGGACCACCTGATGCCCGCCACCGTGAACATGGTCGCCCAGCGGCTCGGCATCGACCAGGTGCCGGCCTACCAGCTGCAGTCCGGCTGCACCGGAGCGGTGCAGGCGCTGGAGGTCGCGCGATCGCTGCTGCTGGCCGGAGCCGGGCGGACCGCGCTGGTGATCGGCGGCGACGTCTGCGCCAAGCATCTGGATCTGGGGATGAACCTGAACGAGCTGCCGCCGGCGCAACAGGTCGGCGTCATGCTGTTCGGCGACGGCGCGGGCGCGGCGGTGCTCGCGGTCGAACCGTCGTCCGGCTCGGCCGTGCTGCGCCGGACCCTGGTGCGCCTGGTCGGGCTGGACCGGCCGCCGGGCCACACCGTGGAGTGGTTCGGCCTGGCCGACCGCTACGCCGACCTGTCGGCCGGGCACGAGGACTACGCCGCGATCCAGAAGCTGGTGCCCGGCATGGCCGCCGAGGTCCTGGGCGAACTGCTCGACGGCCTGGGCTGGCGCCACGACGAGGTCGACTACCTGCTCCCGCCGCAGTTGTCGGGCCGGATGACCGAGCAGATCGTCGCCGGGCTCGAGGCCCCGGCCGCGCAGGAGGTCAGCTGCGTCGCCGAGACCGGCAACACCGGCAACGCCCTGCCGTTCTTCCAGCTGGAGAGCGTGCTTCCGCTGATGGCCGAGGGCGACCGGGCCGTCGGCCTGACGATCGAGTCCAGCAAGTGGATCAAGGCCGGATTCGCCCTGGAGCGGGTCTGATGACGGTGACGAATCAGGCCCCCGTCTCGCCCGCGGACAGCGGTGGGGCTCAGGCCCCATCAGCATACGAACGGCTGATCGCGCTGAAGAACGCCGGGCAGCTGGCCGAGCGCTACCCCGAGATCGAGCACCTGCTGGCCGAGGCCGGCGAGGCCGACCTGCTCGCGGCCGGCCGCCTGCTGGCCCAGGTCGACCCGGACGAGGTCCGCACCCGCCACCCGGCGGTCCCCGCGCTCACGCTCGCCGTCACCGGCCACGGCATGCTCGCCCCGCTGATCCCGGCGCTGGTCGGCCAGCTCGCGCGGCACGGACTGCTGGCGCGTACCCGGCTCGGCGACTTCGACGGCTACGTATTCGACCTCTCCGACCCCGGCAGTGCCCTCTACGCGGCCGGCGCCGACCTGACCCTGTGTCTGCTGGACCCGCAGGTCGTCTTCGACGAAGTGCCGGTGCCCTGGCAGGTCGACGACGTCGACCAGGTCCTCACCCGGAAGCTGCACCTGCTGGAGCAGCTCGCGGGCACCTTCACCTCGGCCGGCCACGGCACCCTGGTGTTCAACACCATCCCCCTCCCGCGGCGCCACACCGCCCAGCTGATCGACCACGCCTCCCGCGCAAGGCTCGGCGCGCTCTGGCGCGAGGCCAACGCGCGCCTGCTGCGCCTGGCCGAGGCCTTCCCGGCCCTGGTCGTCCTCGATCTGGACCCGGTCATGGCCGCCGGCATCCCGGTCAGCGAGGCGCGGTCCGACGCCTACGCCAAGGCGCACCTGTCGCAGGAACTGCTGGCCGAGTACGCCCGCGAGATCGGCCACCTGGCGCGCAGCGTCGCCGGGCGCACCAAGAAGTGCCTGGCGGTGGACCTGGACAACACGCTGTGGGGCGGCACGCTCGGCGACGACGGCGCGGAGGGCATCGAGGTCGCCGAGACCTACCGGGGCGAGGCGTTCGGCGCCTTCCAGCGCGTCGTCAAGCAGCTCGGATCGCAGGGCGTGCTGCTGGCCGCCCTCAGCAAGAACGACGGCGAGCCGGTGCGGAAGGTCTTCCGCGAGCACCCCGGGATGACGCTGCGCGAGGACGACTTCGTCGACATCAAGGCCAACTGGGAGCCCAAGCACGAGAACCTGGCGCGGCTCGCCGAGTCGCTGAATCTGGACGTCGGCAGCTTCGTCTTCGCCGACGACAGCCCTTACGAGTGCGGCCTCATCCAGCGCGAACTTCCGCAGGTCGGCGTGGTGCGGCTGGACGACGAGCCCGCGTACCACGTCGAGAAACTGCTGCGCGACGGCTGGTTCGACACCCGCGTCGTGACCGCCGAGGACCGGCTGCGCGTCGCGCGCTACGCCGAGGAGTCGCAGCGCAAGGACTTCCTGGCGAGCTTCGACTCGATCGCGGACTACCTGCGCGAGCTGGACATCCGCGTGCGGCTGGCCGCCGTGGAGGCTTCGCAGGTGCCGCGCGTCGCCCAGCTGACGCAGCGCACGAACCAGTTCAACCTGACGACGCGCCGGCTCCAGCCCGCGGATGTGCTGGCGTTGATCGAGGACCCGGACGCGCTGGTCCTGACGATCCACTCCGCGGACCGGTTCGGCGACAACGGGCTGGCCGGGGCCATCCTCGGCCGCTGGCGGCAGGAGCCAGCCGGCAGCCGGGTCCTGGATCTGGAGAACTTCCTGCTCAGCTGCCGGGTGTTCTCGCGCGGTATCGAAGGGGCCTGCCTCACGGCGGTGCTGCGGCACGCGAAGGCGCGCGGCGCGGCGGCGGTCTACGGACACTATCGGCCGACCGCCAAGAACGGCACCGTCGAGGACTTCTATCCACGGAACGGCTTCGTGCCCTGCGAAGACGGGGCACCGTCCGAGCCGGGCACCGCCGCGTACCGGCACGACCTGGCGGAGATCACCGCCGCGCCCGACCACGTCCACCTGACCGAGAACCTGTGAGGGTCCCACCGTGCTGCTCTCCCTCGACGACCTGCTCGCGCTGCTGAACGACCAGCTCGGACTGACCGTCTCCGCCGCCAGCGTCGACGACCCGCTCGACACCATCCCCGGCTGGGACTCCCTGCACCTGCTGTGGCTGATCACGACGCTGGAGACCCGGACCGGCCGGCGCATCGCCATGGCCGAGTTCCTGGAGGCCGGCTCGCTCGCCGAGATCTACGACGTCGCGACGCGGTGACAGAGCACTGACCGGCTTTCCCGCCTCCCGCCGAACCCGAACCCCGACCCCGACTCCGGCCCCGACCCCGAATCGGACCCCGAATCGGACCCGAACCCGGACCCGAACCCCAAAGCCCGACCGCCGAACCCGAACCCGCCAGGCACACACCCCGTCGACCCGAGGACCGCCGAGATGACCAGCACCGGCACGACCGGCACCGCCGGCCCGCACGCATCCGTGATCGCGCTGCCCCGGCAGCGCCGCCACACTCTGCACTTCCTCTCCAGCGTTCGGCAGTTCGCGCCGGTGTTCCTCGACACCGAGGTGGACATGTCCGCGGTGTTGGAACACCGCGCGAAGGCGCGGCAGGACGACACCCGGTACTCCGTGGTCAGCTACGTCCTGTATTGCGCGGCCCGGGTCCTGGTCGCGCACCCGGAGGCGAACGCAGCGATCTCCGGCCGGCGGCGGCCCCGGGTGGCCCGCTACGCCTCGGCAGCTGGGAAGGTCGCCTTCGACCGCACGGTGGACGGCCACCGCGTGGTCCTGACCGCGGTCCTGCCCGGCCTGGACCGCGCGAGCCTGGACGAGGTGCAGCACAACCTGGACCGCTACCGGGCGGCCGACGCGGCCGACGCCTTCCCCGGCGCGCTGAAGATGCACCAGCTCCCGGTCCCCGTGGGCCGTGCCCTCCTGCGCGGGGCGCTGCGATCCCTGCAGCGGCGCCCGTCCTTGATGGGCACCTTCGCGGTCAGCTCGCTGGGCCACCGCCCGGTGGACGGTTTCTACTCGGTCGGCGGCACCACGGTCACCCTCGGGCTGGGCCGGATCGCGCCGCGCCCGGTCGTCCTGGGCGAGCACGTGGTCGTGCGCCCGACGATGCGGCTGAGCCTGGCCTTCGACCACCGGGTGATCGACGGCGCGGAGGCCGCCGACGTGCTCGCCGACGTCAAGGACGCCCTCGAAGGCTTCGAAGCCCGCTCCGGGGCGCTCGTCCTGCCCTTGCGCAACGGCCGGAACTCGGAGGGATCATGAACGATGTCAGCGAGCTGAAGCAGTTCGCGGTGGTGCACGCGCGCAGCCTGAACATCAGGCGCTACCAGGACGTGCTCGACCGGATCGACAACGATCGCGAGGGCGCGCCCGGGTCGTGGGCCGAGGTGTGGACCGAGGCCGGCGACGAGCTGGCGAAGGCCGGGCGTCTGCTCGACGCCTCCCGCCGCTACGCCCTGGCCCGCTTCCCCTATCCCGACGGACCGGCGCGCGCCCGGGCCGGCGAGTTGTGCGTGGAGGCGTTCGAGGCCTGGAGCCGGGAACACCCCGGGACGATCGAACGGGTCGACGTGAAGCTGCCGACCGGCCGGATCGGCTGCTGGGCCACCGGGCTGTCGGCCTCCGAGCCCCTGCCCCTGCTGCTGGTCATGGGCGGCGTGGTGACGTTGAAGGAACAGCTCGGCTCGGCGCTGCCGCTGCTGCGCCGCCTCGGCGTGGCCGCCGTCGTCACCGAGATGCCCGGCGTCGGGGAGAACACCCTGCCCTACGACGCCGACAGCTGGCAGATGATCCCGGCCGTCCTCGGCGCGGTCGCCGACCGCGCCGACGTGTCCCGCACCTACGCCTACACCTTCAGTTTCAGCGGCCACCTGTCGCTGCGCAGCGCCGCCGAGGACCCGCGGATCAAGTCCGTCATCACCTCCGGCGCCCCGGTGCGGGACTTCTTCCTCGACGCCGAGTGGCAGCGTGCCGTCCCCGATCTCACGCTCGACACCATCGCGCACCTGGCCGGTACCGAGCGCGAGAAGGTCGCCGACCACCTGCGGCCGCTGGCCTTGACCCACGAGCAGCTGGACCGGGTGCGGGTCCCGGTCAGCTACCTGGCCAGCCGCCGCGACGAGATCATCCCGCAGAGCGAGATCCGGATCCTCGGACAGTACGTCCCCGAGCTGCGGGTGATCGAGAACGACGACGTCCACGCCTCACCGAAGCACATGGCCGACTCGCTGCTGTGGCTGATCCTCACGGTGCTGCGGCTGCGCAACCGGCCCGACCCGCGGCGCGTGGTCGTCAGGGCCCTGTGGCTGGTGGTGCGCGCCCGGCACCGGCTGGTCAGGAGTGCCCGATGAGCGCCACACCCCACGTCTCGCTCGCCACCGCGCGGCAGACCGCCACCGCGCCCGAGGCCACGCCGTATCTGGCCGCGCAACCGGACCGCACCGCGCGGCTTCGGCTGTTCTGCTTCCACCACGCCGGCGGCAGCGGCTCGGTGTTCGCCGACTGGCAGGCCGCGCTGGGGCCGGGCGTCTCGGTGCAGCCGGTCCAGCTGCCCGGACGCGAGCGGAGGGTCCGCGAGCCGCGCATCACCGACATGGCGCGGCTCATCCCCGAGCTGGACCGCCACCTGGACCCCCACCTGGACCAGCCCTACGCGGTGTACGGCCACAGCATGGGCGCACTGGTCGCCTGGCACCTGGTGCTGCACCGCCGGGAGGCGGGGCGGCGGCTGCCCGAGGCGCTGATCGTCGGCGCCTGCAATCCGCCGCACCAGCCGCCGCTGTCGGCGCAGACCCGGGGGATGTCGCGCGACGAACTCGTCGCGTGGATGCAGGCCATGGGTGGCATCTCCGACCTGGTGCTGCGCTACCCGGAGTGGGTGGACGCCGCCGTCGGGCTGCTGCGCGACGACCTCGCCCTGTGCAACAGCCACCCCTACGCCGAGCAGCGGGCGCTGCCCCCGGCCCCGCTGCCGGTGCCGCTGTTCGGGTTCGCGGGCCGCGACGACGCCGGCGTCGGCCCCGAGACGATGGCCGGCTGGCGCCGCTACGCCGCCGCCGGCGACGTCTATCCGGTGCCCGGCGGCCACCTGTTCTTCCGGGACTCCCCCGCGCAGTTCCTCAGCCGCCTGCGATCACTGCTCACCCGGCTCGGCGGCGACCCGGCCGGGCGCGAAGGGAATTGACGCCAGATGACTTCCCGACCCACCCCGGAATCCCCCCGCCGCCCGGCCCGCCGCGACGCGATCGCCGTGATCGGGGCCTCGTGCCGGCTGCCCCAGGCCCAGGATCCGCAGGCCTTCTGGCGGCTGCTGTGCCAGGGCCGCAGCGCGGTCGGCGAGGTGCCCGCGGACCGCTGGGACCCGGGCGCGCTCGCCGAGGCGGACGTGCCGCAGGGACTGCGGGACGCGGCACGGCACGGCGGGTTCCTGGACCGGGTCGACGAGTTCGACGCGGACTTCTTCGGCGTTTCCCCGCGCGAGGCCGCGGCGATGGACCCGCAGCAGCGGCTGATGCTGGAGCTGAGCTGGGAGGCGCTGGAGGACGCCGGGATCGTCCCTGCGGCGCTGCGCGGCAGCCGCACCGGGGTGTTCGTCGGCGTCATCGAGGACGACTACGCCAAGCTGCTGCACAGCGGCGGCCCCGCGGCGCTCACCCAGCACACGTTCACCGGGCTCAAGCGCGGGATCATCGCCAACCGGGTCTCCTACACGCTGGGCCTGAACGGGCCGAGCCTGACCGTCGACACGGCGCAGTCCTCGTCGCTGGTGGCACTGCACATCGCGCGCGAGAGCCTGGCGCGCGGCGAGTCCGACGTGGCGCTGGTCGGCGGGGTGAACCTGAACCTCCTGGCCGAGGGCGCGCTGGACGCCGCCTGGTTCGGTGGCTTGTCGCCGGACGGCCGGTGCTTCACCTTCGACGCCCGGGCCAACGGCTTCGTCCGCGGCGAGGGCGGCGTGGTGGTCGTGCTGAAGCCGCTGGCGGCGGCGCTGGCCGACGGCGACCCGGTGCACTGCGTGATCCGGGGCAGCGCGGTGAACAGCGACGGGGCCGGGACCGGGGACGGCATGGCCGTGCCCAGCTCCCAGGCGCAGGCCGAGGTGGTGCGGCTGGCGTTGCGGCGCGCGGGGGTGCGTCCCGGCGAGGTGCAGTACGTGGAGCTGCACGGGACCGGCACACCGGTCGGCGACCCGGTCGAGGCCGCCGCGCTGGGCGCGGTGTTCCGCGCCGGGCGTGCCGCCGACCGGCCGCTGGCGGTGGGATCGGCCAAGACGAACGTGGGGCACCTGGAGGGCGCGGCCGGACTGGTCGGGCTGCTCAAGGTGGCCCTGAGCCTGCGGCACCGGCAGCTGCCGGCCAGTCTGAACTTCCAGACGCCGAACCCGCGGATCCCCTTCGACCAGCTGCGGCTACGGGTGCAACAGGACCTGGACCGGTGGCCCGCGTCGGACCGGGCTCTGGTCGCGGGCGTGAGCTCGTTCGGCGTCGGCGGGACCAACTGCCACGTGGTGGTGAGCGAGGCTCCTGATTCGGCGCGCGAGCCCGGCGAGGCGACGGCCGGGGCCCCGGCCGGTCTCGTCGCGCTGCCCCTGTCCGCCCGGACCCAGACCGGTCTGCGCGCTCAAGCGGAACGGCTGCGCGAGCACCTGGCCGGCCAGGACGCACCCGGTGTCACAGACCTCGGATATTCACTGGCCACGGCGCGCACCGCGTTCGAGCACCGTGCCGTCGTTCTCGGCCGGACCCGGGACGAGTGCCTGGCCGGGCTGGACACAGTGGTGCGCGGCGAGCCGGCGGCCTGCGTGCTGCACGGCCGTGCCCTCGCCGACGAAGCCGCCAAGGTCGTCTTCGTGTTCCCCGGCCAGGGTTCGCAGTGGGCCGCGATGGCGCGCGAGCTGTTCACGTCCTCGGCGGTGTTCCGGGACAGCATCCTGGCCTGCGAGGCGGCGCTCGCACCGTACCGCGACTACGCGCTGACCGATGTGCTGCTCGGTGCGTCCGGGGCCCCGGCCCTGGACCGGGACGACATCGTGCAGCCGGCGCTGTTCGCGGTCATGGTCTCGCTGGCCCGGCTGTGGGAATCCGTCGGCGTCCGCCCCGACGCGGTCATGGGCCACTCCCAGGGTGAGATCGCCGCCGCCTGCGTGGCGGGGGCGCTCAGTCTCGAGGAAGCCGCGCGCATCGTCGCGCTGCGCAGCAGCGCCGTGCTGGAGCTGCGCGGCAGCGGCGCGATGGCGTCCATCCCGCTGTCGGCGGCGGACACCGAGACCCGCGCGGCCCGGTGGGACGGCCGGATCTCGGTCGCGGCCCTCAACGGTCCGGCCGCGACCACGGTGGCCGGCGATACCGAGGCGGTCGAGGAATTCCTCGCGGAACTCACGGCGACCGGGCTCTCCGCGCGCCGCGTGGCAGTCGAGTACGCCTCTCACTCCCGGCACGTCGAGCCGCTCCGGAACGGACTGCTCGCCGGTCTCGGAACCGTCGCCGCCCAGGACGCCGCGGTGCCGTTCCACTCCACGGTGACCGCCGGCCCGCTGGCCGGGTCCGCGCTGGACGCCGACTACTGGTACCGCAACCTGCGCGAGCCGATCCTGCTGGAGCCCACCACCCGGCTGCTGGCCGGCTCGGGACACCAGGTGTTCCTGGAGGTGAGCCCGCATCCGGTGCTCATCGCGGCACTGCGCGAAACCCTCGACACCTGCGACGGGCCGGCGGCGACCGTCGGCACGCTGCGGCGGGACGACGGCGGCGCGGACCGCTTTCTGGCGGCGGTCAGCCAGGTCCACCTGGCCGGCGCTGACGTCGACTGGCGGGCCGTGTTCGCCGGCACCGGGGCGCGGCGGGTCGGGGTGCCGACGTACGCCTTCCAGCGGCGGCGCCACTGGATCGACGTGCGCCCGGGCGTCGGCGGCGGGGCCGGCAGCGTCGGCGGGGTCGGCGGCCTGAGCGGGCCCAGTGCGCCGGCAGCCGCCGAGGACTCGGCGCGCGCCGCGGATCATGCGCCGGACCTGGCCGCACTGCCGCCACAGGACCGTGCCGCCCGGCTGCGGGAACTGGTCGGCGCGAACGTCGCGGTCGTCCTCGGCCACGCCGAGCCGGACGCGATCGACGGCGACCGGACGTTCAAGAACCTCGGCTTCGACTCGCTGATGGCGGTGGAACTGTGCGATCGCCTGCGCACCGCCACCGGGCTTCCGCTGACCGCGACCCTGCTGTACAACCATCCGACGCCGGCCGCCCTGATCCGGCGGCTGGGCGCGGACCTGGCTGGCAGCTCGAGCTCGGAGGCGGCCTCGGGGCCGGTCGGGCTCCCGGTGAGCACGGACCCTGACGAGCCGATCGCGATCGTCGCGATGGCCTGCCGCTTCCCGGGCGGCGTCGACTCGCCGCAGGCTCTGTGGCAGCTGGTCGCCGAGGGCCGGGACGCGGTCGGCGCGTTCCCCGGCAACCGGGGCTGGGACGTCGAAGGGCTCTATGATCCCGAGCCCGGCAAGCCCGGCCGCACCTATGCGCGCGCCGGCGGCTTCCTGTACGACGCCGACCAGTTCGACGCCGAATTCTTCGGCATCAGCCCGCGCGAGGCGGCCGCCATGGAGCCGCAGCAGCGGCTGTTGCTGGAGACCGCGTGGGAGGCACTGGAGCGTGCCGGGATAGACCCGGCGTCACTGCGCGGCAGCCGCACCGGCGTGTTCATCGGCGCGATGGCCCAGGAGTACGGCCCGCGCCTGCACGAGGCGGCCGACGGCCACGAGGGCTACCTGCTCACCGGCAACACCACCAGCGTGATCTCCGGCCGGGTGTCCTACACCCTGGGCCTGGAGGGTCCGGCGGTGACCACGGACACCGCCTGCTCGTCGTCGCTGGTGGCGATGCACCTGGCGGCGCAGGCGCTGCGCAGCGGGGAGTGCGGGCTGGCCCTGGCCGGCGGCGCGACCGTGATGGCGGGGCCGGGGATGTTCGTGGAGTTCAGCCGGCAGCGGGGACTGGCGGCTGACGGCCGGTGCAAGCCGTTCTCGGCGGGCGCCGACGGGACCGCTTGGGCCGAGGGTGTCGGGCTGCTGCTGCTGGAGCGGTTGTCGGACGCGCGGGCCAACGGGCACCAGGTGCTGGCGCTGGTCCGCGGGAGCGCGGTGAACCAGGACGGCGCCAGCAACGGCCTGACCGCGCCGAACGGCCCGTCGCAGGAGCGTGTCATCGGCGCGGCGCTGGCCGCGGCCCGGCTGACCGCCGCGGACGTGGACGTGGTCGAGGCGCACGGTACCGGCACCGAACTCGGCGACCCGATCGAGGCCGAGGCGCTGATCAACGTCTACGGCCGGGACCGGGAGGCCGGGAGGCCGCTGCGGCTGGGCTCGGTGAAGGCGAACATCGGGCACACGCAGGCCGCGGCGGGCGTGGCCGGCGTGATCAAGATGGTCATGGCGCTGCGGCACGGGACACTGCCTGCGAGCCTGTACGCGCAGACCCCCAGCCCTCACGTGGACTGGTCGGCCGGGACCGTGGCACTGCTGGCCGAGGCCGTGCCGTGGCCCGCGGGCGAGCGGCCGCGGCGTGCCGCGGTGTCGTCGTTCGGGATCTCCGGGACGAACGCCCACCTGATCGTCGAAGAAGCCTCGCCCGAGCTCGCGGCCGGCGCCGAAACGACTTCGGCCAACGCCGGGTGCGTGCCCTGGCCGGTGTCCGCCAAGGACGGCGCCGCGCTGCGCGAGCAGGCCCGCCACCTGCTGCGCTTCCTGGCGGACGAGCCCGAAGCCGACCTGGCGGAGACCGGACGTGCGCTGGCCGCCGGGCGCAGTCTGTTCGAGCACCGCGCGGTGGTGGTGGGATCGGATCGGGCCGAGCTGGCCTCGGGCCTGGAGGCGCTAGCCGCCGGTCTGTCGGCCCCGAACCTGGTCACCGGGGTGGCGCGGGAGCCGGGCAAGACAGTGTTCGTGTTCCCCGGGCAGGGATCACAGTGGCCTGGCATGGCCGCCGACCTGCTGGATTCCTCCCCGGTCTTCGCTCAGAGCATCCAGGAATGCGCCGAGGCCCTGGCCCCGCATGTGGACTGGGACCTGCTCGACGTCCTGCACGACGGGACCGGCCTGGACCGGGACGACTTGGTGCAGCCGGTGTTGTTCGCCGTGATGGTCTCCCTGGCCCGCTTGTGGGAATCGGTCGGCGTTCGCCCTGACGCAGTGATCGGTCACTCCCAAGGTGAGATCGCCGCCGCCTGCATCGCCGGCGCCCTCAGCCTCGAAGACGCCGCGCGCGTCGTCGCGGTGCGGAGCCGGCTGCTCGCCCACATCACCGACGACGGCGGCATGGCCTCCGTCGCCCTACCCGCCGACCAGATCGAAACGGTGCTGCCCGAGTACAGCGGCATCGGCATCGCAGCCGTCAACGGACCCACCGCCACCGTCGTCTCAGGGGACCGAGAAGCCCTGGCCAGGTTCCTGGAACACCTCGACGGCCAAGGCGTCCGGACCCGCAGCATCGCCGTGCGCTACGCCTCCCACTCCCCCCACGTCGAAACCATCGAAGACCAGCTGATCGCCGACCTCCACGGCATCGAACCCCGAGCCGCGACCGTCGCCTTCTACTCCACCGTCACCGCAGGCCCGATCGACACCACCACCCTGAACGCCGACTACTGGTACACCAACCTCCGCGAAACCGTCCGCTTCGCCCCGACGGTCAGCACCCTGCTGAACGAGGGCCACCTCACCTTCGTCGAAGTCAGCCCGCACCCGATCCTCACCGGCGCGCTCCAGGAATCCGTCGAGGCCGGCGACCACCCCGCGCTGGCCGTCGGCACCCTGCGGCGCGACCAGGACGGCTGGCGCTCGTTGCTGACGTCGGCGTCCACGTTGCACGCCGGCGGCGCGGGCTTCGACTGGACCGCGGTGCTCGGAAACGGCCCGGCGCGCGCGCAAGCGCTGCCGACGTATCCGTTCCAGCGCAGGTCCTACTGGCTGGGGTCGACGTCCTCGGCCGACGTCGCGGCCGCCGGCCTGCAGGCGTCTGAGCATCCGCTGCTCGGCGCGTCGCTGGACCTCGCGGACGGGGCGACCGTCCTCACCGCGAGCGTGTCCCTGCGCACCCACCGCTGGCTGGCCGACCACGCCGTGGCCGGCACGGTGCTGCTGCCCGGCACCGCGTTCGTCGAGCTCGCCCGGTTCGCGGCGCAGGCCGTGGGGTGCGACCGGATCGACGAGCTCACGCTCCAGGCGCCGCTGCTCATCCCGGCCGCCGACGCCGTCCAGGTGCAGATCAGCGTCGGTGAGGCCGACGACTCCGGATGCCGTCCGGTCGCGTTCTACGCGCGTGCCCAGCATCCGGCTTCGGATGAGGACGGATGGACGGACCGTCCGTGGACGCGGCACGCCGTCGGCAAGATCGGCCCGGCGCCCGAGGCTCCGGCCGCCGTCGTCCCGGCGATGGCGGCCGCGTGGCCGCCGGCGGGTGCGGCAGCCCTCGATGTCGAAGGGCTCTACGACGGTCTGGCGGAACGCGGGTACGAGTACGGCGAGGTGTTCCAGGCCGTGCGGGGCGCCTGGCGCCAGGGCGAGGATCTCTACGCCGACGTCCGGCTCCCGGCGGATCAGGCCTTGGAGGCGGCGCGGTTCGGGATGCATCCGGCGGTGCTGGACGCGGTGCTGCATCCGCTGGTCGGCACGGCACCGGCCGGGGACGGGACGCCGTTGCCGTTCTCGTGGAGCGGTGTGCGGGTGCACGCGCTCGGCGCGATGGCGGTGCGGGCCAGGATTTCGCCGGCCGGCCCGGACGGCGCGGTCTCGCTGCTGCTCACCGACGAGGACGGTCGGCCGGTGGCGAGGGTCGAGGCGTTGGCGTTGCGGGCCGTCGATCCGGCACGGCTTTCCGGAACTGAGGAACTCGCCCCGCTGCTGAACGTCGAGTGGACGCGTGTTCCGGTCTCGGCTCCGGACCGGCGGGCCGCCACCGGATGGTCCGTGGTCGGCGCCGATCTGCTCGGCCTCGTGCCGGACGGCGTCACGGACCGGCGTACCTACGCCGACCTGGACGCGTTGCGTGCCGAACTCGACGAGGGAGCCGCGCTGCCCGAGGTCGTCGTCGCGGCCGTGGCCACGGCGCGCGACGGGGACGGGGACGGGGACGGGCAGCCGGCAGCGGTCCGTGCCGCCCTCGGCGAGGCTCTCGCCCTGGTGCAGGGCTGGCTTGCCGACGAGCGGCTGATCGGCTCCCGGCTCGTGCTGGTCACGCGCTCGGCGGTCGACGTCGGCGACGGGGCCGACGCCGGCGACGGAGCCACGGCCGGGATCGAAGACCTGGCTGCCGCGGCGGTCTGGGGTCTGATCCGCAGCGCGCAGACGGAGCACCCGGACCGGTTCGTCCTGCTGGACCTCGATGGCCGCCAGGAGGCCGAGGCCGCGATCTCGACGGCACTCACGTCCGGGGAAGCGCAGCTGGCGGCGCGCGGTGAGCATTTCCACGCGCCCCGGCTGGCTCGCGGCCGGACCGGTGAGCCGGTACCGATGTTCACCCCGGACGACAACGTCCTGATCACCGGCGGAACCGGGACTCTGGGCGCGCTGATCGCGCGGCATCTGCTCACCCGGCACGGCGTGCGCCGTCTGCTGTTGGTGTCCCGGCGCGGCCTCGACGCCCCCGGCGCCGTCGATCTTCAGGCCGAGCTCGGGGAACGGGGAGCCGAGGTCACGATCGCCGCGTGTGACGTCGCCGACCGCGCCGCGCTCGCCGCACTGCTCGCCGCCGTCCCCGACGACCGTCCGGTGACCGGCGTCGTACACGCGGCCGGGATCCTGGACGACGCCACCGTCAGCACCCTGACCCCGGCGCGGATCGACAGCGTCCTGCGGCCCAAGGCCGACGCGGCGTGGCACCTCCATGAGCTGACCAGCGGCCTGGGCCTCACCGCCTTCGTGCTCTTCTCCTCCGCCGCCGGGCTGCTCGGCAACGCCGGCCAGGCCGACTACGCGGCGGCCAACGCCTATCTGGACGCTCTTGCCTGCCACCGGCGGGCCGCCGGGCTGCCCGCGGTGTCCCTGGCTTGGGGCCTGTGGGAGCAGGCCAGCGAGATGACCGGCGACCTGGACGGCGCCGACCGCGCCCGGCTGTCCCGCGGCGGCTTGCTCCCGTTCAGCGTCGAGCAGGGCCTGGGGTTGTTCGACGCGGCGTGCGCCTCGGGCGAGGCGATCGCCGTCCCGGCACTGCTGGACCTGGCCACGCTGCGCCGCCAAGCCCGTACGGCAGGCGTGGCGCCCATGTTGCGCGGTCTGATACGCACACCCGTCCGGTCCGTGTCCGGCACCGCCGACGACGGCGACCGCGACTGGGGACGCCGTCTGGCCGCAGCGGACGAGGCGCAGCGCGATCGCCTGCTGCTCGACCTGGTGCGCGGCGAGATGGGGACGGTCCTGGGCCACGGCGACCCTTACGCCGGCACCGCGACGCGCCCCTTCAACGACCTCGGATTCGACTCGCTGACCGCGGTCGACCTCCGCAACCGCCTCGACGCGGCCACCGGGCTGAGGCTGTCGGCCACGGTCGTGTTCGACTATCCGACCCCTGCGGCGCTGGCCGGGCATCTGCGGGACCGGCTGCTGGGAGCGGTCGGCTCCGGCGCCGCGCCTGCCGGTGTCGCCGGCCGGGCGTCCGCTGTCGGCACCGGCAGCCCGGACGAGCCGATCGCGATCGTCGGCATGGCGTGCCGGTACCCGGGAGGCGCGGACACCCCCGAGGAGCTGTGGCGCCTGGTGGCGTCGGGCACCGACGCGGTCGGCGGCTTCCCGGGCAACCGCGGCTGGGACCTGGAGCGCCTCTACGATCCGGATCCCGACAAGCCCGGCACCGTCTCCACCCGCCACGGCGCCTTCCTCCACGACGCCGATCAGTTCGACGCCGCCTTCTTCGGCATGAGCCCCCGCGAGGCGGCGAGCGTCGACCCGCAGCAGCGGCTGTTGCTGGAGACCGCGTGGGAGGCGCTGGAGCGCGCCGGGATCGATCCGGCGTCGCTGCGCGGCAGCCGCACCGGCGTGTTCGCGGGCGTGATGTACGACGAGTACGGGAACCGGCTGCTGGACGAGCCGGCGGCCGGGCTGGAGGGCTACTTCGCGACGTCGAGCCCGAGCAGCGTGGCGTCGGGCCGGGTGGCGTACGTGCTCGGTCTGGAAGGGCCGGCGGTCAGCGTAGACACGGCCTGTTCGTCGTCGCTGGTGGCGCTGCACCTGGCGGGGCAGTCGCTGCGGCGCGGGGAGTGCGATCTGGCCTTGGCCGGCGGCGTCACGGTGATGGCGACGCCGAGCATCTTCGTGGCCTTCAGCCGGCAGCGAGGGCTGTCGGCGGACGGCCGGTGCAAGTCCTTCTCTGCCGACGCGGACGGTACCGGCTGGGGCGAGGGCGCGGGGCTGCTGTTGCTGGAGCGGCTGTCGGACGCGCAGGCGAACGGGCATCCAGTACTGGCGGTCATCCGCGGCAGCGCAGTGAATCAGGACGGAGCCAGCAACGGCCTGACCGCACCCAACGGGCCGTCGCAGGAACGCGTCATCACCGCAGCACTCGCTGACGCCGGGCTGACCACCGACCAGATCGACGCCGTCGAAGCCCACGGCACAGGCACCAGCCTCGGTGACCCCATCGAAGCACTGGCTCTGATCAACACCTACGGAACCGGCCGCGACTCCAGCCGTCCGCTGCGTCTGGGATCGGTGAAGTCCAACATCGGGCACACTCAGGCCGCCGCCGGCGTGGCCGGGGTGATGAAGATGGTCATGGCCCTGCGCCACGAGCTGCTTCCGGCCACGCTTCACGCCGACACACCCAGCCCCCACATCGACTGGTCAGCCGGAACAGTCACCCTGCTGACCGAAGCGGCGCCCTGGCCCGCCGATGGACAGACCCGCCGCGCCGGTGTCTCTGCCTTCGGCATATCCGGCACCAATGCTCATCTGATCCTTGAGCAGGCTCCGGCTGACGTGCTGACGGACGCACCGACAGAAACTCCGCAGACGCCTGACACGCCGGATCCGGTCGACCCCGCCGAAAGCTCCGCGTCGCCCGCACTGCCGCTGGCCTGGCCGCTGGCCGCCAAAACCACCGAAGCACTCCGCGACCAAGCCTCCCGACTCGGCGCATTCCTCCAGCAGAACCCCGACACAGCCCCCGCCGACATAGCCCACACCCTGGCCACGCACCGCAGCACCTTCGAACACCGCGCCGTGATCATCGGCGACCTGCTCACCGGCCTGACCGCACTCGCCACCGGACAACCAGCAGCGAACCTGATCGCCGGAGCAGCACGCCAGCCGGGCAAGACAGTGTTCGTCTTCCCCGGGCAGGGATCCCAGTGGCCCGGCATGGCCGCCGACCTGCTCGACACCTCCCCGGTCTTCGCTCAGAGCGTTCAAGAATGCGCCGACGCGCTGGCCCCGCATGTGGACTGGGACCTGCTCGACGTCCTGCGCAACGGAACCGGCCTAGAGCGCGACGACATCGTGCAGCCCGCGCTGTTCGCGATGATGATCTCCCTGGCCCGGCTATGGGAATCAGTCGGGGTCCGCCCCGACGCCGTCATCGGACATTCCCAAGGCGAAATCGCCGCCGCCTGCATCGCCGGAGCACTCAGCCTCGAAGATGGCGCCCGCATCGTCGCCGTCCGCAGCCGGCTACTGGCCCACATCACCGACGACGGCGCGATGGGCTCGATAGCTCTGCCCGCCGACCGGGTCCGGGAGATACTGGCCGACTTCGAAGGCCTGGGTATCGCCGCCATCAACGGACCCGCCGCCACCGTCGTCTCCGGAGACCGTGGCACGCTGGCCCGGCTCCTGGAACACCTCGACAGCCAAGGGGTCCGCACCCGCAGCATCGCCGTCCGCTACGCCTCCCACTCTCCGCACGTCGAAACCATCCGGGATCTCCTCACCGAACAACTCCAAGGCATCGAACCCCGAACCGCAGCCGTCGCGTTCCACTCCACCGTCACCGCCGACGTCTTGGACACCAGCGCCCTGACCCCCGAGTACTGGTACGCCAACCTGCGCGAGACGGTCCGCTTCGCCCCGACGATCGACACCCTGCTGGCCCAGGGACACGACACCTTCATCGAAATCAGCCCCCACCCCATCCTCGAACCCACCATCGCCGACCTCGACGACGTCATCACCACCGGAACCCTGCGCCGCGACAACGGCACCCGGCAACGCTTCCTCACCTCACTCGCCCACCTCGCCGTCCACGGAACACCCGTCGACTGGAACACCGTGCTGGACAACCAGTCCGCGCGTCGGGTCGACCTGCCCACGTATCCCTTCCAGCACCAGCGCCACTGGCTCGACATCGTCCGCTCCGGCGACGGCGCCGATCTGGGCCTGGACACCGTGGCCGGGCACGCACTGCTCACCGCGGTCGTGGACGTCGCGGAGAGCGAGACGCTGGTCTTCAGCGGACGCCTCGCGCGGCGCGACCTGCCCTGGCTGGACGACCACGCGGTGGCCGGAACGGTCCTGCTGCCGGGGGCGGCGTTCCTCGAGGTGGCCTGCGAGGTCGCCGAGCTCCTGGGCTGCGACCAGGTGGAGGAGCTGACCCTGCACCAGCCGCTGATCCTGCCCGCCGAGGGCGGTCTGCAGCTCCAGGTCACCGTCGAGTCGGCGGATGACGCGGGGCGGCGTGCGGTCGCCGTGTTCTCCCGGCCCGCCGGTCGGGCCGATTCCGGTACTGACGGGGAGCCGATCGACAAGACGTGGACGCGGCATGCCGTGGGCACTATCGGCGTCGCGCAGGACCCCACCGGTCCGGCCGTCACGCTCCAACCCTGGCCGCCGGCCGAGGCGACCGCGCTCCCCGTCGAGGACTTCTACGAGCGTCTCGCCGACCGCGGCTATGAATACGGTCCGGCGTTCCAGGGCGTGCTCGCCGCCTGGACCCGGGGTGACGACGTCTTCGCCGATGTCGCGCTCCCCGAGGACCTCGACACCTCCCGCTTCGGCCTCCATCCCGCCCTCCTGGACGCCGCGCTGCATCCGCTGGTGGCGACCACCGCCGAGGACGACGAGGGCGGTCTGCGGCTGCCGTTCTCCTGGGCGGGCGTGACGCTCCACCGGCGGCATGCCAGGACCGCGCGAGCACACTTGAGATTCCTCGGCGGCGGGCCGGTGTCGCTCGCGCTGGCGGACGACGCCGGCGAACCGGTGCTGTCGGTGAAGTCGCTGGCGGTGCGGCCGATCCCCCGCGAACAGCTGACCGCCGGCGCCAGCGCCATGGACGACTGGTTGTTCACGCTGCGGTGGAAGGCCGTCGGCGGCGACGCGGCCGCGTCGCCCGTCGAGGACGTCATGGTGGTGCGGCTCGACACACCGTCCTCGGCCGACGTCCCGGAAGCAGTCCGGGCGGCGACGCGCGATGCGCTCGATCTGGTGCGGGGACACATCGGCAATATCGGCGACGATCTGTCCCCCGCGTCCCGGCTCGCTGTGCTCACTCGAGGCGCGGTCACGGTCGACGGCATCGACACCGGGGCACCCGATCTGGCAGCCGCGGGGGCGTGGGGTCTGCTCCGGTCGGCCCAGACCGAGCATCCCGACCGGTTCATCCTGATCGACACCGATCCCGGCGAGGCCGACCCCGACAACGAAGATCACTTGCAGTCGGCCCTCCACCTCGCGCTGAGCCGAGGAGAAAACCAACTCGCGATCCGCGGCGGAGCTGTCTTCGCGCCCCGGATGCTGCGCACCGGCCCCGAGGACCGCGGGACTCCGCCGGCGCTCGACCCCGCCG
>Ga0207671_10000539_pt1 | contig 51153 bp, 43 predicted proteins | sample KBSC24metaG_FD_184352 | JGI IMG/M metagenome (GOLD analysis project Ga0207671, IMG submission 184352) | Corn rhizosphere microbial communities from Kellogg Biological Station, Michigan, USA - KBS C2-4 metaG (SPAdes) (version 2) | ecosystem: Host-associated > Plants > Roots > Rhizosphere > Soil... | reverse complement strand
CGGGTTCGGAGCGGGAGTCGGTTGGGGCTGGGTGAGGGTGGCCGGTCGCGCGAGGCTGTCGTTTTAAGAGCTTTTTACGGCTCCGCGCACGGTTCGATGGCCTCGCGGGTGGCGCAGTTCGGTTGAGCGAGTTGGGTTGCGCTGGCGGCCGGCGGTTTTCGTAAGCAAGACCGCGCACCGGTCCGAGTCACCGCGCACACGTCATGCGGGCGGCCGGCGGCAGCGTTTAGGGGCACCGAAAGTCAAGAGCAGGGCCTCCGGCGCAGCGAGCGCCCCCGAAAACGGTAATGGCCGGTCCGAACCCCCGGACCGGCCACCACCGTCGGCGACCTCGGCGATACCCGCGCCGTGCCGCCTGCGCGCGGGGCAGGGGCGTCAGCCCCCTTATTGCCCGCCGCCCTGCGCAGCCTGCGAGTATCCCTCGAACTGGTTCATCTCGCGGTCGTAGCGGGTGGTCAGACCGTGGCCGTAGGCGTCCCAGAAGGTCATGCGCTGGCCGTGGACGGTCGTGTGGGTGTTGCCGTAGATCGTCTGGTCGTAGTCGATGCGGGCGTCGTGGAACGACTGCTGGAACTGGTCCGGGGTCATCCCCTGCAGGGTGGCCATGTTGTCCGCCGAGACCGAGTTCGCGGTGCGGGTCGGGTCGTCGCCGGTGGCCATCGAGTTCAGGATCGCGCGGGTGCCGCCTATGCCGCGCATGTGGGCGCTGGAGGCGATGGCGGCGCGGATGCCGGGGTCGGTGAAGTCCTGGGCGCCGGCCTGGTCCGCGTGCTGGTTGAGCAGGTCCGCGACGACCGCCTGCTCCTGCGGGCTGCCCTGGCCGTACTGGTTGCGGGCGGCCATGATCTGGTCGTAGCCGTTGTGCATGCTCTGCCGGAAGCCGTAGACCTCGGGGACGCCGCCCTGGTTGCCGCTGGCGCCCTCGGAGCGCATCAGGTTCCTGACGAAGCTGTCGGGGAGGCGGTGCGCGGTGGTGTTCGCCGCCGTGTTGGCCGCGGCCGGGCGCGGGGTGGGCGTCGGGACCTGGGCCGGGGTCGCGGGGGTCTGCGGTGTGGTGGCCTGGGCGGTGGTGGTCGTGGCGCCGTTGAGCGACAGGCTCTTGTAGCTGTCGGCGGTCTTCTGGTCCAGCGCCTCGTAGTCCTTCAGCACCGTGCCGATCGCTCCGGCGAGGGTCTCCACGAAGCTGACGACCTTGCCCAGGCTGCCGACCAGCTGGCTGTGCAGGCTGTTGTTGGCGCTGCCCACGGCCGAGCCGATGCCGGCGAAGCTCATGATGTCCAGGATCAGCGTCTCGACCTCGCTCAGCGTCGAGTGGGAGCCGCCGGTCACGGACTGGAACTGGGCCAGGGCCGAGGTCACGCCCGAGGCGGTGACGGTGTACGGGGGGAGCGTGCTGCTCCCGATCTGGGGTGCCATGATCGCTCCCTCTCAAGGACGCTGGAACACAGAAGCGCTGGGACAAAAAGGGGTGCCGGGGGTCCGGACGGGGCGGAGTCTGCGGCGTCTGGAGGCGCCGCAGACCCGCGGGGACTACAGATCGCCGCCGATGACGCCCGGGGAGACCGGGGCGCTGGCGCCCCAGACGTCCTCGGTCTCGACCAGCCACGCCGGGATGCGCCGGTTGGCGTCGCCGCCCATGCCGGCGCCGGCCATGCCGGACATCGGCATCATCGGCATCATCCCGCCCCGGCCGGCTGCGGCCGCCGCCGCGCCGCCGGCGCCGAGCGCGCCTCCGGCGAAGTCGTTGGCCGCCGCCGCGGTCTCCGCGGCGGTGAGGCTGTTCGCGGCGTCGGCCGCGGCCTTGACCCCGGAGGGGTCCGCGTTGAGCCCGCCGAGGCCGCCGACCCCGCCGATCGAGCCGCCACCGCCGCCGAACTTGGCGCCGAGCTTGCCGGCCAGGTACTTCGAGCCGAGCACGCCCGCGGCGTCGGCCGTGGCGGCCTTGTCCTTGCCGTCCTTCGAGCCGTTCGGGTTCGCCACGGGGGTCAGCTTCCCGGTGATCGCGGTGGTGCCGTTCGCGCCGTTGGCCCCGGTCAGGCCGCCGGCCCCGGTCAGGCCGCCGGTCCCGGTCAGGCCGGTGCCCGTCTGCCCGCCGGTGAGGCCGAAGCCGCCCGCGAACTTGCCGCCGGCGGCCGCCGCGGCCGCCGCCAGGCCGACCGTGAACATGTCGCCGAACAGCGAACTGGAGGCCTGGTCCTGCTGACCGGGGATGGTCGGCCCGCCGGGTGTCTGGTTCGGGTTCTGGTTCGGGTCGGACAGCAGGATCGGCATGCCGTTGGTGCTCGTCACCAGCGGTGCGGTGGTCGTGGTGACCCCCGTGCCGGGACCGGTGCCGTTCAGCGTCGGCGTGGTGCCGCCGGGCGTCGGGGGGAAGCGGTCCTGCGCCACGACGTAGCTGTCGGCCAGGGTCCGCATCACCGCCACGGCCTGGGCGTGCGCGGAGTTCGCGGCGCTGATCGCCGCCTGCTGGGCCTGCACCGCCGAGACCGCCCTGGCCTGGTCGGCCTGCATCTGGGCGGCCGCCGCCGGGGAGGTGGTGGCGTCGATCGGCAGCGGCGTGGTGGCCAGCGCCAGCGTGGCCGGCGGCACCACCGGGACGTCCACCGCCGCCGGCATCGCGGCGCGGGCGGCGATCAGCGAGTCGACGGCGTCATAGGTCAGGTCGCGCATCTGGAACGAGGTGTCGGCGACCTTGCGCAGGCCGCCGACCAGGTCGGTGACCATGCGCTTGTACTCGTCGGAGGCCGTGCCCTGCCACTCGCCGTCGAAGGTGCGCAGCCGGCTCTCCAGGTTCGAGGCCTGCTCGTGCAGCAGCTTGCCGGTCGCGTCCCAGGTCTGGGCCGTGGTGGTGCCGGTCGCCGGGTCGCTCTCGTAGAGCATCTGGGTCAGCTGCGCCAGCGTGTACTGCGAGAAGTCGGTGACGCCGGCGGACGGTGGAGACGTGGTCACGGCCGCGTTCCTCCCTGCGCAGAAGTGGCGGTCCAGGGGGCGTCCTGGCCGGGGAAGACGGGGGCGGTCGGCGCGGGGGCCGCCGGGATCACACCGGAGGCGCTCGGGTCCGGCGGCGGGGTCCACAGCGGCAGCGCGCCGCTCTGGCCCGGGGCTCCGTCGACCTCGACGGAGACGTTCACCGAGGTGTTCCCGTGCGACTGGTTGGACTTGGACTTCGCGGCCCCGGCCAGCAGCGCACCGCCCAGCAGCGCGCCGGCGACCGGTACCGCCGTGAACGGCGTGCCGGCGAAGGGACCGCTGGTGTTCTGGTTCGGGACCCCGGGACCGGGAGCCGGGTTGCTCACCGGGGTGTCGTGCCCCTGGCCGTTCTGGTTCCCCTGGTCGTTCTGGTAGGGGTCGTAGTGGTGGCCGTCGTGGCGCGGGCCGGCGTCCAGGTTGCCATGGGACCAGGGTCCGGACACCGGGTTGCCGCCGTAACCGGTCGGCGGCCCGCCGAGGCCGTAGGCGATGTTCTCGTCGGCGTTGCGGTAGCCGTCGGCCACCGTCCCCGTGACGTCGCCGGCGAACGCGATCGCCGTCTTGACCTGCCCGAGCAGGCTGAACATCTCCTCGACGGCGGCCTGTTCGCCGGCGCCCAGACTCCAGGCCTCGTGGAAGGCGCCGTATTGCGGCGCGGTCCCGGACATGGTGGCGAGGTGGTCCATCGGGGCCTGAAGGCTCTGGATCTGCGTCGTGAACTCGTCGGCGAAATCAGTCAGCGACTTCAGGTGGATGGAGAAAAAGGACTGTTCGGGCGAGGGCTCGGACATCGCTCACAGCTCCTGGTGGATGAAAGGTCGGGGCTGGTGGGGGCCGACAAGACGCCACCGGCCGCCGGATGCGGCGACCGGTGCCGCGGGCACGGCCGAGCGGGAGGGGGAGTCCCGCCGGGGTTGGGGGGGTGCGCCGTGCCCGACGGCGGTCCGGTCAGGCGAAGTAGTTCGCGTTCTGGTTCTCCAGCGCGTACTGCAGGTCGTGAGCCTCGTTGACCTTGGCCGAGAACTGGTTGATGGTGGCGATGATGTCGTTCGTCGCCGCCCGCAGCTTGGTCTCGGCCTGGTCGGCCGCGATACCGGCGGACGAGCCGGACTCCACCCAGGTCTGCTTCATCGGCTGGAGCGTGCGGAGCAGCTCCTCCAGGTACGAGGTGAGCGCGGCGGCCTTGGCGGACAGCGAGCCGGCGCTGGACTGCAGGGCGCCGAAGTTGACGCTGATCTGGTCGGCGGTCATGGCCTAGATCCCTTCTTGGAAGTCGGTGCGGTGGTGGAAGATCAGACGCCGCCGAGGCGCGACAGGACGCTGTTGCTCGCGCCGGCGCTGCTCGCGACCTGGCGCAGGGTGTCGGACACCTGCTGGTCGCCGGCGCCGTAGTTCTGGAAGCTCTTGTTCACCAGGTCCGACATGACGTCGATCTCGCGCGAGGCGACCGTCATCTGCTCCTGCAGCTCGGTGTGCAGGTTCCAGAAGGCGATGGCCTGGCTGCCCTGGTACTGCGCCAGGGTCGAGGTCAGGTCGTTCTCCAGGTCGGACATGGTCTTCTTCGCGTTAGCGGCGCACTCCGTGAAGCCCTGGATCGCCTGCGTCATCGCAGCGGCGTCGCTCAAGAAACCGGGACCGGCCACGAGGGCCACCTCCTTCTGTCTGGGAACCCGTGGTTGGGGGTGGCCGGAGCAGGTTCTCCGGCCGATAACCGATACGCTAGGGAATCTGTGCACTACCACCACACGGCACAACTGCCGGTTTGGGCGACGGCACAAGTACCCACGTGAACGACACGGCTCCGTCAGACCCCTTATGCGTCAACGGAATCACGCCTCTCAGCTGCCTTCTGTTCAGTCTCTTCCGCTCAGTTCGCCGGCGGCGTCCACGCCACCTGAGCCTGCCCCGGCTGCGACCGCCGGTGCACCAGCACGCCCCGCCCGGGAGGCTGCGGCCCGGCCTTCACATTGCCCAGCAGCGGCCCCTCGTCCTTGCTCCCGGACATCACCAGACCCGGCGAGCCGAGCTCCCTCAGGCGCTGCAGCACCGGCTCGAACAGCCCGCGTCCGGCGCCGCCGGCGCCGCGCGCGACCACCAGGTGCAGCCCGATGTCCCTGGCCTGGGCCAGGTACTCCAGCAGCGGCAGCAGCGGGTTGCGGCCCGGGATGGCGACCATCTCGTAGTCGTCGACGAGCACGAACAGGTGCGGGCCCTTCCACCAGGAGCGCTCGCGCAGCTGCTCCGGGGTGACCTCCGGGCCCGGCAGCCGGCGGCGCATCGCCTCGGCGCAGTCGCCGATCAGGTCGATGCACGCCGGCTCCGCGGCGGCGTAGCCGAGCAGGTGGTCGCCGGTGACGGCGTCCAGCATCCCGCGCCGGTAGTCGATGACCGCGATCGCGGCCTGCTCCGGGGTGTAGTCGGCCATGATGCCCGCGGCGATGGTGCGCAGCAGGCCGCTCTTGCCGCTCTCCACGTCGCCGAAGGCGATGAAGTGCGGGTCGGCGTCGAAGTCCGCGTACACCGGCTGCAGGTCGGCCTCGGACAGGCCGAACGGCACCGCGCGCGGGTTCGGGCGCGGCGTCGGAAGCAGGGCCCTGACCTCTTCCGGCGAGACCTCCGCCGGCAGCATCCTTACCTGGGGCGAGCGTGCTCCGGGCCAGGCCTGGCTGATCCGCGCGACCAGGTCCGCGGTGCCGGCGCCGACGGTCTCGGCCGACGTGCCGCCGTCGATGCGCGGCAGCGCGGCCAGGAAGTGCAGCTTGTCCGGGGTCAGGCCGCGCCCGGGCCGGCCGGCCGGGACGTTGCCCGCGGCCCGGCGGTCCACCAGCGACTCGCCCGGATCGCCCAGGCGCAGCTCCAGGCGGGTGCCGATGATGTCGCGCATCGCCGGCCGGACGGTCATCGCGCGGTTGGTGGTGATCACCACGTGGATGCCGAAGCCCAGTCCGCGCTGCGCCAGTGCGGTGATCGGGTCCTCCAGCGCCTCGTAGTCCGCGCGCAGCGTGGTCCAGTCGTCGATGACCAGGAAGACGTCGCCGAAGGCGCGGCCGTCCTTGGCGAAGGGGGCCAGCTCGGCGCGCCGCGAGCGGAACGCCGCCGCGGAGTCCACCGCGTGCTGCGCGAACAGCTGCTCGCGCTCGGCCAGCAGCGCGGTCAGCTCGCCGACGATGCGGCGCACGCGCTCCCCGTCGCGCCGGGTCGCGTACCCGCCGACGTGCGGCAGGCCGCTGATCGAGGACAGCGCGCCGCCGCCGGTGTCCAGGATGAAGAACTGGACCTCCTCCGGCGTGTGGGTCAGCGCCAGGGAGCTGATCAGGGTCCGGACCATCGTGCTCTTGCCGCTCTGCGGACCGCCGATCACCATCGCGTGGCCCGCCGAGCCCGACAGGTCCACCCACAGCAGGTCGCGGCGCTGCTCGAAGGGCTTGTCCACCAGGGCCAGCGGCACCGTCAGCCGGCCCAGGCCCGCCCAGCCGACCGGGCACAGCCCGCGCGCCGGATCAGGGCCCAGATTCGTCAGGATCGCGTCCAGGGACACCGGCTCGTCCAGCGGCGGCAGCCAGATCTGGTGCGCCGCCGGGCCCTTGCCGATCAGGCGGGCCACCATCGCGTCCATGATGCTGACCCCCTCGGCGGCCGGGGTCAGCAGCTCGGCCGGGTCCGGCTCGGCGGTGGGCGGCGGGGCGGAGTGGTCGACGACCCGCTCCAGGGTGAACGGCAGGATCCTGCGATGCCCGCCGGCGGCGGAGCCCTGCCGGCGCGCCGGCATCGGCCCGGAGACGTAGGCCGCCTTGAACCGCAGCAGCGTCTCGGTGTCCGTCTTCAGATACGCCGACCCCGGGACCGACGGAAGGTGGTACGCGTCGGGCACGCCGAGCACCGCGCGGCTCTCGGCCGCCGAGAACGTGCGCAGACCGACCCGGTACGACAAGTGCGCGTCCAGTCCACGCAGCCGCCCCTCCTCAAGACGCTGCGACGCCAGCAGCAGGTGGATCGCCAGGGACCGGCCCAGGCGGCCGATCATCACGAACAGGTCGATGAGCTCGGGCCGGTTGGACAGCAGCTCGCTGAACTCGTCGATGATGACCAGCAGCGCCGGCAGCGGCTCCAGGTCCGCGCCGCGCTCGCGGGCCCGCTCGTAGTCGCGGACCGAGGCGTAGTTGCCCTTCTCCCGCAGCAGTTCCTGGCGCCGCAGCACCTCGCCGTTGATGGCGTCGGCCATGCGGTCGACCAGGGTCAGCTCCTCGGACAGGTTGGTGATGACCGCGCACACGTGCGGCAGCCCGGCCATGCCGGCGAACGTCGCGCCGCCCTTGAAGTCCACCAGCGCCAGGTTCAGCGTCTCGGAGGAGTGCGTGGCCACCAGGCCGGCCACCAGGGTGCGCAGCAGCTCGCTCTTGCCCGAGCCCGTCGCGCCGATCACCAGGCCGTGCGGCCCCATCCCGTCCTCGGCCGCCTCCTTCAGGTCCATCTCCAGCGGCCGGCCGTCGGGGTCCAGGCCGATCGGGATCCGCAGCCGGTCCCGGGCCGAGCGCGGCACCCAGGTGCGGGCCACGTCCAGCTCCTCCGGGTCGCCGATGCCCAGCAGGTCCGGCAGGCCGAAGTTGGCCGACATCGGCGAGGCCGCGGCCGTGGGCGCCCCCTGATACGCCCCGGCCAGCCGCCGGGCCAGCGCCTCGGCGGTCGAGGCGTCCAGCATGTCCGGATGCCCCAGGAACTCCAGGTGCCGGTCCTTGCCCTCGCCGACGACCAGCCCCATGCGGTCGCCGGTGACGTGCAGCCGGCCCTGGTGCGGCCTCGGGATCGCGGCGGGCTCGGGGCCGGCCAGGTCGATGATGGTGACGCCGTGCAGCCCGGAGATCGGGGCCAGGGTGGTGTCGCCGAAGGTCCGGCCGCCGTCGACGACGACCAGGATGTGCGGGTTGTCGTGGCCGGCCGAGCGTCCGGCGCCGAAGGCCGGCCGGGTCGACAGGTCGTTGCCCAGCAGCTCGCCCAGCGTGCCCAGGTCGCCGGCCATCAGCCGGGCCGGCCCGACCGCGTCGGAGTTCGCCGGCTGCGCCTGCGCGTGCGGCAGCCACTTGGTCCAGTCCCAGGTCTGCCGGCTGTTGTCGGACAGGCACAGCGCGATCTTCAGGTCCTCCGGCGCGTGGAACGTGGTCAGCTGCGCTATCAGGGCCCGGACCAACGGCACGGTCAGGTCGCGGTCGCCGCTGACCGAGACCGAGGCGAACGCCTTCAGCGACAGCGCCACCGGCAGGTCCGGGACCGTCATGTAGGTGCGGATGAACTGCCGCAGCGACGCCGAGGACACCGGGTCCAGGTCCTCCAGCGGCGCGGTCTGCGGGGCGCGCAGCGGGGTGGCCAGGCGCTGCGGGCCGCGGCCGACCCGGGCGTGCCCGAAGTCGTCGTCGGTGCGGCGGCGCTCCCAGGCCCGGCCCTGGGCCACCCGCAGCCACAGGTCGGCCGGCTCCGGGCGGGTGATGGCCAGCGTCGCGCGCTGCGCCGCCGCCACGTCGCGGACCTGGTTGCGCAGGGCGGCCAGGTAGCGGTGGTAGTCCCGGCGCTCGTTGTTGATCTGGGCCTTCTTCTGCGCGCTGCCCCGGGTGAGCGACATCAGGATCATGCCGATCATGGTGCTGCCGTACAGGGCGCCGAAGACATACGTCATCGCGCCGCCCTTGCCGCCCATAGAGTAGAACGACATGGCGCCCATGCCGATCATCATCGGCAGCATGAACATCAGCTGGTTGAGCCCCGCGCCCGAGCCCTTGGCCAGGACCGGGGGTGCCTGCAGCTGGATCTCCCCGTTCGGCGAGCCCGACCCCCGCTGGCGGTCGGAGGCACGGGGCGGGGTCAGGGTCGTCGGCATCACCGCTTGGTCACTCCCGCAATCCTCGGTCACTTCCGGTGCGGGCTCAATTTACGGCGCCGGGGGCTAAGGACAGGTGGGTACTTTTGCCGTCCACCAGCTCCGGCCGCCCGGCCTAGCCTGAAGCTCGATCATCGACGACCCTTGTGACTTCCACCCCCGACACCAGGCAGGCGGTGCGACATGGTATTTGCGATACCGAACTCCAGCGCTATGGACGCTACCGCGATGGGCGGCGGCCCCGGCACCTTCGTGGCCCAGATAGCCACCGGCTCCCCGGAGAGCATCGAGAAGCTCGTCGCCCAGCGGCTCAAGCAGGCTGAGCAGTTCCTGTCGCTGATCAACCAGGCCCGGTCGGCCGTCACGACGCTGGAGAAGGCCTGGGGCGGCCACGCCTCGGAGACGGCGGTGAAGAAGTTCACGGACACGCTGAACTCCTTCGAGCAGATCGTCAAGGTCATCCAGGTCTCCTCGGATCTGCTCACCACCTCCAGCACTCTGATCAAGGCCGCGCAGACCGGCTACACCACGGTGGTCAACGCGGTGAACCCGACGGTCCAGGCGCTGGCCTCCAACTGGTGGACCTACGCCGCCGCGGTCTCGCTGTCGACCGCGGTCAGCGCCACGCTGCGGGCGTTCATCAACGGCATCGAGGCGATGCTCTCCGCGCTCGGCGGCGGCCAGCTGATGCAGGAGGTCACCGAGGTCATCAAGATCATCGGCGACATCGAGAAGCTGGTCGGCTCCGGCTCGCACGGCAACTCGGTGCCGCCGGCGGGCACCTTCACCGGCCCGCAGAACACCGGCACGGCCAACCAGCTCAAGACCCCGCCGCAGATCGCCAGCACCACCGGGCAGCAGGTGGCGAGCACCGGCCAGGACCCGAACGCGGCGAACACCCTGAGCCAGTACCAGCAGAAGATGAGCAGCGGCATCGGCACCCAGTTCCAGACCACCGGCACGCAGGCCGGCATGCCCGCCGGCGGCGGCGTCCCGTACACCCCGGGCCAGATCCCGGTCGGCAACGGCCCGACGATCCCGGGTCAGAGCACGAGCAACGGGCAGTCCGGGCAGTTCCCGAACACCCCGATCCCGAACGTGCAGGTGCCGAACCTGCAGATGCCGACCGTCCAGACCCCCAACGGCCAGAACACGAACCCCGGCCAGTGGACGGACCCCGGGATCATGCCGCCCAGCGGCCAGAACAGCCAGACCAGTCCCTGGACGCCGGTCACCCCGCCGGCCAACTCCGACACCCCGGTCGTGGCCCACCCGGTGACCCCGATGCCGACCGCGCCGACGACGCCGAGCGCGCCGGCCGCCCCGGCCACCCCGCCCGGCGACATCACCGTCACCACCACCTACGACGGCGTCAGCACCACGGTGACAATGCCGGTCGGAACGCAGACGGATGTCACCCTCGTCGACCCGACGAATGGCAGCCAGGTCCACGAGCACATCGCGGCCGGCGTTTCCTGAGAATATCCGAACGGGATTTCGCGGAGGGGCGAGTAAATAGTCCATGGAAAGCATCGACTTCTCGACGAACGTGAATGCGCTCATGGAGCGTATCCACAACCAGCAGGCGGATATCGAGCGCATTCAGCGCGAGATCGAGGTCATGGAGGTCGTCGGCGCCAGCCGGGACGACGAGGTCCGGGTCACGGTGCGCGGCAACGGCCAGGTGGTCGCGGTCGACATCGACGAGCGGGCCTACCGCGACAGCGACGCCTACGAGCTCGGCCAGCTGGTCAAGGAGGCGGTCAACGACGGCCTGCGCCGGGTCTCCGAGGCCGGCAGCGCCAAGTTCAAGCCGCTGATGGACGCGGCCGAGTCCGCGCCGGGGACCTGACCGTGGCGGGAAGTCACTCCGCCGCCGGCGGCGCGCTGACGATGGCCTCGTCGGCGCCCGCCGGCGAGGCGTCCGCGCCCAACCGCATGACCTGGGCCCGCCGCGCGACCGTGGTCAGCCCCCGGGCGCGGGTCGACGTGGCGCTGCCGGTCCAGGCCACCTTCGCCGAGCTGGTGCCCGAGCTGGTCCGGCTGTCGGACGCGCAGCGGCACACCGGCCCCGGCCACACCGGCTGGGTCCTGACCCGGCTGGGCGGCACGCCGCTGCCGCCGGAGCTCACCGTCGCCGCCTCCGGGCTGCGCGACGGCGACGTGCTCTACCTGGTCCCGCGCGAGCGCCAGGGCGCGCCGCTGCTGTTCGACGACGTCATCGACGCCATCGCCAGCGCCTCGGAGCGCTCCGACGGCGCCTGGCGGCCGAGCACCGCGCACCGGGTCGGCGTGGCCGGCGGCGCCGTGGCGCTGGCCGGCTCCACTCTGCTGCTGTTCGCCCTGCTGTCCGGCAAGGTCGCCGCGCCCGCCGCGCTCGGCGGCGCGCTGCTGGTGCTGCTGGCGGCCGGCGGCGTGCTGGCCCGGGTGGCGCACGACCGGCGGGCCGCGATCGCGTGCGTGGCCGCGGGCCTGCCGGGGGCGGTGACGGCCGGCCTGTCGGCCGCGCCGCCGCACCGGCTGCTGCCGCTGCACGGCGGCTCGGCGGCCCTCGGGCTGGCCGTGCTGGCCGCGTACGGCGCGGCGGCGATCGTCACGGTGAAGCACTACTCGGCCTGGTTCGGCGCGCTGGCCGGGGCCTCGGTCCTCGGCGGCGGCACGGCCGCGGTGGTGGGGTTCGGAGGAGTCACCGCGGCGCACGCCGGCGTCGTGCTGGCCGTGTTCGCCACCGCGCTGGCGGCCGGGGCGCCGATCCTGTCGATGCGCCTGGGCCGGCTGCCGCTGCCCCGGGTGCCCTCGGACATCACGGCGTTCCGCGAGAACGAGGAGCCCACGCTCGGCCCGGACGTGCTCGACCAGACCACGACCGCGCAGCGCATGCTCACCGGCCTGCTGGCCGCGCTCGGCCTGTCGGCGGTCGCCGGCGCCGTCTCGGCGCTGAGGGCCCCGGGGACCTGGCCGGTGGTGTTCGTCAGCCTGCTGAGCGTGGTGTGGATGCTGCGCTCGCGGGCGTACACCGACACCGTGCAGCGGGTCGTGCTGGTCGGCAGCGGCCTGGCCTCGCTGACCTGGCTCGCCGGGTCGCTGGTGGTCCGGCACGAGCAGTCGCTGCTGCTGGCCGGGGTCTCGGTGCTGGCGGTGGCCGGCCTGAGCTGCTTCGTCTACGCGCGGCACGCCGGGCAGGGGCGGCACTCGCCGTACTGGACCCGGTTCATGGACGTCGCGGAGTTCCTCAGCGTGGTGGCACTGCTGCCGATCGCCGGGGTCGCGCTCGGGGTGTACGAGCACCTGGGGCACATCAAGCACTGAGCTGGATCGGACCTGAGCTGTATCGGGCTTGAGCTGTATTCGACCTGATCTGTATCGGACCTGATCTGTATCGACCTGATCGACGGGGACCGGTGGCCGGGCCTATTCGGGCGGCCCGGGCACCGGATTCGGGCCCTGACCGGGACGTCGTCCTGGTCAGGGCCCGAAGTCTTGGGCCGTCTCAGACGTGGACGGCCAGCGGCATGGTCCGCAGCACGAACTCCTGCTGCCGGCCGTTGGCCCGGATCGCCGGGAACGGCGGCTTCAGGCTCTCGGCGTCGACCCCGGCGATGCGCAGCGCGGCCTCGCCACGGATGCGGCCGCGCGCGGTCCGGCTCAGCGTGTACGAGGCGCAGGTGAACGCCGCGCCGGGGGTCCAGCGGCCGAGCAGCGCGGCCGGGTCCAGCGCGCGGTGCGGCTCGTAGCAGATCTGCCGGAGGCTGCCCGCCGACCAGTCGCGCCAGGTCTCCAGGACGTTCGGCGGGCTCGGGTCGGCGCCGTGCACCGCGACCATCAGCTCCTGGCCGAGCTCGGACTGGTTCAGCGCGTCGGCGGTGTAGCCGGCCTCGTCCAGGCGGGCCACCAGGCCCAGGGCCGCGCTGGCCACGGCGCGCGCCGAGCCCAGCTCGCCGCCGCCACGGGCGGCCGCGGCGTACGGGGCCTGACGCGGGCGGTAACGCAGGGCGAGCCAGGTCACGCGCATCGGGGTGAGGCTCTGGGGCTGGGGCTGGCTGTGGGACGGCGCTCCGGAGCCCGGCCGGCCAGGTCCCGCAAGACCGGTCAGCGCCTGCATGGTCATGGTCTCGGACAGGTCCGGCGAGGGCTGTGACATGGAGTGCTGTGACATGGAGTGCTGCGGCAGCGGCGGCGGCATGGTCGCCAGGTTCGCGGTATCGGCCAGGTCCGGCGACGGCATGGCGCGCAGGCTCATGGTCTCCGACAAGTCCGGCGAGGCCAGATACAGCTGCGGCTGCTGGCTCTGCGGCACCTGACCCGGCTGCCGGCCCTGCTGGGCGCCGTTCTGCAGGCTCTGCTGGAGCGGGGCCTCCGGCGGGGCCGCCGTCCAGACCACCAGCTGCGCGCTGGCCAGCGGGATCGTGGTGGCCGCGTACGCCTCGCGCAGCACCTCGATCAGGGCGTTGATCTGCGGCTCGCCGCTCGAGCGGAGCCGGACCGCCGAGACCCAGCCTCCGTCGGTGGCCGCCAGGCCCACGCGGTTGCCGGCGCGGTCGACGTACTCGCCGAGGCCCAGGTCGGGCAGCAGGCTCGCGAGCGGTTCGGCGGCGGTCGCGGGCTTGTCGGCCTTGCGGCGCGTGCTCACCCGGCGGTAGCGGTAGCGGCCCTGGGTGTCGGCCCACTGCGCGAGGTGCCGGCCGCGGAAGCGCACCGAGGTCATGCCGACCAGCGCGCCCGCTCCGGCGTAGGCGATGCCCTCGGTCGTCGCGGAGTGGCCGTATCCGGCGACCGCGGCCAGCGCGGCGGCCTCCCAGGCGACGGTCTGCCAGCCGCGCACGGGAGCGATCCAGTCCAGCGCCGCCGTGCCGCGCGGGACGGTGACGGCTGTGTCGGCGGCCGCCGCGCGCTCGACCGGTATCGGGGCAGGGGGAGCCAGCATCTCGGCCGCCGGCGCGGCGTGACTGCTCATCGCGGACACCATTTTTTCTCGACCGGCGGGAACGGACGACAAATCGCTCGCCGCGCCACCGGGCGCGCCGTCCGGAAATCGACGCGAACCAGTCCCCGCATATGCTTTTGGCGCTCGCTTATCATACGTATACTGGCTTCGGTTCGTACAGCGCTCCCGCCATCCGAAAGGCCGGGAATCGGCCGCCGCCGAGCCGCACGATTATCGATCACGAGAAATACCGGGGCGCGCGAAGTGTGGACTGAGCGGGACCAGATCCAGGCGTACCAGTTCCTCCGACGGCGGTTGGTGTCCGCCCTGGTGACCTCCGACCCCAACCACCCGACCTCGCCGCACCGCCGGCTGGTGATGGGCACGGTGCTGGGCACGGTGGCCACGATGCTGACGGCCGCCGGCTTCGGCATATCCGGCATGATGGCCCCGAGCCCGCCCCCGGACTGGCAGCACACCGGGCTGGTGATCCTGGACTCCGACGGCGGCGGCCGCTACGTCCTGGACAACGGCGGCGTCCTGCACCCGGTGACGAACCTGGCCTCGGCCCGTCTGCTGGCCAACGGTGTCAAGACCGTGTCGGTCACCACGGCGTTGCTGCGCAACACCCCGCGCGGGGCCACCCTCGGCATCGCCAACGCCCCGGACATGCTCCCGGATCCGGCGAACGTCATCGCCGCCCCCGACCCCGTCGCCTGCTCCCGCGCCACCTCCGACATCCCGAAGGTGACCGGCCCGGTGTCCGCGCTCCTGCTGGCGCACGCCGGCGACAACACCGCGTTGCTCAGCGGCATGATCGCACTGCCCGAGGGCAGGGCCCTGCTGGTGCAGACCCCGAAGGGGGAGCGCTACGTGATCACCGGCGGCCTGAAGTACAAGATCGCCGGCACCGACGTCATGCCCGCCCTGAGCGACTACCAGACGGCCAAGCTCCTCCCGGTCGCGGCGAGCTGGCTCAGCACCCTGCCCTCCGGCCGGGACCTGGCCCTGACCACGGTCCCGAACGTCGGCGACACCGGCCCGCGCGTCGCCGGCGTCAAGCGCAAGGTCGGCGAGGTCCTCACGGTCAAGAACACCGTGTCCAACACGACTCAGAACTACCTGGTCCGCGCCAACGGCCTGGAACCGATCCCGCAGATCGAGGCCGAACTGGTCAAGGCGAACCCGGCCAACGCCGCCGCCAACTCCGACACCGGCGGCCAGCTCCAGGTCTCCGACGTCACCGCGGTCCCCCTGCTCCCGGCCGGCGACGACGCCCAGGGCTACCCGGCAGGCGTCCCCGCCCCGGTCTCAGGCCTCGGCGACAACACGGTGGTCTGCGCGACCGGCGACGGCACCGCCCCGGCCCAGATCGCCCTGAGCATCGCCTACCCTCTCCCCACAGGTGCCCGCACCGTCCCGACCAGCGCCCCGCAGGGCGGCGCCGTAGCCGACGAGGTCTACCTCCCCCCGGGTACCGCCGCCATAGCGACGGTCCACGTGGAAGCCAACGCCCAGAACCCGAACGCCAGCCAGCAGAACGCCCCGGTCTGGCTCATCACCGACGCCGGCACGAAGTACCCCCTCACCGACGGCACCGCACGCGGCGCGCTCGGCTACGGCAACGCCACACCCGCGACGCTGCCCGCGACCGCCCTGGCGATGCTGCCGACCGGACCCTCACTGGACGAGGCGGACGCGCAGAAGCCGGTGGTGGTGGGGGGCTGAGGCTTGCCGCGTCGACCGCGCCGAGCCCGCACCAGCATCAGGACACTGGCCACGACGCCGGTCCAGCCGAGCACGACGAGCCGCGGATCGGCCATGTGCAGCCCGTAGATTCCCCAGCACAGCAACTCGGCCAGGATCAGCCACCACGTCCCGCGTGAGATCCCGCTCGGTTCGCGCGTGCGGTACGCGGTCCAGACCGATGGCGTCACCTGGATGACGAACGCGACCGTCAGCGCCGTCCCGATCCCGCCGCGTCCGGCGGCGACCCAGGACGCGACGAGCACCGCGGCCCAGGCGGCGACGATCGCGGCGGCGCGCCATGGCACGCCGCCGCGGCGGCCGAGCAGCAGCGCCAGCACGCCGGCCAGCGCGGTGGCGCAGATCGCCGGGACCAGCGCCGTCCACAGCCGCGACAGGGCGAAGTACACGATCCAGCCGCCGTTGTCGACGCTGGTCAGCGCTGCCCACGACCACGACACCCCGCTGGTGTCCCCGGTCCGCCGGACCCCGGCCAGCTGCGGGAGGAACTGCGGGACCGCGAACGCCGCGGCCGCGACCGGCAGCCCGTTGAGAACCTGCTCCAGCACCGCGTCCGCCCCTTCTCTATCGATGCCTGCCTGTGCTGCGACGCTATGACAGTTCAAGGGACGGTTTCCGTCTACTTCAGGCTCGAAGGCGGCCGACAGTGAAAGAATCGTTCTCATGGACGCGATCGACCGGCAGATCCTTGCCGAGCTCCAGAAGGAAGGCCGCCTGACCGTCACCGAGCTCGCCGAGCGGGTCCGGCTCAGCGCGGGCCCGTGCCACCGGCGGCTGCGCGAGCTCGAACGCAGCGGCGCGATCAAGGGCTACCGCGCGCTCGTCGACCCGGCCGTGCTCGGTCTCGGATTCGAAGTCCTGGTCAGCGTCACCATGGACCGCGAAGACGCGGCGACGATCGGCCGCTTCGAGGAGGCGCTCGCCGCCATCCCCGAGGTCCGCCATGCCGAGCGCCTGTTCGGGGACCCGGACTACCTGATCCGCGTCGCCGCTCCCGATCTCGACGGCTACGCCGCGCTGCGGGATGCCAAGCTCGCCACGCTCCCCGGCGTGCAGCGGATCACCTCGACGATCGTCATGAAGCGCGTGGTCGAGGACCGCCCCCTGCCGTTCAGGCCGGACCCGGAGCGGTATCGGGCCTGAGCGCGGCGAGCACCCGGGGCCAGGCTTGCTCCCCGAGCAGCCGGTCCTTCTCCTCGCTCCCGCCGTAATCGAACTCCTCCGAGGCCGCGTGCCCCGGCTCGCCCGGGAACAGCACCCGGTGCCCGGCGTCCCCGTGGCTGATCAGCCGCACCGTCCGCCCGGCCCTGCGCCGCTGCTCGGCGAGCCGCAGCGCATAGCCCACCGACGGCCACATGCGGTCTTCGCCGCCGGCCACCAACACCAGATCCGCCCGCGCCTGCTCGACCGGGATCCCGGCGGCTTCGACGCGGTCGGCGAAGGTCTTCTCGCTGCGTTCGTAGAGCCCGCGGATCGCCCGCGGCCGGTCCGGCGCCGTGTCCCACCAGTTGTCGTCGTACGGCACGAACGCCAGCGGCTCCCCCTGCCACGTCCACGACGACCGATACGGCTGACGCCTCCCGTCCGGTCCGGCGCCGACGTCCCCCCACACCAGGGCGGTCGGCGAAAGCGCGACCACCACGTCCACCCGCGGATCCCGCACCGCCGTCAGCAGCGCGGCCTCCGCGCCCTTGGACGTCCCGACGATGCCCACCCGCCGTGCGCCCCGATCCCGCAGGAAGCCGACCGCGTCCGTGAACGTCTCCAATGGCAGCTCGCAGATCGCCTCAGCCTGCCCCGGACCGCCGAACCACCGGATCGCCAGCGCCGAGAAGCCCTGCTCGGCGAACAGCCGGGCCCGCTCCCGCAGCACCCGCCCGCTCGAACCGGCCAGCACCAGCACGCCGACCTCGCTCCCGCCCTCGGGCTCGCAGAGCACGCCTTCCCAAGGCTCCGACAACTCGTGCTCGACGACGCTCCCGGCCGCCTGCGCGGCTCCAGCCCCGGTCCCGGCGGCTCCCGCAGCCTCGACGGCGCTCACGATGGCATCCTCCCCGGCGTGGGTTCCATGATCAAACCCTACGGAAGGTCAGCCCGCCTCGTCACCCTCGATCGGCACCCACAGCGTCACCGACGTCCCGTTCCCCACCCGGGACCCCACGCCCGCGGTCCCGCCGACCTCGGCCATCCGGGCGGCGATCGACTCGCTCAGCCCGAAGCCCGCCCGATGCGCCGCCGGATCGAACCCGATCCCGAAGTCGCGCACCACCACCGTCAGCCCGTCGGGCTCGTCCCACACCCGCACCAGCGCCTCGGCGACACCCGAGTGCTTGAGCACATTGCGAAGCGCCTCCCGCGTCGCCGAGAGGATCGCGGCCCGGCGTGCGGGCGTCAACCCGTCGTCGCCGTCCACGCCGTTCACTCCCTCGGCCGCGTCCAGCCGCATCCGCAGCCCGTCCCGCGCCAGCTCGGCGCCGAGCCCGACGAGGCCCTCGACCACGCCCGGCGTCGCCGGCGCCGCCGACCGCCGCGACAGCTCCCGCCGCAGAGCGACCGCCTCGGCGTGCGCGACCGCGCGCACCTCCCGCAGCCGCCGCGCCGCGTTCTCGGCATCGTTCGGCAGCGTCAGCGCGATCGCCTCAAGGGTCTGCAACACCGTGTCGTGCAGCGACCGCCGCACCCGCGTCCGCATCCGCTCCGCATCCCGGTCCAGCGCCGCGAGCACCCCGGCCGACAGCGCGACTGCGATCAGCAGCACCGCGACATCGCCGAGGAACGCAGCCGCCACCACCGTGACGCCGTGCGCCCGCACCGCATGCGTACCGACGACCATCGCCACCCGCAGCGCGATCCCCAAAGCGACCGCGCAAAGCCCGGCCGCGACACCCCGCACCAGCGTCCACAAAGCGACGCAGCCCGCGAAGTACTGCCACGGCACCTCGATGGCGCGCACAGACGGAACCGACACCGTCACCATCAACAGATTGCCCGCCACCGCCAGCACGGTGTCCGCGAGCACCATCACCCGCGTCGGCACACCCCGCAGCACGCCGAATCCCAGCGCGGCGGTCGCGATCATCAATACCGCGCACAGAGCCAGAACCGCTTGGGCACCCGAACCGCCGGAACTACTTACGTACAACAGCGCCGCGGCGGGTAGCACCCCGATCTGGAACGCCAGAGGAAGGACGACTACGTACTCGGCCCCGTCGCCGTCCGCCAGGCACCGCGCCGCCAGATCCCTGATCCGGGTGCGCCGGGCCGAACGCGGATCCTCGGAACTCTCCGGGAGATCCCGGTCCGCACGCTCAGCAGTCCGCGCCGCACTAATCCCCGCACGTCCCGCACACCTTCCCGCCGCCTGCGCGACCCTCAGCACGCCGCCGACTCGGCCAGCACGCCGAGCTCGATCGCGGCCCGCGTCATGTCGGCCCGGCGGCGCGCGCCGATCTTGTCGCGGATCCGGTCCAGGTACGAGCGCACGGTTCGCACGCTGATCCCCATCGCCATCGCGATGTCCCGGTCCCGCTCGCCGGCGGCGACCAGCCGCAGCACCTGCTTCTCCTGCCCGGACAGCTCCAGACGGGGCCCGGCCTGCCGGTTCTGCTCGGTGGTCAGCACGATCGAGGCCAGCGTGGGGGAGACGTAGCTGTTGCCGGCGGCTATCTCGCGCACCGCGCGCAGGATCTCCGCGCCCTCGCTCTCCTTGGACAGGAACCCGCGGGCCCCGGCCGAGATCGCGCCCAGCACGTCGGACTTCGCCGCCTCGCCGGACACCACCAGCACCCGGTTGCCCATGCCGTTGATCTGCAGCACCGCCGCGGAGCCCTTGACGCCGGGCAGCGTCAGGTCCAGCACCACGATCCCGTCGCGGCGCGGGCGGCAGGCAACGAACTTGCCCACGCTTCCGGCGACCACGTCCACGTCCATGTCCCCGGCCTCCTCGAACAGGCGGGTGAGCGCGTCGCGGTACAGGGGGTGATCCTCCACGACGCTGACGGGGATACGGGAAGACTCCTGCTCGGGGCGGACGCGGGTGGCTTCCATGGCACGCCTCTCATTGCTCGGGGGCGGTAGCGGCCGGGGGTATGGACCAGCCGCGGTGTGGGGGGTCGTCGCCGACGTCGGCCCGCTGTGAGGACCACACCGACGTCGGCGCAGCACTAGTGTCATCACCCTTAATCGACGCGTCGTCGGTAAAACTACGTAACCCGCTACTACCTCTTACAGAGCGGCGCTACCTACCCACGCACCGTGCCACTACCTACGTCCGCGACCTGCAACGGGCAACCGGTTGGCGTCGTAAGCGACAAATAAACAGAATGAAAGGTCTCGGTCACCGGGGCTCGGTACAGTCAACCCCGTACCTGCGTTACGTAAAAACTGTCTGAAGTTCCCTGTTCCCTAGGAGCGTCAGGGGTCGACAACCTTGGGGGAGGTGCACGTGCTTGCCATCGGTTCGCCACAAGCCTGGCAGGCTCTGGTGGGGCGCGAGGCGCAAGCCGAGCGCATGGCCGAAGCGGTAGCGGCGCTGGCCTCGGGACACGGCGCGGTGCTGGAGATCGCCGGCGACCCGGGCATGGGCAAGACCCGGCTGCTGGGCCGGCTGGCCCAGCTCGCCTCGGGCCAGGGCGCCCGCGTCGCCCGGTCCACCGCGCTGCGCGGGAACACGATCCCGCGCCAGCTGTTCCGCGACGCCTGGGCCGACGTACCGGCCCCCGAGGGATCAGAGAACGACGACGACGAAGCGTTCCGCCGCATCCGCTCGGGCCTGGCCGACTGGGCCGCCGATCCGGTCGGGGTCGGCGGCGCGGTGGTCTTCGACGACGTACACCTCGCCGACGAGGCCTCGACGCGGCTGCTCGCCCGGCTGATCCGCACCCCGGTGCCCGGCCCGCTGCTGATGGCCATCGGCCACTGCCCCCGCCGCACCGGCTCGGTGCTGCTGGAGGCCCTCGACGACGGCTCCCGCACCGGCACCGTGGTCCGGGTCGAGCTCGACGCCCTGGACGTCACCGCGGTCCAGCAGCTCCTGTCGGCCTGGACCGGCACCAAGGACCTCGACCCCGGCTACCTGGAGCAGATCCGCGCCGCCGCCGACGGCAACCCCCGCTACCTGCGCGTGCTCACCGTCGCCGGCTGGCGCCCGGAACGGTGGCCGGAGAGCCCCGGCGAGGACACCGGCGCGCTGCTGCGCGAGGGCGCCTCGATGGCCGCCGAACTCGACGCGCTGAGCCCGGCCGAGACCTCGGTGGTCAGCGCGGCCGCGGTGCTCGGCGGGCCGTTCCGCCCCGAGGACGTCTCGGCCATTTCCGGCATCGGGCTCCCCGGCATCCTGGACGCCCTCGACGACCTCGTGCGCGCCGACGTGGTCCGGCACGTCGCCCCCGGCGCGCGCTTCGCCTTCCGGCACCCGCTGCTCGGCCACGTCGCCCACGAGCGCGCGCCGCTGCCCACTCTCCTGGCCGCCCATCAACGCGCGCTGGACCTGCTCAAGTCACGCGGTGCGGGCGCCGTCGACCTGGCCCGGCACGCCGAGCACCTGGTCGGCACCGACGCCGCGGCCGCCGCCCCGCTGCTGGCCCGCGGCGCCGGCGAGATCCTGCCCGACGCGCCGGAGACCGCCGTGCGCTGGCTGCGCCTGGCCCTGCAGACCCCGGTGGGGGAGCGGCCCAGCGCCGAGCGCGACGCGCTGATGCTCGAGTGCTGCCGTGCGCTGTCCGCCGCCGGGCGCTTCGAGGAGGCCCGCGCGCTGGCCCACGACGTGCTGCGCGACGACACCTGGCTCACCGGCCCGCTGCGCCAGCGGGCCTACGCGATGCGCATCGCCGCCGAACGCCAGCTCGGCCGCTACGACGAGGCCTCGGCCGTGGCCGGCGCCGCGATCGAGGCGCTGCCCCGGCCGCTGACCGCCGGCGACGCCGAGCTCGCCTTCGAATACGGCGTGCTGCACTTGTACCGCGGTACGTTCGCGCTGGCGCGGCCGGTCGTCCACGAGGTCGCCGCGGCGGTGAAGGCGGCCTCCGAGGCGGTGGCCGCCGGAGGGCTGGACAGCGGTCTGGGCGGCCCGGCACGCGCTGAAGCCCGAACGGCCGCCGGCGCCCCGCCGACCGCCGGAAGCGCCCCCACGGCCTCCGGACCGCTCGATGCGTCACACGACGTTGACACCTATTTGATCGATATACCGTCGGCCCCCGAAGCCCGCGCCGCCGCGGCGGTCCGCGTCCTGGCCGCGTTCGGCGACGCCTACCTCGGCGAGACCGCCGACGCGATCCCCGCCCTCGTCGAGAGCGCCCGCCTGGTCGACGGGCTGCCCGACGCCACCGCCGCCCGCAATCCCGAACTGCTGGCCATGCTCGGCTGCGGCGAGATGTTCATGGAGGGCTACACCGCCGCCTCCCGCCACCTGCGCCGCTGCCTGACCATCGCCCGCAAGGGCGGCCCGCAGCAGATGCAGCTCAACGTCCTGCTGGGCCTGGCCTTCATCGACCAGCAGACCGGCAGCCTGCGGCGGGCCGAGGCGCTGGCCGAGGAGGCCGGCCGGGTGGCCCGCGCCACCGGGGCCGGCGACGGCGTCAGCATGAGCGAGGCGCTGCGCGTCGGGGCGATGATCTGGACCCGCCCCCGCGCCGAGTCCGCGGACGTGGTGGCCGCCGCCGAGCACGCGGTCCGCATAGCCCGCCCCGGCAACGGCTGGTGGTCCGGCTCGGCCACGATGCAGCTCGCGCTGGTCCGCATGGTCAACGGCGACGCCGCCGGATGCTTGGACGCGCTGCTGGAGGGCGGAGGCGGCCCCGAACTGCGCAAGCTGCAACCGGCCTACCACCCGATGCTGCTGGCGATGCTCTCCTCGGCCGCCCTGCGCTCCGGCCGGCCGGACCTGGCCCGCCAGGCGGCGCGCGCCGCCGAGGAGGCGGCGGAGGCCTCGGGGCTGTCGGTTCAGCGCTCGTACGTAGTCCGGGCGCAGGCCGCGCTGCACGCCGCCGACGGCGACCACGCGACCGCGGCCAAGCTGTTCGAGCAGGCAGCGCTGGGTTTCCGCCGCGCCAACCGTCCAATCCAGCACGCCTGGACGCTGGTCGCCGGCAGCGGTACGGCCGCGACGGCGCTGGGCCCGACGGTGGCCGGCGCGTGGCTGGACTCTGCCACGGACGTCGCGCGGGTTCACGGCGCGGTGCGCATCGAGGAAGAGGCCGCCGAGGCTCGCGCGCGGCTGATGCCCGCTCCGGCGGGGGCCGCGGCCGGCGTCGTCACCCGAACCGTGCCGGTGACGGGCACCGCGGCGCCGGCGGCGGGTTCGGTGATCGGCGTGACGCTGGCGGCGGCCGGTGCGGCAGGTGCGGCCGCCGCCGCGCCGGGAGCGGGAACGACCGCCACCGCCGCGGCGGCTCCTGTACCGCTCCAGATGGACGTCAGGGCCCTGCTGACGACCCGGGAGCAGGAGATAGCGGCCCTGGTCGCCACCGGCCGCCGCAGCCGCGCGATCGCCGACGAACTGTTCCTGAGCCATCGCACGGTCGAGACCCACCTGGCCCGCATCTACCGCAAGCTGAACGTCTCGTCCCGAACGGCGCTCGCACACCTCCTTCAAGAAGCCGACAGCGGCGGAACGGAATAACCGCGTCCCTGGTCAGGGCAGCTGAGATGGATGCGGCCGGGGCGTCGCCTCCACGGTGGCGGAAAGCCTCACTCCTTCACCCCGCTGCCCAGCGCGGCCGACGTGAAGTGCCGCTGCGCGACCAGGAACAGCGCGATCACCGGCACCGCGAGCACGCACGCACCGGCCAGGATCACGCCGTAGGGATTGGCCGCGGTCGCGGCATTCGTCGACACGTACTCGCCGAGCGACACCGCCAACGGCTGCATCGCGTGCTTCTTCGTGATCAGGAACGGCCACAGGAACTCGTTCCACGGCCCGATGAACGTGATGACCGAGGCCGTCAGGATCGCCGGCTTCGTCAGCGGCGCCGCGACCAGCAGCAGCGTGCGCACCTCGCCGGCGCCGTCGATGTGCGCGGCGTCGAACAGCTCGTCCGGCAGCGAGACGAAGAACTGCCGGAAGATCAGCACGGCCGTGGCGTTGACCGCGAACGGCAGGATCATCCCGAGGTAGCTGTCCGCCAGGCCGTAGTCGCGGACCACCAGGATGTACAACGGGATCATCATCACCTGGAACGGCAGCACCAGCACCAGGATCAGCATCCCGGCCACCGCCGGCTTGCCCGGGAAGCGCAGCCGCGCCAGCGCGTAGCCGGCCGGAAGGCCGATCACGATGGTCAGCACGACCGTGCCGAGCGTGAAGACCGCCGAGTTCGCCAGCGAGGGCAGCAGCGAGATCGCCTTGTCGACGTCGCGGTAGTTCTGCAACCCGACGTTGCCCGCCTTGGGAATCAGGCCGCTGAAGGCACTGTCCGCTTTCAGCTGGAACGAGCCGACCACCATGTAGTACAGCGGGAAGATGCTGGCCAGCGCGCCGAGCGTGACGAAGCCGTAGTTCGCCAGCCGTCGCAGAACCCTGCCGGCCGATCCGTTTCCGTTCCTCATGCCCGCTCCTCCCGGTTCCGGGCCAGCCGGCGCGCGCCGGCGCCGAGCCCGGCCACCAGCAGCACGAACAGCGTCAGCAGGATGCCGATGGCCGCGCCGACGCCCGGTTTGCCCTGCTCGACACCGTCCTGGTAGATCAGCAGTGCCGGCGACATGGTCGCGCCGTTCGGGCCGCCGCCCCCGGTGAGCAGGTAGGGCTCGGTGAACAGGTTGGCGCCGACGATCAGCGCCAGCGTGGTCACCAGGATGGTGATGTTGCGCAGCGCCGGGACGGTGATCGCCCGGAATTGCCGGATGGCGCCGGCGCCGTCGATGCTGGCCGCCTCGTACAGCGAATCAGGGATCAACAACACCCCGGCGAGGTAGAGCAGGACGTAGAAACCGAGCTGTTTCCACGTCACCTCCAAGGCGATCACGATCATCGCCAGTTTGGAGTTGACCAGCCACGACGGGTTCGGCGCGTGCCCGCCGAGCACGTGGTTGACCAGGCCGCTCTGGCTGAACAGGAAGTACCAGATCCCGATGACGGCGATGCTGGGGACGACGTAGGGCACGAAGAAGGACGAGCGGAAGAACGCCTTCATCCGCGCCAGCTTCGCCAGCACCGCGCCCAGCGCCATCCCCAGGATCACGGTCAGCGGCACGTTGATGACCAGGAACTCGCCGATGTTCAGGAAGGCGCGGCGCAGCAGCGGATCCGACCACGCCTCGCGATAGTTCTTCAGGCCCACGAAGGGCTGCGGTACGGATGCGCCGGGCGCGGCGTATACGTAGTCGAGCACTGAGATGCGTATGCCCTGGATGATGGGGACCGCGTAGACGATCACCAGATAGACCGCGTACGGCGCCGCCAGCCACAGCCCGATGAGCGTCTTGGACCGCGGACCCCCTCGCTTCGCGCGGGACATCGCCGCGCCTACTTGGCGATGTCCGAGGCGACGGTCCCGGCGGCGTCATGCAGCCACTGGCTCGTCGGCTGCTGGCCGAAGACCACGGACTTCAGGTAGCTGTTGCGGAAGTCCTGCCACATAGCGACGCCGTTGGCCACGTTCGGGACCTCGACCGTCCGGCCCGCCTGCTGCGCGAACAGCGTGTACTCCGGGTGCGCGGTGAAGTAGGACGCGTAGACGCTCGGCAGGTCGGTGCGCAGCGGCATCTGGCCGGTCGTGCTCAGCAGCGCGCCGTCGTTGTCCTTGTCCGTGGCGAACTTCAGGAAGTCCCAGGCGGTCTGCCGGTTCTTGCACGCGGAGAAGACCGAGACGGTCTTGGAGTCGGCGAAGGTGTGGATCTGGCCGGCCGGCATGCCCGCGGACGTCGGCACCGGCACCGCGCCCCAGTTCACCTTGCTGCCGTACACCGCGATGGCCCACGGCCCGACGATCGCCATCGCCGACTTCTTGTCCGCGAACGCGTCGCCGTTGTACTTCTCCTTCGGGGCCAGGTTCTTGGCGTAGATGCCGGACCAGAAGTCGGCGACGGCCTGGCCCGCGGCGTCGTCGAAGGTGGCCTTGCCGCCAGCCACCAGCGGCTGCCCGCCGCTCTCGGCGATGTAGAGGGGGTAGTAGTCGAACCAGTTCTGGAAGAACTCGTTGGTCGGCGCCGGCGCTATGGCGTACTGCGCGACGTTGGAGCTCACCAGCTTCTGGGCGGTGGCGGTGAAGTCGGCGTACGTGGACAGCGCCGGGGAGTCCGGATCCAGGCCGGCGGCCTTGAACATGTCCTTGTTGTAGAAGATCATCACCGGATTGCTCTTCCACGGCAGCTGGTAGTACTTGCCGTCAGTGCTCTTGTACTCGGCGGCGACGGCCGGGCCGCTGCGGCCCTCGATGTAGGACACGCCGTCGGAGAAGTCGTTCAGCGGCACCAGCCCGCCCTGCTTCACCCAGCCCGAGATCGCCGACGGCGAGCCGTTGAACACCAGGCACGGCGCGTTCCCGGCGGCGATGGCGGCGGTGACGACCTCCTCGGAGGAGCTGCCGGCGGGGATCTCCTCGCCGCTGACCTGCTGGTCCGGATGCGCCGTGTTCCACAGTTGGACGGTCGCCTTGCCCCAGGAGACCTCCTGCGCGTTGTTGGAGTACCAGATCTTGATCGGCCCGCTGGTCGGCTTCCCGCCGCCGGAGCCCCCCGAGCCGCATGCCGCCAGCGTGAGGGCGGTGCCGGCCAGCGCCGCGACGGCGGCGGTGAACGTGCGCAGTTTCGCCATGGCTGATCCTCCCGAATCCGGCGTAAGGGGTTCCAAAACCCCTTCCCCGGCGCAAGGGAATCAAAGCTCGAAGTCGTGTCCAGTCGGGATTTGCGCACCCGGCCCGCGGCGGCGAATTAGATCGCCGCCGCGGGGTGTCTACGGCTACTGTGGTGCTCGGCGCCCGGTGCGCAGGCAGCGGTTACTTCGGGTTCTAAGAGTTGCCGGTTCGAGTCCGGCTCGTCTCCCTCACCGGAGGCGGTAGCCCAATTGGCAGAGGCGTTAGACCGGCTTCGGCCGGGTTTCCGCAGCCGACTTGGTCTCGGGCGCCCCATACGTCTTTCGTCGCTGCGTGCCTCACCCCTCCCGCACGACTTCGTACGCGACGGACACGATGCCCTTGCCGAGCGTCGCGCTGTGCAGCAGCCGCAGCGGCTTCAGCCCGCCGGCCGCGCCGAACAGGCGCACGCCGTCCCCGACCAGGACCGGCATGACGATCAGCCGGATCTCGTCGACGAGGTCCTGCTCGATGAGCGCGTGCACGAGCTGGTAGCTGGCGTAGACCAGGATCTCGCCGTCGAATTCGGCCTTGAGCTTGGCGACCTCGGCGGGCAGGTCGCCGGTGACGACCGTCCCGTTGGACCAGGCGGTGTGCTCCAAGGTGCCGGACACGACGTACTTCGGCATGCCGTTCAGCTTCTCGGCCCACTCGCCGTCGCGGCCGAGCCAGCGCTCGGCGAACCAGGCGTCGGTCGTGCGCCCCAGCAGCAGCGCGTCGGCGCCCAGCGCCTCCTTGGCGAAGTAGCCGGCCCACTCCGCCCGGTCCTCGCCCACGACCAGGTCGAACCAGCCGCCGAGGGCGAAGCCGTCCCGGCCGTCGGGGTCCTGCACGACGCCGTCGAACGAGCTGTTGGTGCTGACGATGATCTTGCCCATGATGGGTCCCTCCATCCGCGGTGTGACTGTCGCCGATGCAGACACCGCGGCGCCCGCCGAACTGGGCGGCCCGAAAGCGCCCAGTCCGCGCCCCGGGAGGTGTCTGCACCGAGATGGAAGGCGCGGATGCGATCATGGAGGCGACGGGATGAGGACGATGACAGCGGATCTGCCGGCGTTGCTGGCTCGGGCCGGGTCGGGCGACGGCGCGGCGTTCGACGAACTGGTGGCGCCCTACCGCCGCGAGCTGCAGGTGCACTGCTACCGGATGCTGGGCTCGTTCCAGGACGCGGAGGACGTGCTGCAGGAGACACTGTTGAGCGCGTGGCAGGCGCTGGCCGGCTTCGAGGGGCGCTCGTCGGTCCGCACGTGGCTCTACCGCATCGCCACGAACCGGTGTCTTAACGCGCGGCGCGCTTCCAGCCGGCGGCGTGCGAAGGAGTGGGACGTGCCGGGCGTCGAGCCGCCGACGCCGACCCGCCTGGGCGAGGTGTTCTGGCTGGAGCCGTTCCCCGACGCGCTGCTCGAGGGCGTGCTCGACGCGGCGCCGCCCGGTCCCGAGGCGAGGTACGAGCAGAGCGAGGCCGTCTCGCTGGCGTTCATCACGGCGCTGCAGGTGCTTCCGCCCCGGCAGGTGGCCGTGTTGCTGCTGCGCGATGTGCTCGGCTACCACGCCACCGAGGTGGCGGACATGCTGGATACGACCGTGGAGTCGGTGAACAGCGCGCTGAAGCGGGCTCGGGCCGGCCTGGAACGCCGGCGGCCGACTCCGGACGCCGCTTCGACCCTCGCCGATCCGGCCGGCGGATCGAAGCAGGAGAACGACCTCGCCGCGAAGTTCGCGACCGCCTACGAGGCCGCCGACATCGAAGCGGTGATCGCCCTGCTGACCGACGACGTGTTCACCTCGATGCCCCCGATGCCCTTCGAGTACCAGGGGCGCGCAGCCACGACCGAGTTCCTCGCCAGCATCCTCGGTTCCGGCCGCCGCTTCCGCCTCATCCCCACGAGGGCCAACAACCAGCCGGCCTTCGGCGCGTATCTGCGCGGCCCGGGCGACACGTGCCACGGCGTCGGCCTGTTCGTCCTCGAAGTAGCCGACGACGGCATCAGTGCCCTGGCACGCTTCGAGAACGGCACACTGCCCTGGTTCGGCCTGCCCCGCTCGATCCCGAGCGAGTAGGCCCGGCCCACCTTCAGAATTCGCGGCCCAGCCTCAGAATTCGCGACTCAGAAGTCGACGATCTCGATCGTCACCGTAGCCGTGGCGCCCTCACTCAGCCCCTCAGCCTTCCGCACCTTGGCCTTGACCGGCATGACATAGCAGCCCCGCGCCCCGTCCGGAAAGATCGACGTCCGCCACTCACTCCCGCCGACCACCGCCCGCACCCGCACCGCCCCGAACCCCCGCCGAGGCCCCGACACCAGCTCGCGGATGTCCTCACTGACATCCGCGGGCACACTCACGAACGTCCAACTGTCAGCACGGCGCGCATCCCAGATCCACAGCTCGGCGTCGAAGGTGACCATCATCGTTCCACTTTCGCACGCGGTGCTGACAGGCCGACTGCGCCCTACTTCACCCCACCCCGCAGCGCATTGACCCGCCCCCAAGCAGCATCGAACCCACTCCGACTCAACTTCCCGCTGTTCACCCCCGCCACCAGCGACGCCGCCGCGGCGTCCCCCTGCGCCGGATCCCCCGAGGAGCACAGCAGCAGGTCCATGCCCGCCTCGGCGGCCGACAGGGCTCGGTTCCCCGCGCTCCCGTACGCCTGCAGGGCTCCGGCCTCCAGGGCGTCGGTGATCGTCACGCCCTTGAAGCCGATGCGGCCGCGCAGTTCGTTCTGCACCACGGCCGAGGACATGCCGGCCGGGTGGTTCCCGTCGAGTGCCGGGTAGACCGCCCAGGACATCATGACCAGCTTCACGCCGTTCTGCACTGCCGCCGCGTAGGGCAGTTCGTCGATGCCGCGCAGGTTGGTCAGCGAGACGTTCAGGGTCACCGGACGTTCGTCGGTGTTGGCGCCGTTCGCGGCCGCGCCGAGGCCGGGGAAGTGCTTGCCGGTCGCCGCCACGCCGGTGTTCTGCTGCGCCACGATGAAGGCCGAGCCGAGCTGGGACACGGTGAGCGGGTTCTGGCTGAAGGAGCGCTGGGCGGCGTCGAGGAAGTTGCCGGGGGTGCGGTAGACGTCGAGGACCGGCGCGAGGTTCAGGTTCATGCCGACGCCCGACATGTTCTGGCCGGCCGCGGCGCCCTGGGCGGTCGCCGCGGCGACCGGGTTGGAGCTCTCGCCGACCTGCTTCGCCGAATTGAACGGCGGCCCGGGCAGCCGCTTGACGATCCCGCCCTCCTGGTCCGTCATCAGCAGCAGGGGGACGTGCACCGGGCTGGCCGCCTGCGCCTGGCGCAGCTGCTTGATCACGCCGGCGATCTGCGACTCGCTGGAGATGTTGCCGCCGAAGAAGATGACGCCCGCCGCGTCGCCCTGGCGGATCAGGTCGAACAAGTGCTGCGGCGGCGTCAGCCCCTGGTAGGAGTAGATGATCCGCTGCCCCGCCTCCTGCTGCAGCGTCAGGCCCGCCGGTGCCGCCGGCGAGCTCGCCGGCGGCGGCTTGGGGGTGCTGGTGGTCGGCGACGTGGGCGAGGTGGGCGTCGTGGCCGGCGGCGACGTGGTCGTGGTCGTCGGCGAGGAGGTCGTCGTCGGGGGCGTCGTCGTCGTCGTGGACGACGTCGTGCTCCCCTGCGCCGCCTTCGGCCCGCTGCTGGAACACGCGCCGCTCAGCAGCCCCACCGCCGCGACCAGCGTCACCGCCGCCACGCCACCGGTCCTCTTGCGCCGCCCGCTCCGCATCCCGACTTCAGCCATGGACTCCACCTTGGCCACATCGGGCCCGAGATGCCAGCCGAATGGGCCGTTACGGTGCGTTACGGTGCGTCGCGGGCGCCCTACGAACCCTGCAAAGCCCGCGCCGCCGGCGCCGGCACCAGCTCCACCGCCCGGATCCGCTCCGCCCGCCGTGGCGAGGCCGGGGCCAGGATCACCTCGTCGGCGACCGTCCGCTCCGCCAGCCGCTCGATGTACTCCGCGGCCTGCTTCGGCGTCCCGGCCGCGGTGACCCGCATCATGCCCTTCACGTGCTCCCCGGCCGGCGTCGCCAGCACCTGGTCCAGCTCATCGTCGCTGAGCTCCGCGTCCCCGCTCCCGCGCCGCACCAGGAACCGCTTCGCCCGCCACCGCAGCGCGGCCTGGTACTGGACCTCGGCCTCCTCCTCGGTGTCCGCCGCGATCAGGTTCGCCGCCACGATCAGGTACGGCTCCGGGTTTTCCGCGCTCGGCCGGAACTCCGCGCGGTACAGCTCCGTGGCCGCGGCCAGCGCGTCCGGCGCGAAGTGCGACGCGAACGCGTACGGCAGCCCCAGCGCCGCGGCCAGCTGCGCCCCGAACAGCGACGAGCCCAGGATGTACAGCGGCACGTTCGACCCGTCGCCCGGCGTCGCCCGCACCCCCGGCACCCGCGTCTGGCCCGACAGGAACCCCTGCAGCTCCAGCACGTCCTGCGGGAAGGTGTCCGCCGACTCCGCGTTGCGCCGCAGCGCCCGCATCGTCGCCTGGTCCGAGCCCGGCGCCCGCCCCAGCCCCAGGTCGATCCGGCCCGGATGCAGCGCGGCCAGCGTCCCGAACTGCTCGGCGATGACCAGCGGCGAGTGGTTCGGCAGCATGACGCCGCCGGCGCCCAGCCGGATCCGCTCGGTGTTCGCCGCGACGTGCGCGATCACCACGCTGGTCGCCGCCGAGGCGATCGCCGGCATGTTGTGGTGCTCGGCGTACCAGACACGCTCGTAGCCGCTGCGCTCGGCGGCCCGCGCCAGCGGCACGGCCCCGTGCAGTGCCTCGCCCGGATGCTCGCCGGGCGCGACCGCGGCGACGTCGAGCAGGGAGTACTTCATCGATCCTCGTCTCCCGGAGCGCCGGGCACGTGCTGGCGTGCTCCGCCCCGTGCGATCTGCGGTGTGCGAGGAAGGGCAACGCCCCCGGAACAAGGGTCATTCCCGGAGGCCGGCTGTTACAGCGTCACCAGATCGAGCGGCTGTCACGTCGTCGCCAGATCGGCGTGGAACTTCTTGGTCACCTCGGGATGCGCCCGCAGATACCCCTTCAACTCGTTCCGCCCGAACTCCGCATACAGCGGATTCGACGGGTCGTTGTCGACTCCGGGCGCATGGTGCGAGTGCGGGAACTCCAGCGGCTCGATGTGCGCGTCCAGGCGCGGGTTGTAGAAGAACGGCACCGAGAACCGCTCCCGCGCCTCCGGCGGACTCACCACCCGGTGGCTCGTCGCCTTCAGATACCCGTCGGTGGCCACCTCCAGCAGCTCACCGAGGTTCACCACGAACGCGTCCGGCATCGGCGGCACGTCCAGGAACGACCCGTCCGGCCGCGCCACCTGCAGCCCGCCGACCGAGTCCTGCAACAGCAGCGTGATGAAGCCGTAGTCCTTGTGCGTCCCCACGCCCTGACCGGCGCCGTCCGGCGCCGACCCGGGATACCGGACCAGCTTCAGCCGCAGATGCGGATGCCCGGCGAAGGCGTAGTCGTAGAAGTCCGGGCGCGCGCCGATGGACGCCAGCAGCTCGTGCAACAGCCGCTGGGCGATGGCGCCGAGCTTGTCGATCCACCCCAGCGTCGTCGTCCGCAGCTGCGGCAGCGCCTCCGGCCACTGGTTGGGCCCCTGCAGCCACCAGTACGCCGGCTCGCCGGCCCCCGGCACGTGCGGCGGCAGCTCCAGGCCGATGTCCATCTGGTCGCGCCAGTCCCGCGCCCCGCCGGTGTGCTCGTCGCCGATGCGGGTGTAGCCGCGGAAGTGCGGCGAGTTGAGATTGCTGACCGCCAGCCGGGAGGCCTGCGGCAGCGCGAAGAAGGAGCGCACCGCGTCGGTGAGCGCGGTGGTCTCGGTGACGGTGACACCGTGCCCGATCAGCTGGAAGAAGCCGACGTCCGTGGCCGCCGTGCGCAGCGTCGCCCGCAGCTCGGCGCGCTCCTCGTCGGATCCGTCGGCCTTCGACAGGTCGATCACCGGCAGTTGGTGCGTCACCTCTCCACGGTAATACGCCCCGGTTCGTCCGGCCGATCCGCATTGTCGATCAAGGCAGGGAATCCGCTGGCCAGGTGACGCCGACCGGGCCCGGATTCACGCCGTCCGCGCCAGGCCCTCAGGCCCCGACGTACTCCGCCAGGTGCTGTCCGGTCAGCGTGGACCGCGCCGCGACCAGGTCCGCCGGCGTCCCCTCGAACACCACCCGGCCGCCGTCGTGCCCGGCGCCGGGCCCCAGGTCCACGATCCAGTCCGCGTGCGCCATCACCGCCTGGTGGTGCTCGATGACGATCACCGACTTCCCGGCCTCCACCAGCCGGTCCAGCAGCCCCAGCAGCTGCTCGACGTCGGCCAGGTGCAGCCCCGAGGTCGGCTCGTCGAGCACGTACACCCCGCCGTCGGCGGCCATCGCCACGGCCAGCTTCAGCCGCTGGCGCTCGCCGCCGGACAGCGTGGTCAGCGGCTGGCCCAGCTTCACGTAGCCCAGGCCCACGTCGGACAGCCGCGCCAGGATCTTGTGCGCGGCCGGAAGCTTCGCCTCGCCGCCGCCGAAGAACGCCGACGCCTCCTCGACCGACAGCGCCAGGACCGAGGCGATGTCCAGGCCGCCGAACCGGTACGTCAGCACCTCGGCCTGGTACCGCTTGCCCTCGCACTCCTCGCAGACCGTCGCCACGCCGGCCATCATCGCCAGGTCGGTGTACACGACCCCGGCGCCGTTGCAGGTCGGGCAGGCGCCCTCGGAGTTGGCGCTGAACAGCGCCGGCTTCACGTCGTTGGCCTTGGCGAACGCCTTGCGGATCGGCTCCAGCAGCCCGGTGTAGGTGGCCGGGTTGCTGCGCCGCGACCCGCGGATCGGGCTCTGGTCGATCGACACCACGCCGTCGCGCCGGGGCAGCGAGCTGTGGATCAGCGAGCTCTTGCCCGAGCCGGCCACGCCGGTGACGACCACCAGCACGCCGAGCGGGATGTCGACGTCGACCTCCCGCAGGTTGTTGACCGAGGCGCCGCGGATCTCCAGCGCGCCGTCGGGCTTGCGCGTCTGCTCCTTCAGCGCGGCCCGGTCGTCCAGGTGCCGTCCGGTGACCGTGGCGCTGCGCCGCAGCCCGTCGATCGTCCCCTCGAAGCACACCGCGCCGCCGCCGGACCCGGCGCCCGGGCCGAGGTCGACCACGTGGTCGGCGATCGCGATCATCTCCGGCTTGTGCTCCACGACCAGGACCGTGTTGCCCTTGTCGCGCAGCCGCAGCAGCAGCTCGTTCATCCGCTGGATGTCGTGCGGGTGCAGGCCGACGGTGGGTTCGTCGAAGACGTAGGTGACGTCGGTCAGCGAGGAGCCGAGGTGCCGGATCATCTTCACCCGCTGCGCCTCGCCGCCGGACAGCGTCCCGGAGGAGCGGGACAGCGACAGGTAGCCCAGGCCGATCTCGACGAACGAGTCAAGGGTCTGCGACAGCGCGGCCAGCAGCGGCGCCACCGACGGCTCGGCCAGGCCGCGCACCCACTCGGCCAGATCGCTGATCTGCATCTCGCAGGCCTCGGCGATGCTGATGCCCTTGATCTTCGAGGACCGCGCCCCCTCCGACAGCCGCGTGCCCTCGCAGTCAGGGCACGTCGTGAACGTCACGGCCCGGTCCACGAACGCGCGGATGTGCGGCTGCAGCGATTCGCGATCCTTGGACAGCATCGACTTCTGGATGCGCGGGATCAGACCCTCGTAGGTCATGTTGATGCCCGCGATCTTCATCCGCGTCGGTTCCCTGTGCAGGAAGTCGTGCAGCTCCTTCTTGGTGAACTTCTTGATCGGCTTGTCCGGGTCGAAGAACCCCGACTCGGCGTACAGCCGCGAGTTCCAGCCGCCGCCGGAGTAGCCGGGGACGGTGATCGCGCCGTCGTTGACCGACCGGGTCTCGTCGTAGAGCTCGGCGAGGTCGATGTCGCTGACCGTGCCCCGGCCCTCGCAGCGCGGGCACATGCCGCCGACGATGCTGAAGCTGCGGCGCTCCTTGACGGTCTGGCCGCCCTTCTCCATCGTCACGGCGCCGGCGCCGCTGATCGAGGCGGTGTTGAAGGAGAACGCCTTCGCCGAGCCGATGTGCGGCTCGCCGAGGCGGCTGAACAGGATGCGCAGCATCGCGTTGGCGTCGGTCGCGGTCCCGACGGTCGAGCGCGGGTCGCCGCCCATCCGCTGCTGGTCCACGATGATCGCGGTGGTCAGCCCGTCCAGGACGTCGACTTCCGGGCGCGCCAGCGTGGGCATGAAGCCCTGCACGAACGCGCTGTAGGTCTCGTTGATCAGGCGCTGGGACTCGGCGGCGATGGTGCCGAAGACCAGTGAGCTCTTGCCGGAGCCGGAGACGCCGGTGAAGACGGTCAGACGGCGCTTGGGGAGCTCGATGCTGACGTCTTTGAGGTTGTTCACGCGGGCGCCGTGGACGCGGATGAGGTCGTGGCTGTCGGCGGCGTGCATGGTGCGGTTCCCCTCGGTTCTGGCCGTGCTGCTGTGGAGTCCCCTGCGCTGCTGCTGTTGCTGCTACTTCTGCTGCTGGATCCGGATCAGGTTCCCGGCCGGGTCCCGGAACGCGCAGTCCCGCACCCCGTAGGGCTGGTCCGTCGGCTCCTGCACGACTTCCGCGTCGTGCGCCTGCAGCCGGTCGAACGTCCCGTCCACGTCGGTGGTGGCCAGCAGGATCACAGCGTAGGTCCCCTTGGCCATCATCTCGGCCACCGTCTGCCGCTCCGCCTCGGTCACCCCGGGGTCCCCGTTCGGCGGGTAGAGCACCACCGATGTGGCGGGCTGCCCCACCGGCCCGACGGTGATCCACCGCAGCCCGTTGAAGCCGACGTCCTTGCGCACCTCGAAACCGAGCACGTCCCGGTAGAACGCCAGCGAGGCGTCGGGATCGGTCTGCGGCAGGAAACTGGCGTGAATGGTGAGGTCCATGACCTTCACCCTAGGCGAGCGCCGCAGCCCGGGCTTCTCGAATCCTGATCGGTCGCGTCACCCGCGTGGCCACGCACGAAGGCAGCCCGGCGGTCGCGAACGCGGCGACCCGCTTGTACTCGCTCGGCGGCATCCCGACCAGCTCGGTGAAGCGGGTACTGAACGTCCCCAGAGAGGAACACCCCACTTCGAAGCAGACCTCGGTGACCGTCATGTCCCCCCGCCGCAGCATCGCCATGGCCCGCTCGATGCGCCGCGTCATGAGGTAGGAGTACGGGGACTCGCCGTAGGCCGCCTTGAACTCCCGGCTCAAGTGCCCGGCCGACATGTGCACCCCGCGCGCCAGGGCCTCGACGTTCAGCGGCTGCGCGTACTCGCGGTCGATGCGGTCGCGGACGCGGCGCAGGCGTGCGAGGTCTTGTAGGTGCTGGTCGGGGGTCGTCGGAGCGGTCATGGGATTGATGGTAGGGGAGTGCGGTGACAAGCGGGGCGCTCGGCGGAAAGGCCCGCCGAGCGCCGCTGCCGTTTCCGGCCCTAAGCCGCGATGTTCAGGAAGGTGACCGTCAGCGAGTAGCTCCGCGCCGTCGGGCTCGTCGGCTCCGGCGCGAAGGTCATCGTGCCGGTGCCGCCGCACGGCAGCAGCCACGTCGTGGGGATCGCGGCCGGCGCGTAGTACGACGTGAACACGAGGGCCTGGGAGGCCGAGGACGCCGAGGTGAAGCCGGCGACGATCTCGCGTCCCAGGCTGCCGGTGAACCCGGCCGGCGTCGCCGTCGGCTGGACGCTGCGCACCTCGGCGGTCTGGCCCGCGACCGGGTGCCCGACCGAGGACGGCGTGATCGGCCCGGGGCACACGACGGTGATGACCGCGTCCACGCTCTTGCCGTTGGCCAGGCCGATGAAGGACGTGTTCGGCGTGATGGGCAGCGGGTCCTGGGCCGCGGCGGTGGCGGCCGGCACGAGCGCCGCGCCGAGCGCGACCGTGGCGGCCGCGGCGAGGCGGCGGGCGGCGGGGGAGTGGGGCATGGTGGGGCCTCCTGGATCAGAGTACTGACACGGTGGGGCGGTGCGGCGAGAAGGCAGCACGGAGGCTAGGACCGGCTCCGAGGTGCGTCAACGTCAACTGGCCGGTGGGCGCGGGACTGTCGGTGTCCGGCCACAGACGCGCCGCTCTCCCTGGGCTTCGGCCATGCGGATCGGACTCGTCCCGAGGCCGCGACCCTGGACGTGCTCGGCGGCGGGCGCTTCGTGCTCGGCGTCGGCACCGGCTGGGACCGCACCGAGTTCGACGCGGTCGGCGTCCCCTGCCCGGTCTGGGTCGGCGGCCCCATGAGGTCGCCGCCGAGATGGCGTGACGAGGCGCCGAAAGCGCCTTCGGCCCAGCTCAGAGGCCTGTGGCGAAGGCCACCCCGGGAACCGCCCGCTGGTGTACGAAACAGTTTCGTTTCGCGCGGGAATAGTGCTACTGTACGAAACAGTTTCGTACACCGGGGTCGGAGAACGGACCGCCGGCCCCGGCACCGAACCTCAACATCCGCCGAAAGGAGTGGCCACCATGGAATCCGGATCCAAGCTCGACCCCGAACGCGAGCAGGCCATCCTCAACGCGACGCTGGACCTGCTCGCCGAGACCGGCTACGAGGCGCTGCGGCTCGACGCCGTGGCCTCCCGCGCCAAGGCGAGCAAGGCGACCCTGTACCGGCACTGGCCCGGCAAGGCCGAGCTGGTCGTGGACGCCGTCCGCTGTTACGAGCAGGCCGACGTCGCCGACGAGGTGGACACCGGCAGCCTGCGCGGCGACGTGCTCGCCACCGTGACCGCCATGCGCGACATGATGTCCGGCGAGATGGGCCAGCTCATCGCCGGCCTGGTCGCCCCGTTGCAGAAGGACCCCGAGCTCGCCCGCGTCGTGCGGACCTCGATGCTGGAGGACAAGCAGCAGATCACCCGGCGGATGCTGGACCGGGCCGTGGCCCGCGGCGAACTGCCCGCGGACACCGACCCGGCGATCTTCCCCGAGGTCGCCCCGGCGATCGTGTTCATGCAGATTTTCCTCAACGCCGAGCCCGTGGACGACGCATTCCTGATCCACTTGACCGACGACATCCTCATTCCTCTGATGGTCCGGAGCCGTTAGGCGACGCCCCGCCCGGCACTGACCGCCGGGCACCGCCGGACCAGCCTTCCCAGTTCAAGAAGACTCGCGCGACTCGAGGGGGCCGCGCGTCGATCGAGTGCTGCCGCGAACCGGCCACCGACGTCGAAAGCGAGAAGAAGCGCATGTCAACCACCACAGAGAGCCTGTCGCCGACAGGTGCCGGCGCCGACGTAGAAAACCCGGCGCTCAACCCGCGCCGGTGGGCGGCCCTGGTCGTCATCGCCATCGCCCAGCTGATGATCGTGCTGGACGGCACCATCGTGAACATCGCGCTGCCGACCATGCAGCGCTCGCTGCACATCTCCGACGTGAACAAGCAGTGGGTGATCACCGCCTACGCGCTGGCCTTCGGCTCGATGCTGCTGCTCGGCGGCCGGATCGCCGACTACACCGGCCGCAAGCGGGCCTTCGTCATCGGCCTGCTCGGCTTCGCGGCCGCCTCCGCGCTCGGCGGCGCCGCGACCAATGCCGAGATGCTGTTCGGCGCCCGCGCCGTGCAGGGTGTGTTCGGCGCGCTGATGGCCCCGGCGGCCCTGTCGCTGCTGACCGTCACCTTCACCGAGGAGAAGGAGCGCGCCCGCGCGTTCGGCGTCTACGGCGCCATCGCCGGCGGCGGCACCGCCATCGGCCTGATCATGGGCGGCGTGCTGACCCAGTACGCGTCCTGGCGCTGGACCCTGCTGGTGAACGTGCCGATCGCGGTCGTCGCCGCCTTCTTCGCCACCCGCGTGCTGACCGAGAGCAAGGCCCACGGCAACACCAAGTACGACATCCCCGGCGCGCTGACCTCCACCGCGGGCCTGGCCGCGCTGGTCTACGGCTTCAACAAGGCCAACACCGACGGCTGGGGCTCGACCACCACGCTGAGCCTGCTCGGCGCCGGCGTCGCCCTGCTGGTCGCGTTCCTGGTCATCGAGCTGCGCACCTCGCACCCGCTGCTGCCGATGCGCGTCATCCTGGACCGCAACCGCGGCGGCTCGTTCCTCAGCTCCCTGCTGATGGGCGTGGGCATGTTCGGGGTCTTCATCTTCCTGACCTACTACCTGCAGCAGATCCTGGGCTACTCGGCGCTGAAGTCGGGCTTCGCGTTCCTGCCGTTCACCTTCGGCGTGATCGCCGGAGCCGGCGTCGCGACGCGCTTCCTGCCCCGCATCGGCCCGCGCCTGCTGATGGTCGTCGGCTTCGGCCTGGCCACGGTCGGCATGATCCTGTTCACCGGCATCGGCGTGAGCACCTCCTACGCCACCCACGTCGTCCCGGCCGAGCTGGTCATGGCCTTCGGCATCGGCCTGTTCTTCGTGCCGCTGTCCTCGACCTCGCTGATCGGCGTGGCCGACCACGACGCCGGCGTGGCCTCGGCGCTGGTGAACACCACGCAGCAGATCGGCGGCGCCCTGGGCACCGCGATGCTGGTGACGTTCGCGACCACCGCGACGACGAACTACTTCGGCTCGCACGCCGCGCACGCCACGAACTCCTCGCTGCTCGCGGCCCAGGCCTCGGTCCACGGCTACGTGACCGCGTTCGTCTGGAGCGCCGCGATCCTGGGCGCGGCCACCCTGGTGGTCGCCCTCCTGGTCAAGGCCCGCAAGGACGACCTGCCCACCGGCGGCGCCGTCCACATGGGCTGAGCTTCCCGCCGGATCGAAGACCCGCCGCCCTCACCGGGGCGGCGGGTCTTCTTCGACCATCTCGACGAATTCGAACACCGCGGCCTGCCCCGTGCCGATCGTGATGTCCTCGTCGGCGTACCGCCAGAGCCCCACTCCGCCCTCGCACGGCACCCGCATCTCCGGGGCCGCCTGGGTCGTGGTCACGACGCGGTTGTCCGTGCGCACCCCGACAGGCTCGGGGCCGCCCTGCAAGTAGACGACGTACACCATCGCGATCACCGCCTCGCCTCCAGCAGACCACGGCCCGCCGGGCTGTGCACGTCGGTTCGAACAATGTTCGCCCCATGGTCGCGCCACGTCCCGCGACCTCGCCGGATTCCCGGGCGCTGAACCATAGAGTTGATATAAGAGCTCATACTCTGCGGAAGAAAGCAGGTGGACGTGCGCATCCTGCGCGGCATCCCGGCCGCTGTGCTGGCCCTCGCCCTCGCCCTGTTCTCGGCCGCCGGCCCGGCCCGCGCCTCGTCGGCCTCGCCGCACGCCGACGGCGGGATCCACCGCTCGCCCCACACAGCCGGCCTGAGCTACGCCAAGGCTTCCGCCTCGACGCTCCTGTGCGCCAAGGTCGCCGCCAAGGCGGGCTACTCCTTCACCCGCACGGTCGCCACCACACTCGGCCAGGAACCGCAGATCGTCGTCGCGATCGCCGTGGCCATGGCCGAGTCCAGCTGCAACCCCCACGCGGTGAACATCAACTCCGACGGCTCCAGGGACCGCGGCCTGTGGCAGATGAACAGCGTCTACCACCCCGAGGTCTCCGACACCTGCGCCTTCCAGATCCAGTGCAACGCCGACGCCGCCTGGAACACCTCCGGCCACGGCGGCGACTGGAAACCGTGGAGCGCCTATACCAACGGCTCCTGGAAGACGCACGTCGCCGCGGCCAAGGCCGCGATCTCGGGCGGGTTCACGTTCCAGCTCGTCAGCTCCGGAGGCGGGAGTTGTCTGGCGGCCGCCAGCGCCGACCACGCCGACGGTGCCCTGATCCGGCAATGGGCCTGCAATGCCGGCGACGCCTACCAGCAGTGGACCGTGGTCTCCAGCGTCGGCGCAGCGCCGATCCTGCGCAACGTCGGAGCCGGCACCTGCCTGGACTGGGACGCCACGAAGGTCGGGGAGTCGCAGCCGATCGCCCAGGGGAGTTGCAACGCCTCCGACAGCGGCCAACAGGTCTCGTTCCTCGGCAGCGGCCGTATGAACGTCAACGGCGAGGCCCAGGCGCTGGTGCAGAACATCCACGCCGGGACGTGCCTGGCCGCCGACAAGACCGGTCACGCCAGCGGTGCGCGGATCTGGCAGTGGACGTGCGCCGCGAGCGACAGCTCCCAGATGTGGGACTGAGCGCTACTTCCGGCGGCGCGGCTTGGCGGTCTTGGCGGCCTTCACAGCCTTGCCCCGGCCACTCGCTTCGCCGGCCCTGGCCTTGGGCTTCGCTTTCGCCGCCGGAGCCGCGGCCGGTGCCGCGCGTCCCCGCGTGCTGTTCACCGTCCGCCCCCGCACGATCCCGATGAACTCCTCCACCAGATCGGTCGTCTGCCCCTCCAGCCAGGACAGCACGACCTGCGACTGCGGCACGTCGGCCACCGGCCGGTACGTGAGGTCCTTGCGATGGTGCAGCCGCGCCAGCGACTGCGGCACCAGCAGCAGCCCGACCCCGGCGGCGACCAGCTCGATCGCGTCGGCGGTGGTCTCCGGCCGGGAGATCGCCGGCTCACCGGGCAGCTCGTCCCACTCCAGGCAGTCGTCCATCGGGTGCTGCACGATGTAGCCGCCGAGCTCGGCGACCGGGACCTCCTCGACCGCCGTCAGCTCGTGGTCCTTGGGCACCACGACCACGGTGGTCTCCGCGTACAGCGGAATGGCGCTGAGCCGGTCCCGGTCCACCGGAAGCCGCACCAGTCCGGCGTCGGCCTCCCCGTCGATCAGCTTCCCGGGGGCCTCGGCCGCCGTGGCGGCCACGAGTTCCAACGGCACACCGGGCAGCCGCTCGGCCCAGGTCCGGACCCACTTCGCCGGCGTCACGCCCGGAACGTAGGCGAGCCGGAAGGTCGGGGAGTCCTGCGTGCCTGTCACCCGGTCAGGGTACCTGCCGGGACCCGGACCGCCCGCCGGAGATCGCCGCCCGCGCGCGCCTCGGTAGGGTTGGAGCCATGACGTCGCAGAAGTCCCCCCAGACGATGAAGCCCGCGACCGCGGCGAAGAAGCTGGGCGTATACCTCGAGGCCACCCCGGCAGAGTTCCAGGAGGGGGTCGTCTCCCGCGACGAACTCGACGCGCTCCAGGCCGACCCGCCGGAGTGGCTTCGCGACCTGCGCCGCGACGGGCCGCACCCGCGTCCCGTGGTGGCCGCGAAGCTCGGTGTCTCCATCTCCGGCCTGGCCCGCGGCGGCGTCACCGAGCCGCTGACCACCGCGCAGATCGACGCGCTGAAGGCCGACCAGCCCGAGTGGCTGCGCACCGAGCGCGCCATCCAGGCCGAGGTGCGCCGCGAGGCGGTGCGCGTGAAGGAGAAGCAGGCCGCCGAGGCGAAGAAGGCCGCGAACAAGGCCGCCGCGCCGCCGCCGAAGCGGCCGGCCGGCCGGTCCGGCACCAGCGGCGGCACGCGCCGGGGGCGCTGAACCGCCACAGCTGTTCGACGCGCGGGACTCCCGAAGCGCGTCCTCCCATGTCAATCCTCTGACCCACCCCGAGCCGCCCGGCGCTCTCCACGGAGCGCCGGGCGGCTTTCGCGTGCCATGTCTGTGAACTGTTCTACACATCACCGTCCACTACTGGACAACGGTAAATCGCCAGAGTAGAAACCAATCCACATCTCTCCGCGAAAAATCGTTAGGGATCATGTGGTTTACCCCCGATCATCATCCTTGCGACGCCCCCACGCCCGAGAGGACCACGATGCCCCACCACCGCCCCCTCACCCGGCGTACCGCCCTGCGGGCCGGGTTCGGCGCCACCGCCGTCGCCGGCTTCGGCGTGTTCCCGCAGCTCGCCACGCCGGCCCCGGCCTCGGCCGCCGCCGGGCCCGAAGCCGCCGGCCCGTCCTCGATCATCGACTGCGCCGGCTGGGCGGCCCGCCCGCCGTCGGCCCCGGTGCTGATGCGGATCGGCACGACCCGCAAGATCATCGTCCATCACACGGAGTTCCCGAACGTCACCGACTACTCCCGCGCGCGGGCCGTCCGCCTGGCCCAGGAGATCCAGAACCTGCACATGGACAAGAACGGCTGGATCGACAGCGGCCAGCACTTCACGGTCAGCCGCGGCGGCTACGTCCTGGAGGGCCGCCACCGCAGCCTGGAGGCCCTGACCGCCGGCACCGAGCAGGTCCAGGGCGCGCACTGCATCGGCGAGAACGCCCAGGGCATCGGCATCGAGAACGAGGGCACCTACTACACCGAGACCCCGCCGGCCGCCCAGTTCCAGGCGCTGGTCGACCTGTGCGTGACGATCTGCCGCCAGTACGGCCTCGGCGCGAACAACATCTTCGGGCACTGGGACTACAACGAGACCGACTGCCCCGGCGCCGCCTTCTACCGCGAGTTCCCCACTCTGCGCCGCACCGTCGCCGACGTCCTGCACCAGACCGGCTTCCCGGACCGGACCTGGCCCGACATCTACGACGCCAACGCCGGACCGGTGGTTCGCGCGGCGCAGTGGCTGTTGCTGAACCAGGGCTACACCGTCCCGACCGACGGCGGCTTCGACCCGACGACCGTCGCCGCGATCCAGGACCTGCAAAGCAGGCTCGGCGTGGTCGTCGCCTCCGACGGCACCGTGACCGACCCGACCTGGGAGGCGCTGGGCGTCCCGATCCGCGAGGGCGACAGCGGGAACGCGGTCCAGGCGCTGCAGAACATCCTGATCACCAAGGGCTACCCGCTCACCCAGAGCGGCGCCTTCGACCACGACACGCACAAGGCCGTGCAGGACTTGCAGCGGCTGCACTCCCTGGAGCCGACCGGCAAGGTCGACACCGACACCTGGTGCGCGACGGTCGGGGGGATCGTCGCCGGCGAGTTCGCTTAGGCGGACGGTTTTCCTGATGAGCCGGGGGGCTGATCGCAGTGAGGTGAGGCCGATGGTCAGCTCGGATTGAGGTCCTCGTCGTCCCACAGCGTGGGTTGGGTCTCCGCCGGTTCGGCGGCCCGCGCTGTGGGCTCTCGTCTGCTTCCGAAGCGGCCGGTCTCTGTATCTGCGTTGGCTGGTGAAGGTGTATCGGTATCGCGACTGGCATCGTCGGCGGTCTTCGGCCGGACGAGTCCGTATGCCGTCGCGTATTCGCGCACCGCAGAGGTGATCCGGTCCTGATACCACGTCGGTGCGTAGGAACCGTTCCGGTAGAGCGCGCGGTAGCGGGGGACCAGGCTGGGATAGGTGGCCTGCAGCCACTCGTAGTACCACTCGCGGGCCCCGCTGCGCAGGTGCAGCACGATCGGGGTGACGGAGCGCGCGCCCGCGTCGGCGATCGCGGCGACGGTCTGGCGCAGCTGTTCGGGCGAGTCGGTGAGGAACGGCAGGATCGGCGCCATCAGCACCGAGCAGCCGAGCCCGGCGTCGGCGAGCGTGCGGACGGCGTCCAGGCGGCGGGCGGGGCTCGGCGTTCCGGGCTCGACCGTGCGCCACACGCTCTCGTCGATCGAGCCGACGGACATGGCCATGTTCACCGACACGTCCTGCGCCGCTGCTTTGAGCAGCGGAAGGTCGCGCAGCATCAGTGTGCCCTTGGTCAGGATGGAGAACGGCGTGCCCGAGTCGGCCAGCGCCTCGATGATCTCCGGCATCAGCCGATACCGGCCCTCGGCCCGCTGGTAGCAGTCGACGTTCGTCCCCATCGCCACGTGCTCCCGGTGCCACGACGGCCGCGCCAACTCCCGCCGCAGCACCTCGGGTGCGTTCACCTTGACGACGATGCGCGTGTCGAAGTCGAGCCCGGCGTCGAAGTCCAGATACGTGTGCGTCTTGCGGGCGAAGCAGTAGACGCACCGATGCCCGCAGCCCCGGTAGGGGTTGATGGTCCACCCGAACATCGGCGACGTCCCGGGCACCTTGTTGAGCACGGACTTGGCCCGCACCTCGTAGAACGTCGCCCCCCGGAACCCCGGCGTGTCGAAGGTCCGCACGACGGTGTCAGGCGCCTCGAACAGCCCGCGTTGGGCGGCGCCGGAGCCGGGATCGGGGCTGCCTGTCTTTGTCGCGTCGGTGTTTCCGCTGATCAGCTGGCCGGACCATCTCATGGAGCCACTATAGAACACCTGTTCGAGGCGGCTGCCTACTGGCCCGCGGCAGCCCCCCGAGCCGCGGTCAGATGCGCGAACACCACCACGTTGCCCCTGTAGTCGGAGTGCTTCTTGTCGAAGCCCGCCCCGCACGTGATCACCCGCAGCTCGGCGCGCGCGGCGTCGCCGTACACCTTGTCGTTCGGGAACGCCCGCGCGTCGTAGGCCTCGACCGCGTCGATCGTGAACACCGCCGTCACCCCGTCGGACCGGTCGACGTCCACCTCCGCGCCCTTCTTCAGCGCGCCGAGCGCGTAGAACACCGCGGGGCCCTGTTTGTTGTCGACGTGTCCGGCGATCACCGCCGTGCCGACCTCGCCGGGCGACGCCCCGTCGCCGTACCACCCCGCGAGGTTCCGGTTCTGCTCCGGCGGCGCGGCCAGGCGCCCGGTGGAGTCCAGCGCCAGCGGCATCAGCGGCGCGTTGACCTTGATCGCCGGGATGCGCACGCGGGTGGGCGTGGCGGGGGCGAGGACCGGGGGCAGGTCCAGCGGTTGGAGCTTGCTCGCGTCGAAGGCCGGGGTGGCGTTCGCGGCCTGGCCCGCGGGATTGCCGAACGCCTGCGCGGCGGTGGGCTGGGCCGGGGGCTTCGGCGTGTGCAGACTGTCGGCGACCATCACGACCCCGACACACAGCCCCAGCGACACCAGCGACGCCGTCACCACGCCGCGCGCCGAGATCTCGAGCCGGTCCTTCATGCTCTTCACGGCCTTGACATCCGTCATGGCGCACCCTTCATGACGCGTCCCTCATGGCGCGTCGCTCGCAAGGCTCGTGGAGCCGGTGAAAAGGAAGACCCTGGCCCCAGCGCGCCCCGATGACGGGACCCGGGGCGCGCTCGACCAGGAAGAGGTGCCGTGCGACCGGCGGGAACGGCAGCGCCCGGCGCCGCCTCAGCTCTGGCTGCCGGCGCCCGCGCGACGGCGCCGCAGCACCAGCGCGCCGGTCCCGAGCGCACCGAGCATCCCGACGCCGCCGGCCAGCTCGCCGCCGTTCACGCCCCGGCTGGTGCTGCCGACGCCGGTGTGCATCGCGCCGTGCGGGTGGCGGTGGTGCTCGTGCATGCCCTTGCACGCCTGCATGGCGTCCCAGACCGCGTCCTTGGCCTTGTCCCTCAGGTCGGCGACGTTCTGCTCCTCGGCGGTGCCGGGGTGGCCGCCGTCGTCGGTCTGCTCCTTCAGGTCCGCGACGGCTGCGTCGAAGTCGTGCTTCGCCATCTCCGCGTTGCGGATCGCCGACCGGCAGGGGCTGTGGTCCTGCGAAGCGGTCGCCGCGTGGGCCGCCGGGGCGGTGAACACGAGGCCCACGGTCAGTACGGCGGCGGCGGTCACGGTGGTCTTGATAGAGCGCATCTGTCAGCCCTTTCGTCCACGGGCGGCGGCGCCTGGTGCGTCGCTGCGGAGTCCCCGTGTCACGAAAAAGGCAATAGCCGCATTGCGGACGGATGATGCGCGAAGTCTGATGATCGAACTCGTCGATGCCGCTCTGGGCCTTCCGGAAACTCCAGGTCAAAGGGTGCGTTCAGGGTATCTTAAGGTTCGAAGATCCCGGCAGCCGAACGGGTGAGACTGCTCGCCGAGCCATCAGAACTCTGCCGGGCTCGACCCCGAGCGCTTCAGGACGGTGAAGTCCTCAGCCGGCGAGCACGCCGGGCCGACCGGCGAGCAGGTCGTGACCGTCGGATAATCTCCCAGGCATGATCGACATGAGCAAGGTCCTGGCGGACACCCCGGGGGCGGCGCGGCGGGTCTTCCTGAACAGCGCGGGCAGCTCGCTCGTGCCCGAGCCGGTCCTCGACGTGGTGCTCGGCCACCTGCGCCGCGAGGCCGAGATCGGCGGCTACGAGGCGGCCGGCGAACGCGGGGCCGATCTGGAGGCGGGCTACGGCGTGTTCGCCGAGCTGCTCGGCTGCCGCGCCGACCAGGTCGCCTTCACCGACAGCGCGACCCGCTCCTGGCTGGCCGCCCTGGACGCGGTGCCGCTGAGCGCCGGCGACCGCGTCCTGATCGGCGAGGTCGAGTACGGCGGCAACGCGATCGCACTGCTGATGCGGGCGCAGGCGGTCGGCGCCTCGGTCGAGGTGGTGCCCAGCGACGCCGACGGCACGTTCTCCGCCGACGCGCTCGCGGACATGCTCGACGAGCGGGTGAAGCTGGTGTCGGTCGTGCACGTGCCGACCAACGGCGGCGTCGTGGCCGACGTGCGGCGGATCAGCGACGCCGTGCACGCCGGGAGCGACGCGCTGGTGCTGCTGGACGCGTGCCAGGCGGTCGGGCAGCTGGCCGTGGACGCAGAGGCGCTGGACGCCGACATCCTCACCGGCACCGGCCGCAAGTGGCTGCGGGCGCCGCGCGGCACCGGCTTCCTGGTGGTGCGCGACCGGGCCAAGGCGGTCCTGCGGCCGAAGCTGGCCGACCTGCACGGCGGCACCTGGACCGGCGCCGACAGCTACCTGCTGCGCGACGACGCGCGCGTGTACGAGCTCTGGGAGTGCGACAACGCCGGGCGCCTCGGCCTGATCGCGGCCGCGCGCTACCTGCTGGATCTCGGCGTCGACGCGGTCGAGCAGGAGGTCACGCACCGTGCCGCGTACATGCGTGCCGCGCTGGCCGAGATTGACGGCGTCACAGTGCGCGATCTCGGCGCGCGCAAGAGCGGGCTGGTCACGTTCACCATCGACGGTCTTGCCTCCGACGAGATCCAGGCGGCACTCGCGCGGCAGGACATCGTCGTGAGCATCACGCACCGGTCGTCGACGTTCCACGACATGGCCCGGCGCGGTCTGGCCGAGATGGTGCGCGCCTCGCCGCACTACTTCGTGACCGAGGCGCAGCTGGATGCCGCGGTCGGGGCGGTCGCGAAGCTGGCCGCGGCAGCTGGTCATCGCGCCGGATAGAAGAGGAACAGGGTGCCTTCGGGGATCTGGAGTCCGTCTGGAGAAATCCTGAAGCCGCGCGAACCACCCTGGAAGCATGACCATCATCGCGGCTGAGACGACGACGGCACCGGCACCGGCACCGGCAACGGCACCGGCTCCTGCATTGGCCCCGGCCCCGCGCGGGCGCGTCCGCATCGCGATCGTGAGCCCCGACATCCTGGCGCGCATCCGGCAGGAGTTCGCCAGCAAAGGCCTGTCGGTGAGCATCGATCGGCTGCCCGCGCTCGAACTCACCGTCGAGCCCGGTCCCGGCGCCGCGCCGGCGGCCGCGGCGCTCGCCGACGTCCTCAGCCGCCTGGCCGGCCCGGCCACGCGCAAAGGTCCGGCCGCCAGCGCGCACTACCAGCTGACGCTGGTCGCGGACGCGGCTCCCGCCGAGGCCCCTGCCAAGCCCAAGCTCCGTCCCAGTCCCGCATCCCACGCCGGCCCCCGCACCCACAACCTGTCCCCGCGCGAAGCCGAAGTCATGACCTGCATCAGCAGCGGCATGCTGAACGCCGACATCGCCGAGCGCATGTGCCTGAGCCAGAAGACGGTGAAGAACCACGTCAACCACATCTTCGCCAAGCTCGGCGCTCGCAGCCGCGTCGAGGCGGTCCTGGTGTGGCAGGGGCGCCTCGACGCATAGGGCGGGGCGTCAGGCCGCCGCCCTCTCCGCCACCTGCAGATCCCCCAAGAACTCCAGCACGTCCTTGGCCTCCTCGGCCGCCAACTCCTGGAACTGGGCCAGTGCCCGCTTCGCCATGGCCGCGGCCGCCTCGTGCTCGGCCGCGCGCACTCGCACCCGGACGCGGACTCGCGCCATCGCGAGCAGCGCCAACCCCTCGTGGTAGCGGTCTCCGGCGGCCTGCGTCACCCGCAGCGCATTCACCAGACAGCGTTGCGCTCCGGCAGCATCGCGAAGCCCGATACGAGCCGAGCCGAGATTGATCAGGAGGTTGGCCTCCAGCAGTCGACTGCCGCACACCCGCGCGTCCAGCAACCCGCGCTCGGCCACCACGACCGCCTCCGACCAGCGGCCGGTCTCGGTGTACAGCTCGCACAAGATGTCGTCGGCGACCGCTCGGTGGTAGCTGTCACCACAGTCCGCCGCCAGGAGGACCGCCTCCAGCGCGGCGTCCAGCGCCTCGTCGTATGCCTTCGAGGCACGAAGCACCGACGCCAGCGTCGCGAGCAGGCTGACGCGCAGCAGCGGCTCGTCGCGGGCGTCGAGCAGATCGAAGCCCTGGGACAGGTCGGCTTCTGCGACGTCACCCCGGCCTGTTCGGTGGTGCGCGACGCTCATGTGGTTCAGCAATACGGCACGGGCGCGGCGATCGCCCGAGGCCTCCGCCGATCGCATCGCGATGCGTAGCAGGTCCAGCCAGTCGGCGGCTGATCCGGTGGCGTAGAAGTAGTCGAACAGCAGGTACGTCAGCCGCCAGGTCGACAAGTGGTCCGCCGACCGCGCGGTGCTACGAATGAGGGCGCTGATGTTCGGCCACTCCTGCGCACACCAGCGCAGGAACTCCTCCTGGCCGCTGAACGGCTGCGGTTCGTGGTGCGGGCCCGCGTCGATGTCGACGATCCGTCGCCGGCCCTCGCCGGCCATCTGAGCCAACGTCGCCGTGTACCACGCGCTCACTCGATTCCGCGCCGCGCGCACCTCGGCGTCGGGGAGGCCGCGAGCCAGCTCTCTGATATAGGTGCGCGTCAGGTCGTGCATGGTGTAGCGGTCGCCGTGCTGCTCCAGCAGGTGCTGAGCGCTCAGCTTCTGCATCAGCTCCGAGGCTTGCGCGAGCGGTACGTCCAACAGCGCCGCCGCGCAGTACCGCGTGATGCTCACGCCGGGGAACGCGCCGAGCATCCGGCAGGCGCGCGCCGTGTCCGCGTCCAGTGCGTCGAACGAGCACGCCATGACGCTGCGTACCGAGCACAGGTCGTCGTTCTCCAGCCGTAGCGTGTCGAGGCGCTGGTGCGCGTCCTCCAGGTGCCCGACCAAGTCCGCGATGCAGCCGCCGGAGATCGTGACCAGCTGTTCGGCCGCGATGCGGAGTGCGAACGGCAGGTGGTCGCACAGCTGCGCCAGCCGGCGTGCCGCCGGGGCCTCGGCGTGCACGCGCTCCGCGCCGACCGCGTCGGCGAGCAGGCCGAGCGCGTCGTCCTCGGCGAGCGGGGCCAGCGTGACGCGGCGCGCCGCGTACTTCACGGCCAGGCGTCCGAGGCGCTCGCGGCTGGTGACCATCACGAAGCTGGATCCGGTGCCGGGCAACAGGTCCTCGACCTGTTCGGCCGACCGGGCGTTGTCCAGCAGGACCACCATGCGGCGCCCCGCCACGATGCTGCGCCACAGCGCGACGCGCTGCTCGTGCTCGGCCGGGACCGTCGCGACGCCGAGGGAGGCGAGGAGCTGGTGCAGCGCGGCGGAGGGGGTGAGAGCGGGGTGGGTGGGGTCGAAGCCGCGGAGGTTGATGTAGATCTGGCCGTCGGGGTACGCCGAGCGCAGCAGGTGCGCGCACCGCACGGTCAGGGTGGTCTTGCCGATGCCGCCGACGCCGACCACCATCACGACGCGCGAGGTTGAGGCACCGTCTGCCTGCGCGTAGTCGAGTACCTGCTGGAGTTCGGCGGCGCGGCCGACGAACGAGGCGCTGTCGCGCGGGAGCTGTGCGGGGGCGGTGGGCCGGACGTCTGGGGTGTCGATGGGCAGGGGTGGGAGTGGCGGGGTTGGCGGGGTTGGCGTTGTCGTCGGCGGAGTCGGTGGCGTCGGCGGCGTCGGAAACAGTTCCTTGACGCGGTTGGTGGGGCGAGTCGGGGCTTCCTGCGCCAGGATCGCCATCTGCACGGCGCGCGTCGATGCTTCGGGCTCGATGCCCAGTTCGTCGGCCAGTACTCGGTGCAGCATCTGGTACTGCGCCAGGGCGTCGGCTGTGCGTCCGCTGCGATGCAGCGCCATCATCAGTGCGGAGCGGAGGCGCTCGTCGAAGGGGTGGGCTCGCGCGTGGAGTTCCAGCTCGTCGGCGGCTGCTGCGAGGTCGGCTGAGCGGGGGGTTCCGGCGTCGATCATCAGCTCGGTTCGGTCGATCAGCAGCCGCAGGCGCATGTTCGCCAGCCGTGCGCGTTGCTCGGCGGCGAAGGGCCCTGGCAGCGCTTCGAGCGGACGGCCGCCGCGCCACAGAGCCAGGGCGGAGTCGAGGGCGGCGATCGCGGTCCGGCGGTCGCCGCTGTCGCGGGCCGCGCGTGCTCGGGCTGCGAGGTGCTCGGCGCGGTTCAGGTCGAGGGCGTCGGGAGCCAGCCGCAGCAGGTAGCCGGAGCTGCCGCCGACCAGGGGATCACCGAGCCCTGACAGACTGCGGCGCAGGCCGGAGACGTAGGTGTGCAGGTTCCCGGCGGCGGTCATCGGGACGTCCTCGCCCCAGACCCGGTCGATGAGCTCCCCCCGCGCGACGACCGTGTCGGCGCACATGGCGAGCGCGGCGAACAGGGCTCGCTGCTTCGGCGCCCCCAACCCGATCTCGCGCCCGCCCGCGAAAGCCCGTAGCGGACCGAGGACCTCGACGCGGAGCTGTCGACCACCGTCTTCCATGCGCGCCCCTCCCTGCCCCCTGCCCGACCCGCGCCACCCGAATGTTGCTTCGCTTGTGAATCGGAGTGGTATTCGCATTGTTTACGCTTGGTTGGGTGTCAGGTCAAGGTGTCAGGGGGCTGAGGTGGAGTGGATGTTGAGGGTTGGGGGTGGGGCCGAGGCGCTGCGCACGCGTTTGGGAGGGCGGCTGGCGGCTGGCGGTGTCGCTGGGCAAGAGCGCGTATAGGAACGACGTGGCTGGCCCGTGCCGCACCGTGCCGCCCCCGGATATAGCGGGGCGCGGTCTTGCTGGCACCGAGCCCCGAGC
>Ga0207671_10000538_pt1 | contig 51154 bp, 43 predicted proteins | sample KBSC24metaG_FD_184352 | JGI IMG/M metagenome (GOLD analysis project Ga0207671, IMG submission 184352) | Corn rhizosphere microbial communities from Kellogg Biological Station, Michigan, USA - KBS C2-4 metaG (SPAdes) (version 2) | ecosystem: Host-associated > Plants > Roots > Rhizosphere > Soil... | reverse complement strand
CACCTCCCCGCTGCGGCCCTACCCCCGCACCGTCCCGGCCACCAACCCCGGCGTCCGCCCCACCAGCTCGGCCCCGGCCTTCGCGACCGAGCCGGTGTCGTGCGGCGGCTGCGGGTCGTACTCGATCCACAGCTGCACCGCCTGGGCGAACTCGTCGCCCTCGATCAGGCCGGCCAGGGTCAGCGCCATGTCGATGCCGCTCGAAACCCCCGCCGCCGTGACCACCTTGCCGCGGCGGACCACGCGTTCGGGCGTGTAGCGCGCGCCGAAGGACTCCAGCTCCTTCACCGCGTTCCAGTGCGAGGTGGCGTCGATGCCCTTCAGGACGCCCGCCGCGCCGAGCAGGAGCGAGCCGGTGCAGACCGAGGTGGTCCAGGTCGTGGTCTCGTGCATGCGGGCGATCCAGTCGATCAGCGGCTTGCGGGCCTCGTAGTCGCGGGTGCCGCGGCCGCCGGGGACCAGGAGGATGTCGCAGGACTCGATCTCGTCGATGTGGGCCTGCGCCTGGAGGCCGAAGCCGCCGTCGGCGCCGCGCACCACGCCGGGTTCCGTGGCGGCGAACACGACCTCGGTGTCCGGCAGGAAGCGCAGGACGTCGTACGGGCCGACGACGTCCAGCGGCATGAAGCCGGGGAACAGGGGGATGGCAATGCGGGACATGTCTACTCCTCGTGCGTCCATCGCTGTGCGAGTGCTTATCTGCGGGAACTGAAGTGCCGCCGGTACTCCCCGGGCGTGACCCGGATCGTCCGGTTGAACGTCCGGTGCATGGTCTCGACCGTGCCGAATCCGCACGTCCGCGCGATGCGGTCGAGCCCGTCGTGGGTGCTCTCCAACAGCCGGCGCGCCGCCTCGATCCGTGCGGCCTCCACATACGCCGCCACCGTCATCCCGGTCTCGGCCCGGAACACGCGCGAGAAGTGCCGCTCGCTCAGCGCCGCGCGCCGGGCCAGCGCCGACAGGCTCAGGTCGTCGTCGAGATGGTCGGCGATCCACGTCTGCGTCTCCCGCAGCGCGTCCCGCCGGGGACGCTGCGCTGCCAGCTGCGTGCTGAACTGTGCCTGCCCGCCGGTCCGCTGCACGAACACCACCAGCTGCTTGGCGATCCGCCGCGCCACCGCCGCGCCGTGATCCTCCTCGACCAGGGCCAGCGCGAGATCGACGCCGGCCGTGACCCCGGCCGACGTCCAGATCGGATCGTCGCGGATGAAGATCGGGTCCGGGTCGACGCGCACCGCCGGGTACTTCGCGGACAGCTCGTCGCAGGAATTCCAATGCGTCACAGCCCGCCGGCCGTCCAGCAGGCCCGCCGCAGCCAGCAGAAAAGCGCCGGAGCACACCGACGTCACCCGCCGGGCCCGGCCCGCCGCCGCCCGAACCCAGCCGACGTACACCGGATCCTCGCTCGCGGGCCGCACGCCGCCCCCGCCGACCACCACCAGCGTGTCGATCGGCAGCTCGGCCGCGGCGGCCAGCGTCCGGTGCGGCACGACGGCCAATCCGTCAGACGCCGTCACCGGCTCGGAGGTGAGCGCCACGACCTCGGTCTGGTAGCGGCGGTCCGCGGAAAGCTCGGCGGAGAACAGAGAGTCGGCCTGAGCGAACACCTCCAACGGCCCGGTGAGATCGAGCAGCTGAAAGCGTGGGAAGACCAGGAAGACCACGCGACGGCTCATGGCTCAAGCCTCGCCGCCGCCCCTCGAGGTCCGCAATGACGCGGAGGTGACGGATCCGGCCATGAGGGCAAGCCGGATCCGCCGGCCGGCCTCAGTCCGGAACGCCCGCGGTGACCGCTCCCACCAAGACCTTCCCCATCTCAGCCGTCATCACATGGAAGTGGCTCGAAATGAAGTCACTCCCGTCCAGGTTGCTGATCGCGCCGCCCGGGAACGCGTACCCCGCCCCCGTGACCGGCAGCATCCGGCCCCACACCGACTCCGGCGTGCCCAGCGCGCCGTGCTTCCCGATGGCCCCGAACTCGTCGTGCACCCGGTCGTCGGCGTCGCGCACGATCCCGGTCGTGTCCGGCTGGTCGCCGGCCATCCGCGACGCCAGCTCGTAGGCCAGCCCGACCATCTGGTCGTGCCGCGAATACGTCACGACGACCGGCCCCTTCAGCCGCCCGCCGAACAGCCCCGGCCGGAACAGCCCGTCGTGCACCCCGTCCCACTGCTTGGCGAACCCGAACTGCGAGAACGCCCCCTGGATCAGCGTCGCCGACGACACCGGGAACGGCTCGCAGTTCGCCAGCGCCGAGGCCATCACCCGTGCCCCGAAGCTGTGCCCGGCCAGGTGCAGCCGCACCTGCGGGCGCGCCGCGCGCACCGCCGACAGCACCGGGACCAGCCCGATGCCGACCGCGGCGGCCCGCGCCTTCATCTCGTAGTACGTCGCCAGGTTCATGACCGCGGAGATCCCGTCCTCCAGCGAGCCGAACCTCTCCAGCAACGTCCTGGGTTCCAGACCGAAGAACGCGGCCTGGTGGTCGCCGGGGTTGGCGAACTCCGCCGCCACCGGCAGGGTGTCGATCCGCTCGCCGACCCGGCGCCGGATGCGGGTGACGAAGGACTCGGCGGCTCGGCCGCTGGTGTCCGTCGTCGCCAGGGCCGCGGCTTCGGCCTCGGCCGCGGTCTCCGGCTGCGCGTCGAACCGCTTGGCCGGCCACGTGATGCCGAGGACGGCCAGTCCCGGCGGCGCGCCGCCGGCCTCGGCGATGGCCGCGGTCAGGCCGGTGTAGAGGATCTGCGCGCGTGGCGGGTCGTCCAGCCAGCCGTGCGAGAGCACGAGCAGGTCCGTCACGTCCGCGCCGAGGGCCACCTCAGGGGCGACGCCTCGCTGATGGGGATCGGCCACTTGACCGTCCGCTCCGAATGACAACTCTCCGTAGGCGAATCCGTTGAGGGCCACACCTCATTTGTCCCGCTTGGGGCGGTCGGCGAAAAGTCCCGCGGCGGTTAATCTGAGATCACCACCGAGAAGGAGATTCCAGCCGTGGCCGACGACGTCCAGACCCCGAAGCTCCGGGAAGCATTGCGAGGCATCCCCGTCTACAAGGCGGGCAAGAACGCCGATTCTTCCGCCTTCAAGCTGTCCTCGAATGAGAATCCTTACCCGCCGCTGCCCGGCGTGCTGGAGGCGGTGCAGAAGTCCGCGGAGAACTTCAACCGCTACCCCGACATGGGCTGCTCCGCGCTGACCACGGAGATCGCCGAGCGCTTCGGCGTGCCGGCGGAGCACGTGGCCACCGGGACCGGCTCGGTCGGCGTGGCGCAGCAGCTGCTGCAGGCCACCTCGGGCCCCGGCGACGAGGTGATCTACGCCTGGCGCTCGTTCGAGGCGTACCCGATCATCACGCAGATCTCCGGCGCCACCTCGGTGCGGGTCCCGCTGACCCCCGGCGAGCACCACGACCTGGACGCGATGGCCGCCGCGGTGACCGACCGCACGCGGCTGATCTTCGTGTGCAACCCGAACAACCCCACCGGCGTCGCGATCGCGAAGGACGACCTGGAGCGGTTCCTGGACCGGGTGCCGAGGGACGTGCTCGTGGTGATCGACGAGGCGTACCGCGAGTTCGTGCGCGACGACAGCATCCCGGACGGCGTGGAGCTCTACCGCGACCGCCCCAACGTGGCCGTCCTGCGCACCTTCTCCAAGGCCTACGGCCTGGCGGGACTGCGCGTCGGCTTCGCCATCGCGCACGAGCCGGTCGCCGCGGCGCTGCGGCAGACCGCCGTGCCGTTCGGCGTCAACAGCCTGGCGCAGGTGGCCGCGATCGAGTCGCTGCGGGCCGAGAAGCAGCTGCTGGAGCGCTGCGAGACGTTGGTCCAGGAGCGCACGCGGGTCACGGAGGCGTTGCGGGAGCAGGGCTGGACCGTGCCGGAGAGCCAGGCGAACTTCGTCTGGCTGCGCCTCGGCGAGCGCACGGTGGAGTTCGCAGCGAAGGCCGAAGCCGCCGGCATCGTGGTCCGGCCGTTCGCCGGCGAGGGTGTGCGGATCACCGTCGGCGAGGTCGAGGCGAACGACATCCTGCTGCGAGTCACCGCCGACTTCCGGGAGTAGCTCCGGCAAGGCACGCGGCGCGCGGGCGGCCTAGACTCGAGGAGATGTCCGAATCACCCGAAACAGCCGAGCTGCGCGCCGCACTCGCCGCCTCCCGCCGCCGCGAGTCCTGGCTCTCGGCCGCCGCGGACGTCATCACCCTGATGCTCCTGGCCGAGGACCCGCACGAGGTCCTCACTCTGGTCGCCGAAAGAGCGCGGGAGGCGTCGGGCGCCGACCACTGCTCGCTGCTGCTCCAGCACGAGGACGGCAGCTGGCGGATCGACGTGGCCACCGGCCTGGCCGCCGACGCCGTGCGCGGGTCGTTCGTGGAACCGCACCGGCGGTCGGTCGAGGTGGCGATCACCGGCCGGGCCTTGGCGCTGGACGCCGGGTCCGTGCGACGCGAAGAGCTCGCGCCGCCCTATCGTCGCTTCGGCGCGATCGTGTATGCCGCACTCGCGCAACGCGACGACCGGCCGATCGGCACCCTGGTCCTGGCCAACGCCCCCGGCGGCCGGCCCTTCGACGACGAGGACGCCCGCCTCGCCACCGCTTTCGCGCACCAGGCCGGCTTGGCGCTGGCGCTCACCGAGGCCCGCGCGGCCGAGGACCGGCTGGCCGTCTACGCCGACCGTGAACGCATCGCCCGCGATCTGCACGACCTCACCATCCAGCGGATCTTCGCCGCCGGCCTGTCCCTGCAGACGCTGAGCCGCCGGCTGCACACCCCCGACCCCGACCTGCCGGCCGCCACCGCGCGCCTGGACGGCGTCATCGACGAACTCGACGCCACGATCGCCGAGATCCGCACCACGATCTTCGACCTGCAGCCCACCGCCGGCCAGGAGGCCACCTCCACGCGTGCGCGGGTACTGCGCGAGGCCTCCCGCGCCGCGCGCGTCCTCGGCTTCGAGCCCTCAGTCCGCTTCGCCGGCCCGCTGGACTCCCTCGTCGACGGCGACACCGGCGCGCACCTGGTGGCCGCGGTCCGCGAGACCCTGGCCAACGCGGCCAAACACGCCGGCGCGACGCGCGTCGACGTGGTGGTGACGGTGGAGGACGGGACCGCCACCACGCTGACCCTCGACGTCGTCGACGACGGCGGCGCGCCGATGCCGCGCTGGCGGCCGAACCCGCGCACCGGTCGGCAGGGCTTGTCCAACCTCGCCGCGCGCGCCCGGGAACTCGGCGGCAGTTTCCACGCGGGCCCCGGCGACGGCGACAAGGGGTCGCGGGTGACGTGGCGGGTCCCGTTGTAGCCACACCGGAACCCGCGAGACCGCGTCAGACCGCTCAGACCCTCAGACCACTCAGATCCTCAGACCGCTCAGACCCTCAGACCACTCTGACCGCTCAACACACCGCTCAGACCACTTGCACGGTCGCCATCATGCCCATGTCCTCGTGCTCCAGGTTGTGGCAGTGGGCGACGTACCGCCCCCGGTAGGAGTCGAACCGCACCGCGAAGGTGATGTCCGAGCCGGGAGACAGCTCGACCGTGTCCTTCCAGCCGTGGTCGTAGTCCCCGATTCCGCCGGAACCGCGACCGGTCACCTGGAAATGCGCCCCGTGCAGGTGCACCGGGTGCCGCTCGACCGAGGTCACGGTCCACTCCTCGGTCTTGCCGAACTCCGGCTTGATCAGCGGGTGCGCCGGGTCGAACGCCTTGCCGTTCACGTGCCACTGGTCGCCGTCCAAGGCGAAGACCAGGCGCCGCTTGGCCCCGTCCACGGTCAGCTTCTCGATCGTGGACAGCGTGGCCGGGACCGAGGAGTCGTCCGAGGCCTTCGACGTCACCTTGAACTGCATCACCTGCCCGGCGCCGCCGCTGTCGGCGGAGTTCTTCAAGGTCACCGTCGAGCCGACCGGGTACTTCGAGAAGTCCACGACCACGTCGAAGCGTTCGGCCGGCGACATGTGCAGCGTGGAGTGCGTCACCGGCGCGGCCAGCAGGCCGCCGTCGGAGCCGACCTGGACGAACTGCCCGCCGCCGGGTCCGTCCAGCTTCAGCTCGTAGCGCCGCGCGTTGGAGGCGTTGACCAGCCGCAGCCGGTACTTGACCGCCGCGACCTCCAGGAACGGCCAGGGCGCGCCGTTGACCAGGATCACGTCGCCCTGTGCGCCGGCGGCGATCGACTTCTCCATGCTCGGCTTGCCGAGCAGCGTCGGGTCCTTCTCCGGATAGACCAGCTGGCCGTCGGCGTCGAAGGCGCGGTCGACGATCATCAGCGGGATCTCGCGCTCGCCCCGGGGCAGCGGCAGCTTGTCGTCCTCGGCGTCGCGGACCACGCAGAGCCCGAACAGGCCGCGCCACACCTGCGCGCCGCTGAAGTCCATGCGGTGGTCGTGGTACCAGAGCGTGGCGGCGCGCTGGTTGAGCGGGAAGACGTAGTCCCGCCGCACCGCGGTCAGGTGGGCCAGCGGGTCCGGCATCGACGGCATCCCGGCCATCCCGTCCATCCCGGCCATCGACGCCGCCGTCCCCGGATTCGCCATGCCCGCCAGCGCCTCCGGGAACACCAGGTCGGTGGGGAAGCCGTCGTCACTGGGCGGGGTCAGGCCGCCGTGCAGATGGGTGACGATCGGGACCGGCAGCTGATTGGTCTGGTGCACGATCATCGGCGTGCCGGCGTGCACGTCCAGATACGGCCCGGGGAACGTCCCGTTGTAGCCGAAGATCTTCGTCTTGTAGCCGGGCAGGATCTCGGCCTCGGCCTGCTGGAGCGTCATCGAGTAGTGGACGCCCCGCGCGTCGGTGGAGTCCGGGGCCAGCGGCTTGAGGATCGGCAGCGGCACGGTGAACGGCTTCGGCAGCTTCGCCTTGCTCGCCAGCGTCCCGGGGTTGATCCCGTCGGTGCCGGGCTTGGCGCAGCTCGCGAGCGCCGGTGTCAGCACCGCCGCCATGCCGGCGCCGCCGAAGAGCCGCAGCGCGCCGCGGCGCGACAGGCGAAGGCCGCTCATTCGGCGACCGCCGGCTTGTAGGGCCGCATCACCAGCGGCATGAGCTGCGCGACGCCGCCCATCATCAGCACGCCGAGCGGGATGTGGATCCACATGACGTGGCCGTAACCGGCCCCCATCTGCACGATCTCGACCACGAGCAGGGCGAGCGAGATGGTGAACGCCGCCCGCGGGATCAGTGTCCGGCGCCAGGCCAGGGTCGCCAGGACCGTCATGACCAAACACAGGACGACCACGACGGTCGCGTTGGTGGCGTGCATGTCGACCGCCGAGTCCTGCCCCGACAGGAACAGGCCGGCCATGATCGGTTGCAGCAGGAAGGAAAGCGCGTGGAGCACAGCGACCACGCGCAGAGCCGGAAGCATCGGTACGTCCCCCTCGACGTATTCGTCTCTTACAGTTCGCGATGACCTCACGACCCTGGCACGGGGGGTTCGATCTCTGCGTCCCACGGCGGAAGGCACCGGTCGTACTCCGCCGGAAGTACCGCCACGTCGTAGGCTGGTCGTGCCATGACGAACCAGACCCCCACCCCCGAGCCCGACCAGATCGACCTGGCCGCCGTCGAGGCGCAGCTGGGCCGCACGCCCCGCGGCGTGCGGCGGGTCGCGCACCGCTGCCCCTGCGGCAACCCGGACGTGGTGGAGACCGCGCCGCGGCTGCCCGACGGCACGCCGTTCCCGACGCTGTTCTATCTGACCTGCCCCAAGGCGGCCTCGGCGATCGGCACCCTGGAGGCCTCGGGCCTGATGAAGGAGATGACCGAGCGCCTGAAGACCGATCCGGAGCTGGCCGAGTCCTACCGCGCCGCCGACGAGGAGTACCGGGCCCGGCGCGACGCCATCGAAGTCCTGGACGGATTCCCGACCGCCGGCGGCATGCCGGACCGGGTGAAGTGCCTGCACGTCCTGGCCGGCCACGCGCTGGCCGCCGGCCCCGGGGTGAACCCGCTGGGCGACGAGACGCTGGCACTGCTCCCGGAGTGGTGGAAGTCCGGGCCGTGTGTCACACCGAGCATGGAACCGGGTGCATAGCGGAACATGAACGACATGACCAAGCGCGTCGCCGCGATCGACTGCGGCACCAACTCCATCAGGCTCCTGATCGCCGACGTCCACCCGCGGACCGGCAGGACCGAGGACGTGGTGCGCGAGATGCGCATCGTCCGGCTCGGCGAGGGCGTGGACGCCACCGGCCGGCTGGCCCAGGGCGCGCTGGAGCGCACCTTCGCCGCCTGCCTGGAGTACCAGGACCTGATCGAGCGGAACAGCGGCGGCACGCCGATCCCGCTGCGCTTCGTCGCCACCAGCGCCACCCGGGACGCGGAGAACCGGCGGGAGTTCGTCGAGGGCGTGAAGGGCATCCTCGGGGTCGAGCCGTACGTGGCCACCGGCGACGAGGAGGCGCGCTTCGCCTTCACCGGCGCCACCGCCGAGCTGCCGCACGACCGGCACCAGGCGCCGTACCTGGTCATCGACATCGGCGGCGGCTCGACGGAGTTCGTGCTCGGCGACAACGAGCGCGGCGTGATCGCGGCCCGCAGCGTGGACATGGGGTCCGTGCGGATGTACGAGCGGCACCTGAAGACCGACGGAGTCGCGACCGAGGCGCAGGTGAAGGCCGCGCGCGCGGACATCGAGAAGCTGATCGACCGGGCCGCCGAGGCGGTGCCGCTGGACGAGGCGCGCACCCTGGTAGGCCTGGCCGGCACCGTGACCACGCTCGGCGCGGTCGCGCTGGACCTGGAGGAGTACGACTCCTCGCGCGTCCACCTGTCGCACATCTCGCTCGGCGGGGTCCGCGACATGACCGCGCGGCTGCTGGGGATGACGCCGGACGAACGCAAGTCCGTCCCGGCCATCCACCCCGGGCGCGCCGACGTGATCGGCGCCGGGGCGCTCGTACTGCTGGCGATCATGGAGCGGGTGGCGCCGAGCCTGGGGGCGCCGGAGGTCGTGATCAGCGAGCGGGACATCCTGGACGGGATCGCGGCGAGCATCGCCTGACCTGCGGAAAGCATCCGAAGGCCGCGGTCACTGCATACCAGCTGGTGACAGCGGCCTTCGGGCTCTCATGCGAGGGAAGCGGGTCGGGGTGGACCAGGCGGTCAGGGATCGGGAGTTCACGGAGTTCGCGGTGGCACGGGCCGAACACCTGCGCCGCACCGCGTATCTGATGTGCGGGGACTGGCACCGGGCGCAGGACCTCACGCAGATCGCGCTGGCGAAGGCGTACGCGGCATGGCACCGGATCCACGGTGACGGCGGCGTCGACGCCTACGTGCGGCAGATCGTCGTGCGGGAGTTCCTGAGCCAACAGCGGCGCCGGTCGTGGCACGAGCGACCGTCCGACGAACTGCCGGAGCAGGGGCTGGCCGGCGGACAGGAGCAGGCCGACCTACGGCTGTCGCTGCTGGCCGCGCTGGAGCGGCTCTCGCCGAAGCGGCGGGCCGTCGTCGTCCTGCGGTACTGGGAGGACCGCAGTGTCGAGGAGACGGCGGCCGTCCTGCGCATGAGCCGCTCCGCGGTGAAGTCCGCGAGCCTGCGCGCCCTGGCCGATCTGAGGGTCCTGCTCGGCGAGGACCTGACGGTGTGAGAGTCCGCGCGGCCATAGGACCAGGACGCGATTGGAGAGATCCCCATGACCTCGGAAGAGAGTTTCCACGACCGGATCGAGGACGAGCTGGCGGGCCTGCGGCCGCCGCCGATCGGCGAGATCGCCGGCGACGCGCTGGCCCAGGGCCGCCGGATCCGGCGGCGGCAGCGGGCGCTCGGCGTGGCCGGCGGCACGGCGGCGGTGGCCGGCGTGGCCGCCGGGGCGCTGGCGCTGGGCGGCGTGTTCGGCTCCGGCGGCGGTGCCCCGGTCGGGCCGGGGGCCTGGGGCGCGGCGCCGACGTCGCAGCATTCGTCGGCCGCCACTCCGACGCCGACACCGACTCCGACACCGGACCCGACCCCGGCATATCCATCGACGCCGACGCCGCCGCCGAACAGCTCCTCTCCGAACACGGTGATCGGCACGATCCCGGCGTCGTGGAAGCCGCCGGCCGCGGACGGTCACCTCAGCGATCCGACGAACACGGACGGCCAGTCGGTCGCCGAGCTCCTGATCGACGATCTGTCGCAGATCGGGTCCGGCGGTTCGGGGTCCGCCTTCAGCGGCAGCTCGCTGGCCGGCATGAACGCGAACGCCACCCTGACCTGGACGATGCCGCACGGGTCGGTCCGGATCTCGGCCTCGGTCAGCGACGGCGCCGCGGACGGCAAGACCCCGCAGTCGCAATGCCTTCCGGCGTTCGAGATGGACTACTGCGCGGCGGCCACGCTGTCCGACGGCTCGGTGGTCATGGTTCAACACAACTCGGGGGGCTATGCGGCCGGGAGCTCGCAGTCCACGCACAACACCATGGTCATGATCACCAGGCCGGACCACGCCGCGATCAACGTCGTGGAGTGGAGCGACGGCCCGCTGACCGACGACCAGCTCTACAAGATCGTGTCGGACCCGCGCTGGGGGCTGAAGATGGACGGCTCCTTCGTGACGCACGCCGACAAGGTCGTCCGGCCCTTCTCGGGCGGCTGAGCCCGGTCCGGTCCGGCTCGATCCGGCTGTGTCGGACTCAGTCCAAGTGAGTCCGACACGGCCGGGAACTCTCCCATGGCGCCGCTCGTATTCCCGGGCGGCGCTATTCTTCTACGAAGCGTCGAATGTGTCTCAGTACCTGACACTGTGTACTGATAGCTGTAATGTTGCTCACAGTGTGACCAGCGTCACCAGCACATCCGATGCCAAACGCGCACAAATCTTCCCGTCGACATCAGCTGTTAACTCGCACCGCACAAGGCACCGTCTCAACCTCTCTACGCTTGAGAAGTAAGAAGAAGAGCGTCGAGACGGCGGCCTTGGACTAGGCGGCGGAGGCGAGCATCAAGTGGGTAAGGCGAGCGGGAACGGCAAGGCGATCCCTCGGATTCTGATCGTTGGCGGCGGCTACGTCGGGATGTACACGGCGCACCGCATCCTCAAGAAGCTCGGCAAGGACGAAGCGCTGGTCACGGTCGTCGACCCGCGCTCGTACATGACCTACCAGCCGTTCCTGCCCGAAGCGGCGGCCGGCTCCCTGTCCCCGCGGCACGTCGTGGTGCCGCTGCGCTCGGTGCTCAAGCGCGCCGAGGTGCTCACCGCGCGGGTCACCGACATCGACCACGAGCGCAAGGTCGCCTCGATCGAGCCGATCGCCGGCGAGCCGTACGAGATCGAGTTCGACCAGGTGGTCATCGCGGTCGGCTCCATCGCGCGCACCCTGCCGATCCCGGGCCTGGCCGAGAACGGCATCGGCTTCAAGCAGATCGAAGAGGCCATAGCCCTGCGCAACCACGTCCTGGGCCAGATGGACATCGCGGCCACCACCAAGGACGAGAAGATCCGCCGCCGCGCGCTCACCTTCGTCTTCATCGGCGGCGGCTTCGCCGGCATCGAGGCGATCGCCGAGCTGGAGGACATGGCGCGCGACGCGTGCAAGATCTACCCGAACATCAGCCCGGAGGACATGCGCTGGGTGATGGTCGAGGGCTCCGGGCGCATCCTGCCCGAGGTCCGGCCGGCGCTGGGCGAGTACACCGTCCAGGAGCTGGAGAAGCGCGGCATCCAGGTCAAGCTGAACACCTTCCTGGAGAGCTGCGTCAACCGCCGCGTGCAGCTGTCGGACGGCACCAAGATGGTGGCCTCCACCATCGTGTGGACCGCCGGCGTGAAGCCGAACCCGGTGGTGCAGCGGTTCGGCGTCCCACTCGGCGAGCGCGGCCACGTCGTGGCGAACCCGACCCTGCAGGTCGAGGGCTTCACCAACGTCTGGGCCGCCGGCGACGGCGCGCAGGTCCCGGACCTGGCCAACCCCGGCAAGTGGTGCTCCCCCTCGGCGCAGCACGCGGTGCGCCAGGCCAAGCAGCTGGCCGACAACGTGGTGGCGGCCGTCCGCGGCTTCGAGCCCCGCGAGTACAAGCACAAGCACGTCGGCTCGGTGGCCTCCCTGGGCCTGCACAAGGGCGTCGCCGACGTCTACAACGTGCGCCTGCGCGGCTGGCCGGCCTGGTTCATGCACCGCACGTACCACATGAGCCGGGTCCCCACCACCAACCGCAAGATCCGCGTCATCGCTGACTGGACCCTGGCCCTGTTCTTCCGCCGCGAAGCCGTCGGCCTGGGCTCCCTGGAGCGCCCGCGCGACGAGTTCGCCGAGGCCGCGGGGGACCAGCGCAAGGCGGCGTGAGCCGGCCGTTGTTCGTTCGGGCCGAAGCCCGCCGGAGCTCTCGCTCCGGCGGGCTTCGGCTTTTGCGCGCACACCGCCCCGTTCATCGGCCCGCCACCACGATGCTTCGCACCACGAACCTCCCAGGGGTACCCTCGCTCCCGTGAGCAGGGAATCCGAACCCCGTCTCGACCCGCCGATCCGTCCGCTGCGCGGCGGCGTGGTCGGTGCGGTGCTGGTGGCGCATGGCGGCAAGGAAGACTCCTACCAGGCGCCGCGCCGGCGGGGCGGGCCGGTGACGCGGGTGCGGATGATCGCGCGGGCGGTCGCGCCGCGGCTGGCCGGGCACGGGGTCGCGGTGCACACCATGTGCTTCCGCTATCAGGGCTGGAACGGGGACGAGCGGGCTCCGGTGGCCGATGTGCACTGGGCCGCCGCGCAGCTGACCGAGCGGTACGGCGACATACCGCTGGTGCTCAGCGGGCACTCGCTCGGCGGGCGGGCCGTGGTGAACGCGGCCGACGCGCCGGGGGTCGTCGGGGTGCTGGGCCTGGCGCCGTGGCTGCCCGAGAACGAGCCGACCGCGCAGCTCGCGGGGCGCCGGCTGTTGCTCGCGCACGGTACGCGCGACCACGTCACCTCGCCGCGCTCCTCCTACGATTACGCCGCACGGGCCCGGGCAGAAGGGCACGATGTGGCGCGCATCGTCCTGCCGGGCTCCGGGCACACGCTGCTCACGCGCGCCCGGGATTGGAATCGGCTGGTCCTGGCGTTCAGCCATACGTGTCTCCTCGATCCGCGCGGTGCCGCGGACGCGGCCGGAACGCGGCCGCCCCGCTATGCCGACGTGATCGCCGAGGCCTTCGAAGCGGCCGCCCCCGAGGGCTTGCAACGTGTCCTGACCCCCGCCGGGCGAGTCCGCGCTTGATGATCAAGAGCGTGTTACGTTACTGACGGTTCCGACCCCGTTCAGTGACTGACCCCGATCTCGGAAGGGGTACCCATGGCCCACTCGCCCATCCCGCTGATCGACACCGGCCGCTGGCCCGACCTCGCCCGGACCCCGGACCGGCCGGTGCGGGCCCGCGTCGCGCGCCGCCTGTTCACCCACGCGCTGAAGAACGTCCCGGTGACCGTGGTCGCGCCCAACGGCCTGGCCCTGGCCGGCGCGGGCGTGCCCGGCGGCGGCGGGCCCGTGCTGCGGGTGCGGCGGCCGAAGGAGTTCCTGAACCGGCTGGGCGCCGACGGCCTGATCGGCTTCGGCGAGTCCTACCAGACCGGCGCGTGGGACACCGAGAGCGGCGACGAGCTGGTCGCGCTGCTGACCGAGCTGGCCGCCCGGCTGGAGGACCTGGTCCCCGCGCCGCTGCAGCGGATGCGGAGCCTGGCGGCCCAGCACATGCCCCGCGAGCAGGACGGGGACCGGCGCGGCGCCCGGCACAACGCGCACGCGCACTACGACCTGTCCAACGACCTGTTCGAAGCGTTCCTCGACCCCTCGATGACCTACTCCTCGGCGCTGTTCGACCCGGTCGCCGACGCCGACGGCCCCGGCGACCTGCACGCCGCGCAGCTGCGCAAGATCGACGCGATGCTCGACGCGGCCGGCGTCCGCAAGGGCACGCGGCTGCTGGAGATCGGCTCGGGCTGGGGCTCGCTGGCGATCAAGGCCGCCGCGGAGCGCGGCGCCACGGTGCTGACCGTCACCCTGTCGGAGGAACAGCAGGAGCTGGCCCGCAAGCACGTCGCCGCGGCCGGCCTGGCCGACCGCGTCGAGGTCCGCCTGGCCGACTACCGCGAGGTCGCCGAGGAGCAGCCGTTCGACGCCGTGGTCTCGGTGGAGATGATCGAGGCCGTCGGCCGCCGCTACCTGCCGGACTACTTCCAGGCCATCGAGCGCAACCTCGCCCCCGGCGGCCGCGTGGCCGTCCAGGCCATCACCATGGCCCACCACCGCATGCTCGCGACCCAGGACTCCTACTCCTGGATCCACAAGTACATCTTCCCCGGCGGCCTCATCCCCTCGATCCCCGAGCTCGACTACGCCGCCGGCACCGCCGGCCTGCGGCTGGCCGCCCGCCGTGACTTCGGCCTCGACTACGCCCGCACCCTGCGGATCTGGCGCCACCGCTTCGAGGAGAACTGGCCGCGCGTCGCCTCGCACGGCTTCGACGAGGTCTTCCGCCGCACCTGGCGCTTCTACCTCGCCTACTGCGAAGCCGGGTTCGCCTCGGGCTATCTCGGGGTCTCGCAGCTCGCTTACACGAGGAAGTAGCAGGGCTGGAGGCAACCTCGGGGCACCCCGCTTCCGTATAACTCCTGCCGGTGCAGGAGCAGGAGAAGAGGCGGGGAATGGACAGCTCGTACGAGGCGGAGTTCGCCGAACTCGTCGCCGCCAAAGGCGGTGCGCTCCGGCGCACCGCCTATCTGATGTGCGCGGACTGGCATCTGGCCGAGGACCTCGTCCAGATCGTCTTCGTCAAGGTCCATCTGCACTGGCGCCGGATCAGGCGCCAGGAGTCCTTCGACTCCTACCTGCGCACGACGCTCTTCCACGCCTTCCTCGACACCCGCCGCGCGAAATGGCGGCGGGAGACCCCGGCGGAGTACCTGCCGGACCTCGAGGCGCCGGGGACCGAGCCCAGCGACGACCGCGAGGTACTGGTCGCGGCGCTGCGCCGGATCCCGCCCCGGCAGCGTGCCGTCCTGGTGCTCCGGTACTGGGAGGACCTGAGCGTGGAGGAGACGGCCGGGCTCCTGGGGTGCGCCGCGGGCACCGTCAAGAGCCAGGCCGCCAGGGGACTGGCCGCGCTGCGCCCGCTGTTGGCCGGCACGGTCTTCGAGTCCGTCACCGCAGAGCACTGACCTCGATCACAAGGGACGATCCCATGGCAGACCTCGAAACCACGGCAGGTCTCGAAAGCCCAGAGGACGACTGGGCCCGCGGCGTCTTCGACCGCGTCCGGACCGGTCAGCACGAACCGCACTGGATCCCCGACGCCGAGGCCGCGGCCCGGCTGAGCAGTCGGCACCGGACTCGCTTCCGGGCCGCCGGCGCCCTGGCGGCGGTGGCGGTCGTCGGCCTGTCGGCGACGGCCTTCACCACCCTGGGCGGCAGCCTCGGCAAGTCCGGAGCACCGACGGGCGTCGGGCCCGCGGCCGCCCAGAGCACGTGGACCGGCTTGGACCTGAGCAAGTACCTCGAGATCGACGGCCTGTGGAAGGAGGGCACCCGTGGCTCGGCCGGCACTCTGTCCCCGACCGGGCTCAGCTCGATCAGCACCGTCCTGCAACGCCTCGACCCGGGCCTGAAGCACATCCGCACCACATCCGGTCAGCGCCCCCTCGACATCACCCCGAACCCTCCCGGCACGTTCGACTTGGAGCTCGCGGCGAGCGGCTACTGGGCGCCGGGCGGCGATGTCTCGTTCTTTCCGCCGGCCGGCACGGCGTACCGCCCCACGACACCCTTCGGCCACGTGACCATCACGGCGACAAGTCCGCGATTCCTGCCGCCCGAGCAGGTCCACAGGCAGGACACGCCATGCGGGCTGGACAGTGTGGCGAGCACCTTCCAGGTCCCGCGGGCCACCGAGTGGTCATCGTGCGTGCGAGCGCACCAGAGCGACGGCTCCGACATCGTCGTGGCCCACTCGGCGAACCTCAGGGCCGGCGTGGTGACCTTCGCCGCGCGCCTTTTCCCCGACGGTTCCTCGGTCTCGATCACCGCGAGCACCGTCATCGGCTACACGCCCGCACCGGTGACCGACCCGCCCGATCCGGCGAGGTTCGTCGCCGGCCCGCCCCTCGACCCGGTCCCGTGGACCGACGACAGCCTGGCGCGGGCGCTGGCCGGACCGACCGTCAAGGGCATGCCCTGATACAACCGACCGGCCGGTCTCAGGCGTCAGATAGAAGTAGCCGGCCCAGGCCGGCAAGCGGTCCCGAGTGGTCCCCCCGACTCGGGACCGCATCTCCTGCCTCGAAGCTCAACCTCGGCACAAGCCCGGCCTCAGCTCTTGTAGGCCCGCAGCGCGAGCAGCGCCAGGTCGTCGCGCGTCCCGGAGGCGCCGAAGTCCACGACCGCCTGCCGCACCCGGGCCACCACCCCCGGCGCCGTCATGCCCGAGCAGCCGGCCAGCGCCGTCGCCACGCCCTCGTCGCCGAGCATCTGGCGGCCGTTGCGGCGCTCGCTCGCGCCGTCCGTGTAGACCAGCAGGACCTCGCCGGCGCCGAGTTCGACGTCCTCGGCGTAGAGCGTCGGGTCCGGCAGGACGCCGAGCAGCGGCTGCGGGTTCGCGGCGGCGCGGACGCTGCCGTCCGTGCGCAGGATCAGCGGCAGCGGGTGGCCGGCGCAGACCATCACCAGCTGCGCCGAGCCGTCGGGCCGGGGTTCGACCTCGCCGTACAGCAGGGTGATGAAACGCCCGGCGTCGCCGGCGAGTTCGCCCTCTTCCAGCACCGCCTGGTTCAGCCGCTCGACCACGGTGACCGGCGAGCGCCCCTCGCGCGCCAGCAGGCGCAGCGAGTGCCGGGCCAGGCCGGTCAGGGCGGCGGCCTCCGGGCCGGTGCCGCAGACGTCGCCGACCGCGAAGCCCCACACCTTGCGGCTGATCGGGAACACGTCGTAGAAGTCGCCGCCGACGTGCACGCCGTCGCTGTTGGACGCGGCCTCGTAGACCACGCCGATGTCCAGCCCCTCCACCGTCGGCAGCGAGGGCGGCAGCAGCGAGCGTTGCAGGCCGCGGATGACCTCCACCTGTTCGGCGTACTGCCGCGCGTTGTCCAGCGCCGCGGCGATCCGGGCGGCCAGCTCCACGGCCAGCGGGACCGTGGGCCCGGTGAAGCCGCCCTTGCCGGGGCCGCCCAGGACCAGGGTGCCCAGCGCCGTGCCGCGGGCGACGAGCGGGATCGGCAGCGCCTGGCCGTAGGGGGAGGGGACCGGGACGGGCCACTCGCCGTGGCCGGCTCCGGGAACGTGACCATCCTCACCCGCCGGCAGGCGCCAGTCCGCCAGCGCCGCGGCCAGCGCGTCGAGCTCGGCCTCCTCGCGGTGCCAGATGTGCTCCGGGGTCCACGAGGATGACACGTTCGAGTGATCTGTACCGGTCGTGTATAAACCTGTCCCCGAATAGGGACCCGCGGCCGGATAGAGTGCGACCCAGTCGGCCAGTCTCGGCACGATGAGCTGGGAGGCCAGGGCCGCCAGACGGCGCCGGTCCAGGGTTCCGGCCAGGAGTTCGCCGGCCTGGGAAAGCACTGTGAGCCGGACCGCTTCTTCGGGGCGGTCTCGGGGAAGAGATGTACGGGGGGTGCGAGGGGCCATCGCGTTCGAGCCTAGCCCGGCCAGGACGTCTGCGCGGGCTAATCGTATGGTTCATCCGTTTCCGCCCGAACGATCTGCGAGACTGTGACAGACCGAGAGAACACCGGGCGGCCGCCGCCGCACGTCGGGTGACTCCGCGAACCGCAGGGAGTCATCTGGCATCGCACCACCGATGAGGCGGCCGGCCCACGTCAAGGAGGCGCGGCGATGACGCTGCAATCGGAACGCCTGGCGGACGCCGAGCTGGACCGCCAGCTCGGAGCGATCCTGGAGGTGGCCCAGGCAGTGGCCCGAGGCGACCTGTCGCGCAAGATCGCGCTGTCCGGCGACCCCGACGAGCTGGGCACCGGGCCGCTGGCCGAGCTCGCCCAGACCATCGACGCGATGGTCGGCCAGCTGTCGGGCTTCGCCTCCGAGGTGATCCGGGTCGCCCGCGAGCTCGGCACCGAGGGGCGCCTGGGCGGCCAGGCCACCGTCCCGCACGCCGAGGGCATCTGGCGCGACATCACCGACTCGGTCAACTCCGCGGCCCGCAACCTCACCGCGCAGGTCCGCGACATAGCGGGCGTCACCACCGCGGTCGCACAGGGCGACCTGACGCAGAAGATCACGGTCGAGGTCGCCGGCGAGATGCTGGAGCTGAAGGACACCATCAACACGATGGTCGACCAGCTCTCCGGCTTCGCCGACGAGGTCACCCGCGTGTCCCTGGAGGTGGGCACCGAGGGCCGCCTGGGCGGCCAGGCCCGGGTCCCCGGCGTGGCCGGCACCTGGAAGGACCTCACCGACTCGGTGAACTCCATGGCCGACAACCTGACCACCCAGGTGCGCAACATCGCGCAGGTGGCCACGGCCGTGGCCTCCGGCGACCTGACCCAGACCATCACCGTCGACGCGCGCGGGGAGATCCTGGAGCTCAAGACCACCCTGAACAAGATGGTGGACCGGCTCGGCACCTTCGCCGACGAGGTCACCCGGGTCGCCCGCGAGGTCGGCACCGAGGGCAAGCTCGGCGGCCAGGCCACGGTGCGCGGCGTGGCCGGCACGTGGAAGGACCTGACCGACAACGTCAACGCGATGGCGAACAACCTGACCAGCCAGGTCCGCAACATCGCGCAGGTGACCACCGCCGTGGCCAACGGCGACCTGTCCAAGCGCATCGACGTCGAGGCGCGCGGCGAGATCCTGGAACTGAAGACCACGCTGAACACCATGGTGGACCGGCTGTCCGCGTTCGCCTCCGAGGTGACCCGAGTCGCCCGCGAGGTCGGCACCGAGGGCAAGCTGGGCGGCCAGGCCACGGTCGAGGACGTCTCAGGGACCTGGCAGCGCCTCACCGAATCGGTGAACGAACTCGCCTCGAACCTGACCACCCAGGTCCGCGCGATCGCCGAGGTCGCCACCGCGGTGACCGCCGGCGACCTGACCCGGCTGATCACGGTCGAGGCCAAGGGCGAGGTCGCCGACCTGAAGAACAACATCAACCAGATGATCGGCAACCTGCGCGAGACCACGCGCCGGAACGACCAGCAGGACTGGCTGAACACGAACCTGGCCCGCATGAGCGGCCTGATGCAGGGCCAGCGCGACCTGGACGCGGTCTCCGCGCTCATCATGAGCGAGCTGACACCGCTGGTGAACGCCCAGTACGGAGCCTTCTACCTGGCCCGCAAGGAGTCCGGCACGAAGGTGCTGAACCTCATCGCCTCCTACGGCGTGGACCGCGAGTCCCCGGACGTCACCTCGCGCTTCCGCCTCGGCCAGGGCCTGGTCGGCCAGGCCGCGGTGGAGCGCAAGCCGATCCTGATCCAGCACGCGCCGGTGGACTACATCCGCATCTCCTCCGGGCTCGGCTCGGCGCCGCCCTCCTCGGTCGCGGTGCTGCCGGTCCTGTTCGAGAACGAGGTCATGGCGGTCATCGAGCTGGCCAGCTTCCACAGCTTCGACGAGGTCCACCGGGCCCTGCTGGAATCGCTCATGGAGATGGTCGGCGTCACGGTCAACACCATCACCGCCAACACCCGCACCGAGGAGCTGCTCGGGGAGTCCCGCCGGCTGGCCGACGAGCTCAAGGCCCGCACCGACGAGCTGCAGATGCAGCAGAAGGAGCTGCGCCGCTCCAACGCCGAGCTGGAGGAGAAGGCCGAGCTGCTGGCCCGGCAGAACCAGGACATCGAGGTCAAGAACTCCGAGATCGAGCAGGCGCGCCAGGAGCTGGAGGAGCGCGCGAACCAGCTCACGATGTCCAGCCGCTACAAATCCGAGTTCCTGGCGAACATGTCGCACGAGCTGCGCACCCCGCTGAACAGCCTGCTGATCCTGGCCCGGCTGATGGCCGACAACGCCGAGGGCAACCTGACCGAGCGGCAGGTGGAGTACGCCGAGACCATCCACGGCGCGGGCAGCGACCTGCTCCAGCTGATCAACGACATCCTGGACCTGAGCAAGATCGAGGCCGGGCGCATGGACGTGCAGCCCGCCCGGATAGCGGTCAGCCAGCTGGTGGACTACGTCGAGGCGACGTTCCGCCCGCAGACCGAGCAGAAGGGCCTGGACCTGCGCGTCCGGGTGGCCTCCTCGGTCCCGGCGCACCTGTTCACCGACGAGCAGCGGCTGCAGCAGGTGCTGCGCAACCTGCTGTCGAACTCGGTGAAGTTCACCGAGAACGGGCACGTGGAGCTGGTCGTGGACACCGTCGGCGACATCATCCTGGGCGGGCCGGAGGACAGCAACGAGGTCACGCTGGAGCCGGCGGTGTCCTTCGCGGTCTCCGACACCGGCATCGGCATCGTGGACGACAAGATCCAGACCGTCTTCGAGGCCTTCCAGCAGGAGGACGGCACCACCTCCCGCCGCTACGGCGGCACCGGGCTGGGCCTGTCCATCAGCCGGGAGATCGCCAAGCTCCTCGGCGGCGGCATCCGCGCCGAGAGCCAGCGCGGCCGCGGCTCGACGTTCACCCTGTTCCTGCCGCACGCGGTCGGCCCGGACGGCGGCGCGGTGTTCGGCAGCACCGGGAGCCTGGGCTACGGCACCAGCCCGAGCCCGGCCGGCACCGAGCCCGCCCCGACGCTGCCGCTGATCCCGGAACAGAACCCGCATCCGGACCTGTATCTGCCCTCGACGGAGCTGTACGCGGCCGGCTCGGACATCACCTTCGACGGCGAGAAGATCCTCATCGTCGACGACGACATCCGCAACGTCTTCGCCCTGACCTCGGTCCTGGAGCAGCACGGCTGCACCGTCCTGAACGCCGAGAACGGCCGGGCCGGCCTGGAGGCCCTGGAACGTGCGGACGACGTGGCGCTGGTCCTGATGGACGTGATGATGCCGGAGATGGACGGCTACGCCACGATGGCCGCGATCCGCGAGATCGACCGCTACAAGAACCTGCCGATCATCGCGCTGACCGCCAAGGCGATGCGCGGCGACCGCGAGAAGTCGATCGAGGCCGGCGCCTCGGACTACGTGACCAAGCCGGTGGACACCCCGCACCTGCTGACCGTCATGCGAGGATGGCTCGACGCCGAGACCGGCGCCCAGCCCGCGGCAGGAGGCCCGGCTCTGTGAACGACGCGCACCGCGCCTCGTCGCCGGACGACGGCGACATCAAGATCCTGCTGGTCGACGACCGGCCGGAGAACCTGCTGGCGCTGGAGTCGATCCTCGGCTCCCTGGGCCACGAGCTGATCACCGCGTCCTCCGGCGAGCAGGCGCTCAGAGCGGTCCTGCGCGAGGACTTCGCGGTCATCCTGCTGGACGTCCGCATGCCCGGCATGGACGGCTTCGAGGTGGCGGCGCACGTCCGGCTGCGCGAACGCTCCCGGGACACCCCGATCATCTTCCTCACCGCGGCCGGCGACGGCCCGCACCAGACCCTGCGCGGCTACGCGGCCGGCGCCGCGGACTACCTGACGAAGCCCTTCGACCCCTGGGTCCTGCGCGCGAAGGTGGGCGTCTTCGCCGAGCTGCACCGCAAGAACCGGCAGCTGAAGGAGCAGGCTGAGATGCTCCGCGAGCAGGCCGGCGTCACCCCGCGGATGCTGGACGAGCTGTCGAACCGGCTCGGCGCGATCGAGGGGACGCTGGCGCTGCTGATCGACCAGAACGGGCGCGAGGGCCCGGTCGGGCGGCTGGAGCGGCGGGTCGAGCGGATGCGGGCGGCTCTGGACGCGGTACGGATCTGAGCGGACGGCCAGGCTGCCGGCCGAGCGATGTCGGCGCAGCCGAAAAGCCTTATGCGGCTTCGAGAATCAGGATCCCGCCGGCGATCGTCACCGCGGCGAGGATCCGGTACCGCCCGAACGGCTCGCGCAGGAACACCGATCCCAGCGCGGCGCCGAAGATCACGCTGGTCTCCCGCAGCGCCGACACCGCGGCGAGCGCTCCTCGGGTCTGCGCCCACAGCACCAATCCGTAGGCCAGCAATGACAACGCTCCCGCGATCACCCCGCGCGCCACGTCGTTGCGGCCCAGCGCACGGAGCGTGGCCTGAAGCCCGGCCCGATCGCCGTCCGCCGCACCCCGCCGGGCCAGGATCGTCGCGAACGCGGCGCTCATCATCAGGCCCTCCGCGAGCATCATCCACGCCGTGTACCCGGCCGCCGTGCCCGAGTGCCGCACGGCGACGCCGTCGGTGACCGTGTACGTGGCGATCGACAACCCCGTCATCGCCGCCCAGAACAAGGCCTTGCCCTGCGCGCGCTTCGGCCGCCCCGCCGAGAACACCAGCGTGGCGAGCCCTCCGCAGACCACTGCGATGCCCAGCGTCTGGTGCCGTGACATCGGATCGCCGAGCAGCGTCGCGAACACGGCCACCACCACCGGCGACAGTCCGCGCGCCAGCGGATAGACCTGGTTGAAGTCGCCGATCTCGAAGGTCTTCACCAGCATCAGGAAGTAGCCGACGTGCAGCGCCGCCGACACCAGCAACAAGGCCCAGGACGCGCGATCCGGCACCGGCAGGAAGAAGCAGCCGATCCCCGCCAGGACGCCGGAGGACACCGTCATCAGCAGCGACGCGGCCATCTTGTCGGGGATGAACTTGAGGATCGCGTTCCAGCTCGCGTGCAGGAACGCGGCGGTCAGGACGACGGGGACCAGTATTCCGGGCGCACCGGCAGCCGAAGCCGCAGCACCGAGCAGACTCAATTCCCCACCCCTATGTTTCGTGTGTGCCGGCGATCAGCTCAGGACCTTGCCGGACCGGTGCTCCCCCGCACAATCAATTCAGTGGGGCTCTGAATCGTCGTCCGTTCATCGGCCCGCGCCGCGTCCGAGGCGACCTCGGCATCACCCCCGTCACCGGCGGCCGGTGGTTCCGGCGACTCCGCCACCAACCGCATCGCCTGCTCACCCATGCCCTCGGCGTCGACGCGCACCGTCGTCAACGCCGGCACCAGATCGGCGCAGATCGGCAGGTCGTCGAAGCCGACCAGGCTCACGTCCTCCGGCACCCTGCGCCCCGCGTCCCGCAGCGCCGCCAGCGCACCGATGGCCATGACGTCGGCCATCGCGAAAACGGCCGTCACCCCGGGCCGCTCCTCCAGCAGCCGCCGGGTGGCCGCGTACCCGCCGTCGCGCGTGAAGTCGGCCTCGACCTCGTGGAGCAGCGGGACCGGATCGCCGTCGCGCTCCGTCAAGCCTTTGCGGAACCCTCGGGACCGGTCGGCGATCGTCACCAGCCCGCGCGGCCCGGCGATCATCCCGATCTCGCGATGCCCCAGCCCGGCCAGATGGCGCGCCGCCGCCTGCGCCCCCTCGATGTTGGCGGGCAACACCGCGTCGATCCCCGGCCCCTGGTCGCCGATCGTCACCACGCGCCCGCCGCCTTGCTGGTAGTCCAGCAGCCGCTCGCGCAGCGGTCCGGCCAGCGCGGGGTCCGCCGGCGGCGAGCCGGCGACCAGGATCGCCCGGGCCCGCTGCGCGCCGAGCCGGGTGATGTAGTCCAGTTCCAGGCCGGGCTCGCGGTAGGTGTTCGCGACCATCACCAGCAGGTCCCGCTCGCGCGCCACGCGCATCGCGCCGGCCGCGATCGCTGAGAAGTACGGGTCGTTCACGTCATGCACCAGCAGCCCGACCAGCGACGTCGTGGCGCGGGCCAGCGCCTGCGCGGGGCCGTGCGAGACATACCGCAGCCGCGTGGCGACCTCGCGCACGTGCTCGCTCAGCTCCGGGTTCACGGTCCGGGTGCTCCCGTTCAGCACCCGCGAGGCGGTGGCCAGCGAGACGCCGGCGGCGTCGGCCACCTGCTGCAGGGTGGCTCCGCCGCGGCGCGGAGCCGGGGAGGGTGTTGACCGCTGCGTGGACACGCTCGTAACCTATCGCCTCGGGGCAGGGCCGGAAAGCGCTTTCCAATGCCGGGCGGGCCCTTCGGTGATCACAACTCGATCTCGGGAGCAGGGATGACGCGCGAAGTTATCGGCGTGGCAATGAACGGCGTCACCGGACGCATGGGTTACCGGCAGCACCTGCTCCGGTCCATCCTGGCCATCCGCGAGCAGGGCGGCCTGGCGCTCCCCGACGGCCGCACGGTCTGGCCCGAGCCGGTCCTGGTCGGCCGCAACGCCGAGAAGATCGAGGCGCTGGCCGCGCAGCACGGCCTCGACAAGTGGACCACCTCCCTGGACCAGGCCCTGGCCGACCCGTCGGTCACCGTCTACTTCGACGCGCAGGTCACCCAGGCCCGCGTCCCGGCCATCACCCGGGCGATCGAAGCCGGCAAGCACATCTACACCGAGAAGCCGACCGCCGAGACGCTCGAGGACGCGATCAGCCTCGCGCGCATCGCCGACACCGCCGGCGTCAAGCACGGCGTGGTCCAGGACAAGCTGTTCCTGCCGGGCCTGCTGAAGCTGAAGCGCCTGGTGGACTCCGGCTTCTTCGGCCGCGTCCTGTCGGTCCGCGGCGAGTTCGGCTACTGGGTCTTCGAGGGCGACTGGCAGCCGGCGCAGCGGCCGTCGTGGAACTACCGCGCCGAGGACGGCGGCGGCATCATCCTCGACATGTTCCCGCACTGGCGCTACGTGCTGGACCACGTCGTCGCGCCGGTGCGGAGCGTCTACGCCGAGGCCCGCACCGACATCCCGACCCGCTGGGACGAGCAGGGCGCCGAGTACCGGGCCACCGCCGACGACGCCGCGTACGCCATCTTCGAGCTCGAAGGCGGCATCGTCGCCTCCCTGAACTCCTCCTGGACCACCCGCGTCAACCGCGAGGAACTGGTCGAGTTCCAGATCGACGGCACGCACGGCAGCGCCGTCGCGGGCCTGCGCAACTGCAAGGCGCAACACCGCACCGCCACCCCGAAGCCGGTCTGGAACCCCGACATCCCGGCGACCGAGGACTTCCTGGCGCAGTGGCAGGAGGTCCCGGACAACGCCGTCATGGACAACGGCTTCAAGGTCCAGTGGGAGATGTTCCTCGCGCACCTGGTCGCCGACGCGCCGTACAGCCACGACCTGTGGGCCGGCGCCCGCGGCGTGCAGCTGGCCGAGCTCGGCGCTCAGTCGTGGCGCGAGGGCCGCAAGATCTCCGTGCCGGAGCTGTCGCGATGACCGGCTTCACCTCGCGCATCGTGTACGCCGCCGCGCACGTCGTGGCCGATCCGGATGCCGACAACGGCATCGGCAGGCCCGCGGTCCTGGACTGGGACGCGACCCTGCGGTTCCGCGAGCACCTGTGGTCGTTGGGGTTCGGCATCGCCGACGCGATGGACACGGCGCAGCGCGGTATGGGTTTGGACTGGCCGGCGACGCAGGAACTGATCCGGCGGAGCGGCGAGGCTGCGAAGGCTCTGGACCCGACACGGGTTCCCGCTTTGCTCGCGTGCGGCGCGGGCACGGACCACCTGGCGGCCGGTACGCATTCGCTCCCTGATATCCGGGCCGCCTATGAGGAACAGCTCGGCGTCGTCGAGGCAGCCGGAGCACGTGTGATCCTCATGGCAAGCCGAGCGATGGCCGCGTCCGCGCAGTCCGCCGACGACTACCTGACCGTCTATGGATCGCTGCTGGATCAGGCCTCGAATCCGGTCATCCTGCACTGGCTCGGCGACATGTTCGACCCGGCGCTGGCGGGCTACTGGGGTTCCTCCGACATCCCGACCGCGATGGCCACCGTCCTGGAGCTCATCAAAGCAAATCCACAGAAGGTCGACGGCATCAAGGTCTCGCTGCTGAACGCCGACTACGAGATCGGACTCCGCCGCCGCCTCCCCGAAGGCGTCCGCCTCTACACCGGCGACGACTTCAACTACCCCGGGCTCATCAAGGGTGACGACGCCGGCCACTCCGACGCCCTGCTCGGCATCTTCGACGGCATCGCGCGTCCCGCTTCTCAGGCGCTGCGAGCCCTGGACCGCGGTGACCTCGAAACCTACGACCGTCTGATGGAGCCGACGATCGCCCTGTCGCGGCACGTCTTCGAGAAGCCGACCTTCCACTACAAGACCGGCCTGGTGTTCCTGGCCTACCTGAACGGCCACCAGGACCACTTCCGCATGGTCGGCGGGCTGGAGACGGCCCGCGACGCCGAGCACCTGACCGAGCTGCTGCGGCTCGCCGAGATCGCCGGTGTCATCGACGATCCGGAGCTGGCCGCCGAGCGATTCGAGGCAGTGGTCGGCGCATGAAGCTCTCCCTGAATCAGGCCACGGTGAAGCGCCTCACCCTCGCCGAGGCCGTGGAGGGCTGCGTCCGCGCAGGCATCCCGGCCATCGGCCTGTGGCGGGACCGCGTCCAGGAGATCGGCATCGAGGCCTCGGCGGAGATCGTGCGCGCCTCAGGCCTCGAGGTCACGAGCCTGTGTCGCGGCGGCTTCATGAGCGCGCACCTCCCCGAGGAGCGCGCGGCCGCACTCGCCGACAACCGGCAGGCCGTGCTCGAAGCGGCAGGAGTCGGCACCGACGTGCTGATCCTCGTGGTCGGCGGCCTTCCCTCCGGCTCCAAGGACCTGCCCGCCGCCCGCGCCACCGTCGCCGAGGCCGTCGCCGACCTGGCGCCGTTCGCGGCCGAGCACGGCGTGAAGCTCGCGATCGAGCCGCTGCACCCGATGTTCTGCGCGGACCGCGCCGTGGTCTCCACGCTCGGGCAGGCGCTGGACATCGCCGAGGCGTTCCCGGCAGAGCAGGTCGGCGTCGTCGTCGACACGTACCACGTGTGGTGGGATCCGGAGTTGGAGGCGTCGATCGCCCGCGCCGGCAAGGGGAATCGGATCCTGTCCTACCAAGAGTGCGACTGGGTCGTACCGCTGCCGGCCGACATGCTCCTGGGCCGCGGGCACGTCGGCGACGGCCACATCGACTTCGCGCGGATGCGCCGGCTGGTGACCGCCGCGGGCTGGACCGGATATGCCGAGGTGGAGATCTTCAACCAGGAGATCTGGGACACGGACGGCGACCGGACCATCGCCACCGTCCGCTCCCGCCACGAGGCGGTCGGTGCCGCTCCGGATCTGTGACAGCCTTCGAAGAGCCCCCCGACGACTCTCCGACAGCGTCGGACACGCGCGGACCCGGCCCTGGGGCCGGGTCCGCGGTGGTGTTACAGGGAACTGATCAAGCTACGACACCGTGACGTCGTCGTACAGGGTGTACGTCGGGTCGCCGGCGTAGTCGTCGTCGTGGGAGACCAGCTTCAGCGTGTAGCTGTGCCCGGTGGTCAGCGCCTTGCTGACCTGGGTCCAGCTGGAGTCGGCCGCGCAGGTCTTGGCCAGGATCGTCGTGGTGGTCCCGGTGGTGTTGTCCTTCAGCGTGGCCGTGGCCCAGTCGTACGTGACCGTGTCCGGGCACACGTTGCTGTACCAGAACCGCAGCGTGCCGCCGTTGGTCGCGGTGAAGGTCTGCGAGGCGGTGGAGTCGCCGTTCGTGGCGCCGACGCCGCCGAGCTGCGCGGCGTAGGTGCCGCCGTGCGCTCCGGAGTTCACGATCGACGAGGACGCGCCGCCGGTGGTCCAGCCGGTGAAGGCACCGGACTCGAAGCCGCCGTTGGTGATCACCGAGCCGCCGCCGGTGGTGCCGTTGACCGTCCAGCCGAAGCTCGCCGAGCCCGAGGCGCCGGTGGAGTCGGTGGCCTTGACCGTCACGGTCGAGGTGCCCGCGGTGGTCGGGGTGCCGGAGATCAGGCCGCTGCCACTGTCGATGGCGACGCCCTGGGGCAGGCCGGAGGCCGAGTAGGTCAGGGTCTGGCCCGAGGCCGAGTCCGACGCCTGGATCTGCAGCGAGACCGCGCTGCCGACCGTGGAGGTCTGCGCAGCCGGCTGCGTCACGGTCACCGTGTTGGTGGTCCCGCCGCCGTGGGTGAGGATCTGGTGCGAGATCGCGCAGCTGTTGGTGTCGTTGGACCAGCTGGCCTGCTCGGCGAAGGTGTCCGAGCCCAGGCTGACGTTGGCCGCGCCGCCGGTCGTGCCGGGCTGCAGCCACGCGCACTCGTCGGAGTTCTCCTGCTGGTAGTAGGAGCTCGACGAGTTCTGGTTGGTCCAGCCGCCGGCCGGGTTCTGGTCCGACATCATCTCGTGCCACTCGTGGCCGAGGGTCATCGTGTAGCCGTCGAGCAGGCCCGTGCTGCCGGAGTTGACGAAGTTGGTCCCGCAGGTCTGGCCGACGTCGATGTTGTACGGCTGGTTGGAGAACGCGATGTCGCCGTAGTTGCTGGTGACCGCGCCGCCGTTGAGCGTGGTGTCACCGTTCCAGTCGTGCCAGGCGCAGTAGCCGGTGTTCGGGTCCTTGTAGCCGTCCGGGTCCGTGCCGTGGGGCGAGAGGATCACGTAGTACGCGTCGCGGTTCGCCGCGGCGGAGGTGTTGCCGAAGTGCGCCGCGGCGTTCACGGCCTCGACGCCGAGCTGGTGCCCGGTCGCCGCGGACGGCGAAGCGCCGGAGTTGTCGTACCAGACGCCGGAGAGCACGCCGCCGGTCTGGTAGGGGACGAAGTTCGCAGTGCTCGGGCAGGTGGTCGCCCCGGCGGCCACGTTCGGGCCGTCGCACCACTGGGTCAGGTCGGCAGACCAGGTCTCGCCGCCGGTGCCGATGTCCTTGAACATCTTCTGCACGACCGGCGCCGCGCCGTCCGGGTCGCCGGAGAACGTGGCGAGCCCGCTGGAGTTGGTGCTCTGCGTCCCCCACTGGGTGCCGTAGAAGACCAGATACACCTTCGAATGTCCGGATTGCACGCCGATGCCGTCGACGCCGCCTCCGTAAGCCAGGGTCTCGGAGCCGGTGGCCGCGGCCGTCCCGGCGGCGTTTATACGGTCGCACAAAGTCTGTGTCGCCGTAGGTTGGACACCGTGCCGGTGCGGGTGGTGCGAGACATGGCTGCAGGACGCGGGGTTGATCTCCCAGGCCTGCGCGGTCTGCGCCGAGGCCGCCATGAGTCCGAAGCCGGCCGCCATGGTGGCGACAGCCGCTCCGGCCGCCGCGGCTCGTCGCCGCGTGTACGTGTTTTTCATCTCCGCCTTCGGTGGGGTAGAGGGGATGGGTGGCGAGCTAAGAATTTGCTGAAGGCCGTGCGACCGCATCGGGGGAAACCCTTGAACAGCTTCTTCATGACCAACGCTTTACACAGGGCGTCTTTTTTACTCAGCGCGTCGTGGCCGGGAACACAGCGGGAACTCTTGTGACGGAGGGCGAGCGCGGCGTAACCTTCCCCGAACGGTCTGCCCGCCCCACCGGGTCCGGGGCCCGCAGCCGTCACCGGCATCGTGACAGCCAAGGACTTGACATGATCGGGCACGGGGAGCTCGTCGCCGCCCTGGCCGCGCGCGCGGCCCACGGGGCCCCCACGGTGCTGGCCGCGCCGCCGGGGCGCGGCAAGTCGACGTTGCTGGACGCCGTCGCAGAGCCCTGGATCGCCCGCGACGATCACGTGGTGTGGCTGACGGCCGCGCCGGCGGACCGCACGGTCCCGTTCGCGGCGGTGGCAGATCTGCTGTCCGAGGCACCGGATCTGCCCGAGCCATGGCTCGAAGCGGTACGGCAGGCGCTCCGCCGGATACCCGGGACACCCGACCGCGTGGCGATCCGGCTGGCGGCACGGGCCTGCGTGGACTCGGTGGTGCCGGCGGGCCGGCGCGTGCTGCTGCTCGCCGACGACATGCAGTGGTGGGACGCGGAGAGCCTCGACGTGCTGGCATACCTCGCGCGGCACGGAATTCCGGTGGTGGCGGCGACGCGCTCGGGCGGTCCGGTGGACCTGTTGGGACGAGACGCGCTGGAGATGCCGGTCCCGCCGCTGACGGCGGAGCAGACCGCGACGTGGTTGCAGGAGCGCGGGATCGGCTTTCGCGTCGCGGCCCGAGTCCATTCCGCGGCCGGCGGGAACGCGCGGCTGACGATGGAGATCGCGCGCGGGCTGGACGCGACGTCGGGCGTGCTGGATGTGGTGACGACACCGGCCGCGGCGCGGCGGTGCGTCCGGGGCTGGATCGACGAGCTGCCGACGCCGGACGGTGTGTGGCGCACGCTGTTGATCGCCGCGATCGCCGCCGATCCTTCGGTTCCGACGCTGCGGCGCACCGCGGGACCGGACACGTTGGAGGCGCTGGCCTGCGCGGAGCAGGCGGGGCTGATCACGGTGGACGTGCACGGCACAGTCAGCTTCCCGGCGACGGCGGTCCGCGACACAGTGCTCGCCGACGCTTCGCAGGAGACGGTCCGCACGGCGCATCTGCTCCTCGCGGAGACCACGACGGATCCGACGGCGCGGCTGTGGCATCGGGCGTCAGCCGCCCGCGACCGGCCGGATCTGGAGGTCGCCACGGACTTGGCGGTCGCGGCCCGCGCGGTGCGACGCCGAGGGGATCCGGGGCGGGCGGCCGAGTTGTGGCTGCTGGCGGCGGAGATGATGCCGGCGCGCGATGAGGCTCGGGACGGCGTTCGCGATCAGGGGGCGGACAGGACGAACGGGTCGCTCGCGCCGCTGCCGGCGCCGGTGAGCGGGACGGCGGTCACCACCAGCCGGCAGCCGGGCAGCCAAGCAGCCCTGTCATCCCCCACACCCCGCTCCACTGCCGTCTCCGTCCTCCTGCTCGCCGCCGCCACCGACGCGGCGGCAGCCGGCCGGCCGCACCTCGCTCGCACCGCCGTGGCGCGCCTCGACCGCACCGAGTCCGATCACGCGGCGCGGGCCCGGGCCCGGCTCGCGGTCGTCGACGCGGCCGGTCAGGCCGTCGGCGGGCTCGACGACATCCTCGGCCGCGCGCTGGCCGACGCCGAGGCCGCCGCCGATCCGTCCCTGCTCTCCGCCGTCCATCTCCGGGTCGCCTGGCACGCGCACCTCGCGCTCGGCGACAACCGCCGGGCCCACGACGCCGCGCGGGCCGCCGTCCGGGCCGCCGAGCTCTCGCAGGATCCTGAGGCCCGGGCCATAGCGCTCGTCATGCTCGCGCGGATCGAGCAGCTGCTCGGCGAGCCCTCCTACCCCCGCGTACTGCGCCGCGCCCTCGCGCTCAGCCCTGATCCGGCGCCCGGGGCACTCATCAACTCCGCGCGCTGGCTCTCGGTCCGCTTCGCGCTCTTCGCCGACCAGCTCGACGAGGCCCGCCACCACCTCAACCGGCTCACCTCCTACGCCGAGCGCAGCGGCAGCCACGCCGATCGCGCGCTGCTGCTGCGCGGCGCCGTCGAGATCGACGCGCGCGCCGGACACGGCGCCGCCGCCATGCGCAGCGCACGGCGCCTCGAAGAGCTCCCCGGCGCCGAGCGCGCCTCCCCCGGCCCCGTGCTGTTCACCGCGGCGCTGGCACAGATGGCCGGCGGCACGCTGGAGGAGGCGCTGCGCCTGGCCGACCGCGGGACCGCCGCCTCGGCGCAGGAGCGGGACAAGATCTTCCTCACCCGCTGCCTCGCCCTGTCCGGCACCATCCATCTGCTGCTGCGCGACACCGCCGCGGCCGGCGACGACCTGAACCGGGTCCGGACCCTGGTGGAGGAGCAGGGCATCGCCGACCCGGCCGCCGTCCGCTTCCACGCCGACCTCGCCGAGGTCCTGGTCGCACTCGGCCAGACCGAGGAAGCGGCCGCGATCGTGGCCGAGACCCGGCGCGCGGCCGAGGAACTGCGGCGGCGCAGCGTGCTGGCCTCTTTGGATCGCGCGGACGCGGTTCTCAAGGCCGCACAAGGCGATCACACCCGCGCCGAAGCCCTTCTGCACCGCGCCGACCACACCTTCCTGACCCTCGGCCTGCCGCTGGAACGCGGGCGCGTCCTGCTCACCCGCTCGATCATCGACAAGCGGCGGCGGCGTGCGGCCTCGGCACGCCACTTCCACGACCAGGCCGAAGCGGTCTTCCGCCGTGCGCAGGCGCCGTTGTGGGAACCGGGCGAGGTGGCCGCCGAGGCTCCGGCCCCGGACCTCACCGCCGCCGAGCAGCGCATCGTGGCGCTGGTCACCGAGGGTTTGCCGAATCGCGAGATCGCCGCGAACCTGTTTCTGTCGGTGAAGACCGTCGAGTCGGTGCTGACCGGCGTGTACAGGAAGCTCGGCGTGCGATCGCGCACGCAGTTGGCTGTTCTGCTGCGGGATGACTAAATAAAATTGCGACGCGCAGCGTCTCCGTAACGGGCGGTGGTGGGCGACGGGTGGGCGAAACACTTTAGAAAACGTATTCTTTCCCCGTGCCGAGACGCCCTGAGAACGACCGCGAATCCACCGCCGGACGCGCCGCGACGATCCGCGACGTGGCCTCCCGTGCCGGGGTCTCGGTCGCGACCGTCTCCCGGGTCCTCACCGGCAACTATCCGGTCGCCGCGGCCACCCGCACCAAGGTCCTGCGCGCGGTCCGCGACCTGGACTACGTCGTCAACGCGCACGCCCGCGCCCTGGCCGGCAACCGCTCCAAGACCATCGCGGTCCTGCTGTCCAACCTCACCTCGCCCTTCTACAACCGCATCGCGTCAGGGGTGGAGCAGCAGGCCATGGCCGAGGACCGCCTGTGCATGGTCAGCACCACCGGCGGCGACCCCGAGCGCGAAGTGAAGCTGGTCGAGGCCCTGCGCGAGCAGAACGTCGACGCGGTCGTCCTGGTCGGCGGCGTCGTCGACACCCCCGGCTACCGCGAGCACATGGCACGGCTGGCCCGCCTCCTCGACAGCGCCGGCTCCCGCCTCGTGGTCTGCGGGCGCCCCTCGCCCGGCGAGAACCTGCCGGTGACAGTGGTCGAATACGACAACGCCGGCGGCGCCTTCGCCGCGACCGGCTATCTCCTGTCCCAGGGCCATCGCAGAATCTTGTTCATCGGCGGCGAGACCGAGAACACCACCACCCGCGACCGCCTCGACGGCTACCGCCGCGCCATCCGGTCCTACGGCGTCGAGGAGGATCCGGGCCTGGTGATCGTCGGCAACCATCTCCCGCACTTCGCCTACACCGAACTCAAGAAGCGCCTGGCCGCCGGGCCTCCGGACTTCACCGCCGTCTTCGCCTGGGACGACCACATGGCCGCCCGCGCCCTCGTCGCGCTGCGCGAGGCCGGGGTGTCCGTGCCGGCCGAGGTGTCGGTGATCGGATACAACGACGAGCACGAGGCCCAGGACGTCTACCCGGCCCTGACCACCGTGTCGATCCCGCACATGGAACTGGGCCGCGAAGCCGTCCGCCTGGCCCTGCACCGCGACGAGGCGGCCGCGCCGAACCAGCACGTCACGCTGGGCACCCACATCGTGCTGCGGGATTCGGTGCGGCCGGTGATCGTCCGGTGAATACAGATCAGGCCGTGACGGTGCCGGTCTTCACCAGGCCGGCTTGACCTTCAGCGCCTCCGCCAGCGGCACAGCCTCGGGATGCCACTTCGACTCCCACTCCAGCGACATCCAGCCCTGATATCCCAGTTCGCGCAACGCCGCATAGAACTCGGCGAGCGGGATCGTCCCCTGCCCGAGTGGCAAAGGCGTCCGCTCGGTCGGCGACAGCACGTCCTTGACCTGCACATGCCGCAGATACGGGGCCAGTGCCTCCTTGGTGACGGCGACCGGCTCGCCGGTCCGCCACGGATGCATGACGTCCCAGATCGTGCCGACGTCCCCGGAGACCTGAGACAGGACCCGCGCGATATCCACACCCTGTGGATGACTGTCGTGAGTCTCCAACAGAATCGCGACGCCTTCGGGCAACCGCGCCGCGATCGCGTTCAGCCGGCGCACCGCGCGCGCGTCCGCCTCGGCCCCGGGCTCCTCCGCACCGGGAAAGACCCGCACAAACGGCGCCCCGAGATCCCGCGCGAGTTCGGCGTGTGCCAAAGCGTCGGCGACGCACTCGTCATCGCTGACTTCACCGCGAGCCACTTTGACATAGGACGCGACCGCCAGCACCGTGACGCCGCCGGCCTCCAGCAACCCCCGCGCCGCGACCCGCTCCTCGATGGACAGCCCGACGTGCACCGGCTCGTCATCGGCGGCTCGCAGCTCCAGCCCCGGCCAGCCGGTGGACCGCGCCAACTCGACGACGTCCGCCAAAGGCATCCCCGAGCAGCCCAATGTCGAAAAAGCCAGCGGCCAGCTCATTCCGCGTCTCCCTCGGACAGTCGGTACACCATCACCTTCGACCGGTAGAACGCCGTCCCGCCGGGATGCTCCGCCATCAGATAGGGCGTCGCCGAGAACGCCCCCAACGCGTTGGCGCCCAACTCGTGCGAGACGCCGGCCGACGTCCAGCCGCCGAGACTCTCGACCCGGGACATCACCCCGAGGTCGTTGATCGCGAACGCACCGGGCAGCTTCTCGTTCTCGCCGTGCAGCACTTGTTCGGGACCGGCGACCGGATACCCGCCCTCGCGCACGGTCCAGCCGGCCGGCGCCGTCACCCGGTGCACCCGGATCTCGGCGCCTTCCCTGACGAAGGTTTGTGTCTCAATCTCCGCACCCTCGACCGGCCGCACCGCACCTCCCGGTTCCTCCTCGAAGCCCGGGACGTGCCGCGACGCGCCCCACCCGGCCGCCACGCCGATCGGCTCGATCACCGCCCGCGAGGTGACCCGGCCGTCCGGCGCGATCAGCGCGACGTGGTTGCCGACCCGCTTGGCCCACGCCTCCGCCTCGGTGTCCGGCGCCGTCACCGTCGAGAACGCCAGCGGCGAGTAGAAGACGTCGGTGTGCGCGTCGAACGGCGGCGTGTGATGCCGCGCCTTGTCGCTGCCGTGGTTCAGCAGCCGCACCACGCCGTCGTTCTTCGTCCCGCTCAGCGACCAGCCGACCGGGCCGATCGCCGACTCGAAGTCGCCGGCCTCGACCGGCAGCGGCGACTCCGGCGCCGTCCACACCCCGTGGTCGGCCGGGAGCATCAGCCCGATGAAGCCCTTCGAGGCCCAGTAGGGCGAAGCAGGGCCCGAATAGTTCTGGATCATCGGCGGGAACGGCTCGTGCCAGCCCAGCGTCAGCAGCCCGCGCTCGTCCGGCGCGCCGTGCTCGGCGAAGTGCTTCAGCACGCCGCTGGCCGCGCGCCGCGAAAGCCCGGCGTCGTAAGGGGAACAGTCGAACATCTCCCCGATCCAGATCGGCGCCGCCGCCGCGAACCGGTAGGTCAGCGACCGGCCCTGGTATACCGGCGCGCCGTCGGAGCCGAAGAAATCGAAGTAGCGCTCGAGGAAAAGCCGCAGCCGGTCCCGGTAGACCTCGCGAGCGGCCAGCGCCCTGTCGTTCCGCGCACCGCCCTCGGCCATCTGGGTCCACACCAGCGGATACAGGTGCATGGCCCAGCCGATGTAGTAGTCGAAGTTCCGGCCGGCGCCGTCGGTGTACCAACCGTCGCCGACGTACCACTCCTCGGTCGCGTCCAGGCCGCGGAGGATCTCGGACTCCTCATACCGCGCGCCGATCGAGGACAGGAACTCCTCGGTGACCGTCTGGAACAGCATCCAGTTGTTCGGCCAGGTCGGGTTGCCGATGAACTCGCCGAGCCAGTCGGCGACGAGCCCCTGGGCCCGCGGGTCCAGCCGGTCCCACAGCCATTCGCGCGTGTAGTGCAGACCCAGCGCGATCGAGGCCGCCTCGACCATCGGCTGGCCCGGCCGGCCCTGCGGAATCCGTGGCCAGGCCTCGGAATGCGCGGCGTCCGCACCGGCGGCCAAGCCCGACGAGTACCGCGCGATCAGGTCCTCGGCGACCGGTCCCCGCCCCCGGTCGGCGGCGATACGCCAGGCCGCGAGCAGGAAGGTGCGGGCGAAGCCCTCCAGCGCGTCCGAGTCGAAGCCCGAGACGCTGGGCCGGCCGGGCAGCTCGAAGCGCGCCGAACTGGGGGAGGCGAACGGTTTCAGCGAGTCGAGCAGGTGGTCGGCCTGCGCGAGCCAGTGCTCCCGCGTCCAGCCGGTGTACTCCGACAGCTCGCGATCCTCGGGGACGCCCAACGCGCCGGCCATCAACGCTCCTTGTGCTCGACGGTGAACACGGACTCCAGCCGGCTGCCACCAGCCTCGACCCTGCATCGTAGCCGAAGCCGGAAAACGCTTTCCAGCTCTCCGCGGTGCCCGGTGGTCTCGACGCGCTCGACCTCCGGCGTCAGGGCCGCGGGCCCCTGCCAGGTGAGGACGCACCGGGCCCGGTCGCCTTCCCACACCACGCGATCGGCCTCGACAGCGGGCCGGATCCGGCTGATGAACAGCTCCTCGAACGGCATCGCGCGATCGGTCTCGATCCGGTCGACGACCACCAGAGCGCCGTGGCGCTGCCAGGTGAAGCGGCGGCCGAGCGCGAGCAGGCCCGGCACGTCGTACGCCGCGGTGAGGTCCAGCGTGAGGATCGCGCCCCGGCCGGTCTCGGCGAATCGCTCGACCTTGGCGGCACGCTCGGCACCGGGCAGCTGGCCCCGGCCGTCGATCACCGGGACCGAGTGGCCTTCGGAGGCTGTATGGACGTCCTTATACCGCTCGGCTCCGAAGTAGTCCGCGGTGTACTCGCCGGCGCCGAGGTCCGCCAGCAGCGTCTCGCCGTGGCCGCGCAGAATGAACTGGCCGACGTCCAGATGGTTGTGGAACTCGTCGTTGTGACCGCCCTTGGCCGCGAACTCCGCCTCGCCGCCGCGGTCCACGACCCACGCCAGATCCGGCAGGTAGGCGACGCCCGGCGTGGCCGGACGGCCCACGACGCGCTCCGTCGTCCACTCGATGTTCTTGGCGACATGCGGCCAGCGGTGACAGAAGTCCGAAGCGAAGCTCGGCACCGCGGCCAGATAGGGCACCGGAACCCCGAGCCGCTCGACCAACCGCGACATCAACCCGGTCGGGATCTCGGCGCTCTCCGAGCCGTCGGAGAAACTCGGGAACCGGCCGTCGCCGAAGGCGACCCGCGCCGGGAAGGCCGCGATCTCCCGGATCTTGGTGTCCATCAACAGATCCGCGCCGCCGCGCTCCCGCAGGGCCTCGGCGAAGTAGGCGAAGTATCCGAACCCGTAGACCCAGTAGTCCATGCCCTCCGAGCAGCCGCCGTCGTCGGGATAGTGCTCGATGAAGCGGCGCAGGGACTTCTGCGCACGCTTCAGGATCATCGCCAGGCGCTTGGCGTCGTCCGGGAAGAAGGCCAGCGCGGCCATCCCGACGCCGCCGGCGACCACCGCGAGCCAGTTGTTGGTCATCTTCTCGAACGCCATCGGCCGCTGGTCGTCGGCGAACGGGATGAAGACCCGGTCCAGCAGTTCCTCGCGGCAGCGCATCGTCACGTCTTCGGGCAGCTGCCTGCCGAAGCGCTGGAGCAGGTCGGCGACGGTGTGCGCGGTCTCGGCCGCGAACAGGTCGACGCAGCGCCGCATGTCCCCGTCCCGCGCGTGGTACTCGTGCGCGGGCAGGGCCCAGGTGTACTCGTCGCAGACCCGCCACAGCTCGTCGGCGAGGACGGCCAGGACCTCCGCGCTGACGGCGCCGTCCCCACCGGCGGCGCCATCCGCGCGCACATCGAACATCGCCGCCGCGCCGGCCGCGACGAGCCGCCCGCGGCGCTCGAAGTAGGGATGCTCGTAGCCGTACCGGTTTCCGGTGGCGCCGAACTGCCGGTACAGGGTGTACGTCAGCTCGGGCGCAGCGGACCCGGCCGCCTTCGCCACGACGTCACGGACCTCGTCTTCCAAAGCGGCCAGGTAGCTCATGCGCCCGATCATGCCTCAGGCATGGGTCTTGGCGTATTCGGCACCGAGCTCCGCGGCGATCTGGTCGCCGCCGTTGCTCTTCCACTTCTTCACCACGTCGTCCCACGACGACAGCTGCGCCTTTCCGGTGATGATCGCATTCATGCCGTCCTGGATCTGCTGCAACAGTGTCGGCCACTGCTTGTTCCGGGTCGCCGACTGGATGCCCAGGCTCGGATCCGGCAGGCCGAGCGGGACGATGTCCACCTGGGCCTGGTGGCTGCGCTTGGCCGCCTCCGGCTCGCCGGCGAGGTAGTTCACCAGCGGCGCCGCCATGACGTACTTGAACGGCACGTTGACCGAGTTCTCGATCCTGCCCAGGTCGGTCGGCTTCGACGGACCGCCGTCCGCGCCGCGCGTGAAGTGCACGCCCTCGATGCCGTAGTTGATCAGCTCCCACTCCTTGGAGCCGAACGGCGCGGCCAGGAAGTTCAGCACACCGAGCAGCATCTTGATCCGCTCCGGCGAGGCCTTCTTCAGCGCCGTGTAGCCGAAGTAGCCCGGGGTCAGCCACGGCGTCGCCTTGGCGCCGTCGCCGGTGTCGAAGGGCCGGACGAAGTCGACCTTCCACTTCTCGTTGACCGCCGTCGCGTAGCCGCCGAATCCCCCGAACCCGTCGGTGGTCGTGATGTAGGTCCCGTTCTGGAAGTCGGTCTTGCACTGCGTGCTCGACACCGTCAGCGCCGCCGGGTCGTACAGGCCCTTGCTGTACCAGTCGGCCATGGTGGCCAGCGACGCCTTCATGCCGTCGCTGCCGTAGGCGGTGCTGAACTGGCCGTTCGCCAGCGACCACAGGTTCGGCGCGCCGTGCACTCCGGCGTGCGGAATGTAGCCGAACGAGGCCACCTTATTGGTCCCGAGCGCGAAGTGGCCTTGCGTGTTCAGCTTCACCAGTCCGGCGGTCAGCTCGGCCTTGCTCAGCCCGCCCGGCTTCGGGTTCCAGATCCCGGCCTGCTGGAACAGGTCGGAGTTCGCAAAGAACGAGTTGCCCAAACGCGGCCGGTGAATCGGGATCGCATAGAAGTCACCGCCGACCCGGCCCACCGAATCCCAGCTGTACGGCGGGATCGCGGCCAGGTTCGGGTAGGCCTTCGCGCCGGCGTCCCCGGACAGATACTGACCCAGCGGCTCGCATTTGGCCTGCAGGAACTGCGCCTCGTTCGGCAGCTGGTACAGGCCCAGCATGATGATGTCCGGCAGGTCCGAGGCGGCCATCATGGCGCCGAGCTTGGTCTGCCAGTCGGCGTCGGTGACCATCGTCAGGTCCAGGTCCACGCCGACCGCGTCGTTGACCGCGTTCCACAGCCGGTTCTGGTCCGGCCCCTTGGGCTGCGTGCCGTAGGTGACGATCAGGGCCCGTACCTTCGAGCCGTCACCGGGCTTGGCCGGCACCGACTGGATCAGGGTCGACGGATAGCGCAGGAAGGTGTCCTGCACGCCGGCCGCGGTGCCCGGCATGTCCGGGTGCAGACCGGCCGCCGGGGTGTAGGTCGGCCAGGCCATCAGCTGCTTGCCGACGTTGGACTGAGCGGCGCCGGAAGAGGTCTTGGACCCGCCGCAGGCCGCCAGGGCGGGAGCGGCGGCGGCCGCGACGGCGGCCGCACCGGTGGTGCGCAGGACGGTTCTGCGAGAGATCTGCTGCACAGGGCTGGTGAACGGCATGGTGGTGCGGCTCCTTAGCTCTTGACGGCGCCGGTCATGACGCCCTTGGTGAAGTAGCGCTGCAGGAAGGGGAAGGCGGCGGCGATCGGCACGATCGCGATGACCACCAGGGCGGAGATCGCCTTCATCGGGGCGATGCCGGCGATGTCGACGCCGACCTCGGCGTTGGGGTTGTTGCCGGCGATGACGAAGCCGCGCAGCACCGTGGACAGCGGGTTCAGGGAGCCGCCGTTGGTGTAGAGCATCGCCCGGAAGTAGTCGTTCCAGTAGCCGACGGCGTAGTAGAGGCCGACCACGGCGATGATCGCCTTGGACAGCGGGAGCACGATCCTGAGCAGGGTCCGGAGATCCCCGGCGCCGTCGAGCCGCGCCGCCTCGTAGAGCTCCTCGGGGATGCCCTGGAAGAAGCCGCGCATGATGACCAGGTTGAAGACGTTGATCATCACCGGGACGAACAGCGCGGCCAGATGGTCGAACAGGTGCAGGTCGGAGACCACCAGGAAGCTCGGGATCATGCCGGCCGGGAACAGGAACGTGAACAGGATGGCCAGCAGGACCGGCTTGCCGGCCAGCACGTTCGGCCGGGACAGCGCGTAGGCCAGGAAGGTCGTCGAGGCCAGGCTCAGCGCGGTGCCGGTCGCGGTCACCAGGACCGAGACCCACAGCGCGTGGCCGATGGTCCCGCCCTTGAACACGTTGGTGTACGCGGAGAAGTCCAGCTTGTCCGGCCACAGCGACCAGCCGCCGTTGGCGTTCACCTTCGCGTCGGAGGACAGCGAGGTGGCCAGCACCAGCCAGAACGGCACGGCTATCAGCGCCAGGATGACCACGACCGTGGCCGCCTTGAGCGCGCTGACCGCGGGCGCCGGCCGGCCCATCCACGCCGGACGCGGATTCGAGCTGTCGATGCTCACTGGTAGACCCCCTGCTCGCCGAGCTTGTGCGCGACCTTGTTGGCACCGATCACCAGCACCATCGCCACCAGGCCCTTGAGCAGGCCGGCGACCGCCGCGACGGAGAACTGGCCGTTGCCGACGCCGTGGTTGTAGACGTAGGTGTCGATCACCTCGGCCGCGGCCGGGGTGAACGTGTCCCGCTGCTGCATCACCTGGTCGAAGCCGACCGAGAGGATGTCGCCGACCCGCAGGATCAGCAGCAGGACGATGACCGGCCGGATCGAGGGCAGCGTGACGTGCCAGGTGCGGCGGGCCCAGCCGGCGCCGTCCAGGGAGGCGGCCTCGTAGAGCGCGTCGTCGACCTGGTACAGCGCGGCCAGGAAGATGATCGTGCCCCAGCCGCAGTCCTTCCAGATGAGCTCGAAGAGCATCATCGGCTTGAACCAGGACGGGTCGCGGAAGACGTCGACCACGACGTGGTGGCTGTCATGCGTCAGCAGGCTGTTGACCATCCCGGAGGGCCCGAGCACCTGCACGAACAGCCCGACCACGACCACCCACGAGATGAAGTGCGGCAGGTAGACGAAGCCGACCACCAGCTTTCGCACCCAGTTCCTGGTCAGGCTGAACAGGAACATCGCCAGCGCCAGCGGCACCGGGAAGTAGCAGACCAGCTGGACCAGCGCCAGCTCGAAGGTGTTCCGGACCGCGTGCCAGAAGTCCGGGTCGGCGAACAGCGTCGAGAACTGCTGGAAGCCGACCCAGGCGCTGTCCTTGATGCCGACGAACGGCATGTAGTCCTTGAACGCGATGACGTTGCCGAGCTGCGCCAGGTACTGGAAGACCCCGAAGTACAGCACGCCCGGAAGCATCATCAGCAGCAGGACCTTGTCCCGCCGGAAACGCGCGACCATGCGGTACCTCCCCCACCTGAAGAAAGCTGGATGCGATGGGACGGGAACCTAAAACGGTTACTGTCTCGCGTCAAGCCGCCGACGTCAGCGTGGCCTACTTGTGATCTGGCTGGATGCTGACGTGCGGCGCTTGACCGCGGGCTCAGGGCTGCCTACTGTCCCTGGAATACGAAACCGGTTACATCACGCCGGTCAGATCCCAGGGAGGGGACCCATGGCCGGCCGCGCCGCCGCGTTGTTCGCCCTGCGCCCGGACGTCGCCGCCGCGGCGTTTCCGGCCGCGCTGCGCACCCGGCTCGACGCCGTCGTCGAGGTCGATCACGGCCTGGTCGTCACGGATTTCGCCGAACCGCGGGCCCGGCGGGCGCTGGCCGAGACAGAGCTCCTGCTCACCGGCTGGGGCTGCCCGGCGCTGGACGCCGAGGTCCTGGACGCGGCGCCGAACCTGCGCGCGGTGATCCATGCGGCCGGCTCGGTGAAACACCATCTGGGCCCGGACTTCTGGGCGCGCGGGATCCTGGCCTCCTCGGCAGCCGACGCGAACGCCTACCCGGTCGCGCAGTTCACGCTCAGCGTGATCATGCTGGCCGGGAAGCGGACCTTCTCGATGGCGCGCCGGTACGCCGAGGGCGGCTACAAGGCGTCCGCGACCTCGCCGCTGTTCGGCAACGTGGGCCGGACGGTCGGGGTGGTCGGCGCCTCGCGGATCGGCCGGCTGGTGCTGCCGATGCTGGCCCGCGAGGGCTTCGAGGTGCTGCTCGCCGATCCCACGCTGAGTGCCGCCGAAGCCGCGGCGCTGATGCCCGCGCCGTGGTCGGTGGAACTCGTCGAGCTCGAGGATCTGCTGCGCCGCAGCGACACGGTGACCCTGCACGCGCCGTCCCTGCCCGAGACCCACCACCTGCTCGATGACCGGCGCCTGGGACTGATGCGCGAGGGATCAGTCCTCGTCAACACCGCTCGCGGTGCGTTGATCGACACCGAGGCGCTGGTGCGGCACTGCGCGGCCGGGCGGATCGACGCGTTCCTGGACGTCACCGACCCCGACGAACCGCTGCCGCCCGCGCATCCGTTGTTCCTGTTGCCGAACGTGGTCGTGACCCCGCACCTGGCCGGGGCGATGGGGACCGAGGTGGCGTTGCTCGGCGCCTACGCGGTCGCCGACGTCGAACGGTACGTGGCGGGGCTTCCACTGCTCGGCCGAGTCCACGAGGATGATCTCGCGCGCATCGCATAGCGGCCCGGAACCCTCAGGGGAGACATGAAGACCTCACATGTGCCCACCCGTCGCCCACCACCGCCCGTTAAGGAGCCGCGTCGCGGCGCTGATTGATGGGTATCGGGATCGACGGCACGAGGCTCGACTTCCTCGAAGCCGAGCCGACACCGAACATCGACCGGGTCGTCGGCGAGGGTTTCCTGGCCCCGGTCCGGATCGAGGACGGCACGCCGACGGTGTCAGGCCCCTGCTGGGCCACGGCCGTCACCGGCACCACGATCGACCGCCACAACGTCGGCGGCAACGACTTCGCCGGGCACCGCCTCGCCGAGCACCCGGACTTCCTGACCGTCCTGACTCGCGACTTCGGCCTGCACACCTATCTCGCGATCGGCGCCTGGCCGCCCCTGGCGACCACCGCCGACCACGGCCCGATGTTCGCGGCGCCCTCGCGCCTGAGCTTCGCCACCTTCGGCCAGTCGGCTCCCGGCTGCGACCGCGGCGACGAGGCGATCACCGGTGACGCCGAGCGCGTGCTGGCCGCCGAGGACGTCGCCGCGGCGTTCGTCTACCTCGGCGTGATCGACGCCACCGGCCACGACCAGGGTTGCGGCGATCTGTACCGGGCGGCCGTCCGGCGCACCGACGCGCGGGTCGGCAGGCTGCTGGCCGCCGTCGCCGCGCGGCCGGAGCGGGCCTCGGAGAACTGGACCTTCATCCTCGTCACCGACCACGGCCAGGTGCTCGAGGGCGGCCACGGCGGCCGCAGCGAGGCCGAGCGGACGGCGTGGATCGCGGCGTGCGGACCGGGCATCGAGGGCGGCGCCGACTACGGGACGCTGCGGCACGTCGACGTCGCCGCGCACGTCTACGCGGCGCTGGGGGTCGAGCCGGGGATCGTGCTGGACGGCAAGGCCTTCGCCGCGGTCCTGTGAGGGCTCGTGAATTCCCGGTGAAGGATTCCGGTCATTTCGTGAGCTTGGCTATGTCCACGACCTGTCCCGGCGGCGGCGGGTTCAGCGTCACCGGCGTGCCGTAGTCGGTGAAGTCCAGCGTCCCGCCGCCGGGCGGCAGCACCCGCTCCAGGTAGGGCTGGCCGTCGATGGCGACGTACACGCGGGTGTCCTTCGCCCCGGACAGGACGATCGACTTGGCGCCGTGGATGTCCTTCTGGCCGTCCTTGCCCAGCGCCCCGATGCCCTGCATGATCTGCGCCAGCAGCTGGCGCGGGTCGGTCAGCGAGGCGAAGGTCTGGTACTGCGCGTCGGACGGGCCGATGTGCAGGTAGTTGTTCTGCATCGCGTTGGCCGCGATGCTGTTGTCCGAAGAGCTCTGCCCCTGGCCCGGGCTGCTCTTCGAGGCCGAGGCCCCCGACGACGGGGCGGAGGCGGCCGAGCTCGGCGCCGGGGCCGAGCCGCTGCCGAGCCGCGACAGGACCGACTGGTAGAAGGCCTGGTCGCCCTTGACGTAGACGTCCGGTCCGACGCGCAGCAGCTCGAGCACCTCGGTGCCGATCGTGACCGTGCCCGAGGCGCCCTTGTCCTTGGCCAGCCGCAGGTCCAGCACGACCGGCTGGGCGCCGGAGGTGAACTGGCCCTGGATGTGGACGCTGCCGGCGTTGAGCACGGCGTCCTCGGCGGTGGCGACGATCGAGCCGGCGCCCTTCTTGGCCACGCCGTTGGTGCCGGTGGAGCCGCACCCGGCCAGCGCCGCCACCGCCGCGATCGCCACGGCGCCTGCTCGGGCAAAGGTTCCTCGGGCGGCGGTTCCTCGGGACGTGCGCACGATTCTCCAGTCGATCGGTGTCGCCAAGAGACTAGACGGTCCGCCGTCGCGGTGGGGACGGAGTAGCTCCAGTCGGCCGCCTTCTGTCCGGAACCGGTAGCCTGATCACATCATCGGACCTGGGGCGTCGCGCGGTCGGCGGCGTTTCGACCGGCCCGTGAGGCAGCACACTCATCTTGACCACCCGCGGCCGCGCCGGACCTGCGCCGGCCGCGCAGAGAAGGATGCGGAGGTTGACGTGAGGGCCCTGTCCCGCGTGTACGTCTCCCACCTCGCGGGCAAATCCGTGTTCGACGCCGACGGCGAACCGGTCGGCCGGATCCGCGACATCGTGGTCAGCATGGGGGCCGGCGAGACCGCCCCGCGGGTGCTCGGCCTGGTCCTGGAGATGCAGATGCACGGCCGGCGGCGGGTCTTCCTGCCGATCGGCCGGGTCACCTCGATCGAGGGCAACCAGGTGGTCTCCACCGGCCTGGTGAACATGCGGCACTTCCAGCAGCGGGCCGGCGAGACGCTGGTGCTGACCGAGCTGCTGGACCGCCGGGTGACGCTGAAGGCCACCGGCGAGACCGCGACCGTACGCGACGTCGCATTGGAGCCCGAGCGCGCCGGCAAGGAGATGGCGCTCACCAAACTCTTCGTCCAGAAGGCGGCCAAGGGCCTGCGGCGCCGCGGCGAGTCCCTGACCGTGGACTGGGACGCGGTCCGGGGCCTGGAGGTCTCCGGTGCGCAGGGCGCCGCCGAACTGGTCGCGGCATTGGACAAGCTGCACGCCGCGGACCTCGCCCACGTCATGCACGAGCTGTCGCCGCGGCGCCGGGGCGAGGTCGCGGCGGCGCTGGACGACGAGCGCCTGGCCGACGTCCTGGAGGAGTTGCCCGAGGACGACCAGGTGGAGATCCTGGCCGAGCTGGAGTCCGAGCGCGCCGCCGACGTCCTGGAGGCGATGGACCCCGACGACGCCGCGGACCTGCTCGGCGAGCTGAGCGCGGACGAGGCCGAGCGGCTGCTGGCGCTGATGGAGCCGCAGGACGCGAACCCGGTGCGGCGGCTGCTGACCTACCGGGAGGACACGGCCGGCGGCCTGATGAACTCCGACCCGATCATCCTGCTGCCGAACGCGACCGTGGCCGAGGCCCTGGCGCTGGTGCGGGACGAGGAGCGGACGCCCGCGAACGCCTCGCTGGTGTTCGTCACCCGCGCGCCGACGGAGACGCCGACCGGCCGCTACCTGGGCGCCGTGCACATCCAGCGGCTGCTGCGCGAGCCGCCGATGGCGCTGGTGTCGGCCGCGGTGGACGTCGAGCTGGAGCCGCTGGCCCCGGACACGATGCTGGCGCAGGTCACGGCGTACATGGCCACGTACAACCTGGTCGCGGTGCCGGTGGTGGACGCCGACGACCGGCTGCTGGGCGCGGTGACCGTGGACGACGTGCTCGACCACCTGCTCCCGGACGACTGGCGCTTGCGGCCGGGCAGCCACCCGCACGACGAGCTGCCGCCGGAGGCGCGCGAGGTCGTGGAGCTGCTGGAGGAGCAGGAAGCCGCGACCGGGGACCCGGACCGTGCCGGTGCCGGTGCTGGCGCAGGCGCCGGTGCCGGCCCTGGCGCCGAGGCAGGGGAGGGATAAATGGCGCGCGAGTACCCGCAGCGGCTGGACCAGCCGCGAGGCCGCCGGCAGGTCACGCTGAAGCCGTCCTTCGACCCGGACGCCTTCGGCCGGGTGTCGGAGACCATCGCACGGTTCTTCGGCACGGCCCGCTACCTGATCATCCAGACCGCGATCGTCATCGTCTGGATCGCACTGAACATCCTGGTGATCACCAAGACGATCCGCTGGGACCCGTACCCCTTCATCCTGCTGAACCTGGCGTTCTCCACGCAGGCCGCGTACGCCGCGCCGCTGATCCTGCTGGCCCAGAACCGGCAGGCCGAGCGCGACAAGGTGCAGGTCGCCGAGGACCGGAACCGCGAGGAGCTGTCCATAGCCACGATGGAGTACCTGACCCGCGAGATCGCCTCGCTGCGGATGGCCATCGGGGAGGTCGCCACCCGCGACTACGTGCGCGGCGAGCTCCAGTCCCTGCTCAAGGAGCTGGACGAGCGGGGCCGGGAGCTGTCCGAGGAGTAGCGCTATTCCTGGATGAACTCCAGGCGGTTGCCGTGCGGGTCGAACGTGTGCAGGCGGCGCTTGTCCGGGATGGTGTGGTCCCAGGTGACCTCGTGGCCGGCGGCGGTGAGCGCGGCGACGAGCTCGTCGATGTCGGTGACCAGGATCGCCGGGTGCGCCTTGCGGGCCGGGACGAAGGGCTCTTCGACCCCGGTGTGGATCTCCAGGCCGCCGGCGGCGAACCAGCACCCGCCGCGGGCCGCCAGGACCGGCGGCTTGGGCAGCTCGGTCATGCCGAGGACGCCGACGTAGTAGGCCCGGGAAATGTCCTCCGCGCCCTTCGGGACGGCCACCTGCGCGTGGTGAAGTGATGCGAGCATTCGTTCTTCTCCCCTCAGAGATGCTCTGCCGATCGTGTCTTTACTTCCCAACACGGGTTTCAGGCAGACCGGCCGATGGCGAAGATCCGGCGGTAGAACAGCAACTGCACGGTCCGGCCGCCGATCTCCCGGATCGGGTACGCCTCCCGGGCCAGGGCGTCGTACTCGGCGACGAAGTCGGCGGCGTCGGACTCGTTCAGCGCCTTGATCGCCGGGCGCAGCGCGGTGCCGCGCACGAACTCGGTGACACCGCAGGGCACGGACGGGTCCGGGTCGGCGGGCACCTGGTAGGTGTACGTGGTCTCCCACACGTCCGGCTCCAGCCCGGCCCCGGCCAGCTTCTCCAGGTAGACCTCGGGGTCGTGGGAGGCCGGCTTGTGCAGGTCGTCCGGGATGCGGCCGGCCCACCGCCGCTTCAGCTCGGCCAGCATCAGGTGCGAGGGCGCCTGGAAGTTGCCGGGGACCTGGAAGCCGAACACGCCGCCGGGAGCGAGCTGCGCCACCAGGCCCGGGAGCAGGTCCAGGTGGCCGGGGACCCACTGGAGCACGGCGTTGGCGAGCAGGACGTCGACCTTGGTGTCGGAATGCCAGTCGCGCACGTCGCCGAGCTCGAACTCGAGCTGTCCGGGAACCGCGAGCTGCCGCGCGGCCTCGACCATCGCCGGGGAGGAGTCGACGCCCACGATCCGGGCGTCCGGCCACCAGTCGGCCAGCAGCGCGGTCGCGTTGCCGGGGCCGCAGCCCAGGTCGACCACGGTGTGCACGGCGCCGTCCGCGTCGATCTGGGTGACCAGGTCCAGGAAGGGGCGCAGGCGGTCGTCCTCGAACCGCAGGTACTGCTGGGCGTTCCAGATGTCGCCGGCCATGACGCCTCCTGGCGGTCGGGTGCGGTCCGATGCGAGCTCGTGGCCCGCAAAGTATCTCGACGTCGAGATATCCCGAGTCTGCCCCGTCAAGAATCTCGATGTCAAGATGCTCGGTGCCGACCTTCCCGGTAGGCTGGGGTCTCGGATCACGCTGAGGAGAAGGTACGCGGTGGAGACGCCCCAATCGGAGACGGCACAGACGCAGGACCTGGACGCCGTCGCGGCCCCCGCCGGGAACGGCGCCGTCCCCGCGGACCCGCAGGCCTGCAAGGACGAGGTCGACCGCCTGGTCGACGCCTGGCGCCACGAGCGGCCGGACCTGGACGTGGCCCCGCTGGAGGTCCTCTCCCGCGTGTCCCGCCTGGCGCGGCATCTGGACCGGGCCCGCCGCACCGCCTTCGCCGAGCACGATCTGGAGCCGTGGGAGTTCGACGTGCTCTCGGCGCTGCGCCGGACCGGCGCCCCGTACCAGCTCACCCCCAGCAAGCTGCTGACCCAGACTCTGGTCACCAGCGGCACGATGACCAACCGCATCGACCGGCTCGCGGCCAAGGACCTGGTCAAGCGGCTTCCCGATCCCGGCGACCGGCGCGGCGTGCTGGTGCAGCTGTCGGACACCGGCCGGGAGCGTGTCGACGGGGCCTTCGAAGGTCTGCTGGCCCAGGAGCGCGATCTGCTCGGCGGACTGTCGGCCGCCGAGCGGGAGGCTCTCGCCGGGTTGCTGCGGACTCTCGTCCTGCCCTTCGACAACTGACATAGGCGCCAAACCGGCACAGACCCGGAACCGGCATAGGCCCTGATAAGCCACCGTTCGGCTTGAATCCCCCTCCCCTACCCCTGATGGATACCTGCCAGTAGCATCCAGGTGTTCGCCGTCACATGAATGTGCGATGGAGCCTTGAAGACGGCGTAATCCTCATGGGAGGGGACCCGAAAGCATGCACGTTCCCAAACTCGGCCTGCGCAAAAGCGTCGCGATCGCGGCGGCCGCGCTGTGCGGCCTGGCGGTCAGCGCCGGCCCGGCGAGCGCGACCGACGGCTGGAAGCACCGGCCGTACGACTACTACCTCGCCCTCGGCGACTCCCTCGGCGCCGGCTGGCAGCCGAACGCGGTGACCGGCCAGGGCTACATCAGCGGGCGCGGCTACGCCGACGACATCGCCGCCCCTCTGTCGGCCCAGGGCACCAAGTACGTGAACCTGGCGTGCCCCGGCGAGACCACGGGTTCGATGATCCACGGCGGCTGCCCGTACCCGGAGCCGTACAAGAGCCAGCTCGACGCCGCCGCCTCGTTCCTGAAGGCGCACAAGGGCGACCGGGTGCTGGTGACCCTCGACATCGGCGCGAACGACGTCGACGGTTGCGCGAGCGCGGGCGGCCTGGACATCCAGTGCGGGCTCAACGGGATCAACCAGACCTCGCAGGACCTGCCGGTCATCCTCAGGACGCTGCGCGCCGCGGCCGGGCACAAGACCGAGTTCGTCGGGTCGACGTACTACAACCCGTTCCTCGCGTCCTGGCTGACCGGGTCCTCCGGCCAGAGCACGGCGACGCTCTCGGCAGTGTTCCTGAACCTGTTCAACGCGGTCTTCGCGGTCGAGTACCCGCTGAACGGCGTGCGGGTGGCCGACGTCAGCGCGGCGTTCTCCAGCAACGACTTCGCGCACCAGGTGACGCTGCGGCCGGGGGTCACCGTGCCGCTGAACGTGGCCCGCATCTGCCAGTGGACCTGGATGTGCGCGCCGGCCCCGGTCGGCCCCAACATCCACGCGAACGACGCGGGGTACCAGGTGATGGCGAAGGCCTTCGAGGCAGCCATCTGACATACCCCGTTCTCCGACGGCGCAGGTGGGCCGGGGCCGATCCCGATCGGGGTTGGCCCCGGCCGCGTTGTGGGGCAGGATGAGCCGGTGCTCGGTCCACTCATGAGTTCGACGGGACACGCGGGACTGCGCGTCGAGGCACCGGATCTGCGGCTGTTGTGCGATCCGTGGGTGTCGGCGGGCGGAGCGTTTCTCGGGTCGTGGTTCCCCTTTCCGGACAACAGCCATCTGCGTGCGGTGCCCGGATTATGGGAAGCCGAGTGGGTCGCGATATCGAGCGCCCAGGCCGATCACCTGGACCTCGGCTTCTTGTCCGGGCTCGATGACGGGGTCCGCGTGGTGATCCCCGCTTATCCCTCTTCCGTTCTTCGCAGCCGGCTGAGCGCGGCAGGAGTGAAGAACATCGTGGAGGTCGAGGCCTGGGAGCGATTGCCGCTCAATGACCGAGGCGACTGGCTGACGTGCGTTCCCGAGCAGTCGCCGATGGCGCACCGCGCGGCTTTTCTCATCGCCGCCGACGGTGTCTCGGCGCTGCTTTGTGGCGGCGCGGAGTTGTCTTTGTCGCAGATGCGGCGGGCGATGATCGAGGTCGGCGGGCCGCTGGACCTGCTGGCGCTGGACGCTTCGGAGTCGCGGTACAGGACGGCGAAGCGGTTGGTGCGTACTGTGAAGCCGCGTTTGGTGATGCCGTATAGCGGGCTCACGAACTTGGTCGATATGCCACCTGCGACTGGTGAACTCCCGGCCGAGACGCTGTCGCTGCTTCCGGGGGACAGCGTTCGTATAGCGCCCACGGACTTCATCTTGTCTAGGGACCCGCACTGGGAGGGCTTCGCCTCCAGCGACTCCCGTGCACAGGAGACCGCCGATATAGAGGCTGCATATCCCGATCCTCCGGCGGGATCAGGCCTTGCCGAACGGTTCACGGAGCACTTCGCGCGGCTTAGCCGGATGAGTCCTTACTTCATGGAGCAGATCGCCCTGACGGTTCGCTTCGAGGTTGCCGGTGCTGATGGCGGGGTGTGGGACGTGCGCCTCGGTTCCGGCGCCGACGAGCCGGCGGAATACGTATTCGGCGTTGAAGCGCGCTGGCTGGATGCGGTGCTGCGCGGGGACATTCGGTGGGAAGACCTGCTTCGATCGAAGTGGTTCCGGACTCTACAGAGCCCTGAGACCGACAACGCTTATCTCTTCGCTCTGCTTGAGCACGCGGACGCGGACGCATTGCAGGCCATAGAGGGCTACGACCAGCGCGACCCGAATGCCACCGTCACCTTGAGTTCCGGGGATCGGACCTTCGAGGTGACGCGCTACTGCCCACACTCCGGTGAAGACCTCGCTGAAGGCGCGGTGATAGACGAGGCGCCGGAGGGTCTGGTTCTGCGCTGTCTGGCACACAACTTCGACTTCTCCCTCGACACCGGGCTGTGTTTGAACGCGCGGTGTGAGCCCATCATGGTGGGAGCGCCCGCCTAGCGTTTCCGTCCTTATGCGTTACGCGGTCGCTGCTTCCTTAGCGGGAGCCGCTTCGTCGGACAGGTAGCCGAGACCACCGGTGGAGGCTGTGCGACCGGAGCGCATGAAGTACGTACCGATCAGCGCGATCGTGCCGGCTATAGCGGCGGCTATGAAGATCTGCGTATAGGCGGCGTCGGTGAAGACTCCCGCGCGCTCTGTTATCCCCGTCTTGGGGTCGGGAGTACCGGCGAGGACCGTCTGTCCGGCCACAACAAGCTTCACCGGATGGGCCGCCTGGAACGCCGCCGCTATAGCGGTTCCCACTGCGGTGCCAATGGAGTTGGACACCCCGAGCATGCCCGC
>Ga0207671_10000537_pt1 | contig 51185 bp, 36 predicted proteins | sample KBSC24metaG_FD_184352 | JGI IMG/M metagenome (GOLD analysis project Ga0207671, IMG submission 184352) | Corn rhizosphere microbial communities from Kellogg Biological Station, Michigan, USA - KBS C2-4 metaG (SPAdes) (version 2) | ecosystem: Host-associated > Plants > Roots > Rhizosphere > Soil... | reverse complement strand
TCGATCTGCCGGGCCGGGTCCATCTCAGGCCCAAATGCCGAAGACATGAGCAATCCTCGGACATCCCGGTGCCAGGCCCATGCACCCGCGGTGGGCCCAGGAGCATCACGGGGTGCGGTTCCACGCCCTCACCATGTCAGTGGCCATCTTCAGGTCATTGCTGGAATCGAACGTGAATTTCTGGCCTGGGATCTCCGGGACCACGCGACCGAGCATCACCGAGAAGCGTTGCTTGGCCAGTGCCGTCGTCAAAGTCTCGCGTTTGGACCGGTTGCGCCGGCCTTTGTAGAAGATCTTGTCGAGACCGATTCCGTGAACAATCGCAGCCAGGTCCACATCGCGCTCGCTCGGCCCGACCCCGGTGGCGACCCGCTCGACACGGGCTCGGGCCGAGGCCGCCGCCTCAGCGTCGAGTAGGTGGAAGCGGCCATACAACGCAGCGCGTTGCGGCCTGTCCCAGGTGAGGATCTCCCGCTCCCGCAGGGATTTGAGGTACGCGAACAGGGAAGGCGAGACCCAATTCTTGAGACACCGCTCGGGATGCCGGTCGCCTTTCTGCGTTTGCCGCGCTTGGAACAGCACCTCCTCGAGCAACGGCTGCTCGGAGCTGCGTACATCGACATCTGTGGCGACCGTGACGCCAGGTGATCCGTCGGCCTGCCGCAGCTGTAGCCAGCCCGCTGACACCAACTCGGCCAGCCCCGCAGCGTTCAGCCCGATCTGTATGACCGCAGACCCTCGCACTACTCCCTTTTCAGCATCGAGTGCGACGAGCAGCAGTTCCTCCCCGAGCGTCAGCATCCTTTGAAGCTACCCGCAGTCACCAGCCGAGCTCACCGAAGTCGATGCGCAGCGACTCGATCAGGGCCGTGGCGTTGTCGAAGGTGAAGACGTCAGCGGCGCCGAGCAGGCTGAGGTACTTGCTGACGACGGGTACGGCGGCTGCCTCCGCGACGGCGTCCAGGTAGGCCTTGAAGATGTCTGGCTGCGCTGGCAGACCTACGACCGGAGCTCCGTGGACAACCCGCCGGCGTTCCTGACGGCCGCCGCCACCCGGCTCGCCATCAACATGCTGCAGTCGGCTCGCGTCCGGCGCGAGACCTACATCGGGCCCTGGCTGCCCGAGCCCGTCGACACGAGCACGGACCCGTACCTCGGCGCCGAACGAGGCGAGGCGCTGGAGTACGCGGCCCTGCTGCTGATGGAGAAGCTCACGCCCAACGAACGGGCCGCATACGTGCTGCGCGAAGCTTTCGACTACTCGTACGCCGACATCGCCGACGTCCTGAACTCGACCGAGCCCGCAGTACGGCAATTGGTCAGCCGAGCCCGCAAGCACATGACGAGCGAGCGGAAGACCCCGGTGACCGCGGCCAAGCAGAAGGAACTGCTGGCGTCCTTCCTCGCAGCCGCCAAGACCGGGGACATGGCCGCCTTGGAGAAGCTCTTCACGGCTGACGTGGCCAACGTGTCCGACGGCAACGGCCGGCACCGCGTCGCCCGCAAGATCATCGTGGGTCCGGTGCCGGTGGCGAAGTTCCTGCACGCCATGGTCTGGTTCTGGGAGGACGTCGAGCTTGAGTGGGTCACCACGAACGGGCTGGCCACAGTCGTCATCCGGTCGGACGGCCTGACCTTCGGCATGCTGACGATCAGCGCCACCGCCGACGGCATCGACCAGGTGCTGTGGATGTTGGACACGGACAAGATCACGGACCGGTCGCTGCCTGCCGGGCGCGCCGCCGAGACCCGGTTCGGCAACGTCACAAAGCCCGCTTCCACCCGGTCGTAGCCTGCAACCGTCTGGGAGCGAGAGCCGCGTGGGCTATGGACCGCGAGAGTAACGACGCCGCGTACCGGCTGGCTGAGGCCATCCGGTCGGGCGAGGCCGTCGCGGTACGCAAGGTGCTGAGCGCCGAAGCCTCCGCGGTCTGCGACAGCGCCGGTCTGATGCCCGCGTTGACCGGGCCGTTCCACGGTGCGCAGGACGTGGCCCGGCTCGTCACCCTCATCGGGAACGTCTTCCCGCACGCGGAGCTCACGGTCGAAGCCGTGAACGGACGGTCCGGACTGCTCATGCGCCAGGCCGCCGGGGACGCCGTGGCGGTGATCGCGGTCGAGGCCGGCGAGACCGGAATCAGTGTCCTGTGGATAGTGCTCAACCAGGACAAGCTGAGCCACTGGCATCGCTTCCCTGAGCCCTGCTGACTGTCGGGGTGTCACAAACGACCTGTGACAAACGGAGCCATCATGAGCACCGCGAGCTACGACAACGCTCTCCCGCACCACCTTGAAGCCCGGCCGGCCAGACCCTCGCACTACGGGCGGCCCAGCACCGAGGTGGTGGCGACCGGCTCGGTCCGGTCGGCGGCCGGATCGTGGCGGAGGTCCTGATCGGCCTGCTTCGAGCGGACCCGGAGAGTTATTCGGCACGGGAACCGCATTGGACGCCGACGCTCCCAGCCGCCGGACCGCACTTCGGCCTGGACTTCGGCCTGGCAGACCTGCTCGCGCAGAGCATCTAGGCAGGTCCGCGACAAGACATCCGCCCGCACGCCCGCCCCGCTGTCACAGAACTCCACGCAGCCCGGTCTAAGTGGATGAACATCTCAGGCGATCGGAGAACACCATGGCAATCACCGAACAACATCTCTCCACGATGGTGCTGGTGATCGGTACCGGCGGCGCCGGGCTGCGGGCCTCGATCGAGCTGGCGGAGGCCGGGGTCGACGTGCTGGCCGTCGGCAAGCGCCCCAAGGACGACGCGCACACCGCACTGGCCGCGGGCGGGATCAACGCGGCCCTGGCGACGATGGATCCCGAGGACAGCTGGGAGCAGCACGCCGCCGACACGCTCAAAGAAAGCTACCTGCTCGCCGACCCCCGGACTGTCCAGATCGTCGCCCAGGGTGCCGCGCGAGGCATCGACGACCTGGAGCGCTACGGCATGGACTTCGCCAGAGAGGCGGACGGCCGGATCTCTCAGCGTTTCTTCGGCGCGCACAAGTACCGCAGGACCGCCTTCGCCGGCGACTACACCGGCCTGGAGATCCAGCGCACTCTCGTCAGGCGCGCCGAACAGCTCGGCGTCCCCGTGCTCGACGGCGTGTACATCACCCGGCTCTTGGTGAACGACGGTGCGGTCTTCGGGGCCTACGGTTTCGACCTCGTCCGAGGCAAGCGCTACGTCATCCACGCCGATGCCGTCATCCTCGCCGCAGGCGGTCACACCCGGATCTGGCGGCGGACGTCCTCGCGCCGCGATGAGAACACCGGTGACTCGTTCCGGCTGGCCGTGGAGGCCGGAGCCCGGCTGCGCGACGCCGAGCTGGTGCAGTTCCACCCGTCCGGGATCATCGAGCCGGAGAACGCGGCCGGCACGCTGGTGAGCGAGGCCGCGCGCGGCGAGGGCGGAGTCCTGCGCAACGCGCTCGGTGAACGGTTCATGCAACGCTACGACCCCGAGCGCATGGAGCTGTCCACCCGCGACCGCGTGGCTCTCGCGTCCTACACCGAGATCAAGGAAGGACGGGGCACCCCCCACGGAGGCGTGTGGCTCGACGTCTCGCACCTGCCGAGGCAGACGATCATGACGCGGCTCCCCCGGGTCTACCAGACGCTTCTCGACCTGCAGATGCTGGACATCACCCGTGAGCCGATCGAGATCGCGCCCACCGCGCACTACTCGATGGGCGGGGTCTGGGTACGCCCGGAGGATCACAGCACGGATGTCCGGGGCCTGTACGTCATCGGCGAGGCGTCCAGCGGCCTGCACGGCGCCAACCGTCTCGGCGGCAACAGCCTCATCGAACTGCTGGTGTTCGGCCGGATCACCGGACAGGCGGCCGCGGCCTACTCCCAGGCGCTGACCTCGCAGCCGCGATCGGCAGCCGCTGTCGCGCAGGCCCGCGCCGAGGTCGACGACCTTCTCGCAGCGGACGGGCCGGAGAACGTCCGCGCCCTGCAGCGCGCCCTCCGCACCACCATGACCGAGCACGCCGGCGTCGTCCGCGACGAGGAGGGGCTGCGCGCCGGACTGGCCGAGCTCGCCGCGATCGAGAAGCGGATGGAGGACGTCGGTGTTCATCCCGACATCGCCGGCTACCAGGACCTCGCCCACGCCTTCGACCTGAGGTCCGCCGCCCTGGCGGCCCGGGCCACGTTGGAGTCGGCCCTGGAGCGGCGGGAGACGCGCGGCTGTCACAACCGCAGTGACTACCCGGAGACGGACACGGCGCTACGGGTCAATCTCGTATGGTCTCCCACCGCCGGTGTGACCCGCGAAAGCATTCCGCCGATTCCGGACGAGATCGCCTCTTTGATGGGCGAGATCTCGACCGCGGGAAAGCTCGTCGAGTGACATGTGGACGCCTCGCTGAGGAAATCTTCGCCTTTCCCGCGAACGGGTGTCACGAACAGATCCATCATCTTGTCTCTTCTGATACAGCCGAATTCGAAAGGACTCCACCATGAAGGTAGTTGTGATCGGCGGAACCGGGCTCATCGGTTCCAAGGTGGTCGAGAAGCTGAACGCGCACGGGCACGAGGCAGTCGCGGCCTCCCCCAACACCGGCGTCAACACGCTGACTGGTGAGGGACTGTCCGAAGTCCTGCAGGGCGCGTCGGTCGTGGTCGACGTGTCCAACTCGCCCTCGTTCGCGGACGACGACGTCATGGACTTCTTCCGCACCGCGACCACCAACCTGCTCAAGGCCGAGGCCGAGGCCGGTGTGACGCACCACGTGGCCCTGTCGGTGGTCGGAACGGACCGCCTCCAGGCCAGCGGGTACTTCCGCGCCAAGCAGGTCCAGGAGGACCTGATCACGGCGTCCGGCATCCCCTACTCCATCGTCCACGCCACGCAGTTCTTCGAGTTCGCGAAGGGACTGGCCGACGGGATGACCGAGGGCGACACCGTGCGCCTGCCCGATGCCAAGATCCAGCCGATGGTCTCCGACGACGTGGCCGCGGCCGTCGGCCGCGCCGCGGTCGGCACGCCGGTCGGCGGCATCGCGGAGGTGGGCGGCCCCGAGGCGTTCCAGCTCGAAGAGTTCATCCGCCTGGGACTCACCGCCAAGAACGACCCGCGCAAGGTCGTCACGGACCCGCACGCCACGTACTGGGGCGCCGAGTTGGAGGAGAACACTCTCCTGCCCGGCTCCGGGGCGCAGATCGCTGAGACGCGGTTCACGGACTGGCTCGCGCAGCAGAAGTAAGCCCGCCGGGTGGCCCCTGTCGCAATGGCAGGGGCCACTGTCTTTTCCCTTCCGCTCTCCGCCGAAATGAGCTTGTTCAGCCATGAATCAGCATCAGAACCATTCCGACACCATCGAAGCCCGCTCGATCACCACATTGGAGAGTCTGCGCGAACATCTCCAATGGGCCATCGAGTTGGAACACGCCACGTTGCCGCCCTACCTCACCGCCCTGTACTCGCTCGACCCCCAACGGAATCCCGAGGCGGCCGAGGTGATCAGCAGCGTGTTCGTCGAGGAGATGATCCATCTCGCCCTCGTCGCGAACCTTCTCAACGCGGTCGGCGGAGAACCTCGCGTGGACACTCCGCGCATACTGTCACCGCACCCGCGGCCTCTCCCCCACGCCGATCCGTCCATCGAGTTGTCCCTCCTGCCCTTCGGCGAGGAAGCGCTCAAAATGTTTCTCCGGCTCGAGCAGCCGGCGCACCCCGGCGATCCGGCCGAGGGCGACGGCTACGAGACGATCGGCCAGTTCTACGACGCGATCGAGGCCGGATTGCGCCGACTGTGCGCCGAACTCGGCGAAGGAGCGGTCTTCACCGGCGACCCGGCACGCCAACTCTCTGCGGGCCCTTTCGGGCACACCGCGGGACATCTGGCGCCGATCACCGACCTCGGCTCGGCCCTCGCGGCTCTGGAGGAGATCGTCGAGCAGGGAGAAGGCGCGGCGCGTAGCGATGTCTGGGACGGGGACGCGGACATGTTCCACCCACAGACCAAGGCGGTCTCCCATTACTACCGGTTCCAGGAACTCGCCGCCGGCCGGCGCTTCCAGGCCGGCGACACACCGGCCACCGGGCCCACCGGCGAGACGTTCACCGTGGACCCCGACGGCATCTACCCCATGCGTCCCAATCCGCGTTTGGCGGACCATCCGGAAGGCAGCGCCATTCGCACAGCCCAGGAAAGGTTCAACCAGACCTACTGCAAGATGCTCAACCTGCTGGAGCAGGCCTTCAACGGCGCCCCTGCGATGCTCGGAGCCGCCGTCGGCACCATGTACGCGCTCAAAGGGCAGGCACAGCAACTGCTGATGACGCTGGACGGCGACGACATGACGGCCGGGCCGACCTTCGACTATGTCGCGCCGGAAGACCGGTCCTGAGCCGCGCGTGAGTCCTCAGCCGCCGGGGCTGAGGACTCACATCTCAGGACGCTCACCTAGTGCGCATCCGAGCGCTCGGCATCGCCGCCCTCGACGAAGGCGGCCCGCGGGTGCTGAACAGCGGCCAGGGATACGAGGTCCCGGCCGAACAGGGCGGCAGTGAGCCAGGAAGCTGGACGGAAGGGCCACAACCGTCGAATGCCCCCCCTTCATCCGGGGAGCACTCGACGATCACCGTCCGTCCTACATCCCGTCCTTCGTTACGCGAACGCCGGTCGACCGCGGGCCTGTCGTGGCCCCCGAAGGACGCCTCGCGGGCGCGGCCTTCTGCGACTTGGCCGCGACGTGCGCCGACAGCGGCACGTGGTCGCCGGGCTCCAGCGAGTCGATCTCGACGTGGCCGGGTACGCCGATCACTCCGGCCGCCTGCTGGGCGATGGCGTTGGGCAGCGCGGCCGGTCCGCCGAGCAGGTGCAGCGCGTACAAGCTTCCTGATTCGCCGCCTAGGTAGTCCAGCAGGGCCGGGCTCATGCCCGAGGGGTCCGTGAGCAGCAGCGGGCCGCCGCGGTGGCCCACCATCGCGCCGCCCGACAGCGCGTCGGGCCAGCTCATGCCGGTGGCGACGGCGGCGTCGGTCTCGCTGCCGAAGAAGGCCTCCGCGACCATCAGGGAGGTGGCGTACCGGGTGGTGCCGGCCAGCGGCACCCGGCGGATCTGCTGCGGCCATCTCGGCATCTGACCGTGCTGATAGCCGGAGACCAGGGCCTTGTCGCCCGGGCCGCCGACCGTGACCAGCTGGGTGCCGCCCGAGCTGGGATCGGGGTTGAGCCCGTTGAGGTAGGCCGCGGTCTCCGGAGGCATCGCCGAACCGTTGGTGAGCAGCACGGGCAGCCCGGCGGCACCGGCTGAGAGCGCGTCGGGGAAGTTCGCACCGGTCGCGATGATAACCACCGTCTGGCCCGGCGGCACGGCCTGTCCGGTCCGATTCACCACCGGGTAGTCCGTGGACGAGGCGTCGACGGCGACTGCGCTGACGCGGCCCGTCAGCCGCCCAAGCGTCCAGGTGAGAGACCGCCTGCCGGTGTCAGAATTCCGTCAGCTCACCGCAGTCCGGCGAACAAGTCGTTCTCGAACTCGGGCGCGCCGGTGCCGTCGTGAACCCGGACGAAGGTCTCCACACCCATCAGCTCGGTGAACCGCTCCGGGCCCATCTTCAGGAAGAAGATGTTCTCGCCCTGGCTGGCGTGGGCCGCCAGCGCGTCGAACTTCTGGCCTCCGAACTCGGAGACGTCCACCCACGTGCTGATCTCCTCGTCGGGAAGCCCGATCTCAGGCATCTCCGCGGCCTCTGCCGGATCCGGCTCGGTCCACTCCGGGTCGAACTCGCGCATCGTCTCCATGAACTTCTGCATTGCCGACCGCGGCATCGTCGTCCAGTACAGCTTCGGCGTCAGTTCGGTCAGCGCCAGCGCCGCCGCCGTGACACGGTTCGCCTGGATGTGGTCGGGGTGGCCGTAGAATCCGTTCTCGTCGTAGGTCACGACCACGTCGGGTTCGTAGCGCCGCATGAGCTCGGCCAGGCGCGCAGCGCTCTGGTCGACAGGTGTCCGCCAGAAGGATTCGGGCGCGTCATTGGTCGCCCAGCCCATCATTCCGGAGTCTGCGTAATCCAACGTCTCCAGGTGGGTGATGTTCAGGACGTCGCAGCTGGCTTCGAGTTCCTGACGCCGAAGGGCGGCCACTGCGGCGGGATCGTGGCCGGGCTCGCCGGGCTTGACGCCTCCCGGTCCGTCCCCGCAGCCGCCATCGGTACAGGTGACCAAGACCGTGCGGATGCCCTCGGCCGAGTACCGCGCCAGAACCCCTCCAGTACCTGTCGCCTCGTCGTCAGGGTGGGCGTGGACTGCCATCAACGTCAACGGCCGGTTGTTCATAAAGACATCTCCAATGGGGAATATGTTCGGTTCGAAGCTGTGGCGAGCAATGCGATCGCCGTGCGTGACATCGGTACAAGAGACACAGCAACCTCGAAGACACACGTTGTTCCTGGGATCCGAGAGCAGTTTCGCCGGGCGCGCCGATGCCGCTGCACCGGATGGAGTAGTGGTCCGCGGTCGTGTCCTGCTCCTCCCCGGCCGCGAGTGGCCGCGAAGCCGGGCCTGTGCTGCCGTGGAAGGACCCGGCAGGAGGTGGGTTCCCATGGCCGACGTCGACGTGCTGGTGGTCGGGGCAGGCCCGGTCGGGCTGACCGCGGCAGTAGAGCTCGCGCGGCGCGGCGTGCGCTGCCGCATCATCGACCAGTTGGCCGAACCGATGGCTTACGCCAAGGCCGTCGGCGTCCAGCCCCGGACGCTCGAGGTCTGGGACGCGATGGGCGTCGTGCGCGAGGCCCTGGACGCGGCCGAGCCGATGCTCGGGCAGCAGGTGTATCTGAACGGGGCCAAGGTGTCGACGCTGACGCTGGCCCTCCCGGCCGACGTGCCCTACCGGTTCGCGGCGCTGCCCCAGTACGAGGTCGAGCGGATCCTGACCGAGCGGTTGGCCGAGCTGGGCGTGCACATCGAGCGGGACACGCGGCTGGTGTCGTTCGAGCAGGACGCCGAGTGCGTCGAGGCTGTCGTCGCACGCGGCGTCGGGGAAGCCGACGAGCAGATCAGGGCCCGGTATCTGATCGGCTGCGATGGCGCCCACAGCACGGTGCGCAAGGGGCTCGGCCTGACTTTCGAAGGCGACGCGCTCCCTGATTCGTACATGCTCGGGGATGTGGAGCTGGACTGGTCACTCCCTCGGGGGTACGCGATCCGGTCGATGCACCAGAGCGGGGGAAAGACAGACGACCTGCTGGTGTGCGTTCCGCTGCCGGGGCACAAGCGGTATCGGATCTCGATGCTGGGACCTGGGAACCCCACCGACACGGCGACCGGGAACGGGTCGGACGGCATCCGGCACGGCATGCAGCAGGCCCGGGCACCCAAGCTGGCCGACCTGCAGAAAGTGCTCGACCGGCTCTCGCCGGAGCCGGTCACGGCCGGCAACCTGCGATGGTCGTCGGTGTTCCGCATCAGCCACCGCCTGGTCGACCACTACCGCAAAGGCCGAGTGTTCATCGCCGGCGACGCGGCGCACATCCACCCGCCGACCGGCGGCCAGGGGATGAACACCGGCATCCAGGACGCGTACAACCTGGCGTGGAAACTGACGCTGGCGGTCCAGGGCCATGCCGCCGAGGGGCTGCTCGACAGTTACGAGGCCGAGCGGCTGCCGGTGGCCGAGGAGGTCGTCGGACGCACCGTGCGGCATGCACGGTCGGGGATCGAAGCCGATCCCGACGACCAGGCGACGGTCATCAAGCGGGAGGCGCAACTCTTGGTGGGGTACCCGGACAGCCCGATTGTCGGGCCTGCGGTACCTCATTCACCGGATGTCGGCGCACTATCAGCGCAACCTGGTGGCCGGGCACCGGACTGCCGGGAGCTGCACAGCACAATCGCCACTTATCCGTTGCGGCTGTTCGATCTGCTGCGGGGAACCGGTCACACGCTGCTGCTGTATGCGGATGCCACCGAGGCCTCGGCGGGGAGCATCTTCCCGCAGCTCGCCGCGCTCGCGGAAGAGCGGGCGAACGGACAGCTGGGTACGTACGTCATCACTCCCGATGACGTCGGACTGGCCGGCGACGGGGTGTTGCCTCCGGTCCTGCGGGACAGTGCCGGGCAGTTCCGGGCTGCGTACGGGGCGACCGGGATGGAAGCCTTTCTCATTCGGCCCGACGGATATCTCGGGACTCGGGTCGCTGTGACCGAGGAGGGCGCGTTACTCGATCACCTAAGTCGGATCTTCGCCGCCTCGAAGGTGGACCGTTAGCAAGACCGCCAGCCTCATCACTAGGAGTACGGCATGACGACCGGACGCCAAACGCAGCCAGACGGAGAAGAGCCGGAATCGGACGGCCCACGCTGGGACGCCGGTGGCGAGCCGTCAGAGCGGGGCACTCGCGGCTTAGCCATCTCCGCGGCCCTCCTCCTGCTTCTGGCAATGGGCGTACGGACGGTCGTCGCGGTGAAGCGGACGCGCTCACGTGTCCACGACCTGCCCTCCGTCATACGGATCGCCGCCGCACCCCACTCCGTGGTGTACGTCGTATCCGCGGCCAAACTCGGGCGATCGCATCTGGAGATGCCGTTGCCGGCAGACCCTATTCGGTGGCGATCGCCTGAAGAACGTCCACCCGCGCCGCTCTTCGGCCCGGGAGCACCGCCGCGACGACCGCGGCCACCGCTGCGGAGAGAACGAAGAGCAGCAGAGTCCTGACAGGCATGCTGAATTCGGTGACTCCCTGCCCGTGCAGGGCATGGACCAGGGTCCATCCGAAGAACACCCCGATGACCAGGCCCAGCGTCGTCCCCAGCAGCGCGATGATCACCGCCTCCCAGCGGATCATGGCTCTGAGCTGGCCTCTGGTCATCCCGAGCGCGCGCAGCAGTCCCAGCTCCCGCAGCCGTTCCAATACCGACAGCACCAAAGTGTTGACGATCCCGATGAACGCGATGACCACGGCGAGTGCGAGCAGTGCATAGAACAGCGTCAGCAGTTGGTTCACCTGGTTCTCCTGCTGCTGTCTGTACTCGGCCTGGTCTTTCACCTGCACGTTGGGGAAGTCGGCGGTGGCCCGGGTGACCGCGGCCCGGGACTGCTCAGGGGTCGCCGAAGGGTTGGCCTGCACGAAGGCGACGGTGTCGAGCTGGTCGGCATAGTGCTGTTCGTACTCGGACAACGGGATCAGGTACGGCCCGTTCAGGTGGTTGTCGACGTAGACCGCTTTGATCTGCTCGGGCTGTGTGCCGCCGATCGGGAAGTTCATGGGCACCGTCGATCCCACTCTCCAGTGGTGGGAGTTCGCCACATCCTCGCGGACCGCGACGCCGCCGGCGGTCAGGTTGGTGAGGCTCCCGGACTTGACGTCGGTGCGGATGGTCCGGGTGAAGGCCGCCGGGTCCACCCCGAACACCTGCTGGGTCTTGCCGTCGAGCTTGAACGCGCCGGAGCGGACTTCGGCCACGGAGGCGATCTCGGGCTGCTGCGCCAGCCGGGCGGCCGCCTGCGGGCTGAAGCCGGCCGCGGCCTGGCCCCCGGAGGGGGTGAGGATGTAGTCGGCGACCACGCTCTGGTCCAGCACCCTGGTCACCGACGCCTTCACCGACGAGGCGAAGACGCTGACGAAACTGACCAGCCCCAGCCCGATCATCAGCGCGGCCGCGGTCGAGGCGGTGCGGCGGGGGCTGCGCTCCGCGTTGCCGCGCGCCAGCGCGCCGGGCTCGCCGGCCCAGCGGGCGAAAGGCCAGCCGAGCACCCGGGCCATCGGTCGGGCGATCAGCGGGCTGAGCACGCCGATGCCCAGGAACACCCCGGCGGCGCCGATGCCGACGCCGAGTACGCGGTTGCCGTGGTTCGTGAACAACCCGGCCAGGAGCGCCGCCAGTCCGGCCGCGGTGATCACGCTGCCGATCAGCAGGCGGCGGCCGCTCGCGTGGTCCGCGGCCGGCCCGGTGCCCTCGCGCAGACCCTCGACCGGGGCCACCCGGGTCGCCCTGAGCGCCGGGGCCAGTGACGCGCCGACCGTGACCGCCACCCCGACGACGACCGCGACAGCGATCGTGCGCGGCTCGACCTGCAGGGTGGTGGACGGGATCGAGGCTCCGATCGCCTGGAACACCTTCCTGAGCCCGATCGCGATGAGCACGCCGAGTCCCAGGCCGGCAGCCGATGCGACCAGCCCCACGATCAGCGCCTCACCGAGGACCGAGGCCAGCATCTGGGCCCTGGAGGCGCCCAGGCAGCGCAGCAAGGCCATCTCACGGGTCCGCTGGGCCAGGATGATGCCGAAGGTGTTCACGATGATGAAGGAGCCCACGAACAGCGCGACGGCGGCGAAGGTGAGCAGCGCGTAGTTGAGGAAGTTGGTGAAGGCGCCCACGGTCTTCACGTCGTCGGCGGCCAGCTGCTTGCCGGTCAGCACCTCGTACGTGGGACCGATCTGGGCCTGGATCCGGTCGCGCAGGGCGGTCGCGGACACGCCGTGCTGCGCCACGACATCGATCTCGTCATAGGTACCGACCCGGTTGAGCACCTGCTGGGCGGTGGGCAGATCGAAGGCGGCCAGCGTCGCGCCGGCCAGGTTGTCCGCTTGGCCGAATCCGAGGATGCCGCTGACCGTGTACTCCCCTGGCGGCCCCTGGAAGAGGAGCTTGATCCGGTCGCCGACGTGGAAGTCCTGGTTCCGTGCGGTCTGTGCGTCGACGGCGACTTGGTCGGGGCCATGCGGGCGGGTCCCCGAGCGCAGGGTCCCGGCGGCCTGCAGCTCCGGGTAACGGGACACCGAAAGGCCGAGAGTCGGGGCGCCGCCGGTGGTCACGGGCTTGCCGTCGTGGGCGACGAACTGGGTGTAGCCGGTGACCGAGCCGTCGGCGATGCGCACCCCGTCGACAGCGGCGATCTGCTCCTTCAGGGCGGCCGGCATCGGGGCCCGCACTGTCCCGCCCTGGGGCGTGGTGTAGCTCCCCTTGGTCCGGACCGCCACGTCGATACCCTTGGTGACCTGGGTGAACACGGTGGTGAACGTCTGATGGATGGTGTCGGTGAACACATAGGTCCCGGACACGAACGCCACGCCCAGCACCACCGCGAGCGCGGTGAGCGCCAGCCGTACCTTGTGTGCCAGCAGGCCCTTCAAGGTCATCGCCCACATGGCCGCCTCAGTCCCCGAACCTCTTCATCCGGTCCAGAACCAGCTCGGCCGTGGGCTCGGCCATGTCGTCCACGACACGGCCGTCGGCCAGGAAGACCACCCGGTCGGCGTGCCCGGCGGCATTGGGGTCGTGGGTGACCATCACGATGGTCTGCCCGAACTCGTCCACCGATCGCCGCATGAAGCCGAGCATCTCGGCGCCGGCCACCGAGTCCAGATTGCCGGTCGGCTCGTCGGCGAAGATGATCGTCGGCTTGGCGACCAGCGCACGGGCGCCGGCGACCCGCTGCTGCTCACCGCCGGACAGCTCGCTCGGCCGGTGTTCCAGCCGCCCGCGCAGGCCCACCGCCCCGACGACCCGGTCGTACCAGGCCCGGTCCGGCCTGCGCCCGGCGATCCGCAGCGGCAGGGCGATGTTCTCGGCCGCGGTCAGCGTCGGCAGCAGGTTGTACGCCTGGAAGACGAACCCGACCTGCTCTCGGCGAAGGATCGTCAGCTGCCGGTCCGAAAGCCGCCCGAGCTCCACGTCGCCGATCCACACCTCGCCGGCCGTGACCCGGTCCAGCCCGGCCATACAGTGCAGCAGAGTCGACTTGCCCGATCCGCTCGGCCCCATGACCGCGGTGAAGCGGCCCTCCTCGAACTCCACGCTGACGTCGTCCAGCGCCGTCACCGAGGTGTCTCCCGTGCCGTAGACGCGGCTGATCCCGACTGCGCGGGACGCGGCCCGAGCGCGGGTCTGGACCCCGGACTCCCCGGCGGACATCGTCGACACCTCCCAGCCCGGAGGGCCCACGGCGACCGGGCTGATTTCCAGCGTTCCCGATGAGAGGGGGTTCTCCCAGGGTCTAAAGGCCTGCATGCTCAGCGTGAGCGTGAACGCAGCGTGAGCGTGAACGGCCCGGCCGCGATCGATCTGGACGAGGACACCCTGGCTGAGGCCAAAATGATGAGGTGGCTTCGCGGGCCTTCCAGCCCGCGAAGCCACCTCACGTGAAACAAGCAGTCAGTCGGACAGCACAGTCCGAGCCGCTGTCTCAGCCCTTCGAGCCGCCGTCGAACAACGGGAACGCAAGGAGATCCACACCCTTCTCCGGCGCGGCGGGCACCACGATCAGCCGATCCCCGATCGTGTACGCGGCCGCCACGGGCCCGCCCCAGTCGGTGCCGAGGGTCCCGTCGACTCCGGAGGAGACTGCCTTGCCGTCCTTCATCGCGTACGCGGCCAGCCGGGGGGCCGAGCCGGTTGTGCCGCCGTCGAGCACCGTGACCTTGTCGGAGTCCGTCGTGACGACGGCGATGGGGCCGGTGGCGGTGGCCGGGATCTGCCACTGTTCACGGCCCGTGGACAGGTCGAAGGCGACCATCGCCGTGGTCGCGTCCTTGTCGGCGGTGGGCGCGATGAAGGTGTTGTCCTGGACGTGCGGCAGCGGGTGTTGCAGGCTCTGGGGGCCGACGTTCACGTCCAGCTTGCCGAAGGCGCCGGTGCCTTCGATCGTCGCCTTCATCTTGCCCTGGGAGTCGAAGGTGTAATAGCGGTCGACGGTCGAGGACTGGACGTGCACGATCGTCGGGAGCGCCGCCTCGACCAGCGTGATCTGCGCGCCGGCCAGGCCGTCCGACGGCAGCGGGGTACGCCACAGGTCGGAGCCGGTGTGCGAGTCCTTCCTCACCGCGACCGGCCCCGCTCCGCAGTCCTGGATCAGCGCGACGTACGTGCTCTTGACCGCCAGCTGCTCCGGCCTGCACGGCGGGTTGGCCCTCGCCAGGTCGGAGGTCCACAGCTGCCTGCCGTCGGTCGCGCTCCACACGGTCACCGAGTTCCCGTGCTGGCCGGCGACCACGTCCCCGCCCACGGCCATCATCGGCACCGTGCCCGGCGCCGAGCCCGGGATCGCCCCGAGGGTCTGCGTCCACACCGTCTTGCCGTTGTTGGTGTCGATCGCCGCGAGGGTGTTGCAGCTCCCTGCGGGCCCGTACTGCACCATGCCGATCCCCTGGATCGTCATCTGGCCCATCTGGCAGATCGACGCGCCCTGGCCGGGAACCGGGAACGTCCACAGCTGCTTGCCGGTCTCGGCGTCGTAGGCCTTCAACGCCGCCGTGTCACCCCGCACGATGGTCTTCTTGTTCGACAGCCAGCTGCCGACAACCGTGCCGGCGTCGCCGGTCGCGGGGGCCGACCACGCCACCGACACGGACTTGCTTCCGGTCGTGTGGGTGTCCTGACCCAGGATGTTGATGGTCGATCCGTCCTTCGAGGACTTGCTCGAGCCGCTCTGCAGGAACACCACGCCCGCGATGCCCGCGGTCAGGAGCGCGACCGCCGTGACGCCGACGACCAACCGGCGGCGGTCGCGGGACGGCGCGGGAGCCGGCGGCTCGTAAACGGGCTGCCGGTCGGGGTTGTACGAGAACTGCGGCGGGACCGGGTACGACTCGTTGCCCCCGCCGCCCCAACTCGCCGAAGCGTTACGCGACGACCGCTGCTCGAACGGCGGCGGCATCTGCGCCGGGTTCGGCGCCTGCGGCTGTTCCTGGTTCCCACCGTGCCCGGCGCCATGATGGTGATGGTCCGGGCCGAACAGCGACGGGAACCGCGGTGGCTGCCGCTGACGCGACGCCTGCCCGGGGAGCTCCTCGTCCGGACGGTAAGGCGAGTGCATCACCGGAGGCGTCGGCGGAGGAGCGGAGTCGCCCGGGGTTTCGGCCTGCGGCTCCGGCGAGAACGGGTTCTGCCAGTGGCCCGGCTCGTCAGGAGGTGTGCTCATATCGTCGTGTCCCTACTTGAGACGTTCCAGGTGAAACGGGAACCGTCACCGGCGAGGCTTCGGACGTGTGACACGTGATCCCCCAAGGAGATTTTATCGATCCGCCGGGCGTCTATGAAACTCGATACCCGCCGCCTTATCAGGCGGAACGCAGGCTCGGCGGCGGCGGAGGGTCCGCACCCCCCGCAGCACCGTGCGACCCGGTCCAAAGTCACCTTCGGACGTAGACCATGTACTGACCGTTCTGCAGCAGAAGCCGGTAGTCCTTCAGCACCGGCGAACCGTGCAGGCGCAGGAACACGTCGTCGGCCGTGGGACCGGTGAACCGCATCACGATCACCTGGATCCCGTTGGCGGCGGGAGCGTCGAGGCTGCGGAACCACATGTTCTCGTGCGTGGTCTTGCTTCCCTCGTAGACCACGCGGTCCAGCACCGGGAACAGCGCCTTCTCGTTGCCGTAGGCGTTCATCAGGATCAGGCCGTGGGTGTGATGCTCCAACTCGTCGGCCACCTGGGCTTGGTACGCCAGATATCCGAGGTCGTTGGTGGCTTCCGCCGCGATGGCCACCTGGCGGTGGACTGTGGAAACGACTCCCATGGCGGCCAGGGCCACGGTCGCCCCGGCAGCGACCGTGGCCGGGATCCAGCCCGGCAGACGCAGCCTCCCCTTGCTCGGGAACTGGCTGAGCAGATAGCCGATGAGCAGAGCGGCCGGCAGGATCGGCGGCAACCCGAAACGCAGGTTGTCCAGGTCGTTGTTGATGTCCGGCACACCGAAGGGGAACTGGCCGGACTCGATCGAGTACAGGTGGAACGGCAGCAGCATGACCACGCACAGCAGCGGGAGACTGCGTGCTGAAAATCGTTCCCGGCACAGCAGCAGCACCAGACCCGCGGCTCCCGCTATCAGGACCGCGAGACCGACGTCGGCGATCACGGCGGTGCTGTAACCGTGCAGGGCCACACGCCAGTGGCCGATTTCGACGTCCGTGCGTCCGGCCATCTGCTTGGCGGCGGACTCCGTGCCGTCGAGGAAGTTCAGCGGGTTGCCGAAGATGGCCCAGTTGTACAGCACCCATCCGGACGCCGCGATGGCCACGCCGAACACCGCCGCCACCAAGGAGAGACCGCGCACGTCGCGCCAGTTGTGGCCGCGCCTGCGCGCGATCACCGCCACGGAGATGACGTACAGGAGGCTGAGATACCACGCTTCATACCGGCACAACATCGCCGCGAAGCTCGCCATGCTGCCGGCCATCAGGCTCGTGGGACGGCCGGTCGTGGCCCACCGCAGCAGGTAGAGGACCGCGACCAGCGTGCACGCGAAGAACGGCAGCTCGTCCATGGATGTGCTCTGCATGTACAGCACGTTCGGGTTCGCCATGAACACCATGGCCGCCGTGACCGCGGGCCACGCGCGTTCGGCGTCGAAGACCCGGATGCACCGGTAGACGGCCTGCGAGGCGACCACATAGGCCGCCATCGAGATCAGCGAGCCGGACAGCCCCGTGCGGTACATGTACCAGTTCCACGCAAGCAACGCCTGGAGGACGTGCGGCAGGGGCAGCCACACACCGCCGAACTGGGCGATACCCGGAGTCGTGCCCGCCATGACGCGGCGACCGATCTCCAAGTGGGAGTACGAGTCCTTGATCGCCATCGTGATGTGGTGGTGCGCGTAGTAGCCGTACGCCGTGACCGAGAAGGCGATGGCGACGGCGGTCAGCGCGAGCACGATCCACCGGTCGGACTTCAGGGGAGCCGTCCGACCCTGTTCCTCGCGAACCGTCGGTCGCAGGACCATCGGGATCAGCACGGTCTCGTCGGCGATATAGCCGCTCACCGGACGTTTGTCGGATGGCGCGTCGTCCACGGACGACGCCGACGAATCGACCCGATCGGAGCCGCGGTCGCGGTCGCGGTCACGGCCGCGGTCACGGTCGTCGATACCTGTCCGCCCCGTCGCCTCTGGCGTGTCCTGGTCCTGCTCGGACTCCGGGGAGTCGGCATCGACAGTGGCGGTCAAGACACGCTCCACGTCTGCGAGAAGCACGTCTTGATCGCCGAGTCGCCGCGTCCGATGAACGATCCCGACGGGTACTTCGAGGCGTTCGCCGGGTCGGCGTTGCTGTCGAGCATCCAGAAATACAGCCCCCGCATGTGCAGTGCGTGCGCACTCTGACAGGCCGCGGCGAACCAGTTGGCCTGGATCTGCGGCTCTATCGCGGCATTCGCGCTGCCCCAGGCATTCGGCTTCTGGTACGCACCGGTCTGCGCCGGGATTCCCAGCTCCTGGATCACGGTCCGGGCCAGGACCGGGCCCGGCCGGTTCTTGAGCCACGCGGTCCAGGCCGCGGACAGCTGGTCCACACTGGCCGAGTCGCTCAGGTGGACCGGCGGATAGGCGTCCACCCCGATACCGGCTATCGGGTTCGGGACGTGGGCCCGGGCCCAGGAAGCCCAGTTGCTGGCGTAGGTGATCTCTCCGCTGAAGCGGGCCTCGCCGTCGGCGACCACTTGGCGCCACTGCGCGGAGGAGTCGATGAACGCGTCCAGCTCGGTGCCCACCACGAACTCGTCGGCGTGCTGGGTCTCGGCGGCGTCGAAGTACGGGTCCAGGAACGTGCGGTAGCTGGTGAACCAGGAATCGACGCTCGGCGGGACGATGTTGCCCCGCCAGCCTCCGGAGGTGACGAGGTTGGCCTCGTCCAGGAGCGGCCGCACCATCACCCGCAGCCCTCTGGCCTTGGCCGCGGCGATGACCCGGCTCAACGCGGCCGGGCTCGGGGTGTTGTCGGACGTGCCGTACACGCGGGTGGGATGCATGCCGTCGGTGAAGAACGGGAAGACGATCGCGACGCTGTTCGCCCCCAGCCCCACGACGTAGTCCAGGAGCCGGCCGGCGGTGGCGTCCACCACGGCGGAGTTGCCGATCGTGTGCCAGTACAAATTGACGCCGAGGTTCGCCGTGATCTGCCGGGCGGCGGGCGACACCTGAATCAGCGGAGCCGAACTCGAGGTCGAGGCAGAGGGGCTCGACGGCATCTGCGCCACGGGGATCAGCTGCGGATGGGCCGGGTCTCCGCTCTGCGGCGCGGCCACGATCGCATCGGTGCCGTCCGGGAGCGTGGGCGCCATGCGCGCGCAGCCGGCCGCCGCCAGGAGGACGGCGGCCGCGGCCGTCACCGCGACGGCGCGAAAGGCCGCACGGGGTATTCGTATCGGAGCGCTCATTGCCGTTCCCCCACCATCGACTGCGGTGCACGCGGTGCGACGGTGCGGGTCACTGTGGCCACCACGGTCGTACCGCCGACGCCCGATCCGGTCCCGGAGGCCGTTCCGGCCCCGCCGAATGTACCGGACGTACCGTCGCCGTCGTCGCCTATCTCGTGGCCGTGCGGCGTCTTGTGCCAGGTGCGCTTGCCGATCGCCATCTCGAAGACCGCGATGTACGTGGAGCGGCTTATCCACAGCCACATGACCGGCGCCAGAAGCATGTATTTGACCAGGCCGTACTGGCCGCGGGTGTGTTCGACCTCCTGCAGGCAGGTCAGCATCAGCTCGCAGAGCAGGCCGAAGTTGCCGACCAGCAGCAGGATCAGGCTCGGGTAGTACACGTCGCGCGGGAACAGCTCGGTGACGAGCTGGGTACGCGTGGCGAAGTAGAGCGCGGTCATGCCCCAGAAGATCGGGTTGAGCAGGAACGACAGCGGGGTGCCGATCATCAGCAGGTTGAAGCAGAGCCAGCGCAGGAACCCCATCTGCCGGGCGCTGGAAACGGGACGGCGCGTGTGCACCAGGCCCGTCTGCAGATAGCCGCCCTTCCAGCGTCGCTGCTGTTTGTCCACGATCCGCATCCGGGCCGGGGCCTCTTCCAGCGTCACCGAGTGCAGCAAGTCGATGTGGTAACCGCCGGCGACCAGGCGCGCGCCGAGGTCGGCGTCCTCGGTGAGGTTGTAGGCGTCCCAGATGTCGCCGTTGGACAGCGCGGTGGCGGTCAGCGCCTTCATTCGGAAGTGATTCGAGGTGCCGCCCAGCGGGATCGTCATGCCCAGCCGGGCCAGGCCCGGCAGGAAGCGCCGGAAGTGCACTTTGTAGCTGATCCAGTACAGGGCGGTGACCCAGTTGGTGTCGTCGTTCCAGAACACCAACTCGGCTTGCAGGCACGCCAGTTCCGGCGGCGCGGCGCGGAAGGTGCCGACCGCGCGCAGCAACTGGTCCGGCGCCGGGCGGTCTTCGGCGTCGTAGATGGTGCAGAACGTGCAGCCGGCGGCGACCAGCAGATCGAAGGCCACGTTCATGGCGTTCGGCTTGGTCTTGGGCCCGCCAGGCGGAATCACCACAGCCGTCAGGTGGCCCAGCGGTTCGCCGCCCGGCTCGGCACCCCAGCGGAACGACAGGCCCAGGTCCTCGGCCGCGCTCAGGGTCTCTTCGTCGTCGGACTCGATCAGCAGCAGGATGCGCAGTTTCTCGCGCGGATATTCCAGGCGCTCCACCCGGGCCACCAAGTGGCGGAGCATGTTGGCTTCCTTGTGCACCGGAAGCAGGACGCCGTAGTAGGGCAGGCCCGGATCGTCCGTGGTCACCACACGCCGGGGCAGCGAACGGTGCTTCTGGCCGGCGACGGTCACGACGAGCTTGAGGATGGCGAACAGCGAGTAGAACGCGATGCAGACGGCGACGAGCGCGGTCAGGGCCGCCATCGGCCGGACGAGTGCGCCGACGCAGGCGACGGCCACCAGTCCGAAGACGAACACGGTCTGGCGCCGGCTCAGCAGGTGGGCCGCATTCTTGCCGCTGCGGCGGTTCACGCTGTTGCGCCGGACACGATTGCTGCTCGCCTTGGGACTGCTTCTCATCGCCCGTTCCCTATTCCCCATTCGGTGGGGCCTCTGTTGCCCCGGTCCCGTCCCCGTTCCGCCTGTGTTCGCACGTCACGTGCGAGATACTCGGGTGCTGCCGCGGCGGGGATCAGTATGTCAGGCGCCGCCGGCTTTGCCGACGCGTCAACCGGCTGACGCTTGTGGTCATGGCAGTGGTCCGGCCAGACTGGCCTCGCACTTTCTGTTTGCCACATTGTGAATCCGCTCGGGGGGCACCACCGATGGTCCAGCGACGTTCTGCCCGGATGGGCTCGCTCGGGACGGCGGGCGTCCTGCTCGGAGCGCTGGCCGGTACCGCGGCGGCACCCGCCGGAGCCTCGACGACGATCTCGGTCGACAACTCCCGCGACGGCTGGGACAGCTCCGAGCCGGGGCTGAGCCCGGCGAACGCCGCGTCCTCGGACTTCGGGCAGCTGTTCTCGGCCAAACTGGACGGCCAGGTCTACGCCCAGCCCATCGTGGTGCCGGCGAAGAACGGCCGGAGCGCCCCGATCCTGATCGCGGCCACCGAGACCAACAACGTCTACGGCCTGGACCCGGTCACCGGGGCGATCCTGTGGCACGTCAACGTCGGCCCGGCCTGGCCCTCGATCAACAACCCGGCCGGCGACGTGAACTGCACCGACCTGGCGCCGAACATCGGCATCACGGACACCCCGGTGTACGACGCGGCCACGGACTCGGTGTTCTTCACCGCGAAAGTGAACACGGCCGACCACACGAAGCCGTTCTACGCGATGCACTCCGTGGACCCCGGCTCCGGAAACGAGCGCGCCAACTTCCCGGTCACGATCCAGGGCCATCCCACCAACGCGCCGACCGTCACCTTCAATCCCCAGGCCGAGCTCGCCCGGGCGGGCCTGCTGGACCTGAACGGGACCATATACGTCTCCTTCGGCAGCATCTGCGACCAGCTGCACTACCGCGGCTACGTCGTCGGCGTGAACGCCGCCGCGGGCGGGTCGGTCAAGACCATGTGGACCTCCAGCGTCGCCGGCGACGGCGGCGGCATCTGGCAGTCCGGCGGCGGCCTCGTCGCCGACGGCTCCGGCAGCATCTACCTCAGTACCGGCAACGGCCCCTTCCCGGCGGCCGGCCCCGGCCTGACCCAGCCGGGCCAGACCCCGCAGGGCAACGTCGGGATGTCCGTGGTCCGGCTCGGGGTCCAGCCCGACGGGTCGCTGGTCACCAAGGACTTCTTCACGCCCTCCGACACGGCGAGCCTGAACACCAACGACCAGGACCTGGGCTCGGGCGCCCCGGTGGCCCTGCCGGACAGCTTCGGGACGGCCAAGGTGCCGCACCTGATGGTGCAGATCGGCAAGGACGGCCGGCTGTTCCTGCTCAACCGGGACAACCTCGGCGGGATGCAGCAGGGTGCGCCGGCCACGCCCGGCGGCCCTCCGACGGACGCCGTCGTGCAGACCATCGGACCGCTCGGCGGCGTCTGGGGGCACCCGGCTGTCTGGGGCGGCGACGGCGGATACGTGTACGTGGTCGGGAACCCGGGCAACGGCGGTCTGCTGCGGGCCTTCAAAATCGGTGCCGACGCCTCAGGCAATCCGACCCTGACGCTGGCGGGCACCTCTTCGCAGCCGTTCCCGTTCGGCAGTGGTTCGCCCATCATCACGTCCGACGGCACCGCCTCGGGCAGCGCGACGCTGTGGGTGGTCTACTCCAACGGGAGCGCCGGGACCGGCGCGCAGCTGATGGCGTTCAACGCGATCCCGGATGCCAACGGCTGGAAGCCCATCGCGACCCTGCCGATCGGCACCGCGGCGAAGTTCTCGGTCGTCGACACCGACTCCAACCGCGTCTATGTCGGCACCCGCGACGGCAACATCATGGCGTTCGGCCGTCCGGCCTCGTCGATTCTGAACGGCGCGTCGACCGATTTCGGCACGATACCCGTCGGGCAGGCCGGTGGAGCCGCGGGGCAGGTCACGCTGACCGCGACCAAGAACCTGACGATCAACAGCCTGACGAGCAACAACCCGGCCTTCACCCTGGGCCCGAACGCCCCGGCCCTGCCGATCGCGCTGACCGCCAACCAGTCGGTGACCGTGCCGATGACCTTCACGCCGTCCGTGCAGGGGGTCGCCGTCGGCTCGCTGACCGCGTCCATCACCACCGCGAGCGGCGCCACCGGCTCCTACGCGTTCGGGCTGCGGGGCACCGGGAGCGGGCCGGGGCTGACCGCGTCGCCGGGTTCTGTCGACTTCTCCGACAGCAATGATCCGACGCCCACCGGGACCAGCGTCAAGAGCGCCGTCCAGCTCCAGAACTTCAGCGGCAAGCCGGTCACGATCCAGTCGGTCGAGACACCGGCGGCACCGTTCGCCGTCACCGGCACCCTGCCCGCCGCCGGCACCGTGGTCGAGCCCAACGGAAGCCTGTCCCTGCCGGTCGCCTACTCCCCGACGGCGGCCTCCCCGGCGTCGGGCGACCAGGACACCATCACGGTGAACACCGACTACGGGCCGCTGCAGATCCCGTTGAGCGGGCGGGCGGTCAACGCGATCAAGTCGGTCAGCGTCTCGCCGATGAGCATCGACTTCGGCCTGGTGCCCCCCGGGACCTCGGTGACCAGGGACATCACCGTCGCCAACACGGGCAACGTGCCGGTGACCATCGACAAGTTCAAGCCCCCGGCGGGGATCTTCAGCTCCTCGACGACCGTCTCCGAAGGGTTCAGCCTGGGCGTCGGCAACTCGGTCGACATCCCGGTCACCTTCTCGCCGACCGACTACTCGGCGCAGACGGCGCAGTTCGAGATGACGACGGACACCGGCCAGGGCGCGATGTTCATCCAGCTCAGCGGCAACAGCCCGGTGCTCACGGGCCCGGCCACGACCGACTTCGGGTCGGTGACCGCCGGCTCCGGGGCCGGCGCGAACGGCTCGGTCACCCTCACGGCCACCGAGAACCTGACCATCAACAGCCTGTCGATCAGCAATCCGGCGTTCACCCCGGCCGCGAACAGCCCGGCCCTGCCGATCTCCCTCACCGCCGGCCAGCGGGTCACGCTGCCGATGACCTTCAAGCCGACGGCGGCGGGCGCGACGGCCGCGACGCTGACCGCGTCCGTCACCGACGGCGGCAAGACGCCGTCCTACTCCTTCGGTCTGACCGGCACGGCCAACCAAGCGGTGACCACGGTCACGCGGGTGGCCGGCTCCGACCGGTACCTCACCGGCGTCGAGGTCTCCAACCGCCAGTGGGCCGACGCCGGCGGCGACAACACCGGGCGGCCGCAGGCGCGCGAAGTGGTGCTGGCTCGCGGCGACGCGTTCCCGGACGCCCTGGCCGGCGTCCCGCTGGCCGCCGACGTGCACGGCCCGCTGCTGCTGACCGACTCGCACACGCTGACGCCGGAGACCGAGACCGAGATCCGCCGGATCCTGCCGACCGGCTCCCGCGTGGACATCCTGGGCGGCGCGAGCGCGGTGTCCGACAATGTGGCCAAGCGCCTCACCTCGCTGGGCTACACCGTCCAGCGCTACGCCGGCACCGACCGCTACTCCACGGCCCTGTCGATCGCGCAGCGCATCAATCCCTCGAAGGTCATCCTGGCGACCGGCTTGAACTACGCCGACGCCCTGACCGCCGGCCCGTTCGCCACCGGCCCGGGCTCCGCGAACGGCGTCCCGGCGGCCATCCTGTTGACCGACGACAAGGTGATCGACCCGGCCACCGCCGCGTACGTCCGGCGGTTCGCCGCCGCCTCCGCGCCGGCCAACCCGACTCTCTTCGCGGTCGGCGGCCAAGCGGTGACCGCCGCACAGAGAACCGGCGGCTACGTGAAGGGCTTCGCCGGCGCCGATCGCTACGGGACGGCCACCCAGGTGATCCAGGCCTTCCCCGGCCCGCTGAGCCACCTCGGCATCGCCTCCGGCGGCGGCTTCGCCGACGCACTCACCGGCGGCGCGGCGACGGCGGCCTCGGGCGGCGCGATGATGATCGTCCCACCGTCGCTGACTCCGGACCTGAGCAACCTGCTGAGCGGGCTGGCGCCGCAGCTGGCGCAGGTGTCGATCTTCGGCGGGCCGGCCGTGATCTCTCCCGCGCAGGCCGCTCAGATCACGTCGGCAGTGCACGGACGGGCGCAGTAACCGCTCCGCCGGACAACCTCAGGGCTGGTCGTACCAAGAGAACGCGGCGATCCGCCAGCCCTGAGGCGTCCGCACGAACTGGAACGTCTTGACGCCCTCACCTTCGTAGGGCTCCCCGTCGAGCGAGCCGGCCTTACGGTATTCGCCGACGCGCGACGCGATGTCCCCGGCGATCTCGGTGCGCTCGGAGGTCTCCCATTCGGCGAACTCGACGAGGCGGCCTTCGGTGAGCAGCCGGGCTCGGGGCTCGATGAACTGCTCGACGGTGTAGACGGTGAACTCCGGGCCGGTCTTGACGATCACGCCGCCCGGCAGCATCAGTTTCCGGATGCGGGCCACGTCGGCCGCTTGGCCGCCTCGGTTGTCGAAGGCTCCGAAGAAGTCGGCGGTGAGGGTGTCAAGCTCCGTCTTGGACATGGCGTGATGGTACCCGGGCCGGCCTGATCGGCGGCCGGTGTGCGTTCGCAGGTCAGAAGTCTTCGCCGGGTTCGCGATCTTGGCGGGTGTTCATCAGCGGGCTCAGGATCCTGCCACGCATCGACTTCGTAAGTTATTCTCTCAATCGCTCCACACCACGTTGGATTTTGACGCCGTCGGGTTGAGAGGGATGCCGACCATGTCACGCACAGGACCACGCCGCCCCTTGGTAGGGCGGGTATTCGCCTCGATAATCACGACTCTGACACTCGCGACCGCGACCGTGCTTCCCGCCTCGGCCGCCACCGCCGACCCGGCGGGGTCGCCCGGGTCGCAGGCTTCCGCGACGTCGTCGGCCGCGGGATCCATCGCGGACGTGCTGACCCGGAGCTTCGCGGCCGGGCGGCATGTCGGCGGGGACGCGATCGGCGGCGTCCGGGCCGGAACGCTGCACACCGGGACCGCCGACGGCAAGACCTGGGCCATCGCCGCGTTCGACGCGGCCGACAGCGCCAGGCCGGAGCAGGCCATCGCCCTGCAGGACGCCAACACCGGCGTCTTCGTCCAGAGCGGCAGCAGCTGGAAGCTCGTCAGCACCGGCCTGTACGGCTGCGCCGGCGGCCTGCCCGCCGCGCTGAAGACCGCCTGGGGCATCTCCGCGCCGAGCGTGTGCTCCGGATCGGCGCCCGCCGAGCAGGCCGCGGCCCGCAAGGCGATGACGGCCGCGCCCGCCGACGGCACGACGCCGCTCGGGCAGAAGATCGCCGACATCGCGCTCAGCCAGGTCGGCGTGCAGACGAATCCGCCGGTGCCGAACTTCAACACCATCGACTGCGACCCGTACAGCACCCTGGTCGCGGGCTTCTCCTCCAACAGCGACGGCTGCGGCTTCGACTCGACGTTCAACGTCCGGAACCAGAACGAGACCTGGTGCGCCGACTTCGCGAAGTGGGTCTGGCAGCAGGCGGGCGTCACCGCGGACATGAACACGCTGAACGCCGGCGCGGTCTCGTTCCACACGTGGGCCGTGCACCAGGGGCAGAACCCGCAGGCGAACACCGGGACGCCCGAGCCGGGCGACGCGGTGCTCTTCTACCGGCCGGGCCGGCTGCCCAACGGGTTCGCCGACCACGTCGGCCTCGTCTCGGGCATCAACCCCGACGGCACGATCAACATGGTCAACGGTGACTTCTCCGGCGACGCGGCCGTGGACGTCCAGTACGACCAGAACATCAAGGACCTGGCCGCCTTCGCCGCCAGCGTCGAGAGCCCCGGTGAGCAGTGGGCCCTGGTCACCCCGCCGACCACGGCGCAGCAGCCGAACCCGGCCGGGCAGATGGACGCCGCCACGGTCGCCGTCGACGGCGCCGCCGCGCAGTTCCACGCCTCCGGCTCCGTCCCCGGCGGCACGATCACCGGCTACTACTGGACCTTCGGCGACACCCGCATGACGAACGAGACCGGCGCCGACGTGACCCACGTCTTCAGCGAGCCGGGCACGTACACGGCGACCGTCACGATCACCTCCAGCTTCGGCACCACCACCACGGTCCGCAAGAACATCCAGGTCATCGCGGCCTCGTCCGCCGTCGCCTCGGCGCCGGTCGACCAGATCTGGTACGACCCGCTGCCGGTCGTGCAGTACACGTTCACGCGTTCCGCCGGCGGCCTCGCGGTCGACTACTGGAACGGCGGGCAATGGATCCAGTGGGCCGTACCCGGCAGCCCGGACGCGAAGGGCGCCATCACGGCCCTGACCTACCCGGACACGGCCCACGCCGATGTGAACACGGCGCACGCCTTCTACCGGACCGCGAACGGCTCGCTCGCCGAAACCTCGCAGACCTCGGCCGGCTGGCAGACCCAGAGCCTTCCCGGCACGGCCGTCGCGGGTGGCGCGATCAACGCGACCACGACGCGGGACGGCTACGCGGAGGTCTTCTTCGTCAACAACCACCGTCAGCTGTCCGCGGACGTCCAGTCGGCCTCCGGCTGGAGCACCCGGGTGCTCGACCCGGCCCCGGTCGCCGACCCCGGCTCCCTGGTCCTCGCCGACACGACCACCGGTCCGGTGATCCTCGGCATCGGCCCGGCCGGCCTGCTGACCTCGACCACCGACGTCGGCCCGGCGTGGATCACCGTGCCGCTGCCGGCCTTCGCGGCGAAGGGCAGCAGCCTCGCCGCGGCCACGACGGCCACGGGTACGGCAGAGGTCTTCTACACCACCCCCGCCGGCACGCTCGGTGAGGCGACGCAGGACGGGTTCGGCTGGAAGCCGTCCACGCTGCCCGGTTCCCCGACCGCGGCCGGGGGCAAGGCGGCGACGACCTATCTGCTGCCCTCGGTGTTGCCGGCGAACGTCGGCGACTTCCCGCAGCCGCCCGGCACGCTCACGGAAACCAGCGTCAGCGCGCCGCTCGGCATGGAAGTTTTCTACCTCACGGCGTCCGGCGCGCCGGCGGTCACGTACAACGACGGCTCCGGCTGGCAGACCAAGGCGCTGCCCGGAACGGCCGACGGCATCGTGGGCGCGAGCGCGTACCAGGTCGACGAGGAACCCTCGAACCTGTACCTGAGCAGCGGGCAGACCGTCTCCGAGGAGACGACCGGGGCGCGCAGCGGCGATCCGTCCGGTGACTGGCACGCGGCTCCGGCCCTGCCGACCGCTCCGTCGACCTGGGCGAACCAGATCATCCTGTACGCGGCCGACTCGGCCGACGCGGCGACGGCGCAGGCCGCCGCCAGCGCGGCCGGACTGCCCGCCCAGCAGGTGACCACCTCGTTCGCGACGGCGTGGGCGGACTCGCTCGACGGCAACTACCTGGTCTACGCGGTCGGCACGCCCGCCGTCCGCGCGCTGTACAGCAACGTGTGCAACTGGGCGAACCCGTCCGACCTCCCGGGGCCGGGCACGCCGTTCTCCTACGGCGTCGATCCGGTGAACACGCTGGCCCAGGTGGGTCCGGGCAACTTCATCAACGCCGCGGGCGCGACAGCCGCGGACACGCAGGCGATCGCCACCGACCTGGCGTACTACGCGCTGCACGGGGTTCTGCCGCCCGGTGTGACGTCGGTGCCCCCGCAGGTCGGTGCTCCGTATGCCTGCATGGGGAGCCCGAACTGATCGCTGTCTGATTCCGGCTACGACAGCGGACTGATCGCGGTGGGTCCGCGAGCTCACGATGAGCTCGCGGACCCTTTGTCGTTGCGGGCCTCGGACCGGTTGCTTCGGCGTCCGTCCTTGACGACAACTCGCCAGGACCCTCAACGACGCCGCCGATCGCCGGTACCCCGCTGGTAGGTTCGCCGAAAGTATCAATACCCGCACAACGTTGGGGAACCGCGTATGTCAACCAATTCCGCCAAGCACCGTGGCAGGAGCCGGACGGCGCGCCGTGCCGCCGTTCTCGCGATGACCGTGCCCGTCGCCACCGCCGTGGTCGTCAGCCAGGGTGCGGCCTTCGCCAGCGAGACGCCCGCCGCCGCCACGCACCGCACCCTGGACACCGCCGACCAGCAGATCGCGAAGAACCTCGACGCCCGGGTGCAGGACCCGCGGCTGGCCGGCACCACCTTGAGCGGCCTCGTGGTGGATGCCAGGTCCGGACAGGAGGTCTGGGACCACGACGCCGCGACCACGCTGATGCCCGCGTCCAACATGAAGCTCGCCACGACCACGGCGGCGCTGACCGTGCTCGGCCCCGACCACCGGTTCACCACCAAGGTCGTCTACAGCGACGGGACGCTCACACTCGTCGGGGGTGGTGACCGGGTCCTGAGCACCGCCGACCTCACGTCGCTGGCCACGACCGCGGTCGCGCACCTGAAGAGCGCCGGCATCACCTCGGTGAAGGTCCAGATCGACGACAGCCTCTTCCCCGCGCCGACCCTCGCGACCGGCTGGAACGACGGCTACTACGACGGTTCCACCATCGCGCCGGTGCGGGCCCTCGTGGTCGACGAGCACAGCGTCATGGACACCTCGATCGACGCCGGGCAGGTCTTCGCCAAGCAGTTGACCGCGCAGGGGCTCACCGTCACCGGCGATGTGACGCGCGGCCAGACCACCCACACGGACGTGCCGGTGGCCGTGCACTACTCCCCCGCGCTGTCGGCGATCGTCCACCAGATGCTCAAGAAGAGCGACAACGACATCGCCGAGACCCTGCTGCGGATGACGGCTCTGGCCGCCGGCCGCCCGGCCACGTTCGACGACGGCACGGCGGTGGTCCGCCAGGTGCTGACGAGCGTCTACCGTGTCCCGCTGACGAACTTCCAGAACTACGACGGCAGCGGGCTCTCGCGCTCCGACCGCCTCTCGGCCGAGACCATCAAGGACATCCTCGAAGTCGACACCGACCCCCGCTTCAGCCCGATCCTCCAGCCGATCGTCGACGGCCTCCCCGTCGCCGGCGAGGCGGGCAGCACCCTCGGCCCGGAGTGGGACCGCTTCACCACGCCCGAGTCGAAGTGCGCGGTCGGCAAGGTGATGGCCAAGACCGGCACGCTCACCGGCGCGATCGCCCTCAGCGGCCTCACGAAGGGCGCGGACGGCCGCTGGAAGATCTTCTCCTTCGTGGAGAACAACGCGACCACCCCCAACAGCGATGTGAAGCACACCTTCGACGGCCTCGCCGCGACGGTCAACGGCTGCTGGGCTTAGAAGCGGCGCCGCTTACTCACGTGGATGGCCACCGGTACGGCGCGGCATGACCCAGCCATCCCTGCGAGGCAGGCAAACCGTGCGCGGAGCAATGAGAAAATGCCTGCGCCCAAAGAACAGAGCGTGCCGCGGCCCCAGCACCGCGGCACGCTCTTTCAGAGCCGGAACTCCAGCTTCTTCAAGGCCGGAACCTCAGCCTCAAAGCCGGCTTCCAAGCTCTGAACCCCGAGCCTCACTCACCGCAGCGACCACACCTGGTTGGCCTGCGTCCCACTGCCATAGCAGTCCCAGATCTGGATCTGCGTGCCGTTCGCAGTACCCTGACCGGACGCGTCGAGGCACCTGCCGGAGTTCGGATTCGTGATGGTGCCGTTGGCATTGACCTGCCACTTCTGGGCCGCGCTGCCGTTGCACGACCACAGCCTCACCTGCGTCCCGTTGGCCGTGCCGGCGCCTGCCACGTCCAGGCACTTGCCGCTCTGCGGGTTGATGAACTGGCCGCCGGTGGAGGACCAGCGCTGATTCCATGCGCCGCCGCAGTCCCACAGTTGGACCGGGGTGCCGTCCGCGGTGCCGAGGTTCTGGATGTCGAGGCAACGGCCGCTGCCCTGGCCGACGATCTCGTTGCCGCCTCCACCGCCACCGCCGCCCCCGCCACCACTGCCGCCGGAACCATTGGCCGTGAACGAGAACGAGTTCACGCCAAGACCCGGACCACCCTGCCAAGGCTCGAAGCCGAACTGAACGCTGGTCAGGTACCAGGCGCTGCTCATGTACCCCCGGCTGAGGGAGTCGTTGGTGAAGTCCTTGATGTTCACCGTGATGGCATTGGCCGGGTTCTCGCGGACGTAGGACACGTCGTTCCAGCCGATGCCGCCGTTGTTCATGCGGGACTCCCACACGTCCCACGTCGCGCCCTCGATGTTCGCGGTGCCGACCTGCGAGCCCGCGGGCCGGGGGGCGCCGGCGTGGTTCGCCCAGATCATCAGCTCCTCGCCGTCGTTCTGGCCGGTCGGACTGGGCTGGGTGTCGAACCAGATGTCGTACGAGGCGTCCCACTGGCCGGCCGCGGTGGTGAAGTTCACGCTCGACTGCGGGTTGCCGAACGCGGACACCTGCAACGGCAGGCCGCTGCCCGTGGAGCAGTTGCCGTAATGACAGCCCGCGTAGATCGACGGGTACGCCGCGGGCGCGCCGCCGGTGCTGACGTTGTGGTTGCCGGTGGTGACGGAGAACCCGTCGTTGGTCACGTCCAGACACTGCTGGATCGTGTCGCCCCATTCGTTGTTCTGCACGATGTACTGCCCGCCGGAGACCGGCGTGCTTTGGAACTGGCCGCAGATCGTGGAGTCCGCGTGGGCGGCGGAGGCCGTGAACACGCCGGTGGCGGCCACGGCGAGCGCGAGCAGCCAGCCGCTGCCTGTGCGGAACATCGCAGATCGTCGAGCGGCGGGTCTCGATTGGACGAGCATGGACTGGACCCTTCCGTTGCATCGGTCTGACCCGGTCGAGTCGGGGCAGATGTCGAGCGTGCGCGCAGGACGCCGGAATGAAGCGCCCTGAGAAAGGTGCACTTGCCAGCGCTTCCGGTGCCTGTCAGGCGATCAGCCTGGGCCGGGGATCCCCAGTCTCTGGCACGCCTGCCCATCGAACTGGAAGCGCTTCCGGTGAGACTAGCGACCCGACCGACGACAGGGAAGGGGGCTTGCAAGGATTCTGTTACTCAGCGGCTACAACCGCGGCTCCGACCACACCTGCGAGAGTGTTCGGTCTCGACGCCGACAGCCGACCCGATGGAGCGGCATCGTGAAATGATGGGAGCGCTTCCAAGTCCTCTGGAGGCGCCGATGGAGGCGCCGAGCCGTTGCCTTCCGACCGCCCGGAACCGACGGCTTGGAACCGACCGCCCGAACCGACCGCCCGAAAGGCAGACGCGCCATGCCCGAGGCCCCCCGCCGTCAGCCCACCCTCGACGAGGTCGCCGAGCGGGCCGGCGTCTCGCGCACCGCCGCCTCACGGGTCCTTAACAACGCCCCGCACGTCAGCAAGGCCAAGCGCGACGCGGTCCAGAAGGCCATCAGGGAACTGGGCTACATACCCAACGCGACGGCCCGGGCCCTGGCCACCCGGCGGGCCGGCGCCGTGGTCCTGGCCATCACCGACGACGACTCCGCACTGGGCCAGGACACCCCCTTCTACAGCCAGGCCATCGCCGGCGTCACCGCGACCCTGGAGGAGACCGGCCTGGAGCTCATGCTGGTCCTGGTCAACTCCCCCCGCAGCCGCTCCAAGCTCCAAGACGTCCTCCAAACCCACAGCGCGGCGGGCGTCATGCTGATGGGCCGCCACGGCGACGACCCCCTCGGCGCCCTCGCCGAGCAGGCCGACACGCCCGTGGTCTTCGGCGGCCGTCCGGTCGACTTCGAGCCGCGCTTCTACGTCGACTCCGACAACCGCGGCGGCGCCCGCGCGGCCACCGAGCACCTCATCACCCGCGGCCGCAGCCGCATCGCCGCGATCACCGGCCCGCTCGACAGCGACGCCGGCCTGGCGCGCCACCGCGGCTTCCTCGACGCGATGGCCGTGGCGGGCCTGGACGCCTCCCGGGTCGCGCACGGCGACTACACCGAAGGCAGTGGAACGCAGGCCATGCAGGCCCTGCTGCGGCAACACCCCGACCTCGACGCGGTGGTCGCCGGCAACGACACGATGGCGATCAGTGCTCTGCGAGTCCTCGCCACCGCCGGGCGCCGCGTCCCCGAAGACGTCGCGCTCACCGGATTCGACGACTACCAGGCCGCCCGGCACACCACGCCTCCGCTGACCACCGTGCACCAGTCGATCCAGGCCTGGGGCCGGGAGATGGCCCGCATGCTGCTCGCGGTCATCGACGGCGAGCAGCCCAGCCCTCTGATTCTCCCGACCCGGCTCATCGTGCGTGGGTCCAGCTGACCCTCCAGCCTGATCAGCCGATCGCCACCGCGAACACATGCGGCGGCGCGGACGAGCCGGCCGGCAACGTCACCGGCTGAACCGTCTTCCCGGCCTGCAGCACCACGCTGTCGTGGAACACCGAGGCCTTCCACGGCGACGTGCCCGATGAGGTGTCGCCGTACGCGGACGTCACCGCGACCTGGGAACCGGGGAACGGCGAGGTGGAAGCCCAGTCGCCGAACCCGAGTGTGAACTGCTGCGTGGTTCCGTCGGTGTAGGTGATCGTCGCGGTGCCGGAGGACTGGCCGTTGGCCGCCGCGCCGAGGAAGCCGAGCGTGGAACCGCTCCCCCCGGCGGAGCGGTGATCGACAGCTGGTCGGACTTGATCGACATCGCGAAGATGTGCAGCGCCGGGATGCCTGCCGTGCGGCTGCGGACTGCCCGGGGGCGTTCCCGAACGGCTGGGGCTCGGCCCGCTCGCTCGCGGGGGCGCGGACTAGCCCTTTCGGGGGCAAATCAGAACTCCGCGAAACGTGTTGCACGAGTTGCCGAACATGACGGATTTACGACCGTCCCGTTCGGCGATAACGGTATCCCGCCAAAACAGGAGCCGAGGTCAGGCCCGCATCGGCGCCGAGCCGAGCCCTCCGACGGGCCTCTGGCGGCTCGCGCGTCCCGCGCTGTACATCCACCTTCTGACATACAGTTGGCCCAGCCGGCGGTCTGACGCCGGTCAACGGGAATGGGGGCGCGCGGATCTCGCGCGCAGTGCAGAAAGGGACACCACCATGCTGTCGACATCCAGGGTGGCTGGGCGCAACGGCCGCCGGGCCGCGCTGCTCGTGGGCGCCATCGGCCTGAGCGTGGCCGGCGCGCTGCCGGCGAGCGCGAGCACCACCACCGCTCAGTCGGGAACCTCTCACCTGCTGGGTCTGAGCGTGGAATCGCACTCGACCTACGACCGCGTCATCCTCAACGTGAGCGGCATCCCCGGCTACACCGTGACGCCCACCGACGAACTGGTCGGCGCCGCCTCGGGCAAGGACATCACGCTGCCGAACTCGAACACCTACCTCGACGTCGAGCTGCACCCGGCCGACACCGCCGGCTTCTCCGGCCCGACCGAGATCACGACCGGCGACCCCGAGGTGGCCGCGGTCGCCGAGCTGACCTCCTTCGAGAGCTACGTGCAGGTCGGCATCGGCCTGAACCACGCCTCCAGCTACACGGTCACCGTGCTCAGCCCGACCCAGCTGGCCATCGACGTCGCCCACTAGTCACCTCACCGGCCGGGGTCCACGCACGCACCGCAGCCGGACGCGGCTTCGCCTCAGGGACCGGATTCCCCACGGCGGAGCCGCTTTGTCACACGCCACACCCCCTGTCTCGTCATAGGGTGTGGTTTTTTCCGCGCCACCAGGAAGGTTGTTCCTTGGATATCAGGAGTCTTCGCCGGTCCCGCACCGGACGCCGTCTCAGCTCCGTGCTGTCCGTGGCCGTGCTCGTCAGCGGCGTGGGCGCCGGCATGGCAGCGGCCAGCCCGGCGGCCCCGCCGAAGTACGGCAACGCGCCGGTCCCGACGCTGAACTGGACCGACTGCAGCGGCGGCTTCCAGTGCTCCGACGCGGCTGTGCCGCTGGACTACCGCGACCCGACCGGCCGCACCATCACGCTGCACATGATCCGGCACCTGGCGGCCGACCCGAGCCAGCGCGTCGGCACGCTGTGGATGGAGCCCGGCGGGCCGGGCAGCAGCGGCCTGGACTTCGCGCGGGGCAACTGGGCGGACCTGCCGGCCGAGCTGCAGAACAAGTTCGACGTCGTCAGCTTCGACCCGCGGGGCATCCAGACCAGCTCGCCGGTGGTGTGCTACACCGACGCCCAGTACAGCGCGGCGGTGGCCGCGGCCAAGGGCGTTCCCGGGCCGGACGCCTTCGACAACGCGGTCAAGGTGGGCGCCGACTACGACCAGAACTGTGTGAAGAACCTCGGCGACACCGCCGGGCTGTTCGGCACACAGTACGTCGCGCGCGACATCGACCTGCTGCGCCAGGCGCTGGGTGAGCAGCAGCTCACGTTCTACGGCCGGTCGTTCGGCACCTATGTCGGCACGGTCTACGCGAGCATGTTCCCCACCCGGGTGCGCGCGATGGCGCTGGACGGCGCCTACGACCCGAACCACTACGCGAACGACCCCTACGCCTACGACTGGCCGCAGTACTTCGCGCTGGACTCGGCGATGAGCGACTTCCTCACCTGGTGCGACCAGAACGTGGCGCAGTGCGGCTTCGGCAACGGCGACGCCGAGGACGCCTTCACCGCCCTGAAGGCCGACCTGGACGCCAACCCGGTCACCGTCGGCACCGGACAGGCCAACGGCTTCACCCTGGCCTACCGCCTGCTGTTCAACATGGACAGCGGCAAGGTCATCTGGCCGGCGTTCGGCCAGGCGCTGCGCCAGGCCCAGCTGCACGACCCGAGCTCGTTCCTGCTCCGGCCGCCGTCCCCGGCAAGTTTCGCGCAGCTGAACCCGAACACGGTGGTCTCCTGCAACGACCGGGCCTTCCCGACCAGCCTGTCCCTGCTGAAGTGGAACGTGACGGCCGAGGCCGCCGCGGCCCCGCTGCTGGGCACCCCGTGGGCCTACGCGCCGCCGATGTACGACCAGAACAGCGCGCCGGCGTGCGCCCAGTGGACGGTCCCGCGGGTCAGCCGCTACAGCGGGTCCTACCGCGCGGCCGGATCGGCGCCGATCCTCGTCATCGGCACCACGCACGACCCGGACACCCCGTACCAGGACGCGGTGACGCTGTCGCACACGTTCGACAACGCCGAGCTGATCACGTTCGACGCCCAGGGGCACACGGCCTTCGGCCGCAGCGCCTGCGTGACGACGGCGACGGCGAGCTACCTGGCGGACCTGACGCTGCCGAAGCCGGGCACGGTGTGCTCGGACGAGCAGCAGCCGGCGCCCGCGGCGTCGGCGAGCGCCAAGTTCGCCACGCAGCGGAGCGCCCTGCTCGAGGAGGGGCAGGACCTGATCGGCTCCGCCGGCTGACATCAGGACGGCACCCGGGCCGGTCCGCGAAGCCTCGGCTTCGCGGACCGGCTCTTTTGTGTGCCCGCCCGCCGGGCCGTTCCCGGCTTCCGGCCGGAGGAGACCAGGAGGAGACCACCGCCACATCCGCCCCCGCTTTGCGGAACGCGTGAGTTTCGATACGATGTAGTTCCGAGACGACATCGTTTCGATACAAATTCGTTCAGCATTGAGTGGGGTGAGCACCGATGACGCAGGCCAGCCAGGTGGCCGAGCCCGACCAGGCCGACCAGACCGCCCACGCCCCCGGCCGCAAGCGGGACAGTTCTCGCGACGACGCCCTGTGTCAGGCCGCGCTGGAGCTGCTGGCCGAGGTCGGCTACGACCGCCTGACGATCGACGCCGTCGCCGCGCGCGCCGGGGCCGGGAAGGCGACGTGCTACCGCCGCTGGGCCGGCAAGGCCGAGCTGGTCGTCGACGCCGTCGGCCGGATGAAGGCCGCGCCGCGGCTGCCGGACACCGGGACCCTGCGCGGCGACCTCATCGAGCTCACCTGCCACTTCCACGACACCGAGGACGCGGCCTTCCGGACCGACGTCCAGGCCGGCCTGGTCTCTGGCCTGGTCCGGGACGCAAAGCTCCGCGAGGTGTTCGCCGAGCAGTTCATCGCGCCGCGCAAGGCGGTGTTCCGCACCGTCTTCGAGCGGGCCATCGAGCGCGGCGAGATCGCGCCGGTGCCGAACTACGAACTGCTCTCCGACATCGTGCCGTCGATGGCCTTCCATCGAATGATCATGACCGGCGAATCGCCGGGCCCGGACTTCATCCAGACGATCCTCGACCAGATCGTTCTTCCTCTCGCCGATCCCAGCAAGACAAGGACCCCCTCGTCATGACCGAGTCGACAACCCGGATCCCCGATCGGGTACAGACCCTCGACCCGAGGCGGTGGCGGGCCCTGGCCTTCATCGCCCTGGCCCAGCTGATGGTCGTCCTCGACGGCACCATCGTGAACATCGCCCTCCCGTCCGCGCAGCGCGACCTGGGCATCTCCGACGCGAACCGCCAGTGGGTGGTCACCGCCTACGCCCTGGCGTTCGGCGGGCTGCTGCTGTTCGGCGGGCGCATCGCCGACCGGTGGGGCCGCCGCCGCGCGTTCCTCATCGGCCTGATCGGCTTCGCCGGCGCCTCCGCGCTGGGCGGCGCCGCCGTCAACACCAGCATGCTGCTCGGCGCCCGCGCGCTGCAGGGCGCCTTCGGCGCGATCCTCGCCCCGGCGGCGCTGTCGCTGCTGACCGTCACCTTCACGCAGCCGAAGGAGCGGGCCAAGGCGTTCGGCATCTACGGCGCGATCTCCGGCGGCGGCGCGGCCGTCGGCCTGCTGCTGGGCGGACTGCTCACCGAGTACGCGAACTGGCGCTGGACGCTGTACGTCAACGTCCTGTTCGCGGTGGTCGCCGTGGCCGGCGCGATCTTCGAGATCAAGGAGCCCGAGGGCACCCGCAACCACAACCGCCTGGACGTCCTGGGCATCGTGCTGGCCGGCTCCGGCCTGGCCGCGCTGGTCTACGGCTTCAACAAGGCCGAGACCGACGGCTGGAGCTCGACGACCACGCTCGGCTTCATCATCGCCTCGGTGGTGCTGCTCGCCGCGTTCGCCTTCTCCCAGACCCGCGTGTCCGCCCCGCTGCTGCCGCTGCGCGTCGTGACCGACCGCAACCGCGGCGGCGCGTACCTGACCATCGGCATCGCGGTGGTCGCGATGTTCGGCGCGTTCCTGTTCCTCACCTACTACCTGCAGGTCGTGCTGGGCTACAGCCCGCTCAAGAGCGGCCTGGCGTTCCTGCCGATGGTCGTGGGCATGATGGCCGGCGCCACGCAGGTCGCCGTGCGGCTGCTGCCGAAGGTGCCGACCAAGCTGCTGATGGTCCCCGGCGCCCTGATCGCCGCCGCGGCGATGCTGATCCTGACCCAGATCTCGGTCGGCGGCTCGTACACCACCCACGTCCTGCCCGCGCTGCTGATGCTCGGCTTCGGCATGGGCCTGGTGTTCATGCCGGCCATGAACCTGGCGACCCACGGCGTCCGGCCGCAGGACGCCGGCGTCGCCTCGGCGATGGTCAGCACCTCCCAGCAGGTCGGCGGTGCGATCGGCACCTCGCTGCTGAGCACGATCGCGAACAGCGCGACCACCACCTACGCCAAGGGCCACGCCGCGGGCGTCCACTCCGCGGCGGGCGCCGCGCAGCTGAAGCTCTCGGCCATGGTCCACGGCTTCTCGATCGCCTACTGGATCGCCGCCGGTCTGCTGGCGGGCGCCGCGCTCGTGGCCGGTGTCCTGATCAACGCCCGCCCGCAGAACAACGACGGTCACTCTGTCAGCGGCGCCGGTGCGGAGAGCACGGAAGCGGTAGAAGACGCCGTCCCGGTCTTCGCACACTGATAACAGGGAAGTAAGAACCGCCCGGCCGTGACGCACCGCCACGGCCGGGCACCTGGGGAGACGACATGGATACTGCGGTGAAGATTCCTACTCAATCCGGTGCACTCCTCGACGCGGCCCGTGACGTGAGCACCATGAGTGCCCTGAGCACTGTGAACGCTCTGGGCACGCAACGGGCCCAGAGCATCCGAAGCACTCAGAGCATCCGAAGCACCCAGAGCGCCCAGCCGGAGCGCGTGAAGCGGGTGCGCAATCGCCTTCTGGTCGCTCTCCTGGCCTGCTGCGCGGGTCTCGGTTCCTGGACCGTCTACCTGGCCTTCTCAATGCCGACCGGCTACCAGTCGAAAGCCTGGTCCGCCGCCTGGGTCGGCTTCGACATCCTGCTGCTGCTCGCTCTGACCGGGACGGTCGTGGCCGCGATGCTCCGGCGGCAGATCGTCGTGATGCTCGCGGTGTTCACGGCGACCCTCCTGCTGTGCGACGCGTGGTTCGACATAGTCCTGGACTGGGGAACCTCCGACGTGTGGGTCAGCCTGGCCTCGGCGGCGTTCATCGAGGTGCCGCTCGCGCTGTTCCTGCTGTCCCGGGTCCGCAAGCTGATCCGAGTCGCGCTCCAGCGGCGCTGGCGCGAACTCGGACTGCCCGGCGATCCCCCGGCGCTGCACCGGATTCCGCTGTTCTTCACAGGGGAGACAGCGGAACCGGCGGCGTCGGAGGCGGCTCTGTGCGACTGACCATCCAGCCGGCCGATCAGAGACTGGCGGCGGTGATGTCGCCGTGGGACGTGGTGGCCTTGACGGCCAGTCCCGCGGCGGCTCCTTCGGTGTTGCGCAGCGTGTTGGTGATCCGGCCCTTGGCGGTGTCCGCGTCCAGGGTGGCCGAGACGCCGGGCGCGGCGGTGACCGACAGGTTGCCCATGTCGGCGCGGAGCTCGACCTGGCCGGCGTGTGCCTCGGCGACGGTGATGTCGCCCTTGCCGTTGCGGATCTGCGCCGAGCCGGTCAGGCGGTTGATGGTGACGTCACCGGTGTGGACCTTCAGCACGGCGCCGGCGGCCTCCTCGATGCTGACGACGGTGTAGCCGCCGTCGAAGGCGACGTCGCCGAGGCGGCCGGTGGTGTGGAGTTCGGCGGCGCCGGCCTTGCCGTCGAGGCGGGAGCCGACGGGCAGCTCGATCGTGACGTGCAGGGCGCCGGAGCCGCCGAGGACACGGTGGGACTCGGCGGTCGTAACGCTCAGGACGCCGTCCTGGAAGGCGATCGCGGTCTGCTCGGCCGCCTTGACGTCGCGCTTCTTCGATGCGTCCGCAGGCTGCACGTCGACGACGGTGTCGGTGCGCTCGGTCGCGACCAGGCGGACGGCGCCGGCGGGGATCTCCAGGACGACGGAGACGGGGCCGGGGGTGGCGAAGTTCTGCATGATGCGCTCCTTGGTTTCTCACCTCGGCGGGCCTGGGCGGCTCGCTCTCACGCATCCACAGTCGCTGCGCGCGCTGACGCGGGTCTGACGGCGTCCTGACACGGGGACTGACACGGCTGACGCGGCCGGTCCTCCCGTTCATTGAGGCCGGCGTCACAGCACAAGGGAAGACCACGCTGCCCCAGACCGAATGACACCGGCCGGGGGCAGCGAAGAGGCAGCGAACCGTCAGTCGAAGATCAGGTCGAACTGCTCCGACTGGCCGATCGACGTCTGACTCGCGATCAGTGGCGAAGCGCCACCGTTCGGCGCCGTCACGACGTTGTTGTTCGCGTGAGCACGCAGGCTCACGCTCCCAATACCGTTGGCGACGAGGCTGAACTCCTCCCACGGCCCGATCGAGGTCCGGTTCGCGATCAGCGGTGACGCCCCGGCGTTGTCCGCCGTCACGATGTCGTTGTTCGCGTGAGCACGCAGGCTCACGCTCCCGTCCGAGTTGGGGATCAGGTCGAAGGTCTCCCAGGGCCCGACGGCCGTGCGGTTAGCGATCAGCGGTGACGCGCCGGCGTTGTCGGCGGTCACGATGTCGTTGTTCGCATGCGCGCGCAGGCTCACCGGAACCGTGTCCTGAACCAGGTCGAACTCCTCCCACGGCCCGATCGCGGTGCGGTTCGCGATCAGCGGTGAGGCCCCGGCGTTGTCGGCGGTGACGATGTTCTGGTTGGTGTAGGACCGGAAACTCACGCTGCCGTCCGCATTGTGAATCAGCCCGAACACTTCCCAGTTGCCGACCCCACCCCGGTTGGCGATCAACGGCGCCGCACCGTCGTTCTCGGCGGTGACCCACTGGTTGTCGGACAAGGCCTTCAGGTTCACCGTGCCGTCGGTGCCGGTGACCATCTCGAACTCCTCGTTCTTGCCGATGGAGGTCGAGTCCGCGGTCAACGAGGTGGTGTTGTTCGGCGCGTCGACGTAGTGGCTGTTCGCGTGCGCCTTCAGGCTCACCACGGAAGCGCTCGTCGTGAAGGCGGTGTTGTTGTTCGCGTAGCCGGCCGCGGTGATGTTGGCCTGCACCGCGTTCTCCGTCGCGTCCGACGGGAAGCCGGCCGTGACCGCGCCTTCGAAGAACTCTCCCTTGCCCAGGTCGCTGTTGTCGCCGCCGGTGCCCAGCTCGATCGACGGCTGCACCTTCATCGGGTTGTACCCGTTGGGCAGCGCGCCCGAGTAGGCCTGTGTCAGTCCCCCGGATTGCCCGCCGCCGTATTTGAGCGTGAAGTTCGTCGTCCCGTTGTTCTTCTCCCAGGCGGTCACGAACGAGCCCGTCTCACTGGGGATGTTCGTCGGGTTCGGCCCGGCGGCGCTGAAGTACATGCCGTTCTCCAGGTCGCCGCCGACCCACGGACCGGTGCCGGTGCAGCCTCCCGTCCAGCAGGCGGTGCCGTAGTAGATCGCGTTCATCGTCGCGTCGCCGTCGTCGCTGTCGTTCGTCTCGGCCGAGCCGAAGTCGAAGCAGCAGCTGCCGCTCGTCAGGTTCGACGAGGTCAGCATGTACTCGCCCTCGGGCTGCGAGCCGGTGGGGACGTTCTTGACCGCGTTGTTGCGGTATCCGGTGCCGACGGTGTTCACCAGCACGCCGTACGCCGCGTGGCCGCCGACGGTCACCGGCAGCGCCATGGCGTCCGCGCCGATGTCCGAGCCGTTCGGGCCGGGGCCGCCGAGCCCGTTCGAGCAGCCGGAGCAGGACTTGCCCGGCGAGATCCCCAGGTTGTTGCCGTTCGGGGTCTGGTCGTAGAGCAGCGTGATGGTGCACGTCGTGCCGGAGCAGAACGACACCTGCGGCGCCGAGTCGGCCACGCCGCCCGCGGCGGTCAGCCCGATGTTCAGGGTGCTGTTGTCCGAGGCGCGCTGGACTTGGTACAGCGGGCCGTTGTACGAGCCGAACATCGCCCGCGTCGTGCTGTAGGCGGCCTCGCAGGGGGTGTTCCCCGAGGCGTAGACGTCGCACGGCCCGGCGGCGGCCGCGGCGGCTTTCGTCGTCGCCGTGCCGAAGACCGGCACCGCGACCGCGATGGCCAGCGCTATGAGGAACGCCGTCACCAGCCGCGTTCCCCGGCGGATTCTCGGAAGGAAGAGCACGAACACCTCCAACAAGTCAGCATCATGACGTTCCCCCGCTGGCGGTACCAGCGCACATGGTTCGTCTGACTATGGGTGTAAGTCAAGACTCTGAGCCGGTTCTTTTGACGACCTTTTGACGGTCGATCGCTATAAGTGGCCCCGCGAGCCCGAACCTGGTCAAACGTCTTGACGAGGCTGCGGATCGCGAGTTCAATCACGTCGTGAAATAAGTGCCGCCGGGTGCGGTCGGCCTCTCCCCTCACCACGCACAGCGATCTCAGCCTGCTCGAAAACAGAAGGACATACCACGACAAGGCGGGAGAAGATGAGACCCTCGCGCATCATCGGTCTGGCGGTGGCAATGGTCGCCGCCATGGCACTGGCCGGCCCACCCTCCATGGCCCAAGCGGCGACCGGCAGCCCCTACGGCGGAACGGCCGTGGCCCTGCCCGGGACGGTTCAGGCCGAGAACTACGACACCGGCGGCCAGGGCGTGGCTTACAACCTCGCCGCCGTCAACGGATCGGCCGACAGCTACCGCACCGACGGCGTCGACCTCGAAACCACCACGGACACCGGCGGCGGATACGACGTCGGCTGGACCGCAACGGGCCAGTGGTTCACCTACACCGTGAACGCCGCTTCGGCCGGGACCTACACGGTCGGCCTCAGGCTCGCCTCCCCCAACGGCGTGACCGACGGTCTGCACATCGCGAACGCGGCCGGGACGAACCTGTCCGGCGCCGTGAACGTGCCGGCCACCGGGGACTGGCAGGCCTGGACGACGGTGACAGCCACCGTCACCCTCCCCGCCGGACAGCAGACGCTGACCGTCTACCAGGACAACGGCGGCTGGAACATCAACAACCTCGTGTTCTCCACCACCAACGAGGCTCCCTACGGCGGAACGCCCGCCGCGATCCCCGGCACCGTGCAAGGTGAGAACTACGACACCGGTGGCCAGGGCACGGCGTACAGCGTGGCGAGCGTCAACGGATCGGCCAACGGCTACCGCACCGACGGCGTCGACCTCGAAGCCACCACGGACACCGGCGGCGGATACGACGTCGGCTGGACGGCGAGCGGCCAGTGGTTCAAGTACACGGTCAACGTCGCGACGGCGGGCACGTACTCGGTCGCTCTGCGCCTGGCCTCGGTCAGCGGCGCGACAGACGGCCTGCACATCGCCGACGCCGCCGGGACGAACCTGTCCGGCGCGGTGGACGTGCCGGCCACCGGCGACTGGCAGGCCTGGACGACGGTGACGACCGACGTCACCCTTCCGGCCGGGCAGCAGACCCTGACCGTCTACCAGGACAACGGTGGCTGGAACATCAACAACCTGGTGTTCTCCACCTCCGGCGGCTGCGGGACCTCGTGCGGCGGCACGCCGGACTTCGGCCCCAACGTGTTCGTCTTCGACCCGTCGATGTCCTCCTCGACGATCCAGAACCAGATCAACTCGGTCTACAACTCGCAGCAGAGCAGCGAGATGGGGACCGGCCGCTACGCGATGCTGTTCAAGCCGGGCACGTACAACGTGGACGTGCCGGTCGGCTTCTACACGCAGGTGCTCGGCCTCGGGCAGTCCCCGACGCAGACCACGATCACCGGCGGCGGCGTGCACGCGGACGCGAACTGGAACGGCGGCAACGCGACCATCAACTTCTGGCGCGACGCCGAGAACCTGACCACCTCCCCGTCCTCCGGCAACACGGTGTGGGCCACCTCGCAGGCCACCCCGCTGCGCCGGATGAACATCAACGGCTCGCTGGCGCTGTCGCTCAACGGCTACTCCTCCGGCGGCTTCATCGGCGACTCGAAGGTCACCGGCCAGGTCAGCTCCGGCAGCCAGCAGCAGTACATGTCGCGCAACGACCAGTTCGGCAGCTGGAACGGCGCGAACTGGAACATGGTGTTCACCGGCTCCACCGGCGTTCCGGGCAACACATTCCCGAACCCGCCGGACACCTCGGTCGGGACCACGCCGACGATCTCTGAGAAGCCGTACCTGTACGTCGACAGCTCCGGGAACTACAACGTGTTCGTGCCGGGCAACCAGGCCAACCGGTCGGGCACGAGCTGGAGCAACGGCGCCACTCCGGGCAGCTCGCTGCCGATCAGCTCCTTCTTCATCGCCAAGCCCAGCAACACCGTGGCGCAGATCAACGCCGCGCTCGCGGCCGGGCAGAATCTGCTGTTCACCCCGGGCATCTACCAGATCAACGGCACCGTCAACGTCACCCGGCCGGACACCGTCGTACTCGGGCTGGGCCTGGCCACGCTGGTGTCGAACGGCGGCAACACGATCCTGTCGACGGCGGACGTCAACGGCGTCCACATCGGCGGCCTGATGTTCGACGCCGGCACCACGAACTCGCAGACGCTGCTGCAGGTCGGCCCGTCGGGCTCCAGCGCGAGCCACGCGAGCGACCCGATCGTGCTGTCCGACGTGTTCGCCCGCATCGGCGGCGAGTTCGTCGGCCGCGCGACCCAGACGCTGGTCGTCAACAGCGCCAACGTGATCGGCGACGACCTGTGGCTGTGGCGCGCCGACCACGGCAACGACGGCACCGTCGGCTGGTCGACCAACACGGCCGCGAACGGTCTGGTGGTCAACGGCGCGAACGTGACGATGTACGGCCTGGCCGTGGAGCACTACCAGGCGGTGCAGGTGCAGTGGAACGGCAGCGGCGGCCGGGACTACTTCTACCAGAGCGAGATGCCCTACGACGTGCCGGATCAGGGCTCGTGGATGGACGGCTCCGCGCGCGGCTACCCGTCGTTCGCGGTGGCCGGCTCGGCGACCGGATTCCAGGGCTACGGACTCGGCGTGTACTGCTTCTTCAGCACGAACAACAGCATCGTGTCGGACAACGCGTTCACCTCGGCGGCGTCCGGTGCGAGCTGGCACGACCTGGTGACCGTCTCGATCACCAACGCCGGATCGATCGCGAACGTGATCAACGGGGTCGGCGGTCCCACGCCGTCGAACACCTCGGCGGTGGATGTGACGAGTTACCCGTAGGCGGGTGATCGTTGATCCACGAGTGAGCGACCCGGCCTGCGCAAGCGCAGGCCGGGCCGCGGCTATCGTGGACGCCGTCGAAGGGAGCAAGTCGTGGTCGGGGAGAATCCGGTCAAGTTGGCGGTCTTGATCGACGCCGACAACGCGCAGCCGTCCAACGCCGAGGTGCTGCTCGCCGAGATCGCCAAGTACGGGACGGCGCACGTCAAGCGCGCTTACGGAGACTGGACCGGAACCAACCTGAAGGGCTGGAAGGAGCATCTGCTGGCCCTGAGCATCCAGCCGATCCAGCAGTTCGCCTACACCTTCGGGAAGAACTCCACCGACGCCGCCATGGTCATCGACGCCATGGACCTGCTGTATTCCGAGCGCTTCGACGGGTTCTGCATCGTGTCTTCCGACAGCGACTTCACCCGTCTGGCCGCACGGATCCGGGAGTCCGGAATGATCGTGTACGGCTTCGGGGAGCGGAAGACACCGAAGCCCTTCGTCGCGGCGTGCGACAAGTTCATCTATGTCGAGAACCTCGCGGTCGCCGACGTCGCCGACGAGGTGGTCCCGAACACCGTGGCGAAGCCGATCATCACCAAGGCCGCGGCGAACCAGCTGCGCGGGGACGCCAAGCTCGTGAGCCTGCTGCGCAACGCGGTGGAGGCGGCGAGCGACGAGGACGGCTGGGCCGGGCTGTCCGGGGTCGGCCACATCCTGACGAACCAGCAGCCGGACTTCGACTCCCGGACCTACGGCTATCCCAAGCTCAGCGATCTGGTGACCGCGACGGGGCTGTTCGACGTCGACCGGCGGAGCACCGGCGAGGGCAAGCCGGCGCAGCTCCACATTCGGGACAAGCGCTACGAGTCGCGCCGGTAGCAGCAGGGCCGCCGCGGCCGATCGGGGCCGCGGATCAGGGCCCCGGGTCCGGCCGATCGCCGCCACAGGCCAACACCCGGCGAAGCGACGATGAATTCCACGTCCGAGCCGGTCGCGGCCAGCTAAGGATGCCCTAAGCTCGGCGGCGAAAACCGTTCCGGACGCTCGCCACGATGGGGTTCGCCTTGCCCAAGATCCCGCCCGTGCCGGTGTCGCCGAAGGTCGTCCTGTCGCTCACCGCCGCCGTCGTGGCGCTCGCCGCGGTCGCCGGCACGGCGGCGCACCACGCGTCCGCCAAGCCGGCCTACACTCGCGGGCTGCCGTCCGGCGCGCTGACCGTCGACGCCTACGACTGCGGCGCCAACTGGACCTCGGCCAAGGCCGGTAAGCAGAACCTGCTCATCGCCAACACCGGCATCGAGACGACCGAGGTGTACCTCGTCGATCCGGGCAGCGGCGCGATCTACGGCGAGATCGTCGGCCTCGCCGCCGGGACCACCGACCAGATGCCGGTCGTGCTCGGCGACGGCACCTACGCGCTGCGCTGCTGGCCGGCCGACGCCGATCCGGTCACCGGGCCGCCGGTGCGCGTCACCGGCGGCGCACCGGGATCGACGGCCGGGACGGTGACTCCCGGAGTCCTGCCGGTCTCCCGCCAGGACCTCACGGGGCCGGTGAAGCAGTACCAGGCCTATGTCGAGGACGGCTTGACCAAGCTCAAGCCACTGGTCGGCAAACTCCAGGACGACATCGCCGCCGGGAACCTCGACGCCGCGCGCGCCGACTGGGTCCCCGCGCACCAGCAGTACGAGCGGCTCGGCGGCGCCTACGACGCGTTCGGCGACGTCGGCGACGCGATCGACGGACTGCCCAGCGGCCTGCCCGGCGGGGTGAACGACTCAGGGTTCAGGGGCTTGCACCGCCTCGAATACGGACTCTGGCACGGCCAGAGCGCCGCGCAGCTGGCCGGTCCGGCCGGGGACCTGGTGAGCTCGGTCGACAAGCTGGCCACCGACTTCCCGACCGCGCAGATCGACCCGCTGGCTCTGGGGCTGCGGACCCACGAGATCCTCGAGGACACGGTGCGCTTCGAGCTGTCAGGCCAGAGCGACCAGGGCAGCGGCACGACGCTGGCGACGGTCGACGCGAACATCGACGGCACTCAGTCGCTGCTGGGGATCCTGCGCCCGCTGCTCACGCCGCGCGACCCCGACCTGCCGCGGATCGACGCGACGCTGAACCGGCTGCGCGGCCTGGTCGAGGCGCAGCGGCACACCGACGGTTCGTGGACGCCGCCGGCCCAGCTGACGACGCCGCAGCGCGAGGCGCTGAACTCGGCGGCCGGCGGCGCGGTGGAGCTGCTGGCGCCGGTCGCGACGATCTGCGAGCCCCGGCTGGACAAGTCCTGATGGTGGTGCCCGACTTCCCGCACCGACCACGCGCCACGGCCAACCAGGTCCCGATGGCGGTGCCCGACTTCCTGCACCGACCACGCGCCACGGCCAACCAGGTCCCGATGGCGGTGCCCGACTTCCTGCACCGACCACGCGTCACGGCCAACCAGGTCCCGATGGCGAAGCCTGATTCGCCCACCGAACCGCCCGCACCGCACCAGACCTCACCAGGGAGCCCCCGATGACCGCCCCGATCGGACGCCGGTCCCTGCTCCGCGCCGCCGGTATGGGCAGCGTGGCGGCCGCCGCGACCACCGCCGGCACCGGCCTCGCGCTGACCCGCGACACCGCCTCGGCCGCGACGCCCGACGCCTCCCCCGCCGCCCCGCCGTCCTTCCACGGACCGCACCAGGCCGGGGTGCTGCGCGGGGCCTCGCCGGCCACGATCATGCTGGCGCTCGACGTCACCGCGACCGACAAGGCCGGCCTCACCGAGCTGTTCCGCACGCTCACCTCACGCGCCGCGTTCCTCACCTCCGGCGGGCTGCCGGACCAGGCGGGCGTCAGCGGGCCGCCGACCGACTCCGGCACGCTCGGGCCCGAGGTCGCCGCCGACAACCTGGTGGTCACCCTCGGCGTCGGCGCCTCGCTGTTCGACGGCCGATTCGGGCTGGCCGCGCGCAAGCCCGAAGGGCTGTTCCCGATGCCGGTCTTCCCGAACGACGACCTCGACCAGGCGCAGTGCCACGGCGACCTGAGCCTGCAGCTCTCGGCCGACCACGCCGACACGACGCTGCACGCGCTGCGCGACATCATGCGCGGCATCCGGGGACTGGCGCAGATCCGGTGGCGCATCGACGGCTTCGTCAGCCCGCCGCGGCCCTCGGGCACGCCGCGCAACCACTTCGGCTTCATGGACGGCACCGCGAATCCGGACGTCGCCGATCCGGCGCAGATGAGCCGCCTGGTGTGGGTGGACCCGGCGAAGAACCCGGCGTGGGCGGCCGGCGGCAGCTACCTGAGCGTCCGGCTGATCAGGATGCTGACCGAGTTCTGGGACCGGGTCTCGCTCGGGGAGCAGGAGAACATGTTCGGCCGGCGGCGCGGCAGCGGGGCTCCGCTGTCCGGGCACGCCGAGACGGACGCTCCCGACTACTCCAACGACGCCACCGGCGAGACGATCCCGCTGACGAGCCACATCCGGCTGGCCAACCCGCGCACGCCGGCGACGGACGACTCGCGGATCCTGCGGCGCGGCTACAACTACGACCGCGGCGTGGACCCGAACGGCGACCTCGACATGGGCCTGATCTTCACGTGCTACCAGCAGGACGTGCACCGGCAGTTCGAGACGGTGCAGAACCGCCTCGACGGAGAGCCGCTGGGCGATTACATCTCGCCCTTCGGCGGCGGGTACTTCCTGGTGCTCCCCGGTGTTTCGTCCGGCTCGGACTTCTTCGGGTCGGCCTTGCTGGCGTGAACGTCCGGACCTGCCGGGCCGGAGAATTCTCATCGCATTCCCGACCCGTTCACGGCCGTTGTCGAGACTGACCCCGCGAAACAGGCAAGACCGCCTCTCAGGGAGAAGATCCGATGTCGCAGAGCAAGAAACGACTGATCAGCCGGAAGTGGGTCCTGCCCACCGCCGTCGCGGTGATCGGTCTTGTCGCCACCCCGAGCGCCTTCGCGGCCTCCGGCTACAACTGGGGCGGCCACCACGGGCACGACGGGAGCGGCGACAACCGCACGGCGACACCGATCAAGCACGTGGTCGTCCTCTTCGACGAGAACGTCTCCTACGACCACTACTTCGCCACCTACCCGAAGGCGGCCAACGACGGCCAGGGCACGCCGTTCACCGCCAAGAAGAACACGCCGAAGGCCAACGGCCTCACCCCGGCGCTGCTGACGGCGAACCCGAACCAGTACAACCCGCAGCGGCTCTCGCCGAGCCAGGCGCTGACCTGCGACCAGAACCACGGCTACACGGCCGAGCAGAAGGCCTCGGACAACGGCAAGAACGACCTCTACGTCCAGAACACGAACGTGTCGACCTGCACCGGCCAGCCCGTCCTGTACGGCGCGCCGGGCCTGGTCATGGACTACTTCGACGGCAACACCGTCACCGGTCTGTGGAACTACGCCCAGAACTACGCGATGAGCGACAACGCCTACAGCGACGTGTTCGGCCCGTCGACCCCCGGCGCGCTGAACCTGATCGCCGGCCAGACCTACGGCGCCACCGCGGTGAACCCCACCACGGGCCAGCCGGTAACCGCCTCGTTCATCGGCGCCCCGAACGCCTCCGGCGTCGGCACCCTGTTCACGGACGCGGACCCGGCGTACGACGACTGCTCGGACAACGGCCACGCCTCCACCTCGGCCCTGGCCGCGCTGTCCGGCACCAACGTCGGCGACCTGCTGAACAAGAAGAACGTCACCTGGGGCTGGTTCCAGGGCGGCTTCGCTCCGACCACCGCCGCCGGCGCCTCGGCCAGCGGCTACGCTCAGTGCGGCGCCACCAGCAAGAACATCGGCGGCAACTCCTCCGCCGACTACTCCCCGCACCACAACCCGTTCGAGTACTACAAGTCGACCTCGAACCCGCACCACCTGCCGCCGTCGAAGCCCTCGATGATCGGCAAGACCGACCAGGCGAACCACCAGTACGACCTGACCGACTTCAGCACCGCGCTGAAGACCGGAAACCTCCCGGCCGTCAGCTTCCTGAAGGCGGCGGAGTACCAGGACGGCCACGCCGGCTACTCCGACCCCCTGGACGAGCAGAACTTCCTCGCCACGCAGATCAACGCCATCGAGAAGTCCCCGGAGTGGAAGGACACGGCGATCATCGTCGCGTACGACGACTCCGACGGCTGGTACGACCACCAGTCCGGCACCATCCTCAACGGCTCCAACACCGCCCTGGACAGCTCGACCGCCTGCACCACCGCGGCCCCGGTCAACGGCCAGGCCGACCGCTGCGGCGTGGGCCCGCGCCAGCCCCTGCTGGTGATCTCGCCCTTCAGCAAGCAGAACTACATCAGCCACAACCAGGTCTCCCAGGCCTCCATCCTGCAGTTCGTGGAGAACAACTGGTGCCTGGGCCAGATCGGCAACGGCTCGTTCGACAAGACGGCCGGGTCGATCGACTCGATGTTCGACTTCGGCGACCGGGACGTGTTCAACAAGGTCATCCTGAACCCGACGACGGGCGCGATCGTCTCGCGCTGGTAGTTGCAACCAGCGCGGTTTGACCGCGAAGCCACCGGCGCCTGCACCTGGGGCCGGTGGCTTCTGCCTTGGGAAAGGCGCGACGGTGCGGTGAAGTGTGGGCCGAGGATGCTGTTCGGTGGATCCTTCTCACCATAAGGGTGTTGTGTTCTGGGTCCCACGCCGCGTATGCGGGGCTTGCCCAAGCAGACCGGGCCGGTGGTGTCAGGCCGAACGTTTCCGGTGGCCAGCAGCGTGTGATCCGGCTTGATGCCACCGGACCGGTCTGCTTCCGTTAGGCGCATACGTGGCGTGGGACACAGAACACTCGGCGACCACAAGCAGCACCGCCGCCCCCACCACAAGCCCGCCCCCTACGCAACGAGGCAACAAAGCCGAACCGCCGCGAACCGCAGCCCACCTGCCCAACCGCAGCCTCCCCCCACGCTGTGGTGCCCGCCGGAGGCCGGCCTTTGAATTTAGGCACCCACCAAACGCTGCCGCCAGCCGCCCGCCCAAACGTGTGCGCAGTGACTCGGACCTGCGCGCGCTCTTGCCCACCAACACCGCCGGCCGCCAGCGCAGCCCACGGCACCCCACCGGCCTGCGCCACCCAACGGATCCTTCTTAAAGCAGTGCGAAGCCGTAATAATCACCCGTCGAACCACAGACCGACGGCACCAGCACACCAACCGCAACCACCCACTCCCGCCCGCGCCACGACCGCCATGACCGCCATGACCGCCATGACCCACGGATAGGCCACAAGCGCCTA
>Ga0207671_10000534_pt1 | contig 51293 bp, 50 predicted proteins | sample KBSC24metaG_FD_184352 | JGI IMG/M metagenome (GOLD analysis project Ga0207671, IMG submission 184352) | Corn rhizosphere microbial communities from Kellogg Biological Station, Michigan, USA - KBS C2-4 metaG (SPAdes) (version 2) | ecosystem: Host-associated > Plants > Roots > Rhizosphere > Soil... | reverse complement strand
TCCCGACGGCGTCGATGCCGAGAAGATCGATGCCTCCTTCGCAAATGGTGTTTTGAAGGTCGTTCTGCCGAAGACAGCCAATGCGCAGAAGAATGACCGGAAAATTGCGATCAAGGCAGGCTAACCCATCTGGCCTCAATCCCGTGTCCGTCGCGGCTCAGCTGTAGGTTATCAAGGGGGCCGGCGGCACAGGAAGGGAGGGGCTCGCCCCATATGCGCTAACTTAAGGGCTGGACGGGGCGAATCTGTCTGTGATTCATAAGGCGGATGCGAACGACTGATTCCATCGACCCCGATTGGTCCAGACTGCTATCGAAGCTGGAGCACGTCATCGATCTCGGCACGACAGCGCGTACATCCAAGGCGCTTGTGCGACGACGCGGGGTTGGTGACGCCGCGACCTTGCTGCGGCTGGCATTGGCTTATGGGCCTGGCGGCATGAGCTTACGCTCTGCGGCCGCTTGGGCGGGCCCGAATGATGTGGCCGCGATCTCCGATGTTGTTCTTTTGAAGCGATTGCGCGGCTCGGCGGACTGGCTGGGGGACATCGCCGGCGCATTGCGAGTCAACGTTAGCGAGGCGGCGTATAAGTTGGCGCATATGGCGCGCAAGGGGAGCCCTTCGAAGGCGGTCGGGTTCCTCGTAAAAACCCGGCCTGAAGCTCTGCCGCATCTCTCGGCGTCGCCATGAATGACATCCAACAAACGATCTCAAGCGTCAAGCCGCTAAGGTCACGGAGCCGATCGGCGACACGTTGCGAGGTTTCAAAGACCGGTCAGCTGCGAATGACGGCACATCAACGCCGCTTGATCTGCGCGCTCTTCTGCGTGATGAATGGTTTGACAGCCTCCGCAACCTTTCCCAAGAACGCCTTGCTGAACTGCCCCAAAATTTCGGCATTCGGATCGTAGTAAAACGAGGTTTCCGCCACATCATAATTGTATTCGGAAACCGTAATCCAGCCGTCTTTCCACTCGCGCAAACCTGAACGACGGCGCTCGAGAGCCGGGATTTCCAGCGCGGTCTGCTCGCTGCGAGGTGGTGTTCCTGATATTGCCAGAAGGATCAAATGCGTCTGCTTCCCGCGTGGGATAGCGAGCATCATGCACACTGGACGCTCCTTGCGACCTTCTGTTTCCCCGCGGTCTTGCTGCCATTTCCACAGGTAGGGATACTGGAAGACTGAACCGTTGGGTGGCATGCGATTGTCACTCATCGCCAGACTTACCCTCCGCGATTAGCCGGTCAAGTTCCGGAACGATCAATTCAGCCAGTTCTGTCGGTGTCTCGCCAGGGCCGAAAACCCGGCGTGGATCGCTGTTTTCTTTCATCGCGGCAAAGTCCTCATAGGTCATGAGAACGTAGCGCGCCTTTCTGTGCTGCGTGATGGCCACTGGCTGGCGGTCCGCCGCCATGGTAACGGTCTTGATATCGCGCAATAATTCCACTGTCGAAAATTTCTGCATAAAAGCGCCTCCTATGACTTAAGCGAATAATACGAATTATTTGACTATTCCTCAAGCCCAATATTGAACTTGAGGGGCAGGGCCAAAGTGGGAGCCCCCCAATCCGGTCCTTTGCCATCGGTTTCATGGCCGGCGCAAACGACTCAGCCGAGCAAAAGAAAGCGATCTATAAGAAATTTAAATCTGACGTCCACTCCACCCTCCCTGATCTGACAACGCCGGATGGGCAGGTTTTGCCCAAGCCGGAGATTTTTGTGTTCCTCACCAATCCCGATTTGACAGTGACCGAGGAAACTACGTTGATCGGCTTCACCAAAGAAGAAGGTTTTGCGGGGTGCGAGATTATGGACCGCGAACGTATTCGCATCGCTCTAGACGCTGTCGACGGGTTTGCAACCCGCTTTCAATCTCTTGGGATTGTGCTTTCGGAAGCCGAACAGGCCAGTTTCTTCTCTCGTTGGGGCGATGACATTCAGTTTGTGATCTCAACGGGCTTTTCCTCGCTCAACCAAACTCTCAGCCGGGTACTGTTCCTTCAAGAAACCGGTGATGTCCTTGACGGACTGTATGTCCGATATGAACTCGATCGCGAATATACGGCCGATGAAATCGGTCATTTCCGGATTTTCGTCGCAATGACGCTCAATGAGCCGAAGCTCAATATATTTCAGATACTGTTTGGCGCGTCTGATAAGTCGGGTCGCTATAGACCTCAAGATAACACCTGGGACAATCCTGGCATTGGCGCCGGTAAGGGCGGCGGCTACTGGGAGCGCCACGTCGGAAGTCTTAGCGATGGCGATGAGGATGACGCAAATTCGAAATGGCAATGTGTTGGCACGTGGAGCAGCGTCGGCCAGGCCCCTGTTGATGGGCTGGAACCGTCGTGCCAGTGTTGAATGCCATTCAAGAGGGAAGACGATATTGATTGAGGCTCACACCCCAGTCTGGCGGGGCTCCGTCATGACTAGCAGGCGAGTGTAGATCCAGGCCCTCTGCGCCGGGACTAGGGGAGATGGGTTGTCGCAGCTCTGGCGACGGTCGATCGCTACCTAGTCTCTTGCGGTCTATCTGTCGGAGAGGTCGCTGGTGATTGAGAAATACCGGGCAAGCATCGAAGAAAGCCGTCGGCGCTTGTCGCTAATGCGCAAGAAACAGCGGAATGTCCGAGTCTTCCAGCATCGATCGCGTCACTCCGCCGAAAAGGCGCTCCCGCAGTCGTAGATGGCTGTAGGCTCCCATGACGATTATGTCGGCGCCGATATCGACCGCGTGTTGTCGCAGCGTTTCATCGACCAGTCGGCCGCCGCTCGCAATGCAATCGACACCGACGTTTACGCCATGCCGGGCGAGGAAGACGGCGATATCCGCGCCGGGCTCCTTGCCGTTGACAGACTGTGGGGCAAGCGGATCGACGATCGTAACATGCACCTTTCCGGCGGCTTGCAACAAATCGATCGACTGCCGCGCGGCGCGCGCAGCCTCCTCGCTCGAATCCCAAGCCAGCAAGATTACTTTTGACGCAAACTGCAGCGTTTTGCCGCTCGCGTTGACAAGTACCGGCGTCGGCGACTGGAACAATGCCCCATCGATTACCCTTTGCTGAAGCTCCTCGTTACGGGCCGCCTGGGGACCGATGAGGACGAGATCGGCATAAAGGGCGCGGTCCGCGATATCCTCGTCAGCCCAGGGAAATTCCGTATAGACTTCCTGCACGTCAAAGGATGCGATGTTCCCGCTGAGCTGGGATCTGATATCGGCTGCCTTCTCGGTCAGACTATCTATTTCACGCTGTCGCTCGTTGAGTTTGGTGATGGAGAGAGCATCGTATGCGCTGTGGGGAGGCGTGCCACCCATTGAAACGATCAGCGCGGTTAGGTGCGCACCATGTGTCTGGCAAAAGTCAACGGCGCCCTTCAAGTCATTTTTAAATTGATTGACGTCGAGGATACACAAGACTGTTTTGATGGACATGGTCTGATCGCCTTTCTCATTCGGAGGTCGGCAAAGATAGTCACCATCGCATCCGCGTTTCCTTGATCCTCATCAAAGCGAAGGCGATCCGGCATGCATTAAAGTCGAAACGCATACGAGGAAAACCGATGACGGACCCCATATTACATTTCTACGGTGCAGCCGGATCGGTCACCGGATCGTGTTTCGTGCTTGAGCACGCCGGCGCTCGCACCATGATCGATTGTGGCATGTTTCAGGGTTCGAAGACCGAAAAGGAGTTGAATTACCGGCCTTTCCCGTTCGAACCGGCTCTGATTGACTCCGTCATCCTGACCCATGCCCACATCGATCACTCGGGCCTCATCCCGAAACTGGTCAAAGCCGGTTTCGAGGGGGCCGTCCATTGTACGCCGGCTACCTTGGATCTGTGTTCGATCATGCTGCAAGATTCGGGACACATTCAGGAATCGGAAGTCGAGCAGCTGAACCGCCGCAACCGGCACCGATCGCGTGACATGTTGCAACCCATTTACACAGCAGAAGACGCGCGCGCCGCGATGACGCAGTTTCGAACGGTTGCCTATAAAGAATGGCAAAGATTGGAAGGTGGTCTGCGGTTTCGGCTTTGGGACGCCGGACATCTGCTCGGTTCGGCCTCGGTCGAGATCGAGTTGGCGACCGAAACTGGACCGATCCGCATTCTGTTTTCTGGAGATGTTGGTCCGCAGCACAAGTTGTTGGAGGGTCGGCCAGATGCTCCGCAGGACTTTGACTATGTCATCTGTGAAAGCACGTATGGGGATCGGGAACGAGACGAAGTCTCGGACGTCGCCCGTCGCGGGCAACTTCGAGAGATCCTTCTCAATGCCTATCATTCCAACGGCGCCCTGCTGATCCCATCATTTGCGGTAGAACGCACGCAGGAATTGCTCGCCGATCTCAACGTCCTCATGGATGCGGGCGAGATATCGCGGTGTCCGATAATCATCGATTCTCCACTAGCATCCCGCGCAACCGCGATCTTCAAGCAGCACGCACATTCCATCCCCAATGGCGACCTGCTGATCAAAGCGCTGAATGCGAAAAATGTGCGCTTCACGGAAACGGCCGAGCAATCAAAAGCAATCGATTTCATTCGCGGCTTCCATATCATCATTGCTGCCAGCGGCATGTGTGAAGCCGGTCGCATTCGTCATCGTCTCAAGAATTGGCTCTGGCGGGATGAAGGCACCGTATTGCTGGTCGGATTCCAGGCAGCGGGCACGCTTGGGAGAATTCTTGAAGAGGGTGCGCGCACCGTAAAAATCCAGGGTGAGGAAATCATCGTCCGCGCGACTGTGCGATCACTAGATGCCTATAGCGGTCACGCCGACGCTAGCGAATTGAGAGCTTGGATAGAAGCCAGAGAGCCGATTCAATCAGGACTGTTTCTGGTTCACGGCGAGCCTGGCGCACGCGACAGTTTGAAATCCCGTCTGTTAGTCGGGAAGCCGGACGCGACCATCATCGTACCATCGCTCGACGACAGCTACAGCCTGACGAAAACAGCCGCCGTATCGCTTGCACGCGTCACGCCGCCCCCGCGCCTCGTGCCCCAGGATGTCGGCCATTCGGATTGGCACAATGACCTTCAATCGATCGTCCTCGATCTGGAGGAGCGGTTGCGTAAAACCGCCGACAGGAAGGCTCGCTCCGTTATTCTTCGGCGCGTCAAAAGAGCTCTTGAGGAAGACGGACGTGGAAGCTAGCCGCAAAGGAGTAAGACCATGCTGACGACGGATCGCGATTGCAGAAGGGGAGGGCAGCGATTTGCCATTCCGACACTCGGAGAGGTCGAGGGCAAGCTCATCGCCTCGGAGATTGTCGCCACAAGTTGCCTCCGCGAGCTTTTGGCCTATTCCAGTAGCAACGGAATGCTCTCGCTCAAGAGTAGGATCAGACAGGCCCTTGATGCGCGCTGCACAAACGCAAGCCTTTGTCGCGAGGATACCGATGCGGCGGTAGCATATGCCTTGGAGCTGCTTGATGCAGCAGCCGAGGTCGCAGGCAACCAAGCTGGAACCTCTGCGAAGTCCGGTGGATGCGAGACGGTCCGCCGACTGCGTCGCATGGCGAGCATGAGATGACAGCGCACGGCCGTAATCGGCCGGAATAGAGGGAGCGCGGCAAGCCTATTCGGTTCTCACATCGCCGTTTACCGGTGTTCTTCCTTTTAAGCTACGCGGCGCTATTCGATTGCTGCGGGCGCTCGGGCCAGAGCGTTCCGAGAGAAGGATTCATCGCCAGTTTGACTCTTTTAATTACAGGTAGGCTCAAGTGATGATCCAGCAGCTTGAAGACATTCCGTGCTGCCTGCTCGACCCCAATGTCGTTCAGCTTCACTGACCGCCTGCCTATGCTTGCAAAGAAGTCCATTCTATCTGAGCACGGCTGGGCGTGTTGAGGCTGCCAGTTTTCGTAGAATATTCCCCGGATCAATGGCGGCAGATGCGATGAAAAATCGGCCATCGCCTTCAGATCCATTGAATCTCGAAGCGCGTGCAGGACGGACCGCAGGCAATCGTAGGCCTCATTCCGTTCACAATGGAGATACTCTGACAACTCTACGACCCAGATTTCGGCTTGGTGCGCAGAATCCGAGAAGGTCTGGGAAGGGATAAAGCTCATGGTAGGCCTCCTTGATGAAGGGTATCCTCACCGAATTCCCGCTGATGCGCATTGTCTTGGGTCAACATCACGATTCTATTCGCATAGAACGTTGGGACGATGTCCCTCAAAGCTGGTTTCTATCTTTGCAATCGCGGGCATCCTGGGGTCAACCTTTCAACCTTTGCTCAATTTCCGGAATGGGAAGCATGGTGAAATCATTTGCTACCTCGCCTTTGACGACGGAGTGCACCGTCGGTGTCAAATGCGCTCGAAGGACGCCCAGGACTTTCGGCGGAGCGATGATGATCAAATGCTTAACTGTGCGGTTGCGGACCAGTTGATCAAGTCTGCGGGCGACATCGCTCACAAACGCCTCTTCGCTCTGCCATTTCAGATCGACCGCCTCAACGGAGCTGCGCGATCGGCCTTGTGATTGATAAATCCGACCGGGGCGATCTAAGGCGGGCGCCTGAAAGGCTGTTTTGTCACCGTAGATCTCAACTGGAATCAGATTGATGAGTTCGGCATCGCCATCGTTGCGCAGAAACAGCGCCTTGACGCCGTCACAAACCAATACCCAACTGTCTCTCGGGATTCTGTGTTTTTCCATCTTTCGCTCCTGTTGGCACGATGTCGAATGCTACGACCAGACTGACCGTCTTCACGCATCGGCGGGTTGGTGTCTTGCGGTCGCGCCTGCCGCCGCTTGGACGGCCGCAGATTTCTTTCGTCGCTTTGAAGCTTCATCTGCGCCTGTCGCCACTGAATTGAAGGAGCAAGACGAAAAGGTTAATGAAATCAAGGTAAAGTGTGAGGGCGCCCATTAGCACCATCTTCACAGTTGGCTCCGACGGATAACAGGCCTGATAGATCTGTTTGAGGCGCTGTGTGTCGTAGGCAGTCAGCCCGACGAAGAGAACGGCGGCCACTGCCGAGACGGCAATTTGCAGAATGGTCGAGGCCAGCAAAATGTTTGCGAAGCTGACAACAATGGTTGCAAGGAGTGCCATTGTCAAAATGGAACTAAAGCGCGAAAGATCGGCTTTCGTGGCGTAGCCGTAAAGGCTCGTGGCGGCGAAGATCGCTGCGCTGATGAAAAAGGTCCGCACAATGCTTTCATCGGTGTAGATCAGGAAAATGCCGGCGAACGATAGTCCCATCAGGCAAGCATAGATCCAGAACAGCGCCATGACTGAGGCGAGGGGCATCTTCTCCAGCCGGATGGTCAAAAACAGCAGTGCCACCAGCGGAGCGAAAATAACCAACCAGATGAAGCCAGTCCCGGCGATCCTTTGATAGAAGCCGGTCTCGATTGCCAGATATGCGGTAAGGCCGCTCAGGCACAGCGCTCCGGCCATATAATTATAGACTTGCAGCAGAAATTGCCGCAGCCCGAGATCGACATTGTCATTTGCGGACCGGTCGTGGCGAAGTGATGTTGCGGGGACGAAGCGATCTTGGGCCATAGTCATCTCGTGGACTGGGGTTTTCCGAAGGGGCCATGACGCTGAGCAAGCTGATGGCCAATGGCCGCACGCCATGGAAAGCGTCTTGAGAGAGCTACCACCAGGCGCGAAGCCGGTCTTTGATCCGTGTCAAGGACGTGGCAGCGGTCGCATGAAACCAATGAGGTGTCGATACGCTACGCCCGGAGGCACCCATGGACCGGAAACACACCTTCAGCATCGGTTATTTTCTCGTGGCGTTCCTGCTGCTCAGCCTTTTCCAGCTATGGTTCGCCTATCGCGACACGGCCGAGATATCCTACAGCGACCTGATGCACATGGTGGCCGACGGCAAGGTTCAATCGGTCACGCTGACTGAGACGATGGTCCAAGGTGTCTTCAAGGTTCCCCAAGATGGCAAAACGCTCTTCATATCCAACCGCGTGGACCCAGCCGCTGCTGCGACCTTCGAAAAGGCCGGGGTTCAAGTCTCCGGCGGGACCGACAGCAATTGGCTGACAACCATCCTCTCCTGGACGCTGCCGACGCTCTTCTTCCTTGGAATTTGGGTCTTCTTCTTTCGCGGAATGATCGACCGACAAGGCGTGGGTGGCTTGATCAATATCGGAAAATCAAAGGCGAAGGTCTATTTGGAGCGCAAGACCGGAGTCACGTTCGACGACGTGGCAGGCGCGGACGAGGCCAAGGCCGAACTACAGGAAATCGTTTCCTTTCTGAAGGAGCAGGATAATTACGGTCGGCTCGGCGCGCGGATTCCCAAGGGTGTGCTGTTGGTCGGCCCACCCGGTACAGGCAAGACGCTTCTGGCGCGAGCTATCGCCGGGGAAGCGAACGTGCCGTTCTTTTCCATCTCCGGCGCTGAATTCGTCGAGATGTTTGTCGGCGTCGGCGCCGCCCGCGTCCGCGATCTGTTCGAACAAGCACGCAAGGCTGCTCCTTGCATAATTTTCATCGATGAACTGGATGCTCTCGGCCGAGCTCGCAGCCCGCTTTCAGGTTATGGCGGCGGCGACGAGAAGGAGCAGACGCTCAATCAGCTGCTGTCGGAACTTGACGGATTCGACCCGCGCGTCGGTATCGTGCTGCTCGCCGCAACCAATCGCCCCGAAGTTCTCGATGCAGCCTTGCTGCGAGCGGGCCGGTTCGACCGCCAGATCGTCATCGATCGTCCCGACCGGAAAGGTCGCGCCGACATTCTCAAGGTTCATATCAAGAAGATCGCGGTTGCCGCCGACTTCGACATAAACGACGTCGCCGCACTAACGCCGGGCTTTACCGGCGCAGATCTCGCAAACCTCGTCAATGAGGCTGCCATCATCGCTACCAGGCGTCACGGCGATACCGTCACCACCGAGGACTTTGTGCAGGCAACGGAGCGTATCGTTGCGGGGTCGGAGCGCCGAAGCCGGCTGCTCAATGCAAACGAGAGGGAACGCGTTGCCTATCACGAGATGGGGCATGCGCTGGTCGCGACTTCGCTTGCCAAGACGGATCCCGTTCAAAAGGTCTCGATCATTCCGCGGTCGATCGGTGCGCTCGGATATACCTTGCAGAGGCCGACGGAGGATCGCTTTCTCATCACGTCGAGTGAATTGAAGGAACGCATGATCGCCTTGCTGGCCGGTCGCGCGGCAGAGGAGGTGGTCTTTGGAGAGGTATCGACCGGTGCTGCCGACGATCTTGGCAAGGCCACCGATATCGCGCGTGAAAGCATCACTCGATTCGGGATGAATGCCTCGGTCGGCCAGGCGGTCCTTGAACCCCAAAGAGCACAGTGGCTCGACGACAATCAGCTCGGCGTCCGTCCGCGCGACTATTCCGAAGCAACCGCTCGGGAAGTCGATCTGGCGATAAGGGGGATGATCGACGAAGCTTACCAGATGGCGAAGGAGATGCTTTCGGCCGACATCGAGAATCTGAAAGCCGGTGCAAAACTTCTACTTGAAAGGGAGACCATCACGCCCGCAGATTTCGCACCGCTTCAGCGCCAGCCAAAATTGCCGGACGCTGGTATTTCGCCTCGCCTTGCCGTTAGAGGGATTTGAGGGCGATCCAGCCCTTTAACATCATGGCCAAGTCAGCGAGCCGATCGCGCATTTGCCGACAGATGCGGATCGAACAAGGTTCCCTTTTCGCCCGCGGACGATAGCGCTGCGTCCTCGAGCTTGCCGATGCCAGCCGGTCTGTCCATTTCCACTGCAAACTGGATTGCGGCAGCGACTTTCGGCGCCATCGACCCTGGTGGAAACCTCGCGCCGGATAACATCTCCGGAGCAATACGACCCAAGCTTCGAGCCTTCGGTGTCCCGTAATCCAGATAGACTGCGTCGACATCAGTTAGAAGAAGCAACATGTCGGCATTCAGCTGTCGCGCCAGGAGCGCACTGGCGGCATCCTTATCGATGACGGCCTCGATCCCGGTAAGTCCGCCGTCCGCCTGTTCGATCACAGGAATGCCGCCGCCACCGGTGCAGATGACGGTCACGCCGTGATTGACGAGCAACGCGATGGTTTTGGCCTCGATGATTGCCAAGGGTTTTGGCGACGCGACGACACGCCGCCAGCTTTCACCGTCGGGCGCGATTCTCCAGCCGCGCTCTCTGCCAAGCCGGCGGGCGGTCGGCGCGTCGTAAACCGGGCCGATGAACTTGGTCGGATGTGAAAAGGCGGGATCGCCTGCCTCCACCCGTGCCATCGTCAGCAAGGTTGCAATTGGATGGTTCTTCAGGACATTTCCGAGCTCCTGTTCGATCATATAGCCGATCATCCCCTCTGTTTCGGCACCGAGAACATCCAACGGAATACCATTGCCGTTGGAGGCTTCTGCCTGCAAGGCAAGGAGCCCAACCTGAGGGCCGTTGCCATGGGTGATGACCAGAGAGTGACCGGCAAGGATGAGTTCGGCCAAGGCAGCGACGGCAAGCCGGACATTCGCCCGCTGGTGTTCAGCCGTCATCGGCTCGCCGCGACGCAAAAGCGCGTTTCCTCCCAATGCTGCGACGATCAACATCTCAACTTCCGATCGTCGCAACGAGCAGCGCCTTGATCGTATGCATTCTGTTTTCGGCCTGATCGAAGACAATGGAGGCGTGGGACTCGAAAACCTGGTCCGTCACCTCCATGCAATCGATGCCGTATTCCTTGGCGATGCGGGCACCGACTTCCGTCTCGGTGTTGTGAAACGCCGGAAGACAATGCATGAATTTCACATAGGGATTTTCGGTCGCCTCCATCACCTGGGCGGTGACCCGGAAGGGAGAAAGAAGCCGGATGCGCTCCGCCCAAGCCGATTCATTCTCGCCCATTGAAAGCCAGACATCCGTGTAGATAAAATCGGCACCCAGCACTCCGGAGCCGACATGTTCCATCAAAGCGAACTTGCCACCGCTTTTCCAGGCTTGCGACTTCACATGATCGACAAAAGCTTGGTCCGGCCACAGGGCCGTCGGCGACACGAGACGAAAATCGATTCCGACCTTGGCAGCGCCGAGCGCCAGCGACATCGCCACATTGTCGCGCCCGTCGCCAAGGAAGGTCACGACCATGTCCGACAGGTGCTTGTGGGTGAATTCGCGCATCGTCATGAGATCCGCGAGAATTTGGGTCGGATGAGAAACATCGGTGAGCCCATTATAGACCGGCACGCCGGAATAGGTTTTCAGGGTCTCGACCGCACTCTGCGCGAAACCGCGATATTCGATGGCATCATAAATGCGGCCGAGAACACGCGCGGTATCTTTCATCGATTCCTTGTGGCCGATATGACTGCCGGTGGGACCCATGTAGGTGACGTGTGCACCCTGATCATAGGCTGCCACCTCGAACCCGGTTCGGGTGCGGGTCGAATCCTTTTCGAAGATCAGTGCGATATTCTTTCGCGTCAGGCGCGGCACCTCGTATCCGCCTAGTTTTGCGACCTTGAGATCGGCCGCAAGGCGCAGCAGGTGGCGAATCTCCTCGGCTTCCAGATCATCGAGGGACAGAACGCTGCGACCATGGAGATTGATAGGCATGACAAATTCCTCTGTAGCTAAAGGGGGGCGCGATCAATCGGGCACGTCATGCAGTGTCCGCCACCACGGCCACGGCTGAGTTCTGCCCCTTCGATGGTGATCACCTCGACGCCTGCGCGGCGCAGCAGCGTATTGGTGTAGACGTTGCGGTCGTAGGCGATGACGACGCCGGGCTCGACGGCGATCACATTGTTGCCGTCATCCCACTGCTCGCGCTCGGCTTCGTAGCGGTCGCCGCCAGTCGCAATGATACGCAAGCTCTTCAATCCAAGCGCTTGCGCAACCACGTCCGTAAATGGAGATGTCTCCTCCCGGGTGTCCACCGAACCTTCGACATCACCTGGTCGCAGCGAGAAGCTCCGCAACCGATCGACGACGGGAGGATACATCGTCACCAGATCCCGGTCGCAAAAGGTAAAGACGGTATCCAGATGCATGAAGCTGCGATCGCGCGGCATCAGCGCCGCGATAATGCGTTTTGCGATACCAGCCGCAAAAAGACTTCGGGCCAGCGCGCCGACCGCCTGCGGGGTGGTGCGTTCACCCATCCCGATCAGGACGACCCCGTCGCCAACTGGCATCACGTCCCCACCTTCAAGACTGGTTCCGGTGACCGGGTTCTCAGGCGAGACGAATGTGAAGTCGGCGGCGTCGAAGCGAGGATGAAAACGATAGATCGCCTCGACATTTGCAGCCTCTGGCCGTCGCGCCTGCCAATACATGGCATTGACCGAAACGCCACCATAGATCCAGCAGGAACTGTCGCGGGTAAAGAGCTGGTTCGGCAGCGGCGGTAGCACGAAATCCTGCGGTGCCAGCGTGCGTCCGGTCAGCCCGAGGGGTTCGAATGGCAATTCGGCACGAGCAATGCCGCCGACGAGGTAGGTTGCCAGATGATCCGCCGGCATCTCGTTCAGCCAGCCGCGCAGTTCATCGACCATGTCACCTCCGACAACCGCGGATTCGACGCGGCGATCAAGCAGCCAGCGGCGCGCCTTGGGCAAAGCCATCGTTTCCGTGAGCAATTCGCCCAACGACCGCACAACCACGCCGCGTTCGCGCAAGGCATCAACGAAGATGTCGTGCTCCTGCCGGGCACGCTTGACCCACAGCACGTCGTCGAAAAGCAAGGCCTTGCAATTGTCCGGTGTCAGGCGCTGCAGGCTTAGGTCAGGGCGGTGAACCATGACTTCGCGAAGACGACCAACTTCCGAATGAACCCCAAGAATATTCATGACGCTGATCCCTGTTAAAACGGGCTGACAATGCCGGCCCACATTTCGTAGGCAGCAAGGAAGGCTACCGCGACAAGCGCGACGGCCAGGAGCGCCTCGAACGGCTGGAAGGGTCTTTGCCCCGCTTCTCGACGCGCAAGAAAAAAGAACAGAATGCCCGGCGCATAGAGGATCGCACACATGAACAGGTAAGCCGGGCCGGCGGCATAGACGAGCCACAGCCCGTAAAGCGTTGCCAGAAGCCCGACCAGCATCGGAGCTGTTCGCTGTTCGTCCGGTGCATAGCCTTCTCCGGTTATGGCCAGCTTTGCGGCATAGGCGCCCGAGAAGATGTAGGGCACGAGGATCGCCGTTGATGCGATGGAAAACAACGCCTGATAGGTGCTGTGTGCGTAGAGGGTAACGACAAGGAACGCCTGGACGAGAAGATTGGTGATCAGGAGCGAGGCCCATGGGACGCCCCGTTCACTTTCCGAGGCGAGGAATTTCGGCATGGTCCCGTCCTTCGCCGCCGCGAAGGGAATCTCGGCTGCCAGAAGCGTCCAACTCAGAAAGGCACCGATCACCGAGATGACAAGCGCGATGTTGATGAGAGCCGCACCCCAGGGACCGACCACCACCTCAAGTACCCCGGCCATGGAAGGATTTTTCAGGGCGGCAAGTTCAGGTTGGTTCAGAATGCCAAGCGAAAGCAGGGACACGAGCGCGTAGAAAGCAAGGCAGGTGAAAAAGCCAAGGACCGTTGCCGTCGCAATGTCGCGCCGGCGCTCGGCGCGGGCGGAGAACACGCTGGCGCCTTCTATGCCGATGAACACCCAGAGCGTGACCAGCATGGTGCTCTTGACCTGCGTGGTGATCGAGCCGAGGCTTGCGTTGCCCAGACCGGTAAAATCGAGCGAGAAGACGTTCAGCTTGAAGGCGACGACGCCGACGCCGATGAACAATAGAATCGGTGCGATTTTTGCGACGGTGACGATAAGGTTCACGACCGCCGCTTCGCGAATGCCCGCCAGCACAATAGCATGAATCAACCACAGCAAGATGGACGCACCAAGCACGGCCTGCCAGGTGTTTCCGTCGCCGAAGGACGGAAAGAAATAGGACAGCGCGCTGAAGACGATAACCGCATAGGAGACATTGCCGATCCATGCGCTCAGCCAGTAGCCCCATGCACTGTTGAAGCCGATATATGGACCGAACCCGGCTTTTGCATAGGCATAGGGGCCGACGTTAAGGTCTGGTTTGCGGGTGGCCAGGGACTGATATACGAAGACCAGCGCCAGCATGCCGATCGCCGTAATCCCCCAGCCGATTGCGATGGCCAACGGGCCGGCGCCTGCCGCCATGTTCTGCGGCAGGCTGAAGACGCCGGAGCCGATCATCGAGCCGATGACTAACGCCGTTAACGAACCCAGCCGCAATTTCCTGCTAACCGCCACCGGCTCGGTCGAGGTGACAAGCTTTATGCCGATCGAAGTCATCGTCTTCTCCCAAGGATCGAAAATATCTATGGGAGACACTGGACACCGGGTGGCGGCGACAAACCTTGATCCTGGTCAAGACGGTTGTAATTTTTCGCAGGCTTGGACACAGCACCGCTAGAATATTGGCCGACGATCCCGGAGTTGGCCGCAGCCACAATGCGGCGTCACCGGCCGTCCGTCTGGCTGACAGTACCTTGCGCGCCCGGGCAATGCAGTCTCTCCAGACGTTCCAGGAAGGGACGTTGACCGCCGACGATCTTTTGGCCCGCCTCGGAAAGGGTGAACCATTCGGCACGATCGATCTCGGGGAAGGACTCGAAGCGTCCGCTTCGTGGCGGCCACTCGATTTCAAACAGGTTGCTGTGCAAGCAGGATGTGTCGAATACCCCCTCAAGGGCAAAGGCGGTGACGGTCTTTCCGCTCTTCTGGCGCAATTCGCCAAGAGGCTGCAGCGCACCTTCAGGCGCGGAACCTGTTTCCTCGGCGAATTCCCGTCGAGCGGCCGCTTCAGGTGCCTCAGCGTCACTGTATTCGCCCTTGGGAATGGACCACGCGCCGTCATCACGTTGGCGCCAGAATGGGCCGCCTGGATGGACAAGCAGAACCAAAATACCGTCCTGCGCCTTTTTATACATTAGGATGCCGGCGCTCTTCTTCATGTCCGATCGTTCCTACGAATGGAACCCCATTTGTCTTTGCCTTGTCTCCAAGATTTTGGCCTCTCGACGGCGATCAAATGCAAGGAAAAAACGGATACGACGCCCAAGTTGGCCAACCGGCGACATGTCCCAACCCGTGACTTCGGAAGCAAGTCGTGAAACGGTGGACAATCGCATTGTCATCTCTGGCCGGGATCAAGGCAAAGGGGCAAGCCCGCGGCCGTCTGAGCGGCATATGGACTCGACCAACCAATGACGGCGATCAACCATGTGCAGATGATGAACACCGACGGTCATCGCCCAAAATCTCGCCGCAGCACGACGATCGTAGGATCGTCTTTGTCGTCATGGGCCTGGAAAGCCATGTCGCGCTCCAACTCGATTGCGGCATGGTTTTCGCGGCTTTCTATGGATTCGATGCTTTTGAAATTATGTCGTTCCGCATAGCGGCAGATGTGCGCGAGCATTTCCCAACTTATACCCTGATGCTTGTAGTCTTCACGAATGGTCAGCGCGACCTCTCCGCGTTGAGCATCCTTGCCGACCGCCAGCATTGCCACCGCCAGCAAAGTCTGATCCGGTGAAAAGGCAAGGAAGTTGACGCGCTTGGCATCGCCAGCGCTTGTCATTTCAACGAGCCTTTCATGAGAAACGGATTTCATTCCGGATAGGAAACGAAATCTGACGTCCTCTGGTGTCACATGATTGAAAAAATCAGCGACAATTGCTTCATCCTTCGGCTCGGCGCCCCGAACGTGAAAGTGAAATCCGCTACGCGTGGTCAGGTCACCCTTGGTATCTTCGATTTCCATCATGCTTCTCCTTCAGGTCCGCGGAACAACTGCTCGCTGCGGCCGAGACGCAGGGAGTAATGCATTTATTATAGCAGTTAGGATCCATTGACTTTGACTCAACTCAAGGCACGCGCATTTTCCGGAGCGGGGATGTAGCGTGACCGCCAGCGGTTTGGCGGCAGTGCGGATGATGATGCTGAACCAGGAGGCTATTACGGCTGCTGCAGTAGGCCAAACCGTCACAAGCAATCGTGATAGGGTCCTCCGGAACGGTAGATGCCATGGTCCCCAATCTCCGCGAAATCCAGGTTGCCCAAGCGCGTTTGTATTCGATTTTGGGAAATGGCGAGATGGCCGAGGACCACGGTCATGTCGGATTGACCCTGCGCAGCCATCCGCTTTCCTTCCTGAGCGCGGATCTGGGGAGGGGCCGTATCGTCACCTGTCGCAAGGCGATGCAGGCCAGCGATGGCACATGGCTCTCGAGGCTGCGGGGCCCTTGTGCTTGTTCGCTAGCGGCCCGGTTCGAACCGCACTCGAGAAGCGTTGGTCGCGAAAACGAGGCTTCGCCTACCCGAGTTCAGATCTCATATTTTTTGCTCGCCCATGCTGTCGTTTGTGGGCGTGGCGGCGGTGGTGGTGCTTTGGCCAGTTCCTCAATAAAGAGTGCAAGCGGGCGGATATTCTCGTTCTGGCTGGCCTCCTCAAGACATGACATATACCTGTCGCGTTGATCGACAGGTACTACCGTCCAAGGTAGTCCGGCTTCAGCCAGCAGTGCGTTCATGAGGAAGCGACCTGAGCGTCCATTTCCATCTGGAAAGGGGTGAATGTAGGTGAAGAGGAAAGGGGCAACAATAGCCTTGGCCCGTGGATCGGATTCATCCTCGATGCACTCGAACAGAGCGTCCATGGCATCAGCTATCGCATGCGGTGGTAGGGGGACATGAGAGGAACCCCGCAGATACACATTGTGACTCCTATAACCCGCGAGCTTGTACGCTTCTATGATGCCAGCTTGTACTGATGGCCGGAACATCTCCCTGAACCAGTCCTGATGTCGGTGCGATAGAAGAGGTCCCGATGGTTCTCCCTCAAGGATCGACCGGATATCCTTTCTTACCTCTTCGTACGCGAGGCGGTAGCCTTTCGCAGCCAAGGCGTTCCGGGCATCGGCATCCCCTGCATGCTCTTCGGGGTTCCAGGTACCCGACTGAACCCACTCAATGAGTTCTTCCGACACCTGATAACCTTCGATTGAAAGGGAATTCAGCGCATCCGCGACATATCGTTCTTCGATCTCCTCCATGTAGGCGTCGATGTCGTTGAAACGCGTGCCTTCTATATCGATGCTGTCCAGAGCATCCCGGCTCATTTTCGCCCACAGATTCTTGATGCGGGTGGCCGCAGGTGTCGCCGCTCTTCGTTCGTCAAGCAGAGCGTGGCCACTGTCGTCAAATGGGTCGTCTTCGTGAACGACATATCCGGCCGCGCTCATCGTTGACAGGATGCTATCGGCGTCGCGGATCCTTCCAAGATGGCGCAGGGCACCGGCTATCCTTCCGGCCATGGTGCTTCTTGCGCCGGAAAGGAGAACGCGAAGAAGCGATGCAGAACCGCGAATAGACCCCATGACGGCGATCATGTCGGTCGGTATTGCGGTCCAGCTATTCTTTGCACTGTTGATGATCGCCTCTTCCTTGGTGAGCACCCGGACACCATTGTGAACGACAGATTGGTCGGGTTGTGGAACCCGCAACAAGTAAAGGGACGTTCCGCCCGGCATTGGAAGAACCTGATTATTGGCTGCAGGACTGCGAACGACAATCTGCGGCGCGACAGACCAGTTTTCGGCCCACAAAGTCACCGACGTTTCCGGCGAGAAGCACCAATCGCTTCCGAAGCGATCGTCAAGATAGCTCCGTACGAATTCCCAGTAGACGGTGCTCCACTCGGAGTCGATCCGACGCCTATCGGAAGGTCGGGAATTAACCGCGAGCCACCCGCGCATTATCTCTTCCACAAATCCCGCCTTGGCGAGACGCTCGCGATGAACCCTGCTCAAGAGGTCGCTCTTCAGAACTGATCGAGCCCCTTGTTCGGTTGCACCTCGAAGCTCCCGAAGCGATGAGGCAAGCAAGTCATTTGGCGGGCGTCCTGACATTTCGCAAATCCTACAGGTGCGACGACGGCACTAATCCGGGGCTTTGCGCCAACACTAATTAGACGTATTTGTCTCGCACTAATTTGCTGTATTTGCAACACACTAATTAGACGCAGGCATCACGCAAGGCTCAATAGCTGCGAACCAATTGAAGCGATGTTGGCGAAGACCGATCTCTGCCTGCTTTTTCACCGACAGGAAGTCTGGTGGCAGTTGCTACCTAATTCCGCATAGTTCTTGGAAGCCCGCGCCGTGATGGCTCCGACATGGCATTCCGCGAGGGTGCGCACCGGAATAGGAGATCCTCGATGAAGCCGCGTGGGATCCCGAGGCTGGACAAACGTGATAAACACACTTTGGGGCGCGCCCCGACTACCATTAACTACATGAATTTGCTGGCAAATCCATAGCATGAGTGGGGTCATCATCGGCGCCGATCATGACCCCACCCAATTGTCATTTTCTGTCTGTAGATCAAAGCCTTAGACTCACGTCACGAGGGGTCAGCCTCGGCTCCGACTCACAGTCTACCGGACGGTGAGAACAGAGACCGACGTCTTTCCCTCCAGGCGCCTATCGGAACCGTCTGATGTCTGAAGTGTTACCCCGCCATCGAAAGGAGTCGACCATGCCGTTTCCCTCGCCAACAACCGAAGACCCACGACAGCGCTTCGAAGAATTGAAGGTCGCCGCAAGGGCTGTATTGGAAGAGATCATCGCCTCCGCAAACGAAGCTGGATGGGGCACTCAGGAGATCGCTGTCGCGCTAAGCGAGGCAGCTCAGTCTCTCAAGGATGACAACACCGTCGATCCCGATCCGGCCGACGAACCGCCAGTGCCAGACGCCGTTCGCGAGCAGATCGGCCATGGCGAGCAGTTTGATTAGATTTGCCGCTCTCATTACACCAATTCGTTGGCTTGAACTATAAGGTTCTAGCATGACAGAGTACGGCGGACTCAGACAGGAGATCGCTACACGTGCCGACGCGGCCGATGCCGATCCCGAAAGGGCGGCAGGCCTCAAGTCTTTGGCAGCGCAGCTTTGGGCCAACTTCGACGAGTTCACGGTCGAGGAACTGGAGGATACGGACGGTCGCGATCCGGGGGGTTGACCAGCCGCGGGCATGCCGGAGGGAACAAATTCCTCTCTCATAGCTCGACGGCATGGAGGAGAACCACGATGGCCAACGATCAATGGCACATGCCCGTCGTTCTGGAGCTACATGCGGTCGGACAATACCGAACAATCTCCTGCAACGCTGAGGCCTCGACTGTCTTTGGGATAGATGGCCAGGCGAAGACGATCGCGCGTACAGCGATGCGCTTCTGGTCTGTCTAGCAACGCTGGATGGAAGGACGACACGCGAAATGGCCCATCAAGCCTTTGTCGAGGCGGCGCGGGGTGCTGGCATTTGCAACCAATCCGCTTCAGAATGCTGACGGTCAGTGAGACGATGCCGCGGCTGAAACGCGCGCGCAAGGCGTCACCGCTCGCCGGTTTGCCAGCGTTACACCTATCCACATATCCTCTCGTACTCGCCATGTCGTATCGCCGCGCCAGCCGTAGACGCGATTATAGCCAACGTCGCAATCGTCGGCGACCGTCAGGGCGAATAATGGCTAAACACAAAATCCTTCGAGCGGTCCAGTTTGGTGTGACACGCAAAACACGATTTCAAAAGCGGTTCGCTCTGGTTCGCGACGCCATTTTCGAACTGCCCATAACCCCAGCCGCCGCTATCCGCGAACTTTTTTGAGTCTTTCACACTGATCTGCACGTTCGTCGGGTCACCCGCCACAAAGGATTGCGGCGCCGGGAATACGGCGTCATTCTCGGGAGACGATTTGTAGACGTATGCCAGGCGAGCGATTACCGCTCCATCCGGAAACGGCCGAGTGCCTTCGCGAAAAGCCTTCACCGCGACGTCGTTTCCCAAGATCGCGCGGATGTCGTTGTTCTTTCCGGCTTCGTGGGCGACCGCTATGACCCGCCAGTCGCGATATCCTTCGGGAAGGTTGACTCCGTAGATCGGCGATGCGTTCTCGCTCGCAGCACGGGCAACGACAAGGGAGAGGCAGATCACAGCAATGCCTGACGGCACGATCCAGAAAGCAGTTATTTTCCGCATTTTCACCCTCCAGATTACACTTATCTGGCTTGCCGCTCCGTACGCCAGACGACTTCTTGGAACCCGCGAACGCGTGGACCAATTTATTAAGGCGACCGCAGACGATATTTCGAATTCGTGCGATGACGGAACTCGCACTAAAGCGGACGCGGTAGCGCGGCATCGTGCTCTTTCGATAACCATCCACCAAAGAAAGGCCGATGATGGGTTCAAAGTATAGTAACCCATTGAAGGAACAGCGTCGTGCCGAGCAAAGTTTTCCAAACCGTCAAGCATCGTCACCGATGGCCGTGCGGGCGCAGACATCGTTGTCTGCAGACCGGTGTCGGACGCGGGATGCCGAGCGCTGAAACGCGTTCGGAACTGGCTTTCCTCGGCCCTCAGGATTAGCATCCCGGCATGTGATCGCGGAGCAGTCGCATCGATGAACGATGTCTCGCATGACTGGAAAGGAACATGGCCGGATCATCAACGTGATCAGCGAGGATTGCGGCTCCCACTCCGTGGTTGTCCGGGTCGAGGACAATGGCAAAGGTCTCGACACCATTGCATCAGAGCGCATTTTCGAAGCATTCTTTTCGACCAAGCCGGAGGGGGCCGGCATGGGTCTGGCGATCTGCAGGTCTATCATCGAGTCGCATGGTGGGACGCGGGCGGCACGGTCGCTGGCGTCTGGAGGATCGGCGTTCAAATTCGCGGTGCCGTACGCAAGGGGGGCAAATGAACCAGAAGCAACGTGAGGACGTTTCCCCGCAGGTCGTCGTCATTGAAGACGACGTCGGCGTACGCGAGTCCCTTGTCGGTCTGCTGAAGTCCATGAAGTTCAACGTGACCGCATTTTCGTCGGCGACCGAGTTCTCGACGAAGGGCCAATTGGGGTCTGTCGGCTGCATGATCCTGGACGTGCGGCTCCCCGGCCAGAGCGGCATTGAATTCTACGAAGAGGTACGATCCCGTGGTTTCCACAGGCCGGTGATCTTCATGAGCGGCCATGCCGACGTTCCGATCGCCGTGCGGGCGATGAAGGCAGGCGCGGTGGAGTTCCTGACGAAACCGGTGCGCGAGCAGGATCTCCTGGACGCCGTCCACTCTGCGATGAAACGGGACAGCCGCTCGACGATGAAGGAGGAGGCGGCAGCGAGTGCGCGAGCCGACTTCGAAACACTGACGAAACGTGAGCAGGAAGTTCTGATCCGGGTGGTGGAGGGACAGCGCAACAAGCAGATCTCCACGGCCTTGGGGATTTCCGAGGCGACAGTTAAACTGCACCGCGGGAATGTGATGCAGAAGATGCATGTCCAGTCCCTTCCGGAACTGGTGCGCCATTACGATTTGCTCGAGTCGGCAGAGCAGACGAACACCTCTACTAAAGGCTAGTTTTAATAGAATATTTCCAGACGTTAGTCGCATTGCGAGCGCTCAACCCCGGCCATAGGATTACAGCGATTGGATCGATTGATGGTTGATGCGCCGAAGACCTCCCTAGTGGTTTGCGTCGAGGATGACGAGCCCGTCCGTGACGCGCTCAGAGGGCTGCTGCGCGCCAACGGCATGCGGGTTGCCGCCTTCGCGTCGGCCGAAGAATTCCTCGCGTCGACGGAGTTGCGGACCGCGGCTTGCCTGGTCACCGACATCCAGCTCGGCGGTATTTCGGGACTGGACTTGCTGGACAAGCTGTCCGGGATGACTAGACGGATTCCGTCAATTCTTATCACCGCCCACTCCGATCTCGCGGTCGGCGACCGTGCCAGAAATTCAGGGGCGCTAAGGATCTTCTTGAAACCTGTCAATCCGACGGACTTGCTGGAGGCGATCAGGAACGCTTTGGCGAGCGGTCCTGCTCCAACTGCGTGAGAGCATTCATGCCACCGATTGCCGCACCAGATCCGACCGTACCTCACGACAACTAACTAGACTTCATCAACCCTCCGGCAGAAAATGGCGGAGCGTTGAGAGCCGTCGCACGGATCATCGAAGCAATCGAGCCAAGGGGCGCGCGATGACGACGCCTGGCGCCTCGGGCCAGACGGCTCGGCCTATCAAGGGTCCTTCACCGCTGATTGCCATTGAAGACGAGCCGGGGCCGAAGCTTGTCGTCGATCTGCCGCTGCCCGAGCCATTGTCCCACGGACTTGTCTTCATCCAGTATCGGGCGGAGAACATCTGCATAGTCTCCGTTTTTGGAGGAGGCGCGCTGCAGGTCTCGCCCTGCGTCGGATGCGTGCACGTGACGGTCGATGATCTTCCATGGCACTTCATCGATAAGAGCGGCGAGACGCTAACTATCGTCGGTCTTGCGGCCGGCCGGCATAAGGTGCTCTTGGAATAGGCGGATCCGAAGCATCATGTGATCACGGAGCAGGCGGTCACCTTCCTGGCGCAGGAGAAGAGATAGCCGATAGGATTCGAGCTCTCAAGGCGATCGCAGGCGGAACGTGCTGCCCCAAGTAAGGTCTGCCCCAATCAGGCCACGATCGCCGAAAACATGCCCTCGCACACCCTGTCGTGAGAGCATGTTCTATTGCGAATAGGGAGGCGAATGTAATGACAGATTCCTGGATGGCGGGATTGCCGCCCTCCAGGGAGGTGCCTCGTTCAGGCGGCTTCGCGTTCGACTTTCGGGAAGTCGACGTCGGTCATGAAGACCTCGTTCATGTAGTTCGTGAAGGTGTTCGCCGCGACGTGCGCGACAATCTCCAGAAGCTCGCCGTCATCGAAGCCGGCCGCCTTCAGTCCTTCCACTTCCTGTTCGGAAACACCGCCTCTGGCTTCTGCAACCCTGACCGCGAACTTCACCGCGGCGTCGGCCCTTCCCTCGGAGGATCCGCCCCGGCGGGCCGCTGCAATCTCCTCGAGACTGAGCTTGGTCACGTGGGTGCCGGTGTAAGTGTGGGCGGCGAGGCAATACTCGCAGCCGTTCTTCTGAGCGATCGCCAACGCGATGCGCTCGCGGATCTTTTTGTCGAGCTTGCCCTTGCCGAGCGCTCCGTTGAGGCCTGCGTAAGCTTCCAGCACGGCGGGGCTGGTCGACATCATGCGGAACACGTTGGGCAGTGCGCCGATCTGCTTCTTGATCGCCTCCAGCGTCGGCTTGGAAGCTTCAGGCGCCGCGTCGAGTGTCGCGGGAATTGGAATTCGTGTCATTTTGGATCTCTTTTGTTGCTTCGGTTGCTGTAGTCGGGCCGCCCCGGTGCGGGTCTTCAATGCAGTGCGTGCGGAAGGAATCCCTTAGGCTGTCCCGGCAGGTGTTCGATAACAACGACGCCGTCAGCCATTTGCTCGCGGCTTTGCGCCATTACGGCGGACCGACGGGACTTCCGCCATTTTCGCGGCGTGACTGCGGTGATCCTCTTGAAGACCGTCGTGAAATGCGGCTGGTTCTGGAACCCCGTCTGCAAGGCGATCTCGACGAGAGCCAGATCGGTGCCAATGAGTAGCCTTGCCGCGGCCTGGATTCGCATCCGTAGAAGGAACTCGTGAGCGCTCATCGAGGTGGCCGCTTTGAACGTGGCTGCGAAATGCGCTCGCGAGAAGCCCGCGACGTCGGCGAGTTCCTCCAGCGACATCCTCCGGTCGAGACGAGATTCGGCGTAGCGTCTGACGCGGCTCAGTCGCCATGCCGAAAGGGGATGGACACGCGGCAGCGATCGATAGTGTTCGAACGCCAACCGCGAGAAGTCCTTGGTGAGTTCGCCTCTTCGCGCCGGCGAGCTTTCACAAATCTCGCCTATCAGGTCCCTTAATCGGACATCGCGGATGTTGAACCTTCCCCCCACAACGGAGCAGGGGCCTCGAAAGGGCTCTCGCAGAAAGGTGAGCACATAGAGACACGCATCGGACTGAAGTTCGACGGCGATCGGATCCGGGCCTTCCACGAAGGTGAGGCTGTCCTCGACCATCAGCCCCTGAAACAGGACACGCCCTTTTTGCTCAAGGCGTAGCTCGGAATCGCGGGCCGCGACGACGAACGTCCCGACGCCGGAACCCAGCGAGGTGGTGATCGCCCGGTTTCCGTTCTCGCGTGTCAGCTTTGCAAGAGAAACGTTCGGGTCGGCGACGCTGTAGTGCTCGACGTGCAGGCAGTCGTCGACGGCTTCGAAGACGCGACGCATCCCGCCTAAGCTCACCTTGATTGCGATATCGGTCTGCATCTGCTGCTCCTCATCGGAAGGGCGCGAATTAGTGGATGGTCGTGGCGTTACTTGTCGGCGGCGGCCCGCTCGATCATTGCGGACACGAGATCGGGATGGGAGATCATCACCACATGCGACGCGCCGTTCACGCCAACCGTTTCCTTTGCGCCAGCCCGCTTCGCCATGAACTCGTGGAGCTCAGTTGGGATGTTTTTGTCAGCGGTGCCGTAGATGAAATGCGAGGGCAGCTTCTTCCAGGATGGATCGCCGGAAGGATCGTTCAGGGCCTCAGCCGTAACCGGACGCTGTTCCGCGCCCATGAGCGCTGCTTCCTGCTCCGGAACGTCTGCGGCAAACTGCTTCCAGAACTTGCTCTGCAGGATGTAGAGATCGTGCTTTCCATCGGACTGCACTACGGGCGGCGCCAAGGCGTCCCCGAGTGTGCCGGTTGGGAACTTCTTGCCCAGGCCGCTGGCGCTCTCTCCAGTGTCCGGCGCGAGTCCTGAGACGAAGACCAGGGACTTGACGTTCATGCCTTCGACCGCGACGTCGGTGATGACCGAGCCGCCGTACGAGTGACCGACGAGGACGACGGGGCCGTCAATGGACTTCAGGACTGCCAAGACGTAATCGGCGTCGTATTTCAGTCCTCGTAGCGGGTTAGCGACTGCGACGACAGGATAGCCGTCCGTCAGCAGCTTGGCGGCGACGCCGTCCCAGCTCGCGGACTCCGCGAAGGCTCCGTGGACAAGGACGATCGTCGGCTTCGACTCCGCCATCGCGCTCTGGCTTAAGATGAGAGCCGCGACCATTACTGAACTCGACAGCCACTTGTTCATGCGAAGAACCTCACGGTGGGCGCGTGCAGCAGTGCGCATGCGCGCTCGGTTTATCTTCCAGTGAGGCTACCACGCGGCGCCGTCCAATGGTGTGAGTTGTCGAGATGGCGTGTGAGATTCAGTTGGCCGCTGGATCTGCTTTCGGTTTCGGGTCAGATATACCGTGAAGGCTAAAATTGATGCCACAATGGACGAAGGCGGCCCTCGCGGCCGCCTTGAGTTTAAACGTCAATGTTCGGTCGTGCTTATACGGCGTTTATCGCTATATCCACCGCCGATAACAGATCCTGATGCCGAACAGGCTTCGTCAGGAACTCGACCGCGCCCGCCTTCATCGCGCGCACCGACATCTGGATGTCCGCATGGCCACTGATGAAGATGATCGAGTATCGTATTCCAGTCTTCAGGAGGTCGGCCTGAAAGTCCAAGCCGCTTCTGCCGGGCAGGCAGACGTCGAGGATGAGACAATCGGGTTGAGGTGCGTCCCCGCTCTCTTGGTATTCCTTGACGGATTCAAAGGATGCGACGCAAAAGCCGACCGATCGCAGCAGTGTTGAAATAGAGCGCCGGACGCTCTCGTCATCCTCGATCAGCACGATGTAGGGTGCCGCGACCTTCATTGCCGCAGGCTTGCCTATCTGCGAAATTGTCGTCGATCTTGTCGCGTCGAACGGCGCCCTGTCCTCGGGTAGCACGTCGTCCCTGATCAGCATGTAGCCTCTTCTGACGATCGTCTTGATGATGTTGCCTTGACTACCCAACGCCCGCCTCAAGGACTTCACCTGGAAGCGGAGATTGCATTCCTCGACCACCATCGACGGCCACACCTCGTTCAGGATCTCGTCCTTGCTGACGATCCTGCCGTTGGACCTGAGCAGAACCATCAGAAGATCGAAAGCCCGCCCGCCAATTTCCTGCGGGCGCCCGTCCAGCAAAAGCTGCCGGGAATGCGGGACTGCGCAGAACCTGCCAAAGCGGATCGCGTCGTTATAGGATTCGCGGCGCCTCGCCTCTCTGGAAGGGTGAGGCAGGTATGGGTCTGCTGGGTTCGTTTGTTCGAGCGTATCGGCGAATTGGACTTGCATGGCTGACTTCTCCGTCGGCTGCAATTGTTCGTCGCGCTGCTGAAGATCGAACTCTTACAAATCTGGCCCCGCTAGCGGGAGGCGATCTTCAATTGGGTGCGAGTGGGAAGAGCCTAGCTCCGGCCCGGCACGCGAACAATCCGACCAATGGCCAGCCCGACCCCGACAACGTCGTGATGAACTAGACCAAGGTCTAGGAATTCGAACGATTTGGCGATGTCGTTTGGCACGACGCCTCACGCAAACTCACAACGGCTTACGACAACTAGCTCGTCGTTTCCGCTCGCTGAGAGTAGCAATTAAGGAGAAATCAGCGACGCAACGAGCAGTCGCACTCGCGTCCTCATTCGAAAAACCGGAGGCTGAAATGAACAGATCGATCCTAGGCAGGAGCGCATTGGCCATCGCGATCGCGTTGTCCGCGTCGGCGACGTTGCCGGCCACGTCCTATGCTGCGAAGAAGGTCGTCGCCGCCCACAAGCTAATAGTGCCACAGGTGACCTATCACACGGTGGACGTCGATGGGACGAGCATCTTTTACCGTGAGGCCGGCCCCGCCGACGCTCCCGTCGTACTTCTGCTTCATGGGTTCCCGACGTCGTCCCACATGTTCAGGAACTTGATCCCGATCCTCGCCGACAAGTATCACGTGATCGCGCCGGACTACCCGGGATTCGGCCAGAGCGCCGCGCCCGACCATACAAAGTTCGCCTACACGTTCCAGCACTACGCGGACATCGTCGACGGTCTTCTTGGCAAGCTGGATGTCAAGGAATACGCGATGTATGTGATGGACTATGGTGCTCCGGTCGGATACCGCCTCGCGCTCAAGCATCCCGACCGCGTGACGGCGCTGATCGTCCAGAACGGCAATGCCTACGAAGAGGGGCTCAAGGAGTTCTGGGACCCGATCAAGGCGTACTGGAAACACGACACCCCAGAAAACCGCCAGGCCTTGATGGTGCTCTTCAAGCCCGAGACGACCAAGTTCCAGTACATGGACGGGATGAGCGACCTCGCGCACATCGATCCCGACAACTGGGGTCACGATCAGCCGTTGCTTGATCGCCCTGGGAATAACGACATTCAGCTAGACCTCTTCCACGACTACGGCACGAACGTCCCGCTCTATCCGGAATTCCAGAAATTCTTCCGGGACAAGAAGCCGCCGACCCTGATCGTCTGGGGCAAGAACGACAAGATCTTCCCGGCCGACGGCGCGTCGCCCTACCTTCGCGACCTGCCGCATGCCGAGATGCACCTTCTCGACACCGGGCACTTCGCCCTGGAGGACAAGCTTCCGGAGATGGCCCCGCTCATTCACGACTTCCTCGATCGAAAACTGAGCCGGGACTAGATCGAGGCTTGGCCACCACGCACGCCTCCCTGCGTGGTGGCGCCCATCCACCGCGACTGTCCAAACAGATGGAGCCGGAAATGAACAAGCACGATTACGCACTATCGAGACGTGGTTTCTGCCTTTGCTGCCTCGGTGGCGCGACGTTCGCGGCCACGGGCGGCTGGCTTTCGCCAGCGGAATCGTTCGCGGCCGCCAAAAGTCTTGTCGTCCAGATCCGCGAGGCCGCGGCGGCGGCGGACATCACCACGACTAAGCTTCGTGGCGGCATCAGCGCTTTTTCGGGTTCCGGCGGTAACATGGGCGTCCTGGTCGGAGATGACGGAAAGCTCCTTGTCGACGCAGGGATCACGGCGACGCGCCCCAAGATCGAGAAGGCGCTGGCCGATCTCGGTCTGCAGCCGATCAAGCACCTCATCAATTCGCATTGGCACTTCGACCACACCGACGGCAACGAATGGCTCAATTCGGAAGGCGCCATGATCACGGCCCACCCGAATTCATTGAAGCATCTGACGGTCGCCACTCGAGTCTTCGACTGGGATTTCGACTTCCCAGCCTCGCCGAAGGGCGCGCTGCCGACGATGCTGATGAAGGGCGACGAGGAGACGTTGAAGCTCAACGGTCAGACGATCGCGCTGAAGTACTACGGTCCCGCCCACACCGACAGCGACATCTCGGTGTTCTTCCAGGAGGCGAACGTCGTGCACGTCGCCGACACCTTCTGGAATGGCGTCTATCCCTTCATCGACTATTCGACGGGTGGCAGCATCGACGGGCAGATCCAGGCCGCCGAGGCCAACGTCAAGATGGTCGACGACCAGACGATCGTCATCCCTGGGCATGGCGAGATCGGCAACAAGAAGGACCTGATCGCCTGGCGGGACATGCTCGTCGGCATCCGGGAGAACGTCGCCAAGCTGAAGAAGGATGGCCGGACCGTGGATGAGACGATCGCCGCGAAACCCACGGCGAAATGGGACCCGGTCTTCGGCAACTGGGCGATCTCTCCGGCACTATTCACCCGCCTTGCCTACGAAGGCGTGTAAGTGGAAACTCCTCGCGGCGGCGTGGATCGCCGATCCTATAGGGAGGGCAGGCGGCCGTGGATACCGAAAGACATTTCTCGAGCGACGTCGCCTTCTCACGATCCGTGAAGGAGATCCAGGAGCGGAAGGGCTCTCGCAAATCCTACGCCCGCGTCGAGGAGCGCGGCGGATGGGCGACCGCGATCACGCCCGATCTCAAAGACTTCATTGAAAAGCAGATCAGCATCTTCATGGCGACCGCCAACAAGGAATGCCAGCCGTATATCCAGCACCGGGGCGGGCCACCAGGGTTCCTCCATGTGATCGACGAAACCACGCTGGGATTCGCGGACTATATCGGCAACCGGCAGTACATCACTCAGGGAAATCTTGCCGACAATGATAAGGCTCAGCTTTTTCTGATCGACTACGGAAGCCGAACGCGCATCAAGATCTGGGGAACGGCCAAGGTGGTCGAAAACGACCCGGCGCTCCTCGAGCAGTTGACGCCGAAGGGATATCAAGCCAGACCCGAGCAGGTGATCCTCTTCCATGTCGAAGCCTGGGACGCGAACTGCCCGCAGCATATTCCGCTCCGGTTCGAGGCCGACGAAGTTCTGAAGGCGATCGAAAGCAGGGACGCGAGGATCAAGGAACTGGAGGCGGAGATCGCCACACTAAAATCTGCGGCGTCTGCTGGCGTTTAATAGTTGAACTCGAAAGGATTCAGACATGACTCGTCCGCCGTTGCCTCCCTTAACCCTGCGGTGCGCGATCGAGAAAGTGCGGCTGGCGGAGGACGGCTAGAATATACGAATTGAATGGGCGCCTCCATCTCTCGTACACAAGCTTTGATCCGCCCGGTTATTCAGGAGTTGCACATTGCTCTTGCGAGGATAGCGGAGGTGGCAGGGTGAAGCTGAATGTGCTCCCCTTGCCCTTTTCAGTCGCGACCCAGATATGGCCCCCGTGCGCCTCGATGATGGATCGGCAAATCGAGAGCCCCATTCCGATGCCGGTCGCTTTGGTGGTGAAGAAGGCCTCGAACGCCCTTTCCGCAGTATCCGGATCAAGACCTACGCCGCTGTCCGAAACGCTCACCTGGATCATTCCTTCGCACCGCCTCGTGACGACGTGGAGCACTCGCCGCTGGCCTTCCAACGCTGCCATTGCGTCCGCGCCGTTCATGACCAGATTGATCAGGACTTGCTGGAGTTGGATCCGATCCCCGTTGACCGCATCCGCTGCACCCTCATAAACGGTTTCGACAAGGACGCCTTTTTGCCGGAGTTCGTTCTTGGTCAACAGGAGCACTTCTTCGATCACGCTACGGATGCTCAGCGGCCCGACCTTAGGTCGAGAATTCCGCGCCAGTGCAAGGATGCTGCTCAACACCTTGCCCGCCCGGTAGCCGTCGCGCAGAACCCAGTCGATCGCCTGCACGGCCTCTTCGATGTTCGGGGAAGCGGATTTCAGCCAACTCATGGATGCTGCGGCGTTGGTGACAATGGCCATGAGGGGCTGATTCATTTCGTGCGCGACGGACACCGCCAACTCGCCTATGGCGGTCAGGCGGCTCATGCGAGCAAGATCTTCCTTCGACTTTCGCAGAGCGTCCGAGGTCTCGTTTCTCTGGGTCATGTCCCTGAACACGAGAACCGCGCCTTTCATCTCGCCGCTCGTGTCGATGATCGGTGCCCCAGATACATCAATCACCATCTCGGAGCCGGCCTTCGAGCGGAGCGCGTATTGGGTACTTATCGTAAGCTCGGCTTCGCGGCCGAGGATCTCCGAGACGGGGTCGACCAGGACTTGGTGTGCCTCGTCGATCAGCTTGAAGACCTGTTCGACAGGTCTGTCAGCGGCCTCCTGCTGTGTCCATCCCGTCAGCTTTTCTGCAACCGGATTGAGAAACGTCAGCCGCCCTTGGTCGTCTGTCGATATGACCGCATCCCCGATACTCGAGAGCGTTGCCGCGTAGCGCTGTTCGCTCTCCTGAATTCGGTTTTGCGCAATTTTAAGGTCTTCAACGTCAGTGTTCAGGCCATACCACTTGATGACCTTGCCGCTCTCGTCACGGATCGGCACAGCACGCAGCAAGAAAGTACGCGAGGTGCCGTCACGAGCGACCATGCGAGCCTCGACGCCCCCCGCGACCTCGTTGGTCAACAGCCCCGTCCATAGCTCCTGGACACGTTCCCTATCGTCTGGATGGAAGACCCGCATGTATCCGAAGCCCATCGACTCTTCTTTTGTAAGACCGAAGTAGCTCAACCACTGTCGATTGACGTCCTCCAGCCTCCCGTCCGGGCTCGTGTGCCAGGCGTGGGCTGGAAGCGTATCCCACGAAAGACGAAGCTCCCATTCGGCAAGGCGAGCTCTCTCCTGCGACTGACGAAGCTGGGCGTTGATCGAGGCATTCTCGATCCGCACGGCGGCATAGGAGGCCAGATTTTCGAATGCATTGGCCAGGTCCTCGTCGAACTCCGCGACTGTGGAGCTTTCAATCTTCAAGACGCCGAGAACAACCTCCCCGACGAGAAGCGGAACGAGCAGCTCATGGGGCAGACGGGAACCATTCTCGCCCGCCGTGGCGACCGGCATTTTGTTTCCCCGGAGCGAGGACATAACCGACGAAGTGAACGGTGCGGGACCGTCTTCTGTGAGGAAGACTACCTCCGCCCGGCCGACCCCGCCGAACTCAAGACAGGCGGCCGCGAGCGCATCGGCTATACCATCGCGGTCCGCATCGACGGGCAGCGCTCGGAGCATTCGCAAGCCTGATGTTGTGTCCATGACGATGTTCGCCAGAGGTGGTCCCCGGCAAGCAGAGTAGCAGGCCCCGAGATATGGGCAAGCGGCAGCCCGATTTCGTTAAAGTACGATAGCGGACGCCGGTTGCTGGATGCCTCTCGACAGGCGAATGGAACGAGTGCCTTATGCGTGAGAGGCAACGAAAGGGGGGCGGGCATGGATCAGAAGTATCCGCCGCTGTCACCACTCAAGACGGGCGTTCGCGGATTGTGCCCGCGATGCGGTCGAGGTCATCTGTTTAGCGGCTTCCTAACATTACGCAAGGAGTGTGAGGTCTGCGGTCTTGACTATGCGTTCGCCGATCCCGCCGACGGGCCTGCGTTCTTCGTGATCTGTTTCGCCTCCGTTCCGACCGTGCTGCTGGCAGTCTGGCTCGCGGTCGCGCACCACGCCTCGATCTGGGCGCAGATCTTTGTGACGGGGCCATTCATGATCCTGACGTGCATCCCGCCGTTGCGCCCGCTCAAGGGGTGGCTTGTCGCTAGCCAGTATTTCTACAAGGCCGAGGAGGGGAAACTGTCCCGTGGGGACGACGCTGGCGAAGAATAGGGGATTGCATATGCGTTCAAAAGCCGTCGAGCACCGCACGACGCACGCCTTCCAGGAGGCGCTGAAAACGGTCACAAATGCGATCGGGAAGGCTGGGATGACAGTGTTCGCGGAGATCGATCACACGAAGGCCGCACGAGATAACGGGCTGTCGATGCCGGAGACGCGTGTAATCGTCTACGGCAATCCGAAGGCGGGAACGCCAGTCATGCTGCACACGCCGCTGACCGCCCTCGATCTGCCATTGCGAATTCTCGTCCGGGAGCTGCCCGGGTGCAGTTCCGCCGTTGCGTTCCATCCGATGGCGGAGATGTTCGAAGAACTTGGAGTCAAGCGCGAACTCGCGGCCCGATTTGATGCGATCCAGCAGGCGATCATCGACGAGGCCTGCGGCGGCTGTCCGACGGCGACTCGCGAACAGAAAGGCACCTCATCCCATTCTTAAAAAGGAGAAGCCGATGAGCAATTCTGTTAACGGAAAAGTGGCGCTTATGACGGGCGGCTCCCTTGGTCTCGGCGCTGCGGTAGCGCTTGCTCTCGCCGACGAGGGCGCGGACGTCGCGATTAGCTACGAAAAATCGAAGGAGCGTGCGGAGGCCGTCGTCGCGCAGATCGAACGGCGCGGCCGCCGCGCCGTGGCGATACAGTCGGACCACGGCGATCCGTCGACCGCCGGACCTCATCGCAAAAGTGGTCGAGCATCTCGGAAAGCTGGACATCCTTTGTGAACAACGCCGCCGTCGCGTGGCAGGGGGCAAGGATTGATGATCCGGAGATCGACAACTTGGCAATGGACCGGCAGTGGGCGATCAACGTGAACGGCGTAGTCGCCAACATCAGAGCGGCGTCGAAGGTTCTCCCTGAGGGCGGGCGCATCATCTCGGTCGGTTCCGGCGTGGGCACGCGCGCGGGCTTTCCTGGAACTGCGGACTATGCGGGCACCAAGGCAGCCCTGATCGGCTACACGACGGGCGTCGGGCGTGATCTTGGTCCCCGAAAGATAACCGTCAACGTTGTCCAGGCGGGGATCATGGCCACCGACATACTGGCTGGTTCGGAAGACAAGCTGCCCGCAGGCATCCTGGACCTTCATGCCCTCGGACGGATCGCGACTGTAGAGGAAGTGGCGGCCGGCATCGTATTCCTTGCAAGCCCGGCCGCGAGCTACGTGACGGGGTCGGATCTGGACGTTAACGGCGGCTATCTCGCCTAGCTGGCAGCGCTAATCAAAACAGACGTTTTCGAAAGACCGGCTGCTATCACCACGCGACAATCGTGCCGCTTTACGAGGCGGCCGGTACGCGCGGATTGCCGTAGACGCGAGCCACGAACTGGAGGTTCTTCCGATGACATCGTCGTCAGTTATTTCCCTTACGAGACGAGACGCCCTTCTTGCAGGATCCGCCACCGCGTTCGTACTGGCAGTCGGTCAGTCGGCTTCAGCCGCCACCAAATCGAAACAATCAACAACGGAGAACAAGTTCATGGGTACTGTGAAGGTGAAGGACGGAACCGAGATCTTCTATAAGGACTGGGGCCCGAAGAACGCGCAGCCGATCGTCTTCCACCACGGATGGCCGCTCAGCGGCGACGACTGGGACAATCAGATGCTCTTCTTCCTTGGGGAAGGATTCAGGGTCATCGCGCATGACCGCCGCGGTCATGGCCGGTCCTCGCAAAGCCGAACTGGTCACGAGATGGACACCTACGCAGCCGACGTCGCCGAGGTGGCGGAAGCTCTCGATCTCAGGAACGCGGTCCACATTGGTCACTCCACCGGAGGAGGCGAGGTCGTGCACTACGTCGCCCGGGCAAAGCCGGGGAGGGTTGCCAAAGCGGTCATTGCTGGCGCTGTCCCTCCGGTCATGTTGAAGTCCGACAAGAACCCCGGTGGCCTGCCGATCGACGTCTTCGATGGGTTGCGCAAGGCGCTCGCCGCCAACCGCGCGCAGTTCTACATCGACGTTCCGACCGGACCTTTTTATGGCTTCAACCGTCCCGACGCCAAGATCTCTCAAGGTCTGATCAACAACTGGTGGCGGCAGGGCATGATGGGTGCCGCTAACGCACACTACGAATGCATCAAGGCGTTCTCGGAGACGGACTTCACCGAAGACCTGAAGAAGATCGAGGTGCCGGTATTCGTAATGCATGGCACCGACGACCAGATCGTCCCCTACCAGGACGCCGCCCTTCTGTCGGTCAAGCTTCTGAAGAACGGGACTCTGAAAACCTACGATGGATATCCGCATGGAATGCTGTCGACGCATCCCGAAGTGCTGAACCCGGACATCCTGGCGTTCATCAAGGGATGACACGCAAGCGGGGCCGGCAATCGGCCCCGCAACGCTTGCGGCGGTTGCCGTCTCTAGCATCCGCCGAGCCGCCGCGCATACGTTCTAACGCAAACTCACAAGCTCTTCCTGCAACTCCTTAGCCTCGCATAGACGCAAGGAGTACCGTCTGGTCATCGTAGCCGATCAAGCGGACATAGGAGATCAACATGCGGCTCCAGGCAAAAATTGCAGTCGTCACAGGCGCCAACAGCGGCATCGGCCTCGCAGCCGCCAAGCTATTTGCAGAGGAGGGCGCTCGGGTCTTCATGACCGGCCGGCGTAGCGAGCAACTCGACGCGGCCGTCCGCGAAGTCGGTGGGAGCGCCCGAGGCATCCAAGGCGACATTGCCAACCTCGGCGATCTCGATCGTCTCTATGAAATCGTGAAGGCTGAGGCCGGCCATCTGGACATCTTGTTCGCAAACGCCGGAGGAGGAGAGTTCGCACCGCTCGGCGCAATAACCGAGGAGCACTACGACCGGACCTTCGACATCAACGTCAAAGGCACGCTCTTCACCGTTCAGAAGGCCCTGCCGCTGCTGAAAGATGGCGGGTCCATCATCCTGACCGGTTCGACGGCTGCGTCGACGGGCATTCCGGCGTTCAGCGTCTACGGCGCGACGAAGGCCGCCATCCGCAGCTTCGCCCGGAACTGGATACTCGATCTCGCGCCGCGCGGCATCCGGGTGAACGTGCTTGCGCCCGGCGCGACGTCGACGCCCGGCTGGCACGATTTGGCGACGTCGGAGGAAATGAAGAAGGAGATGATGCGGCTGACCTTGGCCGGCATTCCGCTTGGACGAATGGGCGACCCTCGGGAAATCGCCAATGCCGCGCTGTTCCTCGCTTCGGACGAAAGCAGCTTCGTCAACGGATGCGAGCTTTTTGCAGACGGTGGATCGGCGCAAATATAGGCGCGTCCTCTTCGTCGTCGACGCCGGATTTTTTTGCATCGGCACCGTCGAATGTTCTAGTATCGCGCGCCGGCTCGAAGCAAGGCCGATCGGAGCATCGTGATGGACATGTCTCGATACCAGCGCCAGCTTCTCCTGGAGGACGACAGCTTCGTTCTTTACCGCGGCATCTCCGAGGATGGAAACACCTCCGTCCTTATGAAGGCTTCGGTTTCGGCCGATTCCTCACATGGGGGACTACAGCGCTTCGAAGCCGAAATGTCTCTTGCAGATCGGCTCGATCTCGGCTGGGCGGCGAAACCGCTCGCACTCGAAAGTCACGACGGACAGGCGTTCCTCCTGCTAACGGATGGCGGCGGCATGCCGTTGAGCAACTCCAAGGGAGAGGCCTTCGACACCGGTTTTTTCCTTTCCTTCGCGATCAATGTCACCACCGCCCTGAGGAAAGTCCACGCTCGAGGGCTCGTCCACGGGGATCTCAGACCTGCCAACGTGCTCACCGACGCCTCTGGTAAGGTATGGCTCACCGGCTTCGGCAAGGCGGTACCAGTTGGGACCGTGAGCGAAGCATCGGGAGGTTTCCAAAGCGGCCATCTGAATTCGCTGCCCTACATCGCCCCTGAGCAGACAGGCCGGATAAAGCGGTCGGTGGACCCCCGTAGCGATCTGTACGCCCTTGGCGCGGTGTTCTACGAGACGCTCACGGGGGAGCTGCCGTTCGTAGCCGTCGATGCAATGGAATGGGTTCATTCGCACGTCGCGCGGCGGCCGATCCCTCTGCGCCAGCGAAACGAGGTCATCCCACCCGTCCTCGAGCGCATCGTCCTGAAGCTCCTCGCCAAAAGGCCGGAGGACCGATATCAGAGCGCGGCGGGTCTCGAAGCCGATCTCCAGCGATGCCTCGGCAGCTGGAACTCGACCGGTCGCATCGAAGAGTTTGAAGTGGCCTCCGGTGACGCTGCAGACCGTCTTCGAGTCCCTGAAGGACTATATGGTCGGGCACGTCAGACGGGCGCCATCCGGGCGGCTTTCGATCGTGTAAGATCGCAAGGCGCGACCGTGGTCGTGCTGGTTTCCGGTCCGGCAGGGGTCGGAAAATCGTCCGTCGTGCATGAGCTGCGAAATTCGCTGGCGCAGACGGGCAGCCTGTTCGCATCCGGCAAATTCGACCAGTACACGCGCGACATTCCATATGCGACGGTCGCGCAGGCGTTCCGAGGTCTTGTCCGTCAGATCCTCAGTTTCGGCGACGCCGACCTGGAGCGCTGGCGGAAGGAGCTCTCCGAAGCCTTGGGGCCGAATGGTCGGCTGATGATCAACCTTGTTCCGGAACTCGTCCTGATCATCGGCGAGCAGTCGCCGGCCCCCGATCTTCAGCCTCACGAGGCCAAAGCCAGGTTCCACCTCGTCTTCCGGCGGTTCCTTGCGGTCTTCGCACGTCCGGAACGACCGTTGGCGTTGTTCATCGACGATGTCCAGTGGCTCGACTCTGCCACTATCGAGCTCGTCGAAACGATCACTCTCGATCCAGAGGTGAGAAATCTGCTTCTCATCTGCGCCTATCGCGACGACGAGGTTCCGCTGCAACATCCGTTCAGTGCGACGCGGAACGCAATGCGGGAGAGCCTGGGCAAACTTGAAGAATTGAGGCTCGGTCCGTTGACGCCCCTGGACCTCCAGCATCTACTGTCCGACATGCTGCGATCGGACGCCCGCTCCGTCGGGCCTTTGGCAAGACTTGTGGTCGACAAGACGGAAGGCAATCCTTTCTTCGTGCTGCAGTTCTTGTCCTCCATGGAGGAGGAAGGGCTGGTCGTGTTCAATGCCGGCGAGGGCAGGTGGCGATGGGACGTCGACCGTATTCAAAACACGCGCATCACCGGCAACGTGGCCGAGCTTGTGGCGTCTAAACTAATCCGCCTCCCTCATCTGACGCTGGAGGCCGTCAAGCTCCTCGCCTGTCTCGGAAGCGGGGCTTCGCTGGCGACTTTGAACATCGTATCCGGCAAGGCCAAAAGACAGATCGTCGCGATCCTCTGGGAGGCAGTTCAAGCCAGGTTCCTGCTGCGTGTCGACGACGGTTTCGTCTTCGCTCACGACAGGGTGCAGGAAGCAGCCTACCTGTTGGTGACGGCAACCGACAGGCCGGTCGCCCATGTCCAGATCGGGCGGGCGTTGATGTCGAACCTGACCCCAGCGGGTGTCCGAGAGCACATATTTGAGGTGATCGATCAATTCGGCCGAGGACTTGGACAGGTCACCTCGGACGGCGAACGCGAGCAGGTGGCCGAACTCTTCCTGGAAGCCGGGATCTGCGCAAAAACGTCCGTCGCCTACCCGTCGGCGCTGAGGTATTTCCGGACAGGTCTGGGACTTCTGAAACCGTCGCACTGGGAAACGCGCTATGACCTCATATTCGCACTCGAACTCCAACGAGCGGAATGCGAGTACCTAACCGGCGATCACGCAGTCGCCGAAGACCATCTTCTCGAATTGTCTCTGCGTGCCAGAAACCTCGTTGACGGCGCGGCGGTGGTGCGCCTCCGGTCGTCGCTTTATGTTACGCTCGGAGATCAGGCGAAGGCGGTCGACGTCGCTCTCGTCTATCTTCGCGACTTTGGCATTGAGTGGTCTCCCCATCCGACCGAACAAGAGCTGCAGGCGGCGATCGAGGCGTTGCGCGGGCTGCTTGCGGACCGTCCGATCGAAGATCTCGCAGACCTCCCAAGAATGACCGACCCCGACTGGCTCGCCGCGATGGATGTCCTCGCATACACGATCCTTCCGGCCATCTTGACCGACGGCAATCTCGAAGACCTCATATATACACAGATGGTCTCGCTAAGCCTGCAGCACGGCAATTGCGACGCCTCCTGTTATGCCTACGTGTCTATCATGGTGGCGCTGGGGCTTCGTTTCGGCGATTACGATTCCGGCGGCCGCTTCGGCGATGTGGGCCTAGCTCTGGTCGACAAGCACGGGATGGACCGCTTCAAGACGCGGACCTACACCTGCTACGCCTGCTTCGTCGTTCCCTGGACAAAATCTCTTCGCATATCGGAAAAATTCAGCAGGAAAGCCATCCAGGTGGGTGTCGCGGCGGGCGATCTAGTCTTTGTCGTTACGACCGCCCAAATGCTGGTTTCGCATCTATTGGTCGCAGGCGCCGACTTGGCACTGGTGGAGGAGGAGGCCGAACGGTTCCTGGCGTCAGCACAAAGGACGGGGTTCAGCCTTGCCGCGGACTCAGCGATCGGCCAGCTACTTCTTATTCGCGAGCTGCGCGGTCGAGGCGGTCCGGAGACGCCGGGTGGCTCGGTGCTTCCTGAGAAGGCGTGCTACCAGCAACATCTGCAGGACGCTGGGGCGCAACTCGTCCTTCCGCTCGCATGGTTTTGGATCCAACAGATGCAGGCGCGATATGTTGCGGGCGACTACCCTTCGGCGATCGAGGCGGAGAGCGAAGCTCGTGCCGTCGCTCTGGCCACCAGGTCTTTCATCGACATTGCCGAATACCATTTCTACGCCGCGCTTATCCATGCGGCCGTCTGCGAGGCCGCAGCAGGCGAGGATCAGCGAGAGCACTTCGAGGCGATAAGGCGGCACCAGAAACAGATCGAGACATGGGCCGATAGCGGGCCGGAGAACCATGGCAACCGCCGCGCGCTTGTCGCTGCAGAAGTCGCACGTCTCGAAAACCGCGAGATCGAAGCCCTCGGGCTTTATGAAGAAGCCGTTCGCTCGGCGAGGCAGTACGGCTTCATTCAAAACGAAGCCATGGCGAACGAACTGGCGTCGCGGTTCTGCGAGGAACGTGGCCTGAAGACGAGCGCGATCGCATTCCTGCGGAACGCGCGGTCCTGCTATCTGGCATGGGGCGCTCATGGAAAGGTCCAGCAGCTCGATCAGGCAAATCCAGGTCTCAACCCGGACGTCAACGGGAAAAGGATGACGCCTGGCTTCGAGGTGCAGCACCTTGATATGGCCGCCGTACTGACGATGTCTCAGGCCGTATCCGGCGAGATCGTTCTCGACCGCCTCGTCGAACGTCTGATGATCAATGTCGTTGAACACTCCGGTGCGGTCCGCGGACTGCTGTTCCTTCCGAAAGGAGCCGAGATGAGTATCGTCGCCGAAGCGCTCACCGATGACGAGGGCGTTTCGGTCAGGTTCGAGGGGTTCGAGAGGAAGCTACCGGAAACGATCCTCAGCTACGTGACCAGAACACAGGAGGTCGTACTTCTCGACGACGCCCGGAGCGCCGAGCTGTTTTCAGCGGATCCCTACGTCGAAGAGACAGGTTCAAGTTCGATCCTCTGCCTTCCGCTGGTGAAGCAGAAGCAACTGGTCGGAGTGCTCTATCTCGAAAACGACCTGTCGTCCCATCTGTTCACCCAGGGCCAGGTGGCCGTCCTTCAGCTCCTTGCCTCCCAGGCGGCAATTTCGCTCGAAAACGCCGCGTTGTATCGCGAGGCGCAACAAACCCAGGAGCAGGCCCGACTCGTGGCCGAGGAACTTCGCCTTTCGTACGATATGATCCCGGCATTGGCATGGCACATCAGTCCCGAAGGCCTCAATCCAGTGTTCAATAAGCAATGGCACGACTATACCGGAATGACTCCGGCGTGGGCCCGAGAAGCGTGGATAGAGTCATTCCATCCAGAAGACCGAGAAAAGGCGTTCCAGAAATGGACCGAGTGTCTCGAGACAGGAAATGCTGGCGAGGCAGAGCTACGACTTATTCGACACGACGGTGTTTCTCGCTCTTTTCTCGTGCGGGTAAGGCCTGTGCGGGACGAAGGTGGGACAATCCTAAAGTGGGTCGGCACGAGCACGGATATCGACGATCTCAAGAGGATCGAGGAGGCTCAGGAACTGTTGGCCCGTGCGGGACGACTGACGGCGTTGGGCGAGCTCACCGCGTCGATCGCGCATGAGGTCAACCAGCCTTTGATGGCGATCGTGATGAACGCAGCGACCTGTCTGCGCTGGCTAACCGACGACCAGCTCGATGTCGAGGAGGCCCGGCTGGCAGTCGAGCGTATCATCCGGGACGGGCATCGCGCCGGAGACGTGATTACGAGCATCCGCGCGCTGGCGAGGAAGTCGCCGTTGACCATGGAGGAGGTCGATATCAACTCGTTGATCGAAGATGTCCTCCTTCTAACCCGCGGCGAACTACAGCGGCACGGGATCACCCTCGACAAGGAGCTGGATGCAGGTTCCGGATCGGCGGTTGGAGACCGAATCCAATTGCAACAGGTCGTCCTGAATTTGATCCTCAATGCGGTCGAAGCGGTCGCTTCGACAAAAGGGAAGCCTCGTCGACTTCGGGTGCGTTCGGAAAATTCGGGCGGCGGGAAGATCATGGTGACGATCGCCGACAGCGGACCCGGCGTCGACGCTTCAAAAGTGGATCAAATTTTCGACGCGTTCTTCACCACGAAGCCGGAAGGTCTCGGTATGGGACTTTCCATCTGCCGCTCGATCATCGAGGCACATGGAGGTCGGCTGTGGACTACTCCCAACGAGCCCGATGGGAGCGCGTTTTCGTTTACGCTGGTGGCAGCGGGCCTCTTGCATCCCCGTTGAGAATGACTGCGGCCCGATTGGCAGCGACGTTTCCTAACCAGAACTCACAGGAAAACACTCGCGCCTCGATGAGAGAGAGGCGGCAAACCCCCAAAACCATTTGCCGCATCCTGCATCCGATACTCGACCAAGGAGACCGAGATGACCAGAGATAACGAGAAACTTCCACCCGGTGTCCTCGCTGGTGGCTTCCACAAACTAAAGCACGGTCTCTTCGACGTCACTATTCTCAGCGACGGATTCATCACCCTGCCATCTAGTATCCTGGCGCCTGACGGCACTCCAGAAGAGACGAGCAGCATTCTCGGCCGGCTTGGTGGAGACACAGACAGCGCCCCCCTTCAAACGAACATTCCACTCATCCGCCGGGGAAGCGATTTGATCCTAATTGACACCGGAGCAGGCGCAAACTTCCAATCCAGCGACGGCCGGCTCGCGGATAATCTGTCGTTGATCGGAGTCGATCCAGCATCGATCACAAAGGTCGTCTTCACTCACGTTCATCCCGACCACTCCGGCGGGACCACGAAGGACGACGGGTTTCTCCTATTTCCAAACGCGCAGTATTACGTCAACGACGCCGAGTGGTCGTTCTGGACGGATCCCGACTACGAAAGGAAGATGCCGGATGTGCTCCATGACTTCGCGCGCGGCGCCCAGCGCGACTTATTTGCGGTCAAGGATAAACTGACGATGGTAAGACCGGGGGATGAGATCGTTTCGGGAATGAAGGTGGTCAGTACGCGAGGGCATACGCCGGGGCACATATCGTTGGAGTTGTCTGGGGACGGGAACCTGTTGATCGCGGGTGACGTCATTCCGAACAACATCATTTCCTTTGAGAACCCCCGGTGGCACTTTGGATTCGATACCGAGCCAGAAGTCGCGCTGACCAATAGAGCCGCGTTGTTGGACAAGGCCGCAACAGAGAAGCTGCGGATACTCGGATACCATTGGACATATCCGGGCGTCGGTTATGTCGAGCGGAACGGTTCGGCCTATCGGTTCGTCAGGGGTTAGAACATCAAAGGATGGCTAAGGGCTCGCTGGGTCGCGCGCGATGACACTCATGTCGTCCTTGTCAAAAACGCGCTCGGCAATGCGTAAGGAGGTCCAGATCGCCTCGCGCCGAGCCTATTGACTCCCTACGACTTGCTCTCTATTTGTTCCAATGTGAGACAGCACCTGCGAATATCCACGATACGGTAACCACCTCGCGCCTCTCCGCCAGCGGCAACGGTTTTCTCGTATCGTGAATTTCTCAGATGTTCGACAAGACTCTCGCCAATAAGGCATACCTCGACGCAGTCTTTCGGCAAGCCTCGAAAAAGAAGTTCCTCCCAAAAGCGACTGTTCGGTGCCCGGCCGATCCTGTGTTCCGAACACAGCTTGCACGCGATCTCGCTTGCCTGCTCGACGTGGACGACAACGTCGCCGCTCTGCTTCGGCGTCGTTGTCAACCTCTTCGCCAAACTCAAGGACTGGCTGTGCCACAAACAGTGAGGCGGAAGAGAGTTGACCGCTGTATAGGACAGATATTTGAAAAAGTTTTCAAACGACCAATATAATTCCGCTTGCTAGTCATTTGGCAAATGACTAGCAATAGGTTTGCTAAACATTTGCCAAATGACTAGCAAGGAATGACATGCGACCTCTTGCACCTTCGTTGAACATCGCATTTGCGGATCTCGTTGAAAACGCACATGAGAAAGCATTCAACGCCCACTTTCCCGCAAATGGGACATTTCATAAACTGAAGCGCGTGGGGAAGGAGTATTGGTATCACATCATGCGCGACCCGACTGCACCTAGCGGCAGACGAACGAGCTACGCCGGGTTGGTCGGCGATCCTGATGTAGACGCGCTTGTCGAACGACATGGCCACGAACATGCACGTCACAAACTGCAGAAGGAGGCAGCCTCTATGCTGCGCCGATCGGGCCTTCCGGTACCCGATCCCATGGAAGGAAAACTGGCGCAGGCATTCCAGAAAGCCGGCCTGTTTCAAGCCGGCGCGATTCTCGTTGGATCAGTGGCATACCAGGCCTACGGCGGGATTCTTGGTGTCAAATTGAGTGGTGACCTCCACCGCACGCAGGACATCGACCTTGCCCAAGACCGCGAAATCGCGCTTCACGTGAGCCACACGGGCCAAATGCTGGAGGATTTTCAGGATATTCTCAAATCGGTCGATGCGTCGTTCGCGCCAAAGCTCAATCCTAGCTATCCGACCACTGAGCCGACGCGCTACGAGAACGCCAGCAACTACAAGGTTGACCTCCTGACGGCTCACAAGAACTCAGACCGCGACCGTAGAGCGCCAGTATCGATTTCGATTATGCCGGGCGCAGCTCTTCAGCCACTCGATCTGATGGAGTTCCTTATCAAAAAACCGATCCGTTCTGCACTCCTATATGAAGACGGTGTGGCTGTCGTAGTGCCCGATCCAGTTAGGTATGCCCTCCACAAGGTGACCATCAGCCAGATGCGAGGTCTATCGGGTGAGTCGGGAAAGGATAGCAAGGACCGCATGCAGGCCGCAGAACTGGTAAGGGCCATCGAACATGCCGGCCGCACCAGCGAACTCGCAGAGGCTTGGTCAGAATTATGGCGCGACAAGCCGAAGCAACAGAACTTCGTGCTGCGCGGAATCCTATCGCTGCCCGACGACGCTGTTGACATCATCGCGCGCAGCGCCATTCGATACGGAGAGGAACCGTTTCGCGACGGTGAACCACCCACGGCCACACTTCAGCGTCTCATTCGCAAGAAAACCAAGGACGGTTAGGACGGCCATGGCGCATATTTCAGTCGTTAACGTCCTCCCCATTTAGGAATGGTAGCCGGTTTTGTCGACTGGCAAGTGCGCTCGAACAGATGTTCCTTCGGTCAGGCCCAGTTGATGGCGTAAGAGGTTACCGATCTTGTGGCACTTGCTCCATAATGCCGGATATTTGCGACAGGAAGTATTCCACATCTAGCTCAGGGTCGGGCTGAGGGCCTAATCTCCCGGCTTTCATTGCCCGGATTAGCCGAGCAAGTCGCGCCGCCTTCGTCAAAGTTGCACGGACATAGTCTTGTCGCTGATCGTTTGCCGCAACGGTTATGGCTGCCTGCGAATTGGGTGAAATGCGAATACGGTGGCGTTGACTAATGCAACGCCGCCGCCCAGCGAACCACGTGAGTGGCAACGGTTGCGACTTGATCGACAACCGTGATCCCGGACACAGCCTTTCGTGGACGGAAGTCATGGTCTCCGTCTTCAAGCCAGAGAATTTCGATCTTGTCGGAGAGCTTGTAGCTGGAAACTTCCTCCCGCGATCCGAAGAGGTCCCGAGTTCCCTGACAGATTAAGGAAGGCGTCTTCATCTCCTCGAGATGAGCGGTCCGCAGGCTTTCAGGCTTCCCAATCGGATGGAACGGATATCCAAGGCAGAGCAGCCCGGAGATCTTTCTCGCATCGCGAATGTCGTCCGCGATCATGCTCGCCACGCGGCCACCCATCGATTTACCCGCGATGACGATCGTTCCCTCCAAACCGAGTTCGTCGATCACGGCTTCGAATTCATGCTTGAGGACTTCTGCGCGGGGCGGTGGCGCCCGCTTTCCTGAAAATCGTCGCGCCGCCATGTAATCGAACTCGAACCGGACGATCCGCAGGCCTTTATCGGACAGCGCTGCAGACATGGTTTCCATCCACGTCGTGTCCATCGCACCACCCGCCCCATGCGCGAGGACGATATTGATCTTGGCGTCTTCGGGGCCGGTGACGAGGAAATCATGAGGCATTCGGGGTTCTCCTGGTTGGTGACATCACAATTTGCAGGATAAAGGCCGCCGCCGACCGTACCGCTGCCGACCGATCGAATTCGACCTGTCGAGCATACTCTGGCTTCGCCGTCGAGCACCAACAGTCCACGTAGTTGAAGGCCTTCTCCTCGTCGGCCTCGAAAAATCCGATATCCCAGCGGGAAGCTCAATTGAAATCAAGATCGATGGAAAGGCATCGATCGTCTGAGGCGCTAGATTGCTCGACACTAGCATGTCTGAACCCGATGGTCTGGATCGCCGTGGAGGCCCCGGCACAGTCGGTCACGCTCTGGACGGACGCCGTTCACGTCATCGGCGGATTCTTGCCGTTCTTATTCCGGCGCAGCGAAAACTCAAATTTGTGATGGTCAAGACTATACGCGGTGGCTGTTCTGCGGTGACCGAGGGGAGGGAGTCCAGTCAAGATTCTCAGTTATCTCATTCTTGCTTCGCTATCGGCTCGAACTCGCTCAGTTTGGCCCGTTCTACCTTCATTTTTTCAGCAGAAACAGGACACTTTAACTTTGCGGTGCTGGTTCCAGATTGAATGCAACGCCGTTCGGAAATCTACATGCTTTGGCGTTCCATAGCCAATAAATGCCGACTGAAGATCTCCTTCGGTGTCTGGAACCCCAGGCACTTGCGTGGCGTGTCGTTGAGCCGGTTGCACAGAGAGCGGATCTCCTGATTGCTCACATCCAACACGACGGTCTCCGGCGGAAGGTAGCGCCTGACGCGCTTATTGGTGTTCTCGACTGTCCCTTTCTGCCATGGCGCTTGCGGGTCACAGAACCAGGCTGTCGTTCCCATTCCAATCTCCAGTTCGCGCCAGGAGACGAATTCCAATCCTCTGTCGAATGTCAGGCTTTGCCGCGCTTGCGCGGGCAGGGGTGCCAGCTGACGGATCAACTGGCTCATGATCGGCTTCGAGCGTCGGTCATTGTTGCGGAACAGAACCGTGTAACGGCTCTTGCGCTCAACGACGGTGGCGATATTAGCGGCGCCATGCTCTTTCCTGAAGATCATCAGATCCGCTTCCCAGTGGCCGAATTCGCTGCGGGAATTGATGACATCGGGTCTGTTTCGAATGGCGCATTCGATTGGAAAAACGAGACTTCTCGGCTTGCGCGCATATCTTGGCCGTCGTTTCCTGCGCCGCTCCGGCAAGTGCCGCGCGAGTTGCTGATCACGACCTTCCGGAGAATAGACATACTGATAGATCGTCTCATGGCTCAGTTTGGCAGACGAACCGCTGACAAGCCTCAGACGCCCGGAAATCTGTTCCGGCGACCAGCCGTCCTTCAGCCGATCGATGACCGCAGCGCACAGTTGTGGATCGCGCAACAGCTTTCGATAACGACGCCGGCGGCTCTCAGCCATCTGATGCGCCGTCACATGCCAGTAGCCTTGCGCGATTGGAACGTCGCGATCATGCCAGAAATTCCGTCGCAGCTCGCGGCAGATTGTCGAGCGATCACGACGAAGGGTGCGGGCGATCTCCGCCTGGCTGATCTTCTTCTCATGCATCCGCGCAATGACGCGACGTTCGTCCATACTCAACTGCACAAAAGAGCGGGCCATTCCATCCTCCTCAAATCATGGCCATTATTGTCTTCGTTGCATTTGAAATTGGAATCTGCCCCCGGCTACAGTCAAAGATCAGATAATCTATCTTATGGAACTAAATTCGATACCGGCTTTGTGCCGCTTTTGCGGCTCTTCGTCATGCCAGTACGTTCATAGAGGCGCGGATGGCCAACACAACTCCATTCTGCCGCCCTAGCGTTTCTTTATAGCGAAAGCGGGCAACGATGCGAGTCTTGCAAAGACGGCATGCCTCATGTGCAGGCGTATGCATTTTATTTGGGCTAAGAACTGACTATCTGGCAGGCATAGTCAGAGGAGATGACGATGAGAGTGTTTGATAGAATTAAGCGGTTCGCTGAAAATCGCCGAGCCATCCGCGAGCTCGGAACGTTGGACGATCATGTTCTCAATGATCTCGGCTTATCGCGTTCGCATATCCGTTCGGCCGTCTTGGGCAACTCCCGTTCCTAAGTTTGCACGGCGCTGTTACGTTGTTTCGAAATGATGTGTTGGGAAAGCTGATGGTCCCCTCAAAACCAAAACTGCTGCATCGGCAGAAGCAGAGAGTCTAGCTGCCTATAAAGTAGCTGGAAGCATCAACTTCCGCCCGCCGTCACTTCAGAACAGACCTTACTGTCCAAGGTTGCTTCAGCGCTCTCCAACGCCGGTCGCGAAGGTGACATGATCCGGAAACCGTTCCTGCCTGCCGATTTTACCTCGTATAAGACACGGTCCGCTTTCGCAAATATGTCTTTGGGCGATTGACCAGGTAGGATTATGGCAGCTCCAACGGACGCAGCGATCCGAATGTTCTGCGTTGGAGTTGAGATCGTCCAATTCATGCCTTTTACAACCCGGGCCGCGATCTTTGCGAGATCTTCGACCGATGAACATGGATGGATGACAGCAAATTCATCCCCGCCTATGCGAGCGATCATGTCAGCCTGAGGTGCCGCCCGCGAGAGCCTGCGGCTTGCAACTTTGAGGCACTCGTCCCCGGCCTGATGCCCGAAAGTATCATTTACCGACTTAAAACCGTCGAGATCCGCCAAGAGCAAGGCTCGCGCCCCTTGGCCCTCGGCTCCGCATATCTCACTAAGGAAGGTTTCAAACCTGGTCCGGGAACTCAATCCGGTGAGCGCATCGCGTTCCGCCAAGTGACGAAGCTGCTCGACCACAGCCTTCTCGGCAGTGATGTCCTGTTTCACCCCGAATATTCTTGCGGCAGTGCCGTTCGCAAACTCGACACAAGCGGTTATTCTTATCCATCGGTTGTTACCTTTTGCGGTAACTATCTGAGCGTCCAGGGTAAAGCCTTCACCTGTGCGAATTGCCCTATCGCGGGCCTCGTTAAGCAGCTTGCGGGTTTCTGGCGTGTAGAGTTTGACGATTTCGTCCCGCGCCAATGGCGCTTGCGGAACAAGATCAAAGAATTCATAGACCGTATCCGTCCAACTTAGCGTTTGATCCGGCAAGCTGCATTCCCATACACCTATCCGAGCCGCCTTGAACGAGCGATCAAACAGCTCCCGCAAACGTATGAACTCCTCGGAGCCGATCGCGTGAGGCTGCGGTATTTCATATACATTGCAAGACATTTGGCTCCCTCGCCAGCTGAACGAAGATTGTTGCCAGTTTCATCAATATGCCCCAGACCACCATCCCAAACAGAGGATTACACATATTGCTTGCGTTCGGGTTTCTAAAATACGGACCGCACGAATTTCGTTCAATCAAGAATCGCATTCAAGCCCCCGTTCCGAAACTAATCTACAACCCGGCATATCGCGACGCCCGCGCTCAAAGCGCGGCCAGGCTTTCGCCTGACACAATCAACCAAGACATTCGTTTGGAAATTTCGGAGCACTGGACATCGGTATTCGAACCGAAGAACAAACTCCCGCGCGGATTCATGACAATCCAGTTTCGCGTGACGCACAGACGAAGCAACTGGGCCGGTACTCAATGTGTGAAAATCGAACGCCTTGAGAGGGCTCTAACCGGCAATACTTCCTCTCCAGTGCATGCTTGCGACGAAAACCGGTGTCGTTTACAGCAGAATTCTAGCGGGTGATCTGATCTGGAATGCAGAATATCGCAGGTATTCCGCCCGAAATTATCAGCCGGCCGTTCTGGTCCAGAGGTCGCGTGCCTCCTGCATGAGCATCAGGGATTCCGCCCACCGATCGGTCGTGTCCTCCCCGTCCCTCCCCGTGATCGCATAGGGTTTTGGCCCCAACTCGCAAGTAAAGGCGAGAGTGTCGTTGCTGCCGGCGCGCTTTCGCCAGCTTCTGAAGCCGTATTCCCACCAGCCGAGGAAGAGATCGACCCAGGGCTGATGATGCGCAAAGGAGATTTCGATCTGGACCTGCTCGCGCGAAGCGACCCGGCCGTGAAAGGCCCATGAATTGTCGAGTATCTGATGGATGAGCGCATGATTTTCATCCGATACCGGCCAGGCGAATTCCCGGCCGACGAGGAAATGCGAGATATCGCCCAGCAGCCGCAAATCCGGCAGGCGATCGAGCAGATCGAGCGTGAAGAACAGATCGGTGGTCATCCGGTCGCGATGCGTCTCGATGAGGACGTCGATGCCGGCCTCCTCCCCAAGACGTTGCCAGCCCTCGAGCAGGGGGACGCAATCCTCCAGGCGGCGCAATCGCACATCGGGTTGCAGACAGATGTGATGCACATTGTATTCGGCGGCGATCTCGAGCGCTGGCTTAAGATCGTCGATGGTCTTGGGAAAGCATTGTCCTTCCGCCTGCAAACCGTGCTGCTTGAGCAGCCCTGCGACCCGGCGAACATAACTGCGGTCGTACCAATGGGTGCTGATGCCGTCGAAGCCGGCGACGGCGATCCTCTCCAGGTTCTCTTCGAGAGTCTGCTCCGGATAAACAGCGCTGCGTCGCTCCATGGCCCAGAGCGACTGAAAGATGAGCATGTTCTGCATGATGCCTCCCGTACCAGTGGACTGCACAGATCATGAATTCGCTGTCTTTGCGAGACCGTTTGGTGATGGGTTTTGATCATCAATGCGTTTCATTGCAAAGCGGATGCATTTACGCGCCGGCAGTCACCGGCATGATGGTTTTTCATCAAAATACTCTCGGAAGCCAACCGGCTCCATTAGCCCGCCCGGAGCTGCAGGCCATGATCAATTCTCATCAAATCTCTGCTGTCGTTCCGCACCTGTGTCGGAGACATTGAATGCATGATATCCGGCAATTGGGAGGCAACACCATGGACGACACACTTTACGGCACGCGCGACAAGCGAGGAGACTGGAAACCCAACAAGCTCCTCAAATATCCGCCGGTTTTCGTTTGGCCGGCTCAGCCCATGGCCTTCCTGAAATGGTTCTTCGGCTATCCTGGCTATCTGATGCCCTGGAATACCGTCTATGCGATCGTCGGCACGCTGCTATGGCTCTATGCCACGCCCTCGATGGAAACGATGAAGACCTTCGCGCCGGGTTGGATTGCCTATCTTCTCCTTCGCAACGCCGCCCTCGTCTTCCTGTTCTTCGGCGCCTTTCATCTGCGCCTGTACATGCAAAAGAAGCAGGGAACGACCTTCAAATATAACGCCAAGTGGCCGTCGACGGGCAATTCAGCATTTCTCTTCGGCAATCAGACCGTCGACAACGTGATCTGGACATTCGCAAGTGCCGTGCCGATCTGGACAGCCTTCGAAGTCCTGACCCTATGGGCTTTCGCCAACGGCATCATTCCCTATGTCGATTTTGCCGAACATCCGGTCTATTGCGCGGCGATCATGCTGCTGATCCCGGCATTCCGCGATCTGCATTTCTACCTCGTTCACCGCCTGATCCACTGGCCGCCACTCTATCATGCCGTTCACAAGCTGCATCATAACAACGTCAATCCCGGGCCATGGTCGGGTCTGGCGATGCATCCCATCGAGCATCTCCTCTACTTCTCCGGCGTGCTCATCCATTGGATCGTGCCCTCCAGTCCGATCCATGTCCTCTTCCATCTGACGCATACAGCTCTTGCGCCAGCGCCGGGCCATGCGGGGTTCGACAAGATCGTGATCGCGGACGACACCGCCATCGACACGCATGCTTACGACCACTACCTGCATCACAAGTTCTTCGAGTGCAATTACGCCGACGGCGTCATCCCGCTCGACAAATGGTTCGGCACCTTCCACGACGGCTCGAAGGAGGCAGAGGACCGCATGAACAAGCGTTTCATGGAGCGGGCGAAGAAATATGCCGACAAGCAGGCGCGTCGTTCAGGGTCGGCGAACTAGGCCGAGCCCGGCCGGAATAGTCAGGCCGCGCAACGACCTCAAGGACTTGCCAAGAGCGTGGTGTGCTCCATATGCGACATTAGGTTCTCCCCCCGCCGCCGATCCTCAGGTCGTCGATGGCGGGAAATGCCGGAGCCTGCTGGCCCTCCTTTCGCAGGCTCCGGCATGACCAATCATGTCAGCCAAGATAAGGCTCTGGATCAGCCGCTTGGCCGCCGACACTACCTTCTCAACCGCCTGCGGTTTGACGCTTCCCCTTTCGTTGAAAACGCGCGACGGCCACAAGGCCGACCAAGCGAGGTTTCTTCATTCTGCTTCTCCTTGATGAAAAATGATCATGATCGGCGTGGAATGTGAAGGGTCATATCGCGCATGATCGAAATTGCTCGGGGGAGGAGAAAGCTGAGCGCGATCAAGGTTCAAGGCCGGAATGTTCCTCCAGCGAGACGATATCTTTTGTGCATGGCGGCAAGCCGCCGACGGACAGCAACGAGGAGGCAGAAAATGACGACATGGATCGATGCGTGTGCAGCCGAGGAGATCGATCAGGAGGACGTCGTCCGCTTCGATCACGCCGGGCGAACCTTTGCGATCTATCGAAGCCCGGATGACGAATATTTCGCGACCGATGGGCTTTGCACCCATGAAAAGATCCACCTGGCCGAGGGGCTTGTCATGGACGACACCATCGAATGTCCAAAGCACAACGGTCGTTTCAGCTATAAGACCGGCGAGGCTCGCGGCGCGCCGGTCTGCGTCGGCCTGAAAACCTATCCAGTGAAGCTGGAGGGCGATCGCGTCATGATCGGGATCGGAGCATGAGCAACGATGCGGGCATCATCATCGTCGGCGCGGGCGAATGCGGCGCGCGCGCCGCTCTGAGCTTGCGAGAAAACGGCTACCCGCATGCCATTACCCTCATTGGCGACGAGGCTCACCTCCCCTATGAGCGGCCG
>Ga0207671_10000532_pt1 | contig 51370 bp, 44 predicted proteins | sample KBSC24metaG_FD_184352 | JGI IMG/M metagenome (GOLD analysis project Ga0207671, IMG submission 184352) | Corn rhizosphere microbial communities from Kellogg Biological Station, Michigan, USA - KBS C2-4 metaG (SPAdes) (version 2) | ecosystem: Host-associated > Plants > Roots > Rhizosphere > Soil... | reverse complement strand
CTCAGGGAGGGCAAAATAATAGAGATGGGGCGTCTCTTGACGATGACCAATGCCTAATTTCGCGACATCTGCTGGCATCCCTTCAGGACATGGCCTGCTATGTGGCCTGAAAAGGTCCAAACTCCAGTTAATAATTTGCTGTACATATAAAACTATACCTGCAATAGGACCGGGATATTGGAGAATAGCAGACAGTATCGGTCTGTACGAATAGGAAATACAGTCGGTAGATAACCCGCAATCCCCCAGGAGGCAGGCGGTTAAACGCCCCCAAATCTCCAGGAGGCAGGCGGTTAAAACCGCGCCTAGAGAGTACACATGTCCGCCTTCGCGGACTAAGAAATGCAGCTTATAGCTGCTCTTGGTGCCCGGAGGGGCACATTTGTACTCTCTAGCCCGTGCCACCCGAAGGGTACCCGGCCGCCAGGGCAAGCCGATACATATCGGCTCTTTATAAGTCCAACCGCCAGGGCAAAAGGCCGCCAAAGCATCCAGCCGTCACCCTCTCAATAGCCTTAAAACCGAACGCTTAGCGCTCTCCCCGTGTACACAACGGATTGCGAGCGGCCATCGGGCAGTTGGATCTTGAAGTGACGTGTTTGCAGCATTCCGGGGTATGATCCCACGCGCCCCTTAATGTCCAGGCGATGGCGCTTATCGTTCCAGGAAAATGTAATGAGAGAAGACTTGCCGTCGAGATAAGTATAGTCGTCTCCGGCATCTTCGTAGAGCGAGACATTGGCGTCCGCGCCGGGATATACGCGCACCTCAAGCGGGTCTTCGGGGCCCTGCCCGGTGTACTGAAGCACCGGACCAAGCGGTAGGATGCTGCCTGCGCGCATGTATACCGGGATCGTCGCAAGCGGCACATCCTGCAGGGCAATAGTTTGGCCGCCAGTTATGGATGCGCCAGTATTGAAGTCATACCATGTCCCCTCAGGCAGATACACCGACCGGGAGCCGCCCTTCGTTAAAACCGGAGCGGCCAGCAGCTTGTCTCCCAGCAGCCACTCGTCCTGCATGTTGACCGTGTTCTTGTCGCTTGGGAACTCAAGGAGAAGCGGACGCATAATCGGAGCGCCGGTCCGTGAATTTTCCGCGGCCAGCGTGTAGAGATACGGGATCAGCTTGTAACGCAGCTCGATCGCGCGCTTGGTGGCGTCGAGGACCGAGTCGCCGAACGCCCAGGGCCATCGCGGTTCGTCGTGCATGCCATGAGAGCGCATGACGGGAACGAAGACTCCTTCTTCGATCCATCGCGCATAGAGTTCCGGCTCCGGCGGTCCGAAGAAACCGCCGATATCCTGGCCCGAATAAGGCATTCCGGCCAGACTGTAGTTGAGCAGTGTTCCCGGCTGGTTGGAAAGCGTCTTCCAGGAACTTGTGATATCGCCCGACCAGACGGCCGCGCCAAAGCGCTGCATGCCCGGAGCAAAGCACCGGTTGAGGGTCCACACACGCCTCTCGTTAATTGCCCTCTGCCCGGTCCACTGCAGAGACGTCATTTGAAAGAACTCGTCGTATGTCTGCTCGGCCTCGTCGTTCCACCATCCATCAACTCCCGCTTGCAGAAGCGGCGCCTGCTTATCCCACCACCAGGCGCGCGCATCGGGAATGTCAAAGCGCAGGTCAGTTCCGTATGGGCTTGTCAGAATCCACCCTCGCTTCGTGGCGTAAGCAAGGTTGGCTCCCGTAATACGCGGCTTTCGGATTCCCACGAAATGCAGCCCGAGCTTTTTCATCTCATCCATGCTGCCGGCCGGGAGGTTCTTAGGATCGAACTGCCAATCGTTCACGAACCAGTCATAGTCGTAAATGAACGCGTCCACCGGGATCTGCCTGTCCCGGAACTGATGCCACTTGTCCCGTACATCCGCTGCATCGGCGTATCCCCACCGGCTTTGCATGTAGCCGAATGTCCAACGCGGCGGTATCGGAGCGCGTCCTGTGAGGCGCGAGTAGGCGTTCAGCGCCTCATAACCGCCGCCTGAAGCGGCGATCAAGTAGATGTCGGCATATGGCCCGGGAACTTTCCACGATAGGGTGTTGCCCGTATCCGACCAGGATATGCCGTTTTCATTATTGGCGATCAAGCAGCCGTAGCCGCCGGTAGACCATAGAAACGGTATCTGGGTGGCTCCATTCGTAATGACCTGCTCGCCCGAAGGATGTGTCAGGTCGCCGGCAACGTTTATCGCGGGATTGCCGGCCCCGTAGAAGCGCTCATCCGCACCATGCCCGAGCGCAACGGTCCATCCTTCAGGAGTTCCGGACACTTGCCCACGTCGAATCACGGCGTTGTTTGATCCTGTGCGAATTGTGAAGACGCCTCCGCGATCCATACTCAGATTAGCTTTGGGAGTTTGAAGGGTTATCGTTCCGGGCAAGTCATGGCCAACGATCGCTCCGGACCACGGTTTTGTCTCCACCACGAACGGGCTTATCGGAGGAGCAGGACGATCACGCGGACTCACCACGATGTGAAACACATTCGCTTCGACAGCGCTGACAGAGATATGCGCTTCCGCCGTATCGACTACGGCGTGCGCCGATAGTTCGGGCGCAGGAGCAGCCTGAGCGCAAGGCGCAGTCACGCAGGTCAATAATAGGGCGGCCGCTCCCGGCAGATGCGGATACAGTCGTGTCTCGCAGAGAGGCAGGCGGAAAATCGATAGCGTCATAAAACAGCGCCCCTTTGAAATCTGGAACCATTCACTACCACAGCTCACGCATCAGATTAAGCATGGCTCATTTTGGAACACATCCAGAAGAACTTTGGAGCAACTTTATCATCAAATGAGCTAAGAGTCAATGTCTGTGCCCCCGTACCGGATTAAACTTTTCGATAATTCATGAAAATATTCGTTTCAGGCGCCGAAATCACTTTCAGGAGACATTTCGGAACACGAACACGTTCTTTTCCTTTGCGTATGGGTATTTAGGATGCTGAGCCCTGGCGAAATAAAATGCGCCTGCCAGATAACGAATGTCAATTTCACTCGGTCAACGGAAACTTGAGCAGTCCATAGAGTACAATAAGTTAATAGTTTCTAATAATTTTTAGAGATGCTGGAATGAAAGACGCCTTAATACCGTAGTTTCCATTGACGGCGCTTTCGGGAACCGAACGCTACTTTTGATAGCATCTTGCTTGATGTGCCCTAAATATTGCGAAAGACGCCACAATAAAATAGAAATGTGGCAGAGCGAGGCGTAAACAATATATGGACTTTGCGAATGTGCTCGGTATAGACCCTAAAGCCGCCGTATTCGTTATCTTGAACCTGATTCTCTTGGAGAGTTTGCTTTCAATCGATAACGCGGCTGTGCTGGCGACTATGGTTTTGGACTTGCCCAAAGAGCAGCGAAGCAAGGCGCTTCGTTATGGTATTCTGGGCGCTTACATTTTCCGTGGTATCTGCCTGGTCTTCTCGGCCTTCCTCATCAAAATCACCTGGTTGAAAGTGCTTGGCGGTTTGTACTTGATACGCCTTACTTACCAGTACTTCAAGAGTAAGCAGGAAGCCGGAGAAGGTTCCGAGGAAGCGATCAATAAGACGGAGAACAAGGCCTATCAGATGACGATCGGCAAGCTGGGGCCTTTCTGGGCAACAGTCGTCGCCGTTGAGATCATGGACCTGGCGTTTTCGATCGATAACGTATTTGCTGCGGTCGCGCTGTCCAGCAACATCATCCTTGTGTGCATCGGCGTCGGTATCGGTATCTTCGCGATGCGTTTTGCCGCCCAGATCTTCGTTAGCTTGATCGAGCGGTTCCCGTTCCTTGAGCAGACAGCCTTCGTCGTAATCGGCCTGCTCGGCGTAAAGCTAATTGCATCCTACATTGCGGAAGCGACGAAGTCGCCTGTTATGATGCATTTGATCAATAGCCACCACTCGGACATGTGGTTCTCGCTCATAACGGTTGCGATATTTGTCCTTCCTATTGTGACATCGCTGCTGTTCAACTTCCCCAAACACGCGAAACCGGGTGAAGGAGCGACAGAAGAATCTTCTGACAAGGAAGAAGCATCCCACGTTTAATCAGAAAAAGCCCGGTGGGCAAGCCAGTTGAAACTGGCTTGCCCACCGGGCTTTTTTGTTGTGTACTACTGGGTCGAAACGGCCCTTACACTATGAGAAAGCTATGAGTTGGACCGGGGCAGGAAGCGCTGGATCCAGCTTACAAATGACGCGATATTGCGGCTCTGGAAATAGACTTTTCCTGGGCCACGGAAACGGCAGACCAATCCTTCACCGGACTTGAACGAGCCCAGCCATCCGGCAGAGGCCTTCTCGATGTTGTACTGCATATGTTCCGGCCAGGCGACCATATGGCCGTTGTCCAGAATAAACGTCTCTCCGGCCGGAATATCGATCTCGTCAACAGCTCCGTACGAAGATATGAACAGTGTCCCCCGCCCCGAAACCTTCAGGACAAAGAAGCCTTCCCCGGAAAACAGACCGTGAGCCAGATTCTGCATCTTGGTATCGATCTGCACTCCCTCTGTCGCGGCCATAAACCCATCTTTGGCGACTACGTATGGTGTAGATCCATCCAGTTCGATGACGGCGAGATCTCCGGGCATTGAAGGCGCCAGGAAGGCGATGCCTTCACCGCGCGACGCCCTCAGCGTCTGGAAGAAGAACTTCTCGCCGGCCAGCATGCGGCCGATGCCTCCTAGGAGACCGCCTTCAAGCTTTCCATCGATGTCGATCGTGTCGGCTATGCCGACCATGGCGCCAGCTTCTGCTTTGATTGACTGATGCTGCTGGAGATTGACCTGCAGCATCGCAAATGCGCCGCGGTACATCAGTTCATACTCAAGACCGGAGCCTGGGGATTTAGGCATCTTTGTCCTCCTGATTTTATCTAGTCGTGGTGCCCGTAGATCTCGGCGCGCGCAATGATTTCGCTCGCCCAATTGACGTGCGTCGCAGGCTCGCACATCGAGTCGTACATACGGAACACAGCCGGCATCGACGGATCAAGGATGGCCTTGGCCATCTCGAGATCTTCCTTCGATACACGATACTGCGCCTGGATTATATCCACCTGTTTCGGGTGGATCGCCGTCTTGCCGAAGAGGCCATGGGCCTGATCCAGTTTGCATTCCTGGATCAAGGTGTCTTCAGCATTCATGTAGTCGCAAACGGGCGCGGTCAAGTTGAAGCCATATGGCTTAAATACGCTGACCAGCATGGAAATGGTGTAAGACAACGGCGTGTCGTATATAGTGAGGCCCCTGTTGCGACGGATGCCAAGGAAGTTGAGCAGGTCATTGCCGCCGATCCGGATCGATAGAACGCGCCGGTGGATATTTGGCTCAAGCATCAAGTCTCGAAGCTCGCGCATCTCGCGCGGGTCGAAGGTTTCCTGAGTTTCCAGCGTTATCATGACCGAAAACGGATCTTCACGGCGAAACTGGCTCATGTACTGCTTGATGTTATGCAGTGTGACCTTAGGCAGGACAAACCCGTCCACATTCTCGATACCGGGCATCTGCAGGCACTGAGACAGCACCTCAGGAGATCGCACTCGTATAAATCGCATGAGATCTGTCGAGGGGTTCATCTGAAGCAATGCCCGATCGATGTTACGCAGCACATAGGGAATGTCGGCCGAGAGCACGCTGTCTTCAGTGCAAAAGACAACAGAGCGAAGTCTCGGGAGCTTCCATCCATTGCCGATCTCTTCCAAATCGTCACGGCTGCCGGGAACATACAGGGACGCGCCAAGTCGCAAATAGCGTCGGTCAATTTCTTCTTCGCTGTGCCGGCGGGCGCTTCGCCTTTGCGGAGTAGAAAAGCGAAGCAATGTCTCAGCGCCGGCCGACGCCTCGGTTGTGATGTGCGTGGGGTCGAGGCGGAATTCGCGGTCCATCTAGGTAGTTCCTTTCAATCAAGCTCACGTATTATTGCGACTGCGTTATAAGGTAGGTTCGGCTCATGAACAATCGGCACGTTCTTCTCTGAAGCAAGCTGCACAAGATGTGCGACATCTTCGGATTCCAGGTTTCGCAGAAGCACCCGGTCCGGCACACGGCGCAGCAAAACACGGGTGGCCTCGCCGATCCCCGGCTTCACATGGTGTACGGAACGGATACCGAACGTCTGCTCAGCCGATGCAATGAAGTCGTCGCTGCGCTTTCGAAGCGCCGCTTTCTCTTCAGGCGTCATCAGACGGGGGCGTTCAGTCCATGTCCGGTCAGGCAACGACGCCACTTCAGTCATAATGTCGTCGACAAATGAGCGGGAAAGATCCTGCGCGGCAAATTCCTCATAATAGACGCAGCCATGAAAATCGGTCGGCCCGATGTACTCTGCGTTTAAAATCGACCGGCTGATCAATCCCGAAACGACGGCGTTCAAAATACTGGACGGAATGAGATAGTCGTCACTGGTAGCGGATACGGCGGCCGATCCTGAAATATCGGCGACGACATGAAGTTCGTTCGGAAGGCTGCTTTCCCATCGGGCATTGAAGTCATCAATGGCAGCCTTGAGCTCGCGCGCGATCACTCCCTTGCCTGTCCAGCCGTCAACAAAGACAATGCCTTCCGGCTCTCTCCCGTCGACTTCCAGAATGTGGCGCATGGCGACTTCATCAATCCCGCGATCACGGATGATTGAAACCGAGTAGTGCGCGGCGTCACGCCCCAGATACTCTTTGAGGATACGGCGGAGCAGAACGCCCACGGGAGTGCCGGCGCGTGCCAGGGAGACCAGCGTAATCTCTCCGGACACAGTCGCAGCGATTTCTGCGGCAAAAGCTGCAAGATCAGCCGCAAACCGGGGAGCATTTCTCTTCAAGGCTGACTGAAACAACGAAAGATACCGCGCTGAAGGCGGAGACTCACGATGGATCATCTCGCTGTAATGGCGCTGCCCGGACTGAATCAAGCGTTCTTTTTCAGCGATTTCAATGGGCGGGATGTCGATCACTTTCAACAGAAAGGTCACATCCTCAGGCAAATAGCTGCCGCTAAACATGACCGGCCTCCGTAAAGACCTTGAAGGCCTGGCTCACCGTGGGCAGCACACTGTAATCGCAGATCCCCATGAAACCCAGGTCGCTCAAGCTGTCTCCCATGCCAAGCACGATGGCATCGCTATCCTTTTCCCGGATCTTCTCAAGCATATACTCAACGGCAAATCGCTTGTTGAGAAACCGTGGGGTAATCGACAGGTTGTTGTCGTTGAAGTGGACGCCGAACCGCTCTTTATCCACGCCCTCCCGGCACAATTCGTGAACGCGCGCCAGGTCGCCGGACTCAATGTCGGCCTGCTTGGCGACGACGTAAAGGTCCATATCGAAATCGCCGATCACGCGAGCGCGCACTTGCAGGCCATTGTCGGCGGCAATCGCCGTCAGCGTCGCCTGATAGTCGTGCAGCGATGATTTGACGTCAGCCGCCTTCCCGCGCACAATGGCGTCCCATTCGGTATCCAATTCGCCGTTGTCGCCCAGGATCACGCCGCCGAAGTCGAGGATGGCCGCTCCTGTGAACGGCAGCGCAACGCGGCGGAATGCATCGAAGTTGCGCGCTGTCGTCGGAATGACGGTGGCGCCCTTGGACATCCACTCATAAACAGCGCGCTGCTTATGAGTCATAAAAGAGAGAGGCGCGCCGTCGCGTCCATGCGCGGCCACCACCACCGGCGCTCCCGGAGGACATTTGCGCCGTGTCTGAAACAGGGTATCGTCAAGGTCGATAAAACAGTAGATTGACATGAGTTAAAAGTTCAGGGTCGTCAAGTTAAAAGTTTAAGATCGTTGCGCCAAGGCGCTCCGGCAAATCATGGTATGGGGGCAAAGGATGTGTCTCGTATCCGATCAGCACCCGGTCGTATGCATCCGGCTCCATGTTATAGAGATAGTTCGGGATATCGTCCCAGTAGTTGTCGCGAGTTTCAATGGCGCTCTCAATTGCATCGCCACAGAGGATTGGCGAGCGCGTTGTCGATTGGAAACGAACATCGAAGCCTTCTGCTTCCAGCCATTCAGCCACAAGAAAAGGCGGATACATGAACTCGCCCGTTCCCAGCACCAGTACCCGCTGGCCGGGCTGAAGGTCTACCCCGTTAAGCAGCTTCGGTATGTCGATATCGAGCAGCCCCCCCACACCAAAGCGGCCGTAATTGCGCGACAGGTATTGATCCTTGCGGCCGTCATTGCCGATAACATTCACATTGGCTTTGCAGTCGAACTCCGGATCGGTCTCAAATGTAAATTGCCCCTGCGCGATGTTCGCAAATGCAAGACGAGCCGGCTGAACCTGCGCCGCCATTTCAGTGCGGCGGCCCGCACTGAGCCAATCGGTGATGCTCGCGATTCGCACGTCGCTCACCGACTTATTCATGGCCTGGTATGCGGCAAGCAGGTTGCTGAGCGTATTGCCTGTGCTCAGTTCATCGTCGATGATTACGATCGATGCCGCCTGCTCGAAACGCTCTTTGAGGCGGGCGTCTTCAGGAGCATACAGCAGATGGTTCGTCGCATGGCTATGCTGCTCGTCGAAGCCCAGCGCGGGCGGACGGTTAGCATGGTAACGGGTCGACTGCAGGTAAACGCTATCCGCGCCTGTCTTCCGCCACCATGATTCATAAACCCCATGCGCCAGGGCCGTGGCGGTCTCGGCAAGACCGATCATTGCGACAGGCTGAGGCAGGTCCAGCAGTTGGTCCGCAAGAAGATCATAGATCTTGCGCATCTCGGACGGACGAACAGGTATATGCTTGCCAAGCACTTTACTGACGAACAGAAATCCGCGCTTGAGATTGCGCCGACTCGCGAAACCGCAAAGGTCGTCCAGGGGAATCAGCGAATGCTCCATGGTCATCAGGAGCGTTCCGCAGGCGATCCTGCGGCGAATTAGTTGCTGGGTCACTGGTTATTGCCCCGCCAGAACGCCCACTGTCACCTGATAGACGCGCCTGCCGGTTTCCGGCTGCGGTATATCATCGGCAGTGCAAGATCCCTGCGCCAGACGCATCGCCCAATAGGGAATATTCACGCCGGCAAGACAGGCAAACGGAAGGCCGCCGGACATACGTGGGTTAATCTCCAGCAGGTAAGGGATGCCACCGCTCTCACGAACCTGAATGTTGAAGAGACCGCTTAATCCAAGCCGCCTCGTAAGCGCCTCGGCCGTCTGCCGCACCGCAGGGTTATCCTCAAGCAATTGAGCTCCACCGTCCGACTTGGCCTTGAGACGTATGACAGACGTGACCAGTTCACCCTCGTGAGCAAGACAGTCGATGCTGCGCTCCTGCCCCTCAAGGTACTGCATCACAATCAGCTCACGGAATGTGCCGGCATCGGCGAGCATGCTTCTCAGGTGATTAGCTCCGATCATGATCGCATCGCCGTTCAGGAGGCGATCAAGCTCAGTCCCCTTATTGGTCAAAACTCGGAAGCCCAAGCCGAACACGGATTCAGTCGGCTTCACGCAGGCGCTGCCGAAACGATCCCATAGCTGGGCAACAGCGGCATCATAGGCCGTGATATCGCGTGCCACAAAATATTCAGGGATGGGGACGATGTCCTCGCCGAGAAGCGCGTCATAGAGCTTCGCTTTGTTCTCGATCAGGCGAAGTGTGGGCGCATCGGTTACAGACATGACCTGCACGCCTTGCGCCTCGAACTTATCCCGATTGGCCACCAGGTGCACCATGCGCCGGGCGGGCAGGAACATATCAACACTGTGGCGGCGGCAGAAATCCAGGCAGTATTCGAGGTAGTCGTCGTCGTTGAGCCAGACCGGCTCGATCTCAAATGCATCCGCCACCAGGAAGCCGATGAACTCGCTTGCTGAATGCGAACAGATTATCCTGAAACGCCCGTCGACGTCATCGCGCTTGATAAGCTCGATAGCCGAGTGGAGATTCGAGAAGCCTTTGTTGAACCAAATCGTTGTCTTTGTCATGCTCTATTTTCAACTTGCTCCCCATTGAGGGCCGGTCATTATTAAATGGCCGCCTGCTATGGTACGCGAAATATCTTTCTTCCTTTGTGATTGTGGGTAAATCGCCGTGACGGCGAATCGTGAATGCGGCGCGGAAAATCTTCTCATCCCCCGGACGTGTCAGCAGGATCGAGATGTCTTAGCCGAAAAATCTTTGACGATAGGAGACAGGCTGTATCCGCAGAATTAAACAGATACAGCATTATCCAGTCAATCACAGTTGGACGAAAGACGCACAGGTATCCCTGTGAGCGGTTCGTCTCACACGTAACGTGCCATTTCCCAGCATTGGGATTGGGTTAAAGTGCGGCGGCAGGCTTCGTTGCCTATCGGCGGGGCAGCAGCCCATTACTCTGGGCAAGCTTTACCCATGATGGATATTCGCTCATCATGAGGCTGTATAACTGTTCATCCGGCAATGTCGCAGGATCGGAAACGAGGAAGAACCCTGCATTATCGACAAAACGCGACGGCAGTTCATCAAGTTTGTGCAAGAAGGGGAATTGTTCCTCCCCAATTGCCATGAATTGCCAGAAAATCGGCTGATAAGCCGCATCGACAATCTGCGAAGTCGTAAGGTTCCGGTTAGACGTATCGCCATCCGTAATATACATTACGTATACGGGAAGCGAGTCTCCAACAGGAGCAAAGTGTTTTTGCTTGGCGGATCCGGGATAGTAGTAGTTACGAATCTCCTGGATTGCCTTCGAATAATCGGTGCCGCCGCCGACTTTCCGCCACGCGGGAGACTTTTGCAGCCCCGGCACAAACCCGGACCAGTTGTCCAGGGTCATTTCTCCGGCGAACGTGGCCTCCGTGGCAAAGAGGAATACATCGATTGCGTTATTGTCATCGAAGTGGCAGCCAAGTGTCAGCACCTTCTCTGCAAGCTGCTGGACTTTGCCGGACTTGTACAGGCCGTACATGGAGCCTGAGCAGTCCAGGCAAAGGGCGACACGCGCGCGGTGCTCGTCGAGGCCGGCCTTTTCGAGCGAGACCCGAGCCTTCTTGACAAGCGATAGCAATTGCGGCGCGCGCTGGGAGACCTGCTTTTCCAAATTCACTGCGCGTGACGAGACAACAGGCTGTGGCGCAACAGCGGGTTGAGACGCCGGAGCAGCCGCAGCTCCTGTGTCTTCTTCGCCGCCGAAGTGCTTCAGGAGGGCCGAGAGGCCGCCGTTGAACCCCTGGCCTACCGCGGAGAAGCGCCATACATCCTTTAAGTACACCTCGGCAATGATTAGAGCTTTTTCCGCAGCGAAATCGCTTCCGGCGAACCGGAATTTAACGACTTCCGTTCCGCCCGCGCTGATACGCAAATACCCGCTGGAGATCTGGCTCATCGTCGCCGCGCCGTCCACTGTAGCCGTAAAGACCAGCTTGACGATATTTTGCGGCAGTCTGGAAAGCTCAAGCGCAAACCGTTCGTCGTCGCTTCCGGCACTGCCCAATTTGCGGATAGCGCCCTCCGGCGAGGCAGGCTGGTTATAAAAGACGAAATAGCGGTCATCCGAAAGCTTACCGGATGCATCGACCCCAAAACAGGCAATGTCGACCGTGCCGACTCCTTTGACTTCGATTCCCACCTCGATCGCCGTTGAGGGAGTAAGGTCCGAGAGTTTTGTCTTTTGTCCGCGCACGAACTGCTGCATTGTAGTCGTTTCCCGCTGTTAAAATTATGGTCATGGCAGAGCCATAAGCCTCCGAGAGGCAGGCGGTTAAAACCGCGCCTAGAGAGTACAACAGTGCCCCTCCGGGCACACAGAGGGGCCACAGGCCCAATTTCTGGTCCGCGAAGGCGGACATGTGTACTCTCTAGCCGTGACTTTAGTCGCCAGGCAGTTCAGCCGCCAGAGCAAACCGCCATGACCGGCATTGACTAGATGGTGAGACCGAATGAAGTCGCCATTGCCGCCAGGCCGCCGTCGTAGCCCTGGCCGACAGCGCGGAACTTCCACTCAGCGCCGTTGCGGTAGACTTCGCCGAAGATCATCGCCGTGTTTGTGGAGGCGTCTTCAGAGAGATCATACCGGCCGATTTCCGTGTTATCGGCCTGATTGACCACGCGGATATAAGCCTTGCTGACCATACCGAAGTTCTGGCCGTACTTTTCCGCCTCGTGGATAGTAACCGTAAAGACCACCTTGGCGATCTCGGCAGGAACCTTGTCAAGCTCGATCGTGACGACTTCGTCATCGCCTTCACCAGCGCCGGTGCGGTTATCGCCCAGATGGGTTACCGCGCCCTCAGGAGATTTCGGCTGGTTGTAGAAGATGAAGTCGCCTTCGTTGCGCGCCTTGCCGTCGTCCTTAACCATAAATGCCGAAGCATCCAGGTCAAATCCCTGGCCGTCGGTTGCGCGTGTGTCCCAGCCGAGCCCGACTTGCAAGATCTTGAGTCCGGGAGCTTCCTTAGAGAGCGACAGATTTCCGCCTTTGGACAAGCTAATAGCCAATGTGATATCTCCTCGATGATTTGTAGCGCGTATTAATTTTATCGCGCGAGGTTGGCGCCGAGACTTTCCGGCCTTAAAACTCAGTGGTAAACTCAGTGATAAGGCAGCCATGTTTCATGGCTGCCTTACATAGTCTGTAAACTAGACGTTTACGCCGAAATTGCGGGCCAGAGGTCCAAGGCCGCCGTCGTAGCCCTGACCGACAGCGCGGAACTTCCAGTCCGGACCGTTGCGGTAGACTTCGCCGAAGATCATCGCCGTATTCGTGCTGGCGTCCTCGGACAGGTCGTATCGGGTGATCTCGACGTTATTATCCTTGTTTACGATTCTGATGAACGCGGCGCTGACCATGCCGAAGTTCTGGTGGCGCGCTTCCGCATCGTGGATCGTAACAGTGAATGAGAGCTTCTGAACGTCGGCAGGAACCTTTTCGAGGCTTACGATTATGCTTTCGTCGTCGCCTTCGCCGACACCTGTCAGGTTATCGCCGGTATGCTCAACCGATCCGTCAACGGATTTCAGGTTGTTGTAGAAGATAAAATCCTTATCGCTACGGACCTTGCCTGTATCCGCAAGCAAGAAGCACGACGCATCCAGGTCGAATGCGGCACCGTCGGTAGATCGCACGTCCCAGCCGAGGCCGATCGTGATGGTCTTAAGTCCGGGAGCCTCTTTGGAAAGCGAGACATTGCCGCCCTTAGACAGACTAACTGGCATGATTTACACTCCTAATATCGATAGTCTAGCACGCGAATTTCTTTACTACCCGCAATTGGCATTTGCGCTCGCAATTTTATACTTGGGTCTCATTCAGCAATACGCTCTCGAAAGAAGCGATAAAGGCCGCGCGGCCTTAGCGCATTGTCGATTGCCTGTAAAATATATTAGGCACCGCTACAAGCTGTTGATGACCTGAGGGGTTAGATCCCGGAATGTCGCGCCGCTGGACGGCTCGCCGATGGCGTGCATCTTCCACTCGCCATTGTGACGATATACTTTAGCCATGATCTGAGCGGTATAGTGTCCGCCGCCGGTCAGGCTAAATCGCGCGACTTCCTGGTTGGTGGTGGCATCAACGATCCGGCAATACGCGTTGGCTACGGCGTCGAAGGTCTGTCCCGTGAAGCTGTTCACGACAAACACGAGCGCCTGAACATTGGCGGGCACAGCCGTAAGGTCGACATTGATTTGCTCATCGTCCCCCTCACCGTCGCCGGTGCGGTTATCGCCGGTATGCCGAATGCTGCCGTCCTTGCTCCCGAGCTGCTGAAACCATACAACATCCAGAAGATTTCGAGAAGCGTCGAACATCATACAGGATGCATCGAGGTCGATGTTTCCGCCGCCGCCGAACACTCCAAGGAGACCTTTCTTCTTAACGCCGTCCCAACCAAGGCCCATTACCACCCTGGTCAATCCTCCGCCGGACTCTTTGTTCAGAGAGATCTTCTGACCCTTCGTCAGAGTGACTGCCATTGTCTAACTCCTTGTCTCTTTTGTGAGGCTTCGTTGCACAAGTTTTGCCACTCTGCCGCATCTCGTCACTATATCGCGTTTTTGTGCGTTACGCAGCCGAATGCGAACGGCATCTGCCTTACCTAATCTGCAGCGCTTCGCGCTCCAGTCATCCTCAAGACACCGTTCAATATTCCCCTATAGTGGAGTCTGCAGACCGGAAAAAGTTGCATTTGTGACGCATATTTGTTGATATTCTAAGCGGAGATGCCCCCGGCATAGAAAAGCGCCATACAAATATGACGGCATCATGCTCTGCATTCTGGCATTTGCCGGACTACAGAGTATTATAGCAGCCAAACGCCACTTGCCATCATCGCTTAGGTTACGTGAGAGTCTGTTCCGACAGTTCCCAGATTCGTCATGCAATAGGCCGACTTTTTAGGGGCGTGGGGAGAGGCAGGCGGTTGAAACCGCGCCTGGAGAGTACATATGTCCGCCTTCGCGGACTAGGAAATGGACCATAGGTCCACTCTGAGTGTCCGAAGGGACACATGTGTACTCTCTAGCCCGTGGCTTCAGCCGCCAGGGCAAGGGCCGCCAGGGCAAGGGCCGCCAGGGCAACGGGCGGCATGGCAAAGACAATCGCCTACTTCAACACTATTACGAGCGGGGAGAGAGAGCCTCCGCCATGTCGTGGCGATCTACAGGGAAAAGCAGCCGCACACCGTGGACGGTTCCGATCTTGCTAAGGCCATAAGAATCGTAGATCGGCGATGTCCACCGGCGCATTCGGGAGAATAGCACAATCTCGGCAAAGTGCTGCAGGCTCAAGCCGGGGGCAGGGTCGAGGGTCAGGCGGTCGACAAAACGGCCCCAGTGTTTCGGGGGATGCCCGAGTCCAAGGCGGAAGCAGAGGGTGCGCAGCTCTTCAGTCAGGTCGGGCGTCTCCATGTAGCCATAGTGGATCGTCACCATAAAGGCATTCGCCGTCCCCCGGCTCACGGCTCGTTTGTGATGCGGCAGAACACAGCCGCTAAGATTGATCGATGGAAGGTTCTCGAACCCATCGAGCGAGATACGGTTTACCACAAATCGCCGGTCATCGGGAACAAACGGCCGGTCTTCGGAAACCTTCACATACAGGAACACGACGCTGCCCGGATAGTGTGTCGACGCTCCATATCCCGGCTCTATCACGTTATCGTTCAGAGATAGCGGGACTTTTTCGTCGAGAGAGCTGTACTCCGAGTTGATGAGATACATGTGGACATAGTCCGCACTCTCCCCCGACTTCTGCCGCTCCAGGTACTCGCGCAGCGTAATGGTATCCAGCTTGGCCGACATGTAACGGATCAGCCGGCGTCCTCGCTGCCAGATCTTCATCATCAGGAACAGCAGCACGCCGATGGCGATCGGCACGAAGCCGCCTTCAACGATCTTAAAGCCATTCGAAATCAGCATCGAACCATCGAATATCGCAAACCCGCCGAACACCGCCAGCGATTTTGCCTTTGACCATCCGAGCTTGTGTGGAGCGACCTGGAGAAGCGCCAGCGACGTGATCAGCATTACTCCCGCAACAGCCAGACCATATGCATTCGCCATGTTGCCGGATGTCTTGAAGTACAGCACGATGCCGACACATGCGATCCACAAGATGCCGTTCAAGAACGGCAGGTAGATCTGCCCCTTGTGCTCCGCGTTCGTATGCAGGATCTTCATCCGCGGCATCAGGTTCAAGCCGCTCGCCATAGCCGTCAGCGATGCCGCCCCGGTGATCAACGCCTGTGATGCGATGCACGTGGCGAAGGCTCCGAGCACAACCATCGGGATAAGGAAGTGGTGTGGGATGATCGCAAAGAAAAGCGACTGCGAAGGATCGTAATGCCCGCCTCCGAGCAGATGAGCGCCCTGACCGAAATAGTTGAGGGCGAGGCAGGGATAGACCAGCGCCAGCCAGCAGACGCGGATCGCAGGCGCGCCCACATGCCCGAGGTCAGCATAGAGCGCTTCACCGCCCGTGTAGGCAAGCATTACGTACCCGAGAACCACAAACCGCTGCCAGACACTGAGTGTCGCCAGGAACTTGACCGCATACAACGGGTTAAGTCCATGCCACACCTGCGGATCGTGGACGATCGCCCCCAATCCGATTATGCCGATTGCCAGAAACCAGACCAGCATTACGATACCGAAGTACCGGCCGACGATCGCCGTTCCTTTGCTCTGCAGCGCAAAAAGAAGAGTAAGGATGACGATCGTAATCGGCTCGGAGAGGCGAAGGAAGATCGGATGAACAGTGTTCAATCCCTCTATTGCCGAAGATACGCTGATTGCCGGCGTGATAATACCGTCTGCGTAGAGCAGTCCTGCGCCGAAGATCAAAAGCGTGGATACAAGGGCAATACTCCGGTTCTGCTGCGGCATCTCCCGCATGATGCGAAAGAGGGCAAACACGCCGCCTTCGCCGTCGCTATTGATCCTCAAGGCCAGCCCCACGTACTTCACGGTAATCGGCAGCATCAGCCCCCAAAAAATCAGGGCTAGCGCGCCGTAGACGTGAAGTGGGGCCGGGGCCATGCCATGCGCAAACACTTCATTAAAGGCATAAAGGGGCGAGGTCCCAATATCGCCAAATACGATCCCAAGCGCGATCAGCGCCAAACCGAGCGAAAAGGGATGGGAATGGTGGGATGGTTCCGAAATCTCACCAAGAGAGACAACAGGCGCTTCAGCCTGGGTATTCATGGGGTTGCGTCACTTTCCTGCGTCGTCCTTCGGAGCAGAGCGAAGCGCGGCCATCTTTGAGAGCTCGAACCAGCCTGTCAACAGCGCGGCAATTCCGCCCAAGCAGAAAGCCGCGCCCACCAGCGACACCGGCCGGCCATGGGCAATATCCACAATCCGAGACAGATAAGACATGGCCATTAGCCCGACGCCCGCATCCAGCCAGCAAAGCGTGGGCAGCTCTTCGATCTTGTTCCCAGCACGCACGGCCGCAATTCGCGCCGTGATCAGGATTACTGCGAACACCAACACTCCGAACAAAACCTTGTAGCCGACAATCATCAACGGCCTTCATCGCGCCCATAGTGGCGCGTCCGATATGATCAGAGGGTAACAGATTTCATATAAAGAAGGCGTAAAGAAAGCAGACGAGGATATAAAGAAAGTGTAAAGATTTGGGGGAGGCTCCCAGGCACCGAATCGCAGACGTTCGCTCGTTAAGCCCCCTCCTTGCGTCCGTTAGTCGGGTGACAGGCACACCCTTGTGGCGACTAACCCCGAAGGGAAGGGGCGTTCTCGATATCGCACAGATTGCGTTTCTTGACCATGCGCCAAGAAGCGAAACGCCATCATGTAAACAGGAACGCGCCCTCCCTTTGGGAGGGAATAAGGGTGGGTCTGAACGAGCGAACGTCTGCGATAGGGAGAGGATTCCGCAATCGCCTACGGCAACGGGGCGCAGGGATACGACCCGGCGATTCTGAGATATTCGCATTTGCCGGCAAGAGCCTGCAGCGCAACAGCGATCACGGCATCTTCCTGGTGGCCGTCGATATCGATGTGGAAGATGGCTTCACGGAACAGGGCCGGGTGGCCGGAAACTCCGCGAGGGCGAGACTCGATCTTGTTCATATTGACCGAAAGGGCATCGAACACGTTCAACACGCGCACGAGCGCGCCGGGCTTATCTGCAATAGCGACGATGAGAGTCGTCCGGTCGTCGCCGGTAGATGGGCTTACCGGGCAGGGTTTACGGCGCAGCATGACGAAACGTGTGACGTTATTGCGGTTGTCCTGGATCCCCTCGGCAAGCACTTTGCGCCCATAGATCTCGGCCGCGGTGCGCGTTCCGATAGCGGCGATCTCAGGGTGATCGTCGTCGAGCAGCTCGACAGCCCGTGCGGTGCTGGTGGTCGCTCGCCGTTCCGCCGACGGCAGATTCTTCTCCAGCCATCCGCGCGTCTGCGCAAGAACGATCGGGATGGAGACCACCACACCGATCGTCGACATCTCGGCAGCCTGTACGCCGATCAGGTTCTGTTCGACGGGCAGAATGGTCTCAGCTACAATCGTCAGGTCTTCATAGCGAATCAAGCCGTCAAGGACTTCATTGACGGGGCCGTCGGTGCTGTTCTCAATGGGCAGCAGAGCGGCATCGATCTCCGACGACAGCAATGCCGCCAGGATCTCGCCGAAGGTAAGGAACGGATGCAGCGTCGCCGTGTCACGATAAGCCTGAGCCGCCTGGTCCGAAAACGTCCCACGCGGTCCCAGATACCCAAGGTTGCGAATACTCGATGTTGGCATGACGTCTAGTGTACCTTGGAGTCCCCTCCCCAGCCCTCCCCGAAGGAAAGGGGTTTGGGGAGGGGAGCCTACGATCGCGTCCAAATCTGTCCGTAATTGCTGGGAATCGTCACAGGCGTCGCCGCTTCACCGATGACGCCTAGTAGATCGTTCACGCCATCCAGCTCTTCGCGGTATGTGCCGGAGCGCGGAAACTGGATCGTCGTGTGTTTGTCGCTGTCCGTAAAGTTCAGCGCAACCATGCTGAAGGCCGTTCCCTGAGACCTTGAGAACAGGAGCAGTCCCTGGTTCTCATAAAAGTCGACGTCATAGAAGAAGTGACTTCCGCGCCGAAAATGCTCTCCTTCTTTCCTGATCTGAATCAGACGGCGGACTTTAGCCAGCAGATGCTTGCCGTTGTCGCTGTAGAAGTTTGAGAAATCCACCGGCCGGAAGACGAGTTGGCGTCCGTTGCCGCTGTCCGGCACAAAGTATGTCTGCAGGAACTCCTCGCCTTCCCAGAGAAGCGGCATGCCTTTGCTCAGGAGCAGGCCGATCAGGTACGGCTGCAGCTTGTACCAGTTCGATTCCAAGCCCTTCCACTCCAGCGGATCGTCACGCTTGTCCAGGCCGAATTCACAGATAAAACGGGAATGGTCGTGGTTCTCGATGTATTGGAGGGCCGTCCGCTCCATAGTAACACCGTCCACAGTCGCGACTTCCGGAAAGAACTGCAGTCCGAGCCGCCGCCCAAAATCGCCGATCGCGCCGGGTTCCCCACGGGCGCACTTCTTTGCCGCGGCAAGGGTCCAGTCCTGCCACGCTCCATTAGAAAATGTATTGTTGACGACCGCCGGCGGATCGTCGAGGTATTCCGCAACCTGAAGCAGCGTCACCTTGCCGGTGCCGTCGTCGAAACGGTTCCAGTAATTCGGGATGCCGGCAACATCCGGCGCGAGCGAACTCCATACTAGCTGGTAGGTGTCCTTGACGAGCGCCCCGTACTCCGCTTTGGGCTGCAACGGCGACCAGAATGCCGGGACGTTGTCATAACGAAAGCCGTCGATGTGAAATTTGTCGAGCCAGATGTGGTTAGCGGTGTAGAAGTAATCGGCCGCAAATGGCTCCCGGAAGTCCGGCATAGGACCATATCCATTGTCGCGAATTTCGGGACCGTTGAACGGGTTCGGAAGTCCCAGCTTCGGATAGAGATACGGAAACGTGAAATCCCCCGTGGTGTGCCCGTAAACGACATCGAGCATAACCGCAATCCCGCGTTGATGCGCCTCGTCGACGAACCTCTGGAAATCCTTTCGGTTACCGAAGCGATTGTCCACCCCGAAATAGCCGAATGGGTCGTAGCCCCAATTGATCGTATTCTTGACATTGTTGACTGGCATTAACTCGATACAGTTGATGCCTAGATCCTTGAGGTAGTCGAGCAGCTTGATGACTCCCTCAAGATCGCCGCCGAACTCCGCGATCATCAGTTCATAGGCAATCAGATCACGCAATGCCGGCGCTTTCCAGCCGGTCTCGTGCTCTGACCAGACGTGCTCCTCGAATCCCACCGTAACCGCGGACAAATCACCGACGCCATATTCACGCGCGTATGGATCGACAATGAAGTCGATCGCCTCCCCATCCGGCGGGGTTGCGATATATCGATAGACATAACGGCCGGGTTTTCCCCAATTCGAAAGGGGCGCAGAGGACGGCTGCGTGGTATCGACGACGACCGTCCAGTAATCGCCGTTCGGAAAGTCAGGATGGGATGTTAGCGCCATGTCGAACGACAACGGCTGTATGTCCTGGATAAATTGATCGCCCTCATGGATGATCTTTACGGCAAGAGTTATATTTGTCTCGGCGGTCACGCCGGGAAGGTAAAGCCCAAAAGTCAAAATGCCCGGCGTAAGCTCCAGGGCTCCCAGTTGATCGATCGGCAGCAATGGCATATTACGAAAACTCCCAGGCTGCGGGCTGCCGCAGCGTACCTAAATTATAAGCGAGAAACTTGAGAGTGCACAAAATATGCCGCAACAACTCCGTGGAAATAGTTGAGGGATTGTGTTACGTGGCGGTTGAAAGGATATCCTGCCGATTTAGTGCAGTAGGACTCCGGCACTAAATCGGCAGGGAGAAAGAAATATGAAGCGCCCTTAGCCCCGAATTAAATGTACCTGGCTGAGCACCACCAGGTCTCCGGCCACATACCGCGTTCCCTGGAACAGAACGAAACGCGCTCTTCGCGGCTCATCAAACAGCACAGTCTGTGGTATCGGGTTGGCGAGTATGTTGGAGAACTCGCCCTCGGCGATCTCAAGCCATTCCTCTCCGTCATCGCTGATCGAAACAGAGTAGCGGTCGGCCACATGGCCGCGCGGGGCGTAGGGATAGTAGATCACTCCGGCAACGCTCTCAGGCGCATTGCCTCGATCAAAGAGAACGCTCTCATGATCGGGCTGCGTCACCGTGGCGCTTTCGATCACTTCGAGCGGCCGTGATTCCATTGTCACAACCTGCGGCGCAATCTCCGGTTCCAGGAACATTGCGATATGAGAGAGCACGGGACGCTCTGATGCGACTAACCGCAATCGGAATCGATCGGCAGTAATTTCCGGAAAGCGCGCCAGACGGCAAGCGCCTATGGATTGCGCCGCAGCAAGCTGCTTCCAGTCACCGCCATCCCAGACGTCGTAAGCCCACTCGTCCACTCGCTGCCCAAACGACAGATTTTCATGCATGGCGATAATGTTCACCGGTCGCGGTTCCGGCAGCGTAATAATCGTCTCCAAGTCAGTCGTGCCGTCAAATGACGGAGGGGATATTGTGGCGTCGAGAACCTGGTAGTTTGCGAACATCGCATCAAGATGCTCGCGGAAGCCCCTGAGCGATGCCATGTCGGCATCAGGGATGCGCCCGCGGCGATCCGGAGGCAGATTCAGGAGAAAAGTGCCGCCGCGTCCCACCGATTGGAAGTAGAGATCGACCAGATTTTTCACCGATCGCACCTGTGAGGTCTCGCTCTCATGCCAGAACCAGCCTGGGCGGATGGAGACATCGCACTCAGGGATCAGCCAGGTGTCGCCGTCCCGGTCGCCACCGTTGAGCAGCTTGTGATCGGCATGTCCAGGAACGGTATCGCCAAGGCGCATCGTCGCCCAGCAGGGATCACCTGCGATACCGTCCTCATTACCGATCCAGCGGACATCAGGGCCAGCATCGGAGAACATAACGGCATCGGGCTGCAATTCACGAACAATCGCCCAGGTCTCCGGCCAGCCGTAGTATGTGCGCGCGTCAATATGCCGCGTCTCCCGAGCGCCGCCATAGTATCCATCGCCGCCGTTCGCGCCGTCGAACCAGACTTCGAACAGATTGCCGTAATTCGTCAGCAATTCACGAAGCTGCGGCCGATAGACCTCTGTCACATACTCCGGAGTTCCATAGAGCGGATGGTTGCGATCCCAGGGCGACAGGTACACGCCGAACTCAATATCGGCGCGACGGCAGGCATCGGATATCTCACGGACGACATCGCCCTTGCCGTCGCGAAACGGACTGGCTGCGACAGAGTGCGCCGTGGTTGCCGTCGGCCAGAGGCAGAAGCCGTCGTGATGCTTGCATGTCAGGATCAGACCGGACATGCCGCAATCGCGCGCAACGCCCGCAATGGCGTCGGCGTCGAAATCGGTCGGATTGAAAAGCTGGGGAGATTCATCGCCGAATCCCCATTCCTTGCCCGTGAACGTGTTTATGGTGAAGTGAAGGAAACCATAAAATTTCCGGGCATGATGACGAATCTGGCGATCGGTCGGAAGTACGCCGTAAGGCGGAGGAATATTTGGAATTACAGCCATAGTAGGGCCTCATTCACCCGACAACGGCGGAGTTCCTGCCCTATTTATACTGCTCCCGACAACGCCCAGAGGGCACCCGGTTGTGGGCGTTGTCGGGAAGTGAAGGGTTGCGTGACATTTGTTAGGGTTTCTCTCCGGGCAGCCGGGATATTCCAATGCGCTGGCGCTCGAATAAAGGCAAAAATCTTGACGCGCATACGAATGCATGATATAGTTGTACGTTAAATCAAGCTAAAACGGCAGAGTTGCCGTTCAGCTGAGAGGAACCGTTTCCGCATGATCTCGTACTACCGTCGTAACCCTTCGTCCCTTTGCGCTCCCCTCGCAATACTGGCTGCGGCAGGCGTATTCGCGGCATCGGCATTACCTTCGCAGGCCGCTCCCCCTGCTGGATATAAGCTTTCATGGAGTGACGAGTTCAATCAGGGCGTGGGCGCAGCTCCCGACAGTTCTAAATGGGATTACCATCTGGGTAAGAACAATGCGAACGCGGAGCTGGAAGTTTACGTCAACGATCGCGAGCATGCGCATATCGAATCCGATCCCACGGCTGAGGACGGGCAGGCCCTTCAAATTCTCTCCACCAATACGAACGGGTATGAATCGGTGCGTATGAGCACATCGGGAAAGCATCCCATTCAGTATGGCTTTGTGGAGGCGCGCATCAAACTGCCCTATGGACAGGGGATCTGGCCGGCGTTCTGGATGCTGGGAACGAATATTGGAAAGGTCGGCTGGCCCGCATGCGGCGAAATCGATATCATGGAGAATATCGGCCTCAAGTCCTGGGACGGCCAGAACCTGAGCAGCCTTCACAGCTCGGAAGCAGAGAACGTTCATGGCGACTACACCAAGAACGCGCCGTATAAGCTGGCCGATGGCAAGACATTCCATGATGACTACCATCTGTTCCAGATGCTCTGGATCAAGGATGCCATCTCGTTCTATGTCGACGGCAACCTTTACGAGACACGAACGATCGCCGAGTACGGCAAAAATCCATGGCCCTTCAACGCGCCATTCTTCTTTATCGTAAACACGGCCCTCGGTGGGGCATGGCCGGGCAATCCCGACAAGACGACAATCTGGCCGCAGAAGATGATGGTGGATTATGTTCGTGTTTACGATGGCGCATCCCAGACACCGTCAGCGCCGGTTGGGCTGCAGGCTACAGCAGCGGAAGGAAAGCAGATCCTCGTATCGTGGAAGGGCGACATCAATGCGACGTCCTACAATCTCTACCGGGGAACGAAGCGCAACGGCGAGGATGCTGCCCTGGTGAAGACCGGAATCGCAGTGTTATCCTATATGGACGTAGGCTTAAGTCCCGGAACGCAATACTATTATCGCGTGGCCGCCGTGAATCCGGCCGGCGTCTCCGGCCAATCAAAAGAAGCAAGTGCCACGGCGATCGTCCCCACCGAAAGCCCCTATTACAGCAAGCCGATCGCTCTACCGGGCAAAATCGAAATTGAAGATTACGACCGCGGCGGTGAAGGCCTTGGCTACCACGACAGCGATGGCTTCGTTGGAACCGCAACGTACCGCCCCTTCGACGGCGTAGATATCGAAAACACAAACGACACAGGCAAAGGCTTCGATGTCGGCTGGTCGGCGGCCGGCGAGTGGCTGAAGTACACAGTGAATGTAGCAGAGGCCGGCACATATACCGTCAGCCTGAGGGCATCGGCGGCAGGCAAGGGTGGAACCGTCCATATCGAGGATGAGAGCGGGAAAGACCTGACAGGGCCAATCGTCGTTCCCGATACAGGCGGCTGGCAGAACTGGCAGACTGTGACCGGCAAGCTCACGCTGCCCGCCGGCAAGCAGACCTTAAAGCTGGTAGAGGATACCGGCGGCTACAACCTGAACTGGATGACGTTTACGAGGTGATAGAGGCTCTCCAGAATCCCCTCCCCAACCCCTCCAGTCGGGTACCGAAGGAGTCGCCACCGAAGGGTGTACCTCGTACCCGACTGGCACACCCTGTGGCGACTGGCCCCGGAGGAGAGGGGCTTTCGGATTAAAGAACCGCATTCGAACGCGTCTTCTGATTCTTACTCCCTCTCCCTGTGGGAGTAGGGCTCTGCCCCTGTTCGAAGGGAGGGCTGGGGAGGGGAGCCTACGCGATTAATCCTTAACCGCCGCCAAGACAAACTCCTGAACACGCGTAATCGTCTCCGTTCGTTCGACGACCTCCGGAAAGCCGTCAAACTCGGCAGATGGTCCGAGCAAGATGATCGGCTTGCCGAACCGGACGGCAAGCTCCACCTCGTTACGCGTTCCCGAATTGACAGAGGCGTTCGATGACAAACCCGATCTGCGGCTCCCAGGCAAGGCGACAAGGACATCGCTTGTCAGGATGTTGATGAAGTTCCGGTTCACGCCGTCGGCATCGTTCGTCTGATAAGAGCCCATTGCCGAGTTAATGGCGATCTCCACCCAACGGTTCGGATAGCCTTCTTTAGGCACAAACTCCCGCTCCCCCACCCTGCGTGTCACCGGAAGCACTCCGATACATTGCCCAGTACGCCCCTCAACGCCACAAAACGCTTCCGAAGCCGCCGCCATCACGCCCTGCCCGCCCCCCGTCAAAAGGTGAAAGCCGCTCTCCGCAATCCACCGCGCAATCGGCGTTGCCAGTTCTTCCCAGGAATCCCGACCAGAGCCCATAATTCCGATGATCGGCTTCTTCATGGCTTATCTTGTTCCAGGACGGAATGATCAATTTGGGCCGTTTATATTAATGATCCGCAGGGGCATTGGGATCGCCATATTCGAAATCGCTTGTCGTCTGGAAAACGCCGATCTTGATGTGGCGTTTGAAGGTCTCCCCCAGACGGACGCCTTCCGCGGTGACATCGAACACGAACTCCTGCATGGTGTTTAGCCACTGGCCGCCGAGAAGCTGCGGACGAACGGCGACATACACCGCGCCCCATGGGCAGCAGAAAAAGTGGCCGAGTCGGGCTCCGTTGCGGCCCACGGAGTACTGAATATCTCCCCGGGCAAGCGCGGCGTCGATCTCATTCTGGATCGTGATCGTTTGAGCCGGGTTCGGATCGAAGCGCCACAGTTCGTCAATAGCCTGCTGGGCCTGCGGGTCTCTCTTGAGACGGTACCGCTGCGAGGGGTCTGTCAGCATCCATGGGTCGAAGCCCTGCTGTCCCGGCATCGGGAACTGGGGGCGAGGCGGCTGCGGCGCGGCCTGAGGAGTAACTTGAGGCGGCGCAATGACTGGCTGGTTAATGTTCGTTGCCCGTTCCGGCATGGAGATTAACTGTCCAACAGTGTAGAAAGTCTCAATGGCTTCCTTAATAAAAGGCTCGACGCGCTCGTGAACTTCACGTGTGGGACTATGGCCATGGAGGTCTTCGGCGTAACGAGCTTTCGAGAGCGCCTTTGCCATGAGCTGATGGATCTCCTGGGCCTGCTTGAGCCGGTCCGGATTGGAAATCTTGGAGACATCAGGCAGAAACCCCAGAGCGGCCTGAGCATGGTCGCGCACGGAGCGCATGGCTTCCAGCATTGCGTGCAGATGCGTATTCGGACAGGGTTCCACTCTACTCCATGCCGGCAGCTCCGCCGGGACGGCGATATCCAATTTATATCCCGTATTCGAGTGAGCCTGCTGCGCCCGGCTAACCCAGCCTTCGACCTGCGAGTAGAACGTCAGGATCTGATCGGCCGTGATCGGCGGCACATAGCCGACGGTCAAGGGGTTTTCCTTGTAATCGGCATCCAGGAATTGATCGCCCAGGTGCTGCAGCACAAATGCGTTCCAGGCGCAGAGCATCTCCGCTTGCGTCGCAGGAGGAACAGTCCATGGGTCAAGACCGTCGGCCTGACACTCCAGACGGCGCCTCTCGACCTGATCAAGCAGATCATAAATGGTTCCGCTAGCGCGGCGATAGGCCTCCAGCGTATCTGCCGGAACCTCTCCGTGGAGGTGGCAAACCAGCTTGGTGAAAATATTATGAGTGTTCGGCATAACTCTCCCTGTTCCCTGAAGCCGTCATTTACGATCCTCACACCGGTTGTGAAGGCGAACAGGCCCGGGCGCAATAATCGATACGAGGATTGTAACACAAACATTATGACGCACTAATCTAAGAAACAGGGATAGACATTGAGCGCCTGAGCAGTATCTGCCGGATGGGGCGCAGGCGTGCCAGGTATAATCCTGATGTTGTACGTCGCCGCAGAATGGACTGTGTAGAACCTTCCCATGCGTATTGGAATCGATGCCCGAACCCTTTCCGGCCGCTTTACCGGCGACCGGACATACTGGCGCAGCCTGATTGAGGGCCTGACGGCCGTGGACACGGTGAACGAATATGTCCTCTATCGGCGCGCTCCGATCGAAGGCGAAGCTCCGGCGACGGGTCCTAACTTTACGTGGCGGGAGATAAAATCCCCATCCAAAGATGCAATCTGGATGCAGACAGCCTTTCCGGCGGCAATGAAGCGCGACCGGATCGATGTGGCGCACACGCAGTATAATACGCCCCTTTTCGGGATGCCCTGCCCTATCGTCACCACCATCCACGATGTGCACTGGATGGAGCATCCTGAGCATTTTCCCGTCAAGGATCTTGCGAATATGAAGCGGTTCCTGCCGGGGTCGCTGCGGCGGGCCTGCCGAGTGATCGCGGATTCAGAGAGCACACGACGGGATATCCTGCGGCACTACAAGCTGCATATCGCTCCGGAAAAGGTCGAGATGATCCACCTCGCTCCCGGAAGTCACTTCCGGCCACCGGCAGGAGGGCAGGAATCTGCGCGCAGTGCGGCGAACGACAAATACGGTCTTCAAGGGCTTCCTTATATTCTGTCTGTGGGGGTGCTGCAGCCACGCAAGAACTTGCGGCTACTGCTGGACGCCTTCGCGCTGGCCGTTCTCGGGCCTTCAGCATTGCCGCATGCTCTGGTAATTGTAGGCAAGCGGGGATGGGGAAACACTGAGCTCGACGAGCGCCTTAAAGCCGTACCGCAGAAGGTGCGGGACCGTATTATCTTTACGGGTTACGTTGCGGACGAGGACCTGCCGCTATTGTATGGCGGCGCAGATGTCCTGTGTTATCCGTCGATCTATGAAGGATTCGGGCTTCCGCCGCTGGAAGCCATGGCTTGCGGAACGCCGGTAATCGTCTCCCATTCGTCATCGCTGCCCGAAGTCGTCGGCGATGCCGGCATACTGCTGCCGGCCGCCAACTCGGAGCCCTGGGCTCGCGCCATTGAAAAGATGGCATCCGATCCCAGAGCGCGCGGGCGATGGAGCGAGCGGAGCCTTGAGCGCGCGGCGGCGTTTAACTGGGAGACCACGGCGAGAAAGACTATCGCTGTTTACGAAGCGTGTGCGAAGGAGAAGAACGCGTGACTCTCGACCCTGATTTTGTAGCGATCTTGACCTGCCCGGCCTGCGATGATCGTCCGCCGCTGCGGCTCTCTGAAGATACACTCGTTTGCGATGTTTGCGGACGGGCGTATGTCATTTACGACGGCATCCCTGTTCTACTCCCGGACGAAGCGATCCTTCCCTCACATAGCGGGACAGTTCCTTCGTCACAAGACGACAACTCTGTAGATCCATCCAATTAGATAGAGAGGACACTGTGCAGCTCACCCGAACCGGCGCCACGCGCATCGCAATGATCCATGGCCCCAATCTCAACATGCTGGGCATTCGAGATCCTGAGACCTATGGGAAGGAAGATTTTGCCTCCCTGAACCGCCGGATTGAAACCTACGCAAAACAAATCGGAGTCGAAGTCACCATTCAGCAGTCCAATTCGGAAGGCGCGATCATTGATTTCATTCAGAATTCACGGGGATGGGCCGAGGTCATCATTATCAACCCCGGCGCATACACGCACTACTCTTACGCTATCCGAGACGCCCTTGCCGATTCGCGGCTGCCGATCATCGAAGTTCACATCAGCAATGTCCATGCGCGCGAGGAATTCCGGCGGCACTCGGTAATAAGTCCGATCACCACCGGCCAGATCGTCGGGTTCGGGGCACAGGGCTACCTGCTCGCCGTCGAGGCCGCCAAACGTCTCATCGAAGAAAGTCATCGATAGAATGTCCACTATATCTTCTGCCCGAGTCGAAGGCATTCGCAATCAGCTGCGTGAAAAAAGCCTGGGTGCGCTATTGCTGACCGATCTCGTCAATATCGGTTACGTCACCGGTTTCACCGGATCGACAGCATATGCCGTCATCACTCCCACGGAAGCGCTGTTAATTACGGACCCGCGCTATACGCTACGCGCTCGCGAAGAATCGCCGTCATTCACGCTGGTGGTCGCGCAGGGAAGCGGTGGATATCCGGAGGCGTTAAAGGCAGTGCTCATGGAGCGCCCCGGTATAAAGAACCTCGGGTTCGAGGCGGGCAATGTTACAGTAGCATCATTCGAGCGCCTGAAGAAGGATCTGCCGGAGGGGCTTACCCTGACCTCGACAGAAGGTATTGTCGCAGAGCTGCGCATTGTGAAGGATGCGAGCGAGGTAGCCGTGATCGAGGCTGCCATCGCGATCGCGCAAAATGCGATTCAGCAGGTTAAGGCCGGTATCCGGCCCGGCCGGACAGAGCACGAGATCGCTCTTGATCTGGAATTCACCATGCGGCGGCTTGGCGCACAGCGGCCGTCATTCGATTCGATCGTTGCATCAGGTCCCAACGGCGCTCGGCCTCATCATACGCCGTCAAACCGAGTGCTTCAGGCAGGCGACCTCGTCACGATCGATTGGGGCGCTGAAGTCGACGGCTACTGTTCGGATATCACGCGAACGTTCGCAATTGGAACGCCCGCCGATATCTCCGACGAGCAGAAGCGCATCTACGAGACCGTCCTGGAAGCGCAGAAACTGGCGATCGCGGCGATCGCGCCGGGCAAGAGCGGCAAGGACATCGATGATGTGGCGCGCGAGTATATCGCGTCCAAGGGATACGGCGAAGCCTTCAGCCACTCTCTCGGGCATAGCCTGGGCCGCGCCGTCCACGACGGCCAGGGATTCTCGTCGCGCAGCGATAAGTTCATCCTTAAGCCGGGCATGGTGATGACGGTCGAGCCCGGCATTTACATCGAGGGCATCGGCGGCGTACGCATTGAGGAAGATGTAGTCTTAACTGAAACAGGCTGCCGCGTCCTCACCAGCCTGCCGCGTGAGATGGAGTTTTTAGGGTAAGGGCCTACAAAGCCGCCGGTTCCATAAACTCTTCTCTCCCCTTAACATGGGGCATGTTGAGCATGCCTTCCACTTCGGCCCATCGAGCTGTCTCAAAACGCACCTGCCAGGCGATGGCTCTGCCCTGTTTGTCGCGATATACCGCCATGGCCCGGTCGGCCAGCTGACCGGGGGCGGTGCGCAGGATGGCACAGGCATCGGAGGCGCGGCGGACGTAAGCGACGGCGTGAATGCCAGTCATGCGCCAAAGGTGTCCGCTCTCCAGAACGAGCATGGGTTGAACGACAGCCTTCTCCCGCGGCTCCGGCTTCTGCTTTCCCGTCTGCGCAGGCTGCTGTTTCACTTGTCGAGTTACAGACGGCCGAACGGCAGGCGCAACTGTCCTTGCTGCCACAACCTTCGGCGCGGCAGCCGTTGCGCTTTCCACAGCTTCTGCAGGGAGGGGAGCAATAACTTTCTCAGCAGCCGCCTTTACTGGCGCAGCGGCGCGCTGAGGCTTTGTCGCAGCGCGCGCCTTGACGGCGGCCGCAACCACGGATGCGATACGCGCCTTGGCGGATGATGGCCTGGCCGAGGGTTTCTTCACGACGGCTTTGGGCGACGGCTTCGCTACCGGGGCCATTGCCGGTTCTGGAGTTGGCGTAGTCTTCAATGCCACGGCAGGAGACGCTGCAGGCGCCGGCTTCTCCTTAACAGGTCCAGCAGCAACCACAGTTGCTGGCTTTTCCTTCGCAGCAGCAGTCGATGTTACGGTTGCTGGCTTTTCCTTCGCAGCAGCAGTCGATGTTACGGTTGCTGGCTTTCCCTTCGCAACGCCAGGTGTGGCTGTGCCTACAGCCTTCTCTTTCACTGTATTAGGCGCAGCCGCAGGCTCTGGCCTGGAGTGTGTCCCTCTACGGGATTGTCCGGCAGCGCCTTGCGGCTCAAGCGGAGGAGCAACGGCATCCTTGGTATCAACAATGGCAGCCGTGCTGGCTTTCGACTTGATTGCCGGTGCGGCTTTAGGGGCCGGCGCAGTCTTCGCCTCAAGCGAAGCGCTCGTGGCAGGCGCGACCGCAGCGGCAGGCGAAGCGCTCGTGGCAGGCGGCGTCTTTACGGGATTTTTCTCTGGCTTCGGCTTGGGCGTTGACGCCGGCGGAGTGTCCGCCGTCTTGGGAGCCGCTGGTTTCGGCAGTTTCGGCTCGTCGTCGTTCATGCCCTTCCAACCGGCTTTGATAGCGGGTTCTGCGGCAATCTCCTTGACGGGATCAGTCTTCGCCGTTTTCGGCGTGCGCACTGCCCTGGCTGCGGGTAGAGCCTGGGCCGGAGCCGGTTCTATCGCGACGGTTTGAACCTGGGCAACGGCCGGTGATGCGGGTAATTTGCGGTTGCGCGGCGTTTTCGCCGGCGGCTCTGCAATTTCAATGTTATTCATGGTATCCTGAGTCGTCTTCGCGGCGGTCCTCATCATCAATTCCCTCAACCGGATCCTCTCCGGCACAACCCTTTCTTCATCCTATCCGCACATATGTTCTAAGCACAAACAACAAACCCAGGCCGGCTGTTTCTCCTTGATGCAGTTACACTCCATCTTATACAGATGTTAATTGTGTTAGATAATGGCAGATTTTCCGATAACTGCGGAGTAATAGCAAACATTAGTTTTCCTAAAGACACCGCATTATAGCATACACCTGATTGCGAGTCAATCACGATTTCGAGTCCATTTCGATCTGATTTGTGCAGGTATAATACGGCGCGGAGGAACAGGCTTTATGGAGCAACGCGTCCTGGGGAAGACAGGCATGCGGGTGAGCGTTCTTGGCTTCGGCGGTTCGGAGATCGGTTTCGAAAATGCGCCGCAGGCGGATGTCGATCGGCTACTCGGCAGCGCTCTGGATGCGGGTCTGAATGTGGTCGATACGGCGGAATGCTATATCAACAGCGAGACCTTGATCGGAAACGCGATCGGGAACCGTCGCGACGACTATTTCCTCTTTACAAAGTGTGGTCATGGCGCCCGAAGCGGCATCGATCTGCCCGACTTTGATCCTGACCTTTTACGCCGCCAGATCGATGTCAGCCTTAAGAATCTCAGGACGGACTATGTGGATCTATGGCAGCTGCACAGCTGCGATGAAGCCACATTGCGCGCAGGCGATGTGATCGCGGTCCTGCAGGAAGCGAAAGCCGCGGGGAAGGCTCGCTTCATCGGATACAGCGGCGACAACGAAGAATCGCGCTATGCGGTGGAATGCGGCGCGTTCGACACTCTCCAGACATCCGTGAATATCGCAGATCAGCGGGCCACAACGTACACAATTCCCCTTGCGCAGGAGCGCGGCATGGGCGTGATCGCCAAGCGCCCCATCGCTAACGCGGCATGGTGGAGCGGGACGGAGCCGCCGGCATCGGAATACGCCCGCCAGTACTGGGATCGACTGCAAGTTTTGAAGTATGAGTTCATAACGGCTCAAACCCGCGAGGAGATCGCCGGGATCGCCCTGCGGTTTACGCTGGCTGTGCCGGGCGTGGGTGTTGCAATAGTAGGAACGCGAAATCCCGGACGCTGGCCTGAGAACGCAGCCGTTGCTTCCCTGGGAGGTCTCTCACCGGAGACTTATCATGCAATCCGCTTGCACTGGAACGGGGCAGCGCCAGCGGATTGGGTAACACTGAGGTAGGTGAAAAAGTGAAGAAAACCATTTTAGAGTTAGCGCCCGGCGTGGCATGTTATACCAGGTTCATGATAAACGTCTACCTGGTGGGCGAAGCCGGACGGCCATGGGTTCTGGTGGATACCGGACATCCGGGCGAGGCCTCCCAGATCCTGGATGTCGCCTATCAGCGTTTCGGGCAGCGGAGGCCTGACGCCATCATCCTGACGCATGGCCACATGGACCATGTGGGATCGGCGCGAGCTCTCGCGGATCACTGGAATACGCCTATCTACGCGCACCCGTTGGAGATGCCCTATTTAACAGGCCGCTCGCCCTACCCGGCGCCGGACCCAACAGTTGGAGGAGCATCGTCGTTTATTCCGCGCCTCGTGCCTTCGACGGGCGTCAATCTGGGACCGCGCGTCCGCGAGCTGCAGTCGGGTCTGCTGAAGAGTATCCTCCCTGGTTGGGAGCATATCTTTACGCCAGGGCACTCACCCGGCCACATCGCGCTGTACCGCGCAGAAGACGGCGTACTGCTTGCCGGAGATGCAGTTACGACAGTGGACGTGGAAACATGGCGTGGAATGCTCAGCGGAGCGCAGCAATTGGAGATGTCCCCAGCATTCGCGAATTACGATTGGGATGCCGTGCAAAATTCGATACGCAAGCTGGCCGCGTTGCGTCCGCGCGTGATCGGAGCAGGTCACGGCACACCAATGTCCGGCGATGACGTCGCCGACAAACTGGAGGCGCTCACGAAGGATATGCGCGTCCCGCCGAATGGGCGCTATTCCGTAGTTCCGGCACGAACAGATGCAGCAGGAATCGTCGCGCTTCCGCCGGCCGTGCCGGATCCCGTTGGAAAGGTGTTGCTGGGCCTGGGCATCGGCGCAGGAATAGCCGGAGCCGCCGGGATTGGATTGGCTGTCGCAAAGCGGTGGCGGAAGTGAAGGGGGAGCGGTTTTTCCCGTGTCCCGGCGGTTAACATGAAAGTGGATATAGTGTGCCTTTGCTGCCCTGGCGAATAAATTCACGGGCTGGTAAGGTCACGAGTGCCCAGAGGGCGCCCGCCTGCGCCGACTGAAGATTAGGAGCCAAAGGCTCCTTCTGGAGTGTCCGAAGGCGGGTGCCTTCTGGGCGCTTGTGAACTTATCAGCCCGTGATTTCAATCGCCAGGGCAGGCAGGCCTATAAGAGTCCGTTATCGTTAACCTCGCCTGGCAGTGGAAAACCGTCCGCCCTTCAATCCGTTTCGGAGGCGATCCCTAAAACGTATTCACGCCGGCAACGATATCGCCTTTGCTGGTGGCGGTTACGATGTGGCGCAGGCGGCCGGTGTCGTCTATCTTGTTGAGTGACGAATCGTCGATGGGCGCTCCGCTGTTGTCTTTGCCGTCGGGGCCAACGCTGTAAAGGATGAAGCCGCTGCCGGTCTTTACGTAGCGTATGGGTGTTGACGGGGCAAAGGGATCGGCAGGCAATTCCGGCAGGATCGCCGGGCTGAGGGCCGAGATCTTATCGGGATAGTCGCCGTTGGATTTGCGGAATGCCTGCAGGCCGAGTTGCACGATCATGATGGCGTTGTCTGCCCGGTTAGCGTCGAACTTGACCCGGAAGGTGGGATCGCCACTGGCTTCCATCTGATCGAGCCCTTTGTCGTGCACGGGCGGTTTGGTGGGAGCGACGAACGGTTTGTGCGCGCTTTCGATGGCCTTGCTCATGTAGGCGACATACAAATCGAGCACGGATTTCTTCGTCGGCGGATGTCCCCCAAATGCCGAATTCTGCATAAAGCCGGCCCACTGCGCTTCGTCGGCCATAAGCTCAAGCGCGGATGCCTCAGACGAAATCAGCTCTTCCTTGAGGACGGCGGCATACGACGGCCGGTTCGCCTCGATTTTCTTCAGCCGCGCGGCCAGGTCGATTGCCGCAGGAGCGTCGAGATGCGGGATGGCGTCGGCAAGCGGCTTGCGACCGATCGATTCCACCGCATTGCCCACCAGAGTCTGGATAAGGGGGCCGTTCTGCGTCATTTTGATGCCGAGATCCACGGCGTCCAGCGCGGAGATCGCAGCTTCGGGCCACTTTCCTTGATTTCCCTGCAATTCACTCCGAAAGCGCAAAAGGCGGCCAAGCGATCGGAAGGCTGAGAACGAGCCGAAGTCGATGTCGAACGTGCGGATGGGCGGCGCCTGGAAGGGGTACTTTTCCGCTTCGCGGCAGAGCTTCAGCGCTTCGGCGTTCTTATCGATGATCTCCTGCTTATCGCTTGCCGAGAGCGCAAGGTCGGGGTTGTCGAACCGGACATCCTTGACGGCCTCGATAGCGCGGACATAGTAGTCGTACGCGTTTGGCGAAGGAGGCGTGGGGGTCGGGATCGGGATCGGCGGGGTCGGAGTCGCCTCAGCTGGCTTGTTAGCCGCCGCGATCGGCGCAGGCTTCGTATCGGCAGCTTGAGCGCCTGGTATTGCAATGAGGCCCGCAGCAACGGCGGGGAGCAAACGGCAAAGTCGTGGCATGAGGCCGCTAAAGATCACGGCTGCCCTCCTTCGGTACGGCAAGCCACGGCGTAGCGCGCTGCCAAACAGTGTCATCAGTCTACCAGACAGAGGCGCACAACGCAACAGACGTGCTTGAATCGCCCGCCTGCGGGTTATTAATGAAGCCCATCATAATGTGAAAGCTCTAAAGGTAGACTATGCTGCTTAATACCTCTGCACAACGATATGGAAAGATCACACTCTGGGCAACGGTCGCGATCTGTGGAATCGCTGCCGTCGCTGCGGTGTGGTACAGGCATGCAACTGTAATCGATCGTCCGGGATTTATTGACCATGCCTCGCCGGGGGATCTGAAGGCGGCAGGCAAGGATGCCCCGGCAATCGGGGCTGCGGATACGGCATTTGGGCTTGCGCTGCTGCAAAATCTGGCGAAGAAGCCGGGAGAGAATGTCTTTATCTCGCCGTTCAGCGTGTCCCAGGCGCAAATGCTGGCGCTTAACGGGGCGGGCGGGAAAACATACGACCAGATCGCGGCCGCGCTCCATACGCCATCAATCCCCCTTGAAAAGCTGAATGCCGCGAATGCTATCCTGCTGTCGGGCCTGCAGGCTCCGGACCCGAAGGTGACGATTTCGGTCGCCAATGCGCTCTGGATCGACCATGCCTATCAATTCGATCCTAAGTATCAGCAGCGATGCATGGATTACTATGGAGCGGCCACCGAATCCCTCGACTTCTCATTGCCGGCCTCAACAGATCACATCAATGGCTGGGTGAGCGATCACACGAAGGGGCGTATCCCCGAACTCGTCAGCGAAGGCGATGTGAAAGGGAGTGTCGCGATTCTGACGAATGCCGTCTATTTCCATGGAACGTGGAGCGTCGAATTCGACGCATCGAAGACGACCGATTCGCAATTCTGGGCAAACGAATTGACGGCAAAACCGATCAAAATGATGTCCAATGACAATGATTACGGGTATCTCCATACAGATGATTTCGACGCAGTGCGCCTGCCATACGGTAAGGGGCGCATTGCGATGTACGTTTTCCTGCCGTCACGAAAAGATGGGCTGGATAGCCTGATCGGATCGATCACGCCTTCGAAATGGTCAGACTGGATCGCTCAAATGCATAAGAGGGACACACTGGTTAACCTGCCGAGATTCACGGTAAGCGAGAAGGTCGATCTGACTGATCCTCTAACTGACCTTGGCATGCCCATTGGCCCTGGAGCCGACTTTAGCCCGATGGGCTTGCCGGGCGCATACATCCACAAGGTCATGCACAGTACGTTCCTTGAAGTGAATGAAGAAGGCACAACAGCAGCAGCAGCGACGGCCGATATTATGACTATGTCGGCACGAGAGCCACTGAACATCGTCGTCGATCACCCGTTCCTCTGCGCGATCCGCGACGACCAGACCGGAGCCCTCCTGTTCGTTGGGGCTATCCGTGATCCGAAAACGAAGTGACGCGGGCGATCAGCACGCCAGCGACCGCTACGATCGAATTTACCACCACATTTACCGGAGACACAACCACCATGTCCGCCAATCATGATAATGGAGTGATAACAAGGCCAAGCCCCTATTCAGTTACGGACCTTGTCGAGCGCCTTATCGAGGCGTTCCAATCACACAACCTGCAGATTTTCGCCCGCATCGACCAGCGAGAGGCCGCCCGCGGACACGGTCTCGATATGCCCCCAATGGAGCTGCTACTCTTCGGCAACCCGGCAGCAGGCACGCCCCTCATGATCGTCCACCCCTCTCTCGCCATCGACCTGCCGCTCAAAGCGCTCGTCTGGGAGGATTCGGAGGGTGCGGTATGGCTGAGCTACAACAATCCTGTTTATCTGAAGGAGCGGCATGGATTGGCGGAGACGCCGTTTCTGGCGGTTGTGGGGTTGATGGAGGCGGTTGTTGGGGCGAAGGAGACGGAGGAAGAATAGTTCGGTAAGACGGTATAGGAAAACTTACGACTGTATCTACAGGTGGATAGCGGGAGCTATTCTGTCTAGCGTTAATGCTGGAACCAGAAATGTTTCCCATTTGATGATCGCGAACACGATCCTCCCTGTTTATCATCAGGCTGGCCCCACGACACCTGCTCAATCTTGCCACAATGGTTGCAGCGAAATGTGCGCGCTGCCGAAGCATTCTTGAACCAAGAATGCCGTCCATCCCGTGATCGGCTACACGTACCTCCGACGTTACTGCTGGGATCAGAAGACGATGTGGTGTTCACCAACATATCGCAGTTATTGCAACGGAACTGAGCCATAACTAGTTGCTTCTTTGTAATTAAGTATCGAATTAATTTTCGGAACAGGCAGACATATTATATCATCGCGAACCATTGAAATCAATCCGTAACAAGCACGCCATGGTGGATGTAATTCGATATCGCCGTTGAGGGGTGGCTTGTTCAACCGACTGGCCAACGGCTTCTCGCTGAACACGCGCAGAAAAGGCGTTTCTCCCTGGAACGAAGGCTACTGTTTTCTATATCCGATAATTATTGAGACTGAGCATGTCCGAATTCGTCAGCTTTAGTTGCGAACCACGCTGGCACTCCACCCCGATATCGGTCAACAGGGTAGGAAGCCCCACAATGGCGAGGACGGGGAATTCCTGGTCCAAAAGCCATGCCATTTGGACCGCTCGCGATGTCAATCCGTGCACGGCTCCAATTTCTTGAATACGTTGCGCTAAATCAGCATTCGCCGGAAGCTGCCATCGCTCTACCCACTCCGGGCGCATGCTCGCCAGCGCATCTGCGTCTTTGAAAACACACTGTCCCAGTGTGTAATCTCCGGTGTGGGCAAAGACGGCCAACCCTAATTCATTGACGACCTCTTTGATCGTTGAATCGAATGGAACATACTCAGGCCACAAAGGCCAGGCCGAGACAAACAAGCTCAGTTCTGTCGTGACTAGAGCGGCGATGCCCTGCCCCACGACTTTCAGGGCATAAGAGTGAGCGTCCCGGATACGGTCCGCCGTCCAGTTCCTGAGGCCCAGCGCTCGTATGCGTCCGGAGGCAATTTCCTGGCCCAGCGCATCGATGACGGCTTCAAACCTGAGAGCAGGTCGGTCGTCCAGATATACCAGGTCTAGGTAATCCGTTCCAAGCAGCTGGAGGTCCATACTGATATCTTGATGAACTGCCTCGGAGCTGAAGCGATCGATGGATTGCCGGGTTGCGTCATCCCAGTCATCGTGGCAGATCTGTGTACAGATGAAAAACTCGTCGCGAAAACCGTACCTGCGCAGCCAATCCCCCGTTGCCCGGCGGCTATGCGTTTCGCCTCCCTCGCCATGAAGATGGATGGCATTGCCGCCCAGCCGGTGATATTCGTCCAGACTGGCCTCATGGATATCGGCTTCTGACGACGACGGAGCGCTCATAAGATTGCTCAGGCTTCGTCCCAACGAAGGAACGTCAATCTGTCGAAGTGGCATATGCTCCTCCAATCCTATTGAAATCGCAGGTTTCTAAACGATAGCAGAATATAGGGCAATCAATGTCTCAATTGCACCGGCAGGTCAGGCATTACGGTTCAATGTGAACACTTTTACCGAGTTACATTGCGGTTGAATGCGTAGAACGCGGCGGACAGAGTTACGACGGCAATCCCTGCGGCGGCGAGGAACCCGTTTACAATGGTATGCCACTGCCAGCCATAAGTTGTGAGGGCGCGCAGGGCTTCTAGAACATATGTGACCGGGTTCAGAATAACGGCTGTACGATACCAGCCGGAGAGCAGGTTCAGCGGAAGTTGCGCCGTGGTGATGAACGAAAACGGAAAGAACAGCACGAACGCCGACTGCGTTGCGCGCTGGTTGCGGGTGAGAAGCGCAATCGTGAGGCCTACCCCACTCCATGCCATACCGAACAACGCGCCTAAAAGCAGCAGCAACGGCAGCCCGGCGAACCCGGTAACGAACCGCCCGCCGAGAAGGACTATGGCCAAAACGACCAGAAGCATCTGCGCCATCACGCGAACACCGACGGCGAGAAGCTTTCCCAGGAGAAGCGACATGGGATGGATGGGCGTAATTTTGAGCCGGTCAAAATAACCGGAGGTAATGTCCACGACAAGGTCGATCCCGGCATCGCCCGATGAGAAAAAGACCGCCTGGAGAATGGCCACCGGCGCGTAAAATACGAGATAACTGCCGGCATTGAAGCCGGGCATGTGACGCAAATTGGCGAATGCTCCGGCATTGACCACGAGAAAGAAGAGGGGCATGAACAGAGACGGGATCAGTGCAGGCAGTGGCCGCAATGACTGCTTCAGCCCGCGCACGAACAGGTAGCCAGTTTGCTGGAAAAATCTAAGCATGGATTATCGCCTCCCCTGGACAAAGGGATCGGTTCCCTGCACCAGCGCAGACTCGTCCTCTTCTGCCGGAGAACGGCCAACGACCTGGATAAACAGGTCATCCAGGGTGGCGTTTGGCTTATCCACCTTTGCCTTTAGCTCTTCCGGCGTCCCTTCCATGAGAAGTTTCCCCTTGTTGATGAAGGCAATCCGTTGACACAACGCCTCAGCCTCCTCCATGTAGTGCGTCGTCAGGAAGAGTGTGGTGCCGTGGTCTTTATTCAACCCTTCCAGATACTCATAAATGACGCGACGCGCCTGAGGATCTAGTCCCTGTGTGGGTTCATCCAGAAATAGGACGCGCGGCTGATGCATAAGCACCCCGGCGAGATCGAGGCGGCGGCGCATGCCGCCGGAGTAGCTGTTGACCCATTTATCGGCGACTTTCGACAACCCCACGGCTTGAAGGAGTTCATCTGCGCGCGCCTTTGATGCTTTGGGGGTCAATCCATATAGCACGCCGAGGAGCTGCAGGTTTTCCCAGCCGGATGCCATCGAGTCAAGACTGATGTCCTGCATGGCAAAACCGATAGACCGGCGAACCTCATCGGGCTGCGTCTCGACATCGTAGCCTGCGACGAATGCCGCTCCGCTTGTTTTAGCAAGAAGCGTTGACAGGATCCGCATGGTGGTGGATTTGCCAGCTCCATTCGGACCGAGAAAACCGAACACCTGCCCGGCCGGCACAGTGAGTGATATATTATCTACGGCGACGAAATCGCCGTATCGCTTCGTTAAGTTTTCGATCCGTATTGACGCGTCGTTGGTCATAGATTCCCTGTCTAACGAAGCCGCAACCAATGCAAAGGCTCCTCGCAATGAGAAACCGTCGAGGCGGCATCGTGGGCGTATCTTACCACGACAAATGGCTTATGATGGTATTGTGATGCGCATACCATCCGATATATGGGAGAACCTGCTGTGGGAGAAACCGCTGCTCGTTGATCCGGATCATGGTAGAGGATCAGCGGGAAGCCAACACGATCCAGGAGCACTTCATCCATAATCCAGGCTGCCGGCTCATCCCTCATCTGCGATTCGCTCAAGCACAGTGAGCCGGAGCGTCTGCCGCAGAGAAAAGCCTACTTTGGTATAAAGCGCGATGGCCGATGGGTTCTCGCTGAACACGTGCAAGAAGGGTGTCTCTCCTCTATCGGCAATCGCCTGAGACACGGTCAGGACCAGGTCTGCTGCGTACCCTCTTCCGCGATATTCAGGATGGACACAGACCGCGCTGACTTCGGTGAAGCCTTCGATGCGCATACGCTGGCCGGCCATAGCAACGAGCTGTCCATCTGCACGAACTCCAACGAAGCCGCCAAGCTCATGCGTGCCGGTGTTGAACGGCCCTGGGTGCGTGAGTTCCACCAGCGCCAGCATATCCGGGACATCGGAAGCTTCAAGAGGAATGATAGGAGTATTGCCTGAAGGGGCGATGTCGGCAGTCCTGACCATCTGTTTCAGGCTGCCCATGGCGTTGATATTGAATGCGGCGAATGGAGGGACTTCGTCGAGTGTGAAGAGCGCAACGCGATCTCCGGGAGCGACGAGGCGTTCAAGGGATTGAAAGCTTGCGGGCGACATATCCAGGGTTGCGGCCAGCGGCCCGATGCGGACCGGATATCGACGCGCGAGGTCGTCTCCTTCCGACAGAACTCTATGCCTGGTCGTAAGCGCTTCCCAGATCACATGGTCGAGTGGATGCGGTGAGTGGCCGATTTCTTGCTTTCGGGCGCTTGCATTTGACATTGATGGCGCTCCTGATTGCGGCGACGATCAGTGATTAGTCGCTTGTGGCTGTAGAATAGTTGGCATTGACGATATTGGACGAACATCATCAATAATGCGTCAATATTTCGACGCACGAATATAGGATTATAGCATTCGAGCACGCAATTCTCTTCTCAAGTGGCTCATTTGTAATATCACAGTATCATTTGGGTAAGAAGTACGCTGCCGAGCGAGCATATTGCAGGATACAGTACAAGCCGGCTTGAACGTAAATGCTGCCTCGAACGAGGCTTCGACCTGGCGAGTCAGGGGAAGCAGCCGCGGGTTTCCGCATTATATACTCAGGAGGGATAGAAAAGTGTCGGCGCTAGAAAATGAGAATAAAGGAGAGACCCTACAGGTGTCCTCCGATAGAGCAGCGGTGCGAACGGCATCGCAATCTGTGGGCGCAATTGCTATCGGGGCTCTGGCGGTGGGCGCCTTTGCAGTGGGAGCGCTGGCTATTGGGACAGTAGCCGTTGGCGCATTTGCCGTAGGTCGTCTGAGTATCGGCAAGTCACGGATTCGATCGTTGGAGATTGACGAACTGACGGTCCGGCGCCTGCGTGTCGAGGAGTTGGACATCACCGGAAGCATACCGGAAACCGGCACTGCGGATGAAGTCGAATGAGCCCCGCTGGTAAGGGATCGCGGCCAGGGCGATCACCCGAGATCCCCCATCAAACCGCATTCTCCGTCTAGTTGTATGTCCTGACGTAGAATGCGCGATTGCCCATGTCGGGTGTAGATCCGCTCTCGCTTTCGGCGCTCTCCGCTATCCTGAAAGATAGAGCGGCAGCGCGTACTCCATGCAGCGTCCATGAGGCCTCACGCTCCGTTTTCGATTGCTCTAAAACGACCGTCGTCCCCTGCGGCCCCGTAAGCAGGGAGACACGATCGCACATCTGGAGCATCAGCCAGAACCCATGTCCGAACGATCCTGCCGAGCTGTAGCCTCGATCAAGGGTGGACTGCGGCAGTGTGTCCAATGATATTCCTGTTCCCTGATCTGTAACCCAAACCTGCACAAAATCGGCGCCGTCGGTCCGTACAATCGCCTGGCCGCCGCCCCCATGGGTGATCGCGTTCATACCGGCTTCACTGGCGCTCGTAGCCAGATCCTGTACACGCTCTTCACTGAAACTGCATCCCCGTGCCGCGCTGACCGCCGCATAGCGCAAGGGGCCAGGCCCTTCTTTCCGGTTAAGCGGGATAACTTCACCGACTTTGGTGAGAGGCGACGGCAGATCGGCCTCCGTATCGCATAGGGCAAGCCTCCCTTCCGTTACCGATGCGAGAACATCCTTGAGAAATACCCGCTGCTGGACAGCGGCATCGCGGGCCGCCTCTGCCAAACTTAGATTTTCAGCCTCCGCCGCCTCGCGCTGCCGCAGATAACGCCCCACGAAACCGATAGCGACAGCAATCAGGACGGCAGCGATAAGAGAGGCAAGGACACCCCAGATACGCGCGCTTACTCCCGCAGAATCTGCAGACAGAGTGCGCTCAGCCAACAGCCGCTGCTCATCTGCCTGCATGAGATCGATGATGTCGCGCGCCTGATCCATCGACGCCTTGCCCTCTCCCGTATTCACAACCGCCAGCGCTGAAGCGCTACCCGATAGCCGGCGCAAAGTTACGGTATGATCCAGCTCCGTCAGTTTCTGCAGGACAGCGGCTTGCAGCGCATCGAGACGATTAAGCTGGCGAGTGTCGCCCTGAAGCAGTCGGCGCAGGGTTTGTATGTCTTTGGGCGCAGCAATTTTTCCATTCTGGTAGGGGGGCAGATACTCGGGTTTGCCCGTGAGCAAGTAGCCTCGCTGGCCCGTTTCGGCGTCTCGCAAATCGGAAAGGATGGAATTTAAGGCATTGATCACCTGATAGGTGTGGATCACTCTTCTGTCGTTATTAAGGAAGCGCTGCGTGGAGTTGTAGGACAACATTCCGATAGCCGTCAATAGGATGAGCGTCAGTAGCAGACTGCACGTCGCTACGCTATCGAACGCGGAGCGAAGCTGGAATGGTTGTTTCATGGCGTTTCTGGCGGAGATGCGCAGCGGCAAGCTCCATATTACTCCGTCTTCTTAAATCGGACTTAATGGGGGAATAAGGCCAAAACCATTTTACCCAAAGCAATAAGGCAGGCAATCTACAAAGATCGCCTGCCCTATTGTATCCGTTATTCAGTTTTGCTTCCGCTATTGAGTTGTGTCTGCCGCTATGCTGTTGTCAATTCTGCAGATCCGGCGGGGCAGGGAGGACTACTTAATCTTTCCGTCCCGCCGGAACTGTTGCGTATATACCGCTGAGCCGGGGTGGCTAAACATGAGGCATTTGGGCCGGCGATAATTTTTGAGGATGGGCTGCCGCAGAGGATGCCGTTTGCCATGTCCGGACCGCACTTGAAGACGCGTGCTGTTCGCTGCTTCGAGTTGGACTGCGGTTCGGACACGGCCGGTTATAGGCGGCATAGATGTCGCAGGATGCCCAAAATCCTTTTAGCGACTTCGGAAGGTGAGACACTTGGATCCCTCGCCATTCCATAATAAAGCGTTCGCTCGCGGCAGAAACCGGACATATCTTCAAAAAACTTTTTGAAGATATTTTTTGCAGCCGTTATGCCCAGCGCACCTTCTCTGAAATCGGGCGGCGCTCGCCCTTCGGCCATGTGATATTGGGCCAGCCCAGGAAGAAGAAGCCCAGCAGACGCGCCGGCGATTCAAGGCCACAGAGTTCGGCAACGCGCGGATGCATGAGCGGAAACTTGGAATTCCACATTCCGGCTAGCCCGAGCGCAGATGCAACCAGGTGCAGGTTCTGCACAGCGCAGGCAACTCCCATTGCTTCTTCCTCTTCGGAGATCAGGTATGTGCCGTCCGCTCGCAGCGTCGGCGACACACCGATGGAGATCCAGACAGGCGCTTTCCATGCGCGCTCGCGGTAATTCTCAAGCGCGCTCTCCTGGAACCGCTCGCCGGTGAAGTCCAGCTTATACGCTTCGCCGAACGCATCGGACAGCGCCGACCGGCTATCTCCCGTGAACACGGTGAAGCGCCACGGCTCCGTCTCGTCATGGCTCGGCGCCCAATTTGCGGCTTCCAAAAGCTTCTCGATCAGCTCACGGTCAACCTCATCCGGCTTCAGGCGCGCGAGGCCAAGGCTGCGACGGGTTTTGATGGCATCGATCAATATGTCTACATCAGGCTTTGCGATGGTGTTCTGTGTCAATCCCTCAGTCTCCTAAATGTCGGCCGTACAATGGCGACACCTTTTGTCGGAAATAATTATGGAAGCAATGGGGCTGAGTTGTCAAATAGATGGCTCGGATGGCGCCTCAGAACCTTTCACAAAAATGTCCGTCTATTATGTACCAACAAACAAGAGCGCCCGGATGCAGGAGATATTCACCTATGCGATATGTGATCTCGGCAATTGCAGCGATTGCGCTGTTCGGCGCGCCATTGCCGGCCGCGCCGGACCAGCAGCCGGCGAAGTGGGCGCCCGGCGTGATTATCCCTTCACCACCTCCACCTCCTTCGTCGAACGCTCTCGATGACTTCCATAAAGCCTACACGCTGGAGATGGAAAAGAGTGTCATCGACAAGCCCGGCGCCAAGCTCACCCTGCAGCAAAAAAAGCGAATCCTGGAGGATAACCAGGAAACAATCGATTCCATCCACATCGGCCTCTCGCATGAGTATATGCCTCCCGCAAACCGCTCGTTTGCGACGAGGAACACGCACTCGGTGGAGGAAAGAAGCCTTGGCAATCTGCTGAAATTAGCCGCCGATACACGCCGTGAGGAAGGCGATTGGTCAGGCTCGGCCCGCAGTGCCCTGGACGATATTCATTTCGGATTAAAAATCGAGAATCAAGCTGATGGGATGGGGTATTTGAGTGGTCTCATATGCGAAATATACGGACGTGAGGCCCTCTGGAGCGCAATCGACCACCTTCCCGGCCCGGAAGCGCATGCTGCCGGCGCGGAATTGTCCGCGTGGACGTCGAAGAGGCCAACCTACACCGATCTCCTCCAAAACGAGAAGTGGGCGCACCAGGCCTCGTTCATAGAAATGTTTGAGAAGGCAAAGCCGGCCGACATGGCCGTGATTCAAAAGGACCTGGGCATTAAAGATCCACACGATTTGTTCGATCTATACACGGCGAAAATCGACGCCTGGATCGCGTCATCACGGCAGCCATTCGCCACCCGTGCCGTTCCGGATACCACGGATAAGCTCTCGACGATGATCATTCCCGATCACCGCCGCGGCCTGTTTCGCTACGATGATTGCCGCGCTCAGGACGGACTGCTGATCACTACCCTGGCCCTTCATGCATATTACGCAGAGCACAAGAGCTATCCGGATACATTGGACGCTCTTGTGCCGAAATATTTGAACGCGGTTCCTGCCGATCCGTTCAGCAAAGGCGAAACACTGCGATATAAGCCCACAGGGTCGGCATACCGCCTCTACAGCATTGGCCCTGACGGCATCGACGACGGCGGCACAGCCATCCATAACCCAACGTTCAAACCGGATACTCCCGAGGGACAGCGCGCTATTGTATCCCCCGCTCTCAACAGCAAAGGTGATATTGTTGCCGGGGTCAACTTGTAATCTTATGGTAAACTCTCGGCAAACAAACTTGATGAGGAGAGTGACACTGTGGCCACATTGATTGAAAACCCGACGATAATTGCCGCGGCGGGTAACAAGCCGAAGATCATTGAGGAATTTATCGGAGGCGTCAATTCCGGCACGAGCGCCGTGAGCATTGCGCGGATGACGAGTCCGGGTGGATGGGAAGAGCCTGGCCAGACGCCGGAATTTGACGAATACACTGTTGTTCTTCGCGGCTCACTGCGGGTGACATCGCGCGACGGACATATCGATGTCGAGGCGGGCCAGGCAGTTATCACCCCAGCCGGCGAGTGGGTCCGTTACAGCACTCCCAGTTCCGAAGGCGCGGAATACATCGCCGTATGCCTTCCCGCATTCGCCCCGAACATCGTTCATCGGGATGAATAAGGTTTTATCATTGTGAGAAAACCATGAAAGCACAGTTTGCCGTCTGCTGCCTGCTGCAATCCGCAACTATATCAATGGTTGCACTTCCGGCTTCCGCAAAAGGGGCATTGATCGTGCCGGGGCATGCGGTCGGCTCATTGCGTCTGGGGGCTCGCGATGCCGTGCTCCAGAAGCTCGGCCATGCTCTGCCCAAGCACGAAGGCGATACGGCGATGGGGCGCACATGGACGACGTACAAATCGAATAACGGATCTCATTCATTGTCGGTATACACGACACGAGACGGAACGGGATTAATTACAACCATTTGTCAGGTTCGAATCGATTCCCCATACTTCCATACCTCGCAAGGCGTGCATGCCGGAGACAATCTTTTGCGTATTCTACGAGTCTTTCCTCACGCAAGACTTGCATCGCGCTTTACCGCGTCAAATAAGCGAGTGGATCTGTACGACGACAAGAAGAACGGTATTGCCTTTGAATTCAAACCGGCGGCTGACGCATCACAGGAACGATGCATAGCGATCCTGATTCATCCTCACGGCAAAAGCGTGACCGAAGAGTACTCGTCCGAATACGAAGACCTTGACGATAAGCCGGCCTGATAGATCCTTCCGGAATGTGTGGTGTTTAGTCAAGCCTTGTAGTGTATCCGAAACGCTATGGAGCGTGCTTCTGATGATAACGTAATTGTCCTGGGCTTTTTCCTGCCGCCCGCTTTATGTGGCGGCTGAGATGGCTGGCTGAGTCGTAGCCGCACATGCTGGCGATTGTTTCCAGTATGAGGTTGGAACTGCGCAGCAGATCGATGGCGTGGCGGACCCGGACATCTTGCAGGTAAGCCATGGGGGATTTGCCGCGTCCCAGCACAAACTGGCGGCGCAGGGCCGATGGCGATGCTCCGATCTCTCGGGCGACGTCGGTGATCTGTAGTTTCGATGCGAACCGCTCATCCATGATTCGGGCGGCTTGGCTGACGAGTTTTTCTGTCTCCGGCTGATGCCGGCTCTGCCGGGCGCGCTCAATGGCGATATCGAGTTGGCGCAGCAGCAGGGCCAGCATCTCCTTCCGATGCCCCGAATCCATCCGGCATTCACGCACGATTGATGCGAAGATCCGTTCCATCTCCCCATCCGCGTCGTCCATGTTTTGTATCGGCCAGGGATGGACAGATGGCGCATCGATCGTCACATGATAGTTGCTGTACGCGGTACGGGCAATCTCGGAGTGCGCCGTCAGCGGCGGGGTCGCCAGCATCGTGCCAGGCTCCATCTCGTACCAATCCGAGCCGACCGTGCCGCGAATATTCCCACTTCGGTAATATACCAGTTCCCACTCCGTATGGTGGTGCAATGGGAAGTCCCGCCCCACAGGCGCTTCGTATGTGCCCGCCGATGTGATTCTCATCGAAACGTGGTCGTTTTGTGCAAGAGACGTGGCGATTCGTGCATTGTCGCTCACTTTGTCATCCCTTAGAATAGAAGCAGATTTTAACCTATTGTAGCCGGTGTGCGCGGTTTATGCAATCACACCGGCAGGATGAAAACTCATGAGTAAACCGAAGATCGGCTTTGTGGGTGTGGGCGGCATGGGACAGTGCGCCCACCTGCGTAATTACGCATCGCTTGATATATGTGAGGTAGTCGCCATCTCAGAGCTTCGGCCGGAGCTTGGCAGGCGAGTGGCTGAGAAGTATGGCGTGCCCAATATCTATCCCGATGCTCAGACGATGCTGGCGAACGAACAGCTCGACGGCATTGTGGCATCGCAGCCATTCGACCGTCACGGGCAGATTTTCGCGCCGCTTTATCAAAACGGCATCCCGGTGTTCACGGAGAAACCGCTTGCGGGCAATATTGCCGTGGGCGAGCGACTGATGCACGCGCTGTCCGAAGGCGGATCATGGCACATGGTGGGCTATCATAAGCGCAGCGATCCGGCGACTATCGCGGCAAAGGCCGAGATCGACAGGCTGAAGCAGACCGGAGAGTTGGGCGCTCTGAAGTATGTCCGAATCAGCATGCCCCCCGGCGACTGGATTGCAGGCGGCTTCTACGATATGGTTCACAGCGGCGAGCAAGTTCCGCCGATGCCTCCCGATCCCGAGCCGATCGACATGGACACCGAAACTTACGGCCAGTATCTGTCATTCGTCAACTACTATATCCATCAGGTGAACCTGCTACGGCATCTTTTCGGCGCAAATTACGAGTTCACCTACGCCGATCCGTCGGGGGTCCTGGTGGCCGCGCAGAGTGTCGAAGGCATTCCAGGCGTGATCGAGATGGCTGCCTATCAGACATCGATAGATTGGCATGAGACCGCGCTGGTTACCTTCGAACGCGGCTATGTCCGTCTGGCGCTGCCCGCGCCCGTGGCGCTGAACCGTTCAGGACAGGTAGAGTTCTTCCGTGATCCCGGCAACGGAACGCGCCCTGAAACGATCATCCCTGCGCTTCCGTGGGATCATGCGATGCGGCAGCAGGCGCGTAACTTCGTCCTGGCTATAGAGGGAAAAATTGCCCCGCCATGTGATGCCGCGGAGGCGCTGGAAGACCTGAAAGCGGCTCGCCAGTATATAAGGTTGTGGAAGGGAAAGTAACGACCATGCCGGTTAAATTCCGAAAAGAGTTGATTGCTTCTGAGAACTTCGAAAGCGCCGGAGTGTTCGATGTAGACGGCGACGGCGTCCTAGATATCGTCTCAGGCGGCTTCTGGTACAAAGGGCCGGACTTCCGGTATCGTTACCCGATCGGCGCCGTGGCGCGGCATGATGATTACTATGACGACTTCAGCACCATTCCGCTCGATGTCAACGGCGACGGCCGCATGGACTATATCACCGGCGGCTGGTGGGGCAGCACACTTCGGTGGCGCGAGAATCCGGGTGAGTCAGGAAAGCCATGGCCGGAACACATAATAGCGACCGTCGGCAATGTCGAGACGACACGCGCGTGGGATGTGGACGGCGACGGCGAACTTGAGATCGTGCCCAACACGCCCGGCCATGCGCTGGCCTACTACAAGGCGCAGCGCGATTCCGGCGGCAACGGTACAGGCGATTTCAAAGGGACGCTGGTCTATTCTCAGGCGCAGGGTCATGGCCTGGGCTACGGCGATATCGACGGTGACGGAGTGGGCGAGTTTGTCCTGCGCAATGGGTGGCTGAAGCGGCCCGAAAACGGCGGGGGTGAATGGACGTTCCACCAGGAATTCGATCTGGGTTGGGATGCAAGCGTGCCGATACTCGTGGTGGATGTGAACGGCGACGGCATCAACGATTTGATCGTCGGCGGCTCGCATTCCGACGGTCTATCGTGGGTTGAGCAGCGGATAGAGAACGGTCAGCGAACCTGGATCAAGCATCCGATCGACCCATTCAACTCCGAATACCATGACCTGCACTGGGTGGATATCGACGGCGACGGCGAAAATGAGCTTGTAACCGGCAAACGATACCTGGCACACCCCAACGGCGGCGATCCCGGCAACTGGGACGACCTTGGGATCTACTACTTCAAGTGGACGGGCGAAGGCTTCGCCAAGCAAGTAATTTCCTACGGCCCGCTCGGAGTTGGCGCAGGCTGCGGCATCCACTTCGCCATCGCCGACCTGAACGGCAATGGACGCCTGGATATCGTCGCGCCCGGCAAGGACGGCCTGCACGTGTTCTGGAACGAAGGAGTTTAAGATGGGCAGCAAGAAGATCGCGATGATCGGCGCGGGAAGCGTCGTGTTCTGCAAGACACTCATGAGCGACATCCTGGCGACGCCGGCGCTGGCGGACAGCGAATTCGCCCTGATGAGTCCCACGGAATCCAAGCTGCGCCGGATGGAAGCGTTCGGTCAGCGGATGGTCAGGGACAACGGGCTGCCCGGTAAAGTCTGGGCCACGACGGACCGCCGCGAGGCGCTCAAGGATGCGGATTTCGTGGTCGTCATGATCCAGGTCGGCGGCTTCGATTCCTATGGCGCGGACTATGAGATCCCGCTGAAGTACGGCGTCGATCAGTGTATCGGCGACACCCTTGGCCCCGGCGGAGTCTTTCGCGGCCAGCGCCACATTCCCGTACTGGTGGATATCGCGCGAGACATGGGTGAAGTCTCAAGTCCTAACGCCGTCATGCTGCAATACGCCAACCCGATGGCCGCCAACTGCCTGGCGCTCGGTCGCGTGACCGACATCCCATTTGTCGGCCTATGCCATGGCGTGCAGACGACACTTGACCTGATCGCCGGATACTGCGAGGTGCCCAAGGAGGAAATCACGTTCACCTGCGGCGGCATCAATCACATGGACTGGTTCCTGCGCCTGGAACACAGGGGGCGCGATCTGTACCCACAACTTAAGGAGCTTTTCGAGCGCCCCGAGTACTACAAGAACGAGAAGGTGCGCGGCGAGGTCTTCCGCCACTTCGGCTACTTCATGACCGAGTCCACCGGCCACCTCTCCGAATACCTGCCCTGGTTCCGCAAGGACCAGAAAGCCCTCGATCTCTACTGCGACGAACCGGGATTCGGCGGCGAGTCGGGCGCCTATTACAAATGGGGGAAGGTCATGGCCGAGAAGTACGCGGCGATCGATCCGCTACAGTTCGAATCGACGGCGATCGAGAGCCGCAGTGTCGAATACTGCTCCTATATCATCGAAGCAGTAACGACCGGCAAGCCCTTCAAGTTCATGGGCAATGTTCGCAACGACGGCTACATTACCAACCTGCCCGCCGGCTGCTGTGTGGAGGTGCCCACCTTTGCCGATGACACCGGCCTGCATCCCACTGTGATCGGCGCTCTGCCCCCACAGTGCGCGGCGGCCTGCCAGACCAACATCAACGTGCAGACACTCTGCGCCGAAGCCGCCCTCACCGGCGATCCCGAATACCTCGTACATGCCCTTGCTATGGACCCGCTGACAGGCGCAGTGCTGACACTCAAAGAGATCCGGGAGATGACCTCAGAGATGTTGGAGGCCCTGCGCCCCTACCTGCCGCAGTTCGCCGGAAAGACCATCCGAAGTGTGCCGACGATCAATATCCCAGCCGACACTGTCGCAGTCGATGTTCCGCTCGACCCGGCCCTGGCGATCGGCAAACGCTTCGGAACGTTGATAGAGCAGAAGACGGAGACCATCAAGAGAGGCTGAAGGTTGCTGCCTGGGTAAGGCAACAGCGATTTGAAGGGACTAATGTCTTAATGCAGCATTATCGAGCATTTTATCCTCTGTAAGTTGAGTCTTTTGATGGCTTATAAGGGATTGACAGGAGCGCGAACCTGTTTTATGAAAGATTTCGCGCTCCTGTCAAGGATTTAAATGCCGGCAGTTACGCCGGCGCCATGTCGTCTGTTATTGCGCGTTCACAATCTCGTAAGTGCTCAGAGCTCGGTTGAACATGCGCACATTATCGATCAGCCCGGAGTAGTACACGCTCGCGATTGGCAGGGAGCCAAGCAGCACAGGAGACGTGTTGCTCATATTCGGCGATGCCGACGCAGCGCCAGTAGCATCCAGAACGCCATCGACGTATACTTTCAGTGTCGCCCCGGTCCGCACGACCGTAGCCTGGTGCCATGCTCCGTTTGTCACGATCTTCGAGCCTGTAACGAGTACAGAGACCGATCCGCCATCGGACATTTCCCCGGCCACGGTTCCACTGTTGGTCACCCAAAAGTCGAAATAAGCTCCGGAGGAACCACGCTTTGTCAGGATGGGAGAGAACGTCGAGAGCAGCGTGGGCTTGATCCAGGCGCTTACCGTGAAGTCACCGGTACCGAAGTTTCCGAGGTTCGTATTGTTAGCCTGAGCGTAAC